>Ga0315282_10005963_pt1 | contig 20551 bp, 17 predicted proteins | sample YL17G07_20_MG_FD_203693 | JGI IMG/M metagenome (GOLD analysis project Ga0315282, IMG submission 203693) | Sediment microbial communities from Yellowstone Lake, YNP, Wyoming, USA - YL17G07_20 | ecosystem: Environmental > Aquatic > Freshwater > Lake > Sediment | place: USA: Wyoming | collected... | reverse complement strand
TCCGTCCATGAAGACATCCTAGACAAAGCCGCATTGGTTTGGCGATAGTTAGGCCAAGCTCATCTATGACAGCACAGGCAAAAGTAGGTCTTCAGAAGGTCAGCCGGATATCACACAACACGATGAATCGTTTAAAAAAGGGTTATCGAACACTAAAACAATAAAAAGATGTGGTGGCAATGGCTATCTTAACTGCTTAATGAGTCTCATCCCCTGGTTGAAGGCTTCTATATTGGTCTTAATCTCCTTAGGGAAGGTCTCGCACAATACAGGCTCCACCGATTTCTTATCCAGCGGCAGAACACCGGAACCAATAACGGCACCGATAAGAATTGCATTGGCAAACATAGGGCTACCCATTTTCTGTGCTTCCTCGGTGGCATTGATAACCCACGTTTTGGCTGACAGTTTCTTTACAGTCTGAACCAGCTTATCCAGGTCCGGATATTCAGCCTGTCCCCCGGTGACATCTATAGAATATATTGGTCTGGGATTGATTATAGTCAGAACATTAGGATTGCCATACCGACCTAACATTCGTAATGTTTCCACTGGTTCCATACCAAGGATAATATCAGCGCAGCCGTCGGGAATAAACGGGCTATATTGAGTCTCTTTCGAGATTCTCACGTGGCTCATGACAGGCCCACCACGCTGAGACGCTCCATAAGTCTCACCAACGGTTACAGAGTAGCCTTCTCTTACTAGTGCATTGCCGATGATTAGAGATATCATCACATTTCCCTGTCCGCCAACGCCGGTGATAATCAAGTTAAGCGGGTCTTTTGCTAGTTGTTTTGTGGTCATGCTGCCTCCTTTATGATAGCTCCTTGTGGACATATATCAGTACATACACCACATCCAGTACAGATAACCTCATCTATCTTCGATTTACCAGCTTTCTTATCCCATATCAGCGCCGGACAGAGAAATACTCGGGTACACAATCTGTCGCAACCGCAGGCTTCACCTATGCATTTCTCAGTATCTACCTGCACCTTATATGGGGGCTTTTCTTTTTTACCTCTCACCAGTTCACACTGGCGTCGCATTATGGCCACTTTGGCACCACCACCTTCAGCCATCATGTCCAGCAATGTAGTGGTAGTGTGCTTCAAGTCGAATGGGTCACAGACCTTGACGCGTGCGCCCAAAGAGCGGCACAGGGCTTCCATACTTACCACCTTTGTCGGTTCCCCCATAGCTGTCATACCGGTCCCGGGATGAGGCTGGAAGCCAGTCATAGCTGTGGCGCTGTTATCCAAAATGACAAGGATAAAGTCCGACTGATTGTAAATGCCGTTTATCAGTGCCGGGATAGTGGCGTGATAGAATGTAGAATCGCCTACTACAGCAAGAACTGGCTGATTGAAGCCAAACTGTCCTAATTTTCCCAGCCCGTTAGCTACACCAGCTCCTCCTCCCATGCAATGCATTGTCCTGACTTGAAAGAAGCCAGCAGGCCCTAATGCGATGGAATAACAGCCGATATCACCTGTAACAAAGCCATTACGTCCATCCAGTTTAAGCGCGTTCTTGATTGCCCAGAAGGTGGCACGATGAGGGCAGCCAGCGCAAAAGGTCATGCTTCTCTCAGGAACATGGCTTTTGGCAGCGGCTTCGGCTTTGTCACTGTATTCAGCATCACGAGGTTGGTAGGTTAGCCCTAATATGTTGGATATGGCTTTAATAACCAAATCTGGGTTTAACTCTCCATAGGCATTTATATGCCCTGAGCGCTTGCCATAGAAGGTAGGACGAGGGCTGGTGGATGGCAGGCTGGCGACAAATTCCATAATGCTCCGCTCAAGGAATGGGTCTATCTCCTCTACAAAAAGGACTTTTTGCGATTTACCTAGATGGCTCTCCACAAATTTTTCAGGTAGAGGCCATAGGGTACCGAGTTTTAAAATGCCTACCTTATCCTCCAGTTTCAATGTTTTTACTGCATCTTGTGAATAGAGCCAACAACTCCCGCAAGTTACAATCAGTAAGTCTGCTTTGTCCGGCCCCACATACCGATTAAACCGCGATGCTTCAAATTTCTGCCGTGCTTTGTCCATCTTCATATGCAGGAAGAAATGTCGCAGCGGACTTGGGACCGGCATAAATGTGGTCGGCATTACACTTTTCAAATCATGTATCTGGTCAAAGTAAGCTCTTCGTTCCTTCTTGGGTAGTTCACCTAGAACTACATTTCCTCTAGCATGGGCAATGCGAGTCACGCTGCGCAGCATGAAGAGGGTACCTATCTCTTCGGAAAGGTCAAAGAGCCATTTTGTCATGTCTTTCGCTTCCTGAAAATCGCCAGGCTCCACTAGCGGAATATCCAGCCATTTAGCTATGGGCCGAGTATCTTGCTCGTTGGAGCTGGATATAGCCGATGGGTCATCGCAGCTCACTAAGACCAATCCTCCCTTACCAATACCGCTCATAACCAGATTTGCCAGAAAATCAGACACTACATTTATTCCATTCTGCTTCATGGCAGCAAGCGCTCGAATGCCGGCAAATGAAGCACCGGCGGCAGCTTCCATAGCCACCTTCTCGTTTACAGACCATTCCGCATAGATGCCTGTCTCCTTGGCTACTGAAGCTAGGCTGCCCAAAATCTCTGATGATGGCGTCCCCGGGTAGGCAGCAGCAAAGCCTATGCCTGCCTCCAATGCCCCACGAGCGATAGCCTCATTGCCCATGAAAAGCTGACTGGTGCCAGGTGCGTCTATATTAATATTCGCCATGGCGATTACCTCCTCGATTTTCTAACCACTTAATCTTGCAGTTTTTTAACAAATTCGGGTGACAAACCGACATAAATCAGGTTGTTTTCATCACCACTCCTTTGGATAATCTCCTTCAGCGCTCGCTTCTTTTTCAGCAGGGCAGCTTCTTTTAAATGGGTTAGATTTCCAGAAGGCAGCTTATCAGTTTCAAGTTTCTTCTTAGCTTTAGCTGCTTTCATAAGCTCAGCACCAACAGTAGTGCGAATGATAACTGTATTCCAGCCTTCAATTCCCTCTACTGAGCCAACCGAGATGTCAGCAAACTCTGAGGTCATATCCAGGCAGTAAGCACAGGTCGGCATAGTGAACTTCCTGATTTCATCTAACGGGAGCGAAATTTCGCCTGATGTGGTGTAAACATCAAATCTGTTTGCTGGTGGTGGTGGAATATCAAATTTTTTCACTTTCGATAGGTCGAGCTTTTCTCTTAAGAATCGATGGAACTTATCGGGAGACAAAGCCCAGGTGCAAAATAGTCCAATAACTAACTTAACATTACTTATAGTAGCTCTATTTATCGGTGGGTCCTTCTTCATTTTGGTCACGGCTAAAACCTGGCATGGCACGCCCACTATTCCAAGCTTGCTGACGTCGTTCTTGGGAATCTGATTATAGGCGCTTAATACAGGGCAAGCCATGTAGTTAGAACCGGCACATTGGAGCACCTCCTTCTCACTCTGGGCCAGAACCGGGCTGGCAGTTTTGTCATCGGAAGTCTTTGTCAGAACTACCTTGTCAATTAGTCCTTCTGCAAGCGCAAGTGACAGTAGTGTAGTCACCACTCCACCATATTGGGCCTCCTCTCTGATGCGTGTATCTGTCGTCCTCGCCATTAATGCTTCTCTAGCAATACCTATCTCCTCTTCGCTATATGGCACGCCGAAAACCTGTTGACTAATCGCATCCATATCTACATATGTCCGCGGGCAATATTTGTAGCACAGCCCATCGGAAAGGGTGCAATTATCTAGCAGTGCTATCCTGCCTTTATAATAGACAAGGTAAGGACAATTGCCAGTGCACGCACCACATAGAGCACATAGTCCCGCATCTATTACATCCGTGATTATCTCTTTGCAGCCCTTAGCTACTGCGACCATAAACTCCTCCTTTCGGGACCTCCTTTTTGAGTATTACATACCGGAGGTCTACACAAAATACTGTGTTGTACCGTCAGAAATAACCGCTACCAAAAGGTGGCTAATCTTTGAGTTTGACTAGTTCGAGCATCATGTTTGGTAAAAGTGCTTAATCCCAACCTTTGATTTTGTAGTAATCAGATAACATCGCATCAAATCCGGCTTTTGGAAGCACCTTGCCACTGTCTCCGAGCTTTTCTTCGAAAAATCTCTTTGGTAGTGTATCAGCTGACTTTGACATACCCTCACGCAAGTTGAATTCTCTAGCCTTGTTAGTAATGTTTAAAGCCAGATTCTGCAATTCCCTCTTGCCTAATTCCATACCTGTGACGCCCTCTATAATAAGCGACAACATCTCCCAAGGGTATAGGTCTCTGAAAAACCTGCAGATAATGAGGGAATCAAAAAGTGTATGTCTATCTTCAAAGTCGATTAGCATTTCTGCCTTGCCCTCAATTTGGTCTGGAGGTATCATCCCCGAGAGTTCTGCCTTGTAAAAGGTCGCCCTCAGATGGCATGCTCCTCTATCTGAAACGGCATAGGCTAACCCCATTCCTTTTAAGACCCGAGGATCATAGCCTGCAGGTTCCAGCCCCTTGACATGAACAGCCAAGTCCTCTAATCCCCATTCTTCGCTGGCATGCACTATCCCTTCAGCTAGAACGGTCCCAATTCCTTCTCTACAGCTGATTTTTGTCAAAATCTCAGCAACAGCATCAACATCGCCATACTCAATCTTCTGGTCTATTGATTTTCTTCGAGAAGCCTCCATAGTGAAAGCAGCGAGATTGCCCGCTGTTATTGTGTCTATACCTAATCGATCGCATAAGTCATTTAGATATGCAATCTCTCTAATGTCGTCGATCATACACAGCCCACCAAAAGCATAGATGGTCTCATACTCAGGGCCCTCGATTTTTAACCCCTTATGCCTGCCGTCAATAATCTCTACAAGATTGCCACAGGACAAAAAACACTTCGGACAAGCTTTTGGTCTGACAATGCACCTTTCCAACAAGGCATCAGCGCTTATCTCCTGCCATCTGTCAAAGGTCCCTAGAGACCAATACTTCGTAGGAAAACCTCCTGCCGTATTTGTAAGCGCCACTAGCATAGGCGTACCAAACTTTTTATAAGCTAACGCCCCGGCATCTGTTCTAGCCTTCCTGCCCGTTTCTTTCCAGAGTTTGTCAAGCAGGTCGATCTTGGCTACGTCCCTGTTCTTCTCACCATAAAAAACGATTCCCTTGACTTTTTTCGATCCGAGCACCGCTCCTGTTCCTGTCCGCCCTGCACACCTCCAATAGTCATTTTCGATAACGGCAAACCGCACCAGATTTTCACCGGCTGGCCCTATAACAGCAATCCCAGCATCCTTGACTACGACCTCCTTTCGTATCTCATCCTCGGTTTCATAAGTATCCTTACCCCAAATGTGAGAGGCGTCATGAAAGTTAACACTCCCACTAGAAATTTCAAGATAAACAGGGCTGCTACAAGCCCCCTTTAAGATAATTGCGTCATAACCCGTTCTGCTTATCGGCTCAGCAACCTTGCCCCCTGCATAAGATTCAGCATATAAGCCTGTTAGCGGAGATTTCGTATACACTCCGTACCTAGATGACCCCCATACTCTGGTATTAGTAGCCGGTCCCACCGCAAAAATGAGCACATTACCCTCCGATAAAGGGGCAGCTCCTGCCTTTGTGTTATTCAGCAAGAGATAGGTACCAAGTCCTTTGCCTCCAAACAAAGCCCTGTAGATTTCATCATCGATAGTTTCTTCCTCAAATGATCTTTGATTAAGGTCCACATGCAATACCTTGTTATGAAATCCTTTCATCAGGCAACTCCTCTGAATTCGGTCTTTCGGGTGTCAAGAGCAACCCAAATTCTGGAATTGACAGTCATATGATCAGCCTAAGTACTTCCATTTTTATCAAATACCACTGCTCGGCAGGAATTTATGCATTGTGCGGAGAGATTGAAGAGGACCTGCTTTGAGCCCGCAAAACACTACTTTTCCCTCACTCTTAGCACCTGTAATCTCATCATTTTGCGACTTCGGCAATCAGAAGGCAGAATTGCTTAAATTGTCTGGCTTACTACCTTGACTGCATCTTCTAATATGTCTAGCCCCTTTTCCAACTCATCTTTTCTGATTACCAAGGGATACATAAGGCGAATGATATTATGAAACGAGCCACATCTCATAACTATCAAACCATTCTCATGGCATCTTTTCAGTATCTCAGCTGTCTCTGCAGTGGCTGGTTCTTTCGTGTTTCGATCTTTCACGAACTCAGTACCTATTGCACTACCTAATCCTCTTACATCTCCGATTATTTTATAGTCTTGTTTCATATCTTGAAGCCTATCTAATGCGATCTTGCCCAATTCGGTTGAGCGCTTCAGGAGTCCTTGTTCCTCTACTATCTGCATCGTTACCAGTCCCGCCACACAGGCTAAAGGATTACCGCCAAATGTTCCACCTAGTCCTCCCACATCAACCGAATCCATCATGTCCTTTCTACCCACTACTGCTGATAAAACCAGTCCACCACCCAGACTTTTCGCCGAACATAGTATGTCCGGAACTACGTCAAAGTTTTCAATTCCCCACATCTTACCTGTGCGCCCTATGCCCATTTGTATATCATCATCTATGAACAAGATACCATAGGCGTCGCAAATTTTTCGCAGCCCTTGGATGAATTCTTTAGGTGGTACGATATAACCTCCCTCCCCCAAAATTGGTTCCACAACCAACGCAGCGATATCTTCGGCAGCAACATATGTCCTGAACATATCTTCAATTCGTTTCACACAGTGTATAGCACAATCAGGATATTTCAGGCCGTAAGCGCATCTGTAACAATAAGCATAGGGGACTCTCATAACGCCTATATCTGTAAGGCCAAACCCATATTTGTAGTACTTCACTTGACTAGTTAAGGCCATTGCCATGAGGGTTCTTCCGTGATAACCGCCTTCAAATGCAATTATGTTGTACCTGCCAGTATACCTTCTAGCCACCTTCACTGCGTTCTCAACAGCCTCAGCTCCGCTATTGAAAAGATGGGCCTGCTTCGGAAAATCACCCGGCGTAATCTCACAAAGCCGTTTTGCCATGCTGACGAACGGTTCGTACATCAATACATTGAAAGCGGTGTGCATATATCTATCAAGCTGCTCTTTTACAGCCATGATAACCCTGTCGTTACAATGACCTACATTGAGGCATGATATGCCACTAGCGAAATCGACGTACTCATTCCCGTCAACGTCTTTCACTATAGCCCCTTTAGCTTTGGACACAAAAATGGGAGCCATCTGGAATTCAGCTCTAGGAACATACTCATTCCTTAGCCTGAGCAATTCGTATCCTTTGTCACCAAGTAGAGTTCTTTGTTCACCTACTTTTGCCTTGCTTTTCTTTTGCACCTTAACCTCCTATGTATGATTTTGGCAAAAAATTAAGATCAGACACCTACTCTCCCTTATAAAACTAATCTAGGGCTACGGGTTATTATGGCCAAAGGCATCACAACACCATCAGAGACATCCAATAGCCTCTTTAGTTCAAAGCTACAGTCCAAACATGATAAATGCGCAAAGGCGACATCTTTGTACATTTGAAACTATCAAAATCAACTGCTACCTCTCATAGAAATAAAGGATAAATACCAAGTCGGGCTAAGCTAATCACTTCTCAGCTATCGTCCATCGTCTCCAAGGTTTTACATTCCCATATAAGCTTGCTTCACCTTTTCGTCAATTAGTAACCGATTGGCTGTATCACTTAAGGCAACCTTGCCGGTCTCAAATACATAACCGCGGTGAGCTATACTCAAACTCGCCGCCGCATTCTGTTCTACCAAAAGTATAGTTGTTCCTTGTTGATTAATGTCTCTTATAACGTTAAGGATTGAGGAGACAACCAAAGGTGCCAATCCCAAAGATGGTTCATCAGGCATCAGTAGCTTGGGTTTGGACATCAGTGCCCTGCCAATAGCCAGCATCTGCTGTTCACCACCACTTAGTGTTCCAGCAAGCTGTTGCTGCCTTGCTCTCAAGATTGGAAAAAACTCAAAGACCTTGCCCATTGATTCACTTATCTTCTGTTTATCCTCACGACAAATATAGGCACCCAGGGCGAGATTTTTGAAGACCGTCATTTTTGGAAACAGCTTTCTACCTTCAGGACATTGAGATATACCCAGTTTGACGATAGCATCAGGGGGCAAAAGGTCTATCCTCCTCCCCGCAAACTCGATTGTCCCTGTTCTAGGCTTGACTAGCCCCGAGATTGTCCGCAGGAGAGTTGTCTTCCCAGCACCATTGGCACCCAGGACAACAACCAGCTCGCCTTCTCCAATCTCTATTGATATCCCCTTCAGGATCTGGGCGTTTCCGTAATAAGTCTCGACATCTCGCACTTTAAGCAGCATATTTTGCACCTAGATAAGCTTCAATTACTTTCTTATCATGACTTACTTCAACTGGTAAACCATCAGCGATCTTCTGGCCATGGTCAAGCACTATTATACGACTGGATATACTCATCACCATCCTCATCTTATGCTCAATTAGGCAAATAGTGATCCCTACATTTCTAATTTTTTCGATAAGAGCTACCAGCCCATCGATCTCCTGCAAGTTTACCCCTCCAGTAGGTTCATCAAGCAAAAGTAACTTCGGGCCAGTGGCCAGCGCGAGACCGATAGATAACCTCTTCTGAGCCTCTTGGGTTATATCTCCAGCCAATCTATGCGCTTCCGCAGCCAGACCAGTAAATTGCAATATTTCATAGGCTCTGTCTAGAAAATGTTTTTCTTCCTGGCGTACATGTGGTGGGCGAAAGATGGTTCCCCAAAAACCACTACGTGCTCGGCACAACTGCCCTGAGATGATGTTATCTAGCACCGATTTTCCTGGAAATATGGCTGTTGTTTGGAAGGTTCGAGCAATCCCCTTCTGGGCAATAGAAAACGGCTTAAGACCAGTTACATCCTCTCCATCAAAGGCTATCCTTCCCCTTGTCGAGGCATAGACACCAGTTATTAGGTTGAATAGAGTCGTTTTACCAGCACCGTTTGGGCCGATAATGCTAAGTGTCTCTCCCTCATTGACATAAAAATTGAGTTCGTCAACCGCTGCCAGCCCGCCGAAACTCTTGGTTAGTCCCTTCACCTCGAGCAACATAGGTTTAAACTCTCCTCCCCATAGATGTAGTAGCCCAAAACCAAAGCAACTGGGCGCCACGCACTATTCCACCGGGCAAGAAGATGATTATTACTATCAACAGCAAACCATAAACTAGCATCCGATATTCAGCTAGCGCATGCATAATCTCCATTAGCACAGGCATCACAAAGGCTCCGATTATCGGCCCAGCTATGGTGCCTGCTCCTCCAACTATTACGCTAATGAGAAATGTAAACCCAGTGTTATAGTCAGAGCAGCCGGGACTGAGAAACCCAAAATAGCCTGCGTAGAGTGCACCGGCCAGACCAGCAAAAAACGCACCTATAGTAAAAGATAGAACCTTATTTCTCATGGTATTGATGCCAATGCTTTCGGCAAGTTCCTCATTGTCTCGGATAGCCATGAACTTTCGCCCCAGCAAGGATTGGGCCATCCTGTGCATAACGATGATGGTAACAATTAGGAAGAAGAGGATCAGATAATACCGTGAGGTCAAGGACTTAAAGCTTATTTGGTCTATCAGAGGGATAGGGATAGGGTCAGGCGGGGGGATTCCAATTAGCCCTTTCTCTCCCTCAGTGAGGTCGCTCCACTGACTGATAACGATTGTCACTATGACCCCGAAACAAAGGCTAGCAATAGCAAAGTAAGCCCCCTTTATTCTCAGCATGGGCATGCCTACTAAGAAACCACAAATTGAGCATAGGGCTGCTGCAAGTGGCATAGCAAGCCAAAAAGATAACCCTGATTTTAATATCAACAGACCACAGGCATAAGCCCCTATTCCATAAAATGCTCCGTGAGCTAGCGAAAGCTGCCCTGTATAGCCCAAGATAAGGTTTAAACTCAAGGCAGCAATTGCCATTATGCAGCTCATCGTTAGAGTGTGAAAAAGCCATGACTTAGGCGGGATAACATACGGGATACTGACTGCAATTATGAGTAGTAGCGAATAAATGATGTATTTTGAAATAGGACGTCGTGCAGCAGTCTTTATGGCTTCTTCTCCCCAAACAGTCCGCTAGGCTTAGCAATCAATATTATGATTAACAGTGCAAATGCAAATACATCTTTAAAAGCAGTGGAGACATAAGCACCGCCAAAACTTTCAACTGGTCCCAAAATAAATCCTCCAGCGATAGCCCCAGGGATACTTCCTAGGCCACCTAAAATAATTATCGCGAAGGCTTTCACAACAAGCACTCCACCCATACCCGGGGAGAGCAAACTAAGTGGGCAATACAGGACAGCAGCAGCAGCAGCTAAGGCAGTACCTATGGCAAAAGTCAGAGAGGTCACACGCCCTACATTTATCCCCATCAGCAGAGCTCCTTCCCGATCCTGAGCCACAGCCTCAATAGTGCTCCCTATAGTGGTCTTCTTGATAAGCAGTTGCAGTAGAACTATTAGCAGAATAGTACTACCAATTACCAGCAGCCGTTGTGCGGTGATAGTAACTCCTCCTATACTCAACACCTGTTCCAAAGGAACAGGAGGCATGTGCCTAAATTGCCCACCCCAAAGGATAAGAGCCAAACTTTCTAAGAATATGAGAAGCCCTACAGCAGCAATGAACGAGTTCACATGGGGAGTAGAACGCAGAGGATGGTATACCAAGCGCTCTACGACAAGCCCGACTATTGCCAAGGCAATGATTGAAATAACAGCTGCCAACCAGTAGCTGACCCCACATACAGTCATCAAGAAGAAAGCAATATAGGCACCGAACATGTACAAGTGGCCATGAGCAAAGTTAGGTATATTCAATATTCCATAAATAAGAGTGAGCCCGAGAGCCATAAGTGCATATGTACTCCCGAGCATCACCCCATTGAGCATAGTTTGGATAACAAAGGTCATGATTGAGCTAATATGCTAGAAATCTTCTTATGATATCAAATCGCTACCTTCTGCTCCATGTTACTTAAACCTTTCCCATTTTTCCAGAGAGGTTTCCTTCAGGTCGGTATACTTACCACCCTTTATGGCTATACAGCTGATGTCATATTGAAGAGCACCCGCATCGCTGACACCGTAGAACCCAGCAACCTGTTCCTTAACCGGAAGAACTTTTGCAATAGCTTCCCTTATAGCCTTTGCATCAGTTACTGTGCCCGCTTCTTCCATTGCATGAGCCATAATGAAGAAAGCCTCGTAGTTAAGGCCCACATCCCAGGAAATGTCCTTATCTGGCCCAAACCGCTCTTTATATTGCTGTGCGAACGCTTCTAAGCCTGCCTTCCGCTCTTTACTTGTTTGCGGGGCATTTACCACCTCCCAAAAGGCAGGGTTTCCTATACATCCATCACATTTTCCTATTCCTCCAGCGAAAGAGACTATCTCGTTCATCTTTATTTGCTGCCCGCAGATGAAGCCTCCTTTATAGCCAAGTTCTCGCGCCTGCTTTATAAGCAAACCCCCAGGCTCTGATGGGCCAGTAATAAAAATAACGTCAGGATTCTTAGCCAGGACGGGTGTAAGATAAGGATAGAAGTCAGTCACAGTGTAAAAATCGGCCTTGGCATCTTCGAGAATTTCTCCCCCTAGATAAGGCCAGATTGCGTTGATTAGCAAGAACTCAAAATCTCCAAATGAGTCACTGCCTCTCAAAAGCGACAATTTTTTGTAACCAAAACCCCTGGCCGTTTCACAAAAAACACCTATGTATGCTCTGCTATCGCCTGCGATCCTGATAAATAGCGGGTTTCCTGGCTCCATGAGTGTCGGCAGCCCACTATAGGTGAAAATCAAAACGTTATCTTCAACATTAAATGACATTACAGGGATGGTGACGAAAGCCTGAGGGGTAAAGAATACATGAATATTATGCTCTGAGACCAACCTTTTGTAGGCAGCTACGCCCTCTGCAGGTATATAGCGGTTATCCAAAGCAACAATTTCAAAGTTGTAACTTGTACCACCTACCTTAATCCCTCCAGCTTTATTCAACTTGTCAGCAGCCATCATTAAGCCATCCCTGCAATTAATACCAAACAAAGCAGCACCACCAGTTAACGGCCCTGTATAACCAATAACAACCTTTTCTGCTTCTACTGCTGGTTTGGATGGCGCGCAAGAAATGACAAACATCGCCGAGACTAGTAAACCTAACGTAAGTGCAATTAATCCCTTTTTTGACCAGTTTTTCACTTTTAACCTCCTCTGTTATTTATGTAAGCCCTAGAATGAAATATCGGCTACTCCTCCATTGTTTAGCCACCTCCTTTATATAATCCCTGCAATTTTTTCCGGAGTATTTCTATTGAAGCACAACACAATTTTGTTCACCTACCTTATTTGCTGCTAAATCACTTCAAGCACAACTCTTTCAACTTTCCCTCAGATGGGACCCCAGTATTTATATCCCACCCTCTGAGTGAGTAATACTCATCAAGCATCTTGCTCAACTCGGCCTCCTTCACATACCAACCATTGAATAGACCCCCGACCATCGGTTCTTTTAGTAGTCTCTTAGGCAGTGTATCGTTGTCCCTCCCGATTCCCTCTCTGATATTGAATAATCTCTCAAGATTGTTGATTCGCTCTCCGCATATCAACAGCTCGGTTGTATCAAATGTTTCCCCGGTCACCGCATGAAGAAACCTAGACACAGTCCCTAAGTTCACTATGGGCATTCCCTCTACGATAAACGCACACACCCCAAGACTATCGGCCACTGCAAGTAGGTCTTCAAAGTACTTGACGAAACGTGCCTTGCCATTAATGCTGGTGATATCCCCGATCCCTTGTCCAAACATTTTTTCAGCCCACTCTTTCCCAGAACCTCCTAGGAACTCTGCTTCACCTACAAAACATTGAGTTCTTGTATGGCACCCTCCCCTGCTTGACACCGCGTGAGCCAAGGAACTCCCGTGTAGGTTTCTCAATTCAGTAAGCAACTCAAGCCCTTTGACATGTATAGCATATTCATCTGATCCCTTGCCTATTCTATTCGCAGCTCTTCTTGTTCCATCAGCGAGGAGGTTCCCGAGCACCCCCTGCCTATACACAATGTCTCGGATCAGTTTAGACATGACTTCAAAATCCCCCCACTCAAGATTCGCACAACCATATTGCTCCCCGGTTAAGATTCCTCTCTGAAAGCACTCAATGGCGAAAGCAATGGTGCTTGCTACCGAATCCACGTCAAGTCCGTACCTGTTCGCTATTGTGTACAAATTAAGGACTTTCGCATAGGAATCGAGACCCAATTTGTAGCCAAACTCGATCAGAGGGTTGTCAGGAAAACCCTGCCCATAACACTCCAAACCATCATCCGTAACAAGATAATGATACAGACAACCTATAGGACAAGAAAAACATGTCTTTCGCTTCACCATATATTTATCAAAAAAGATGTTGGGCTTGAGCTGCTCTGCCTCCTCAAATGTTGCTGCCTGGAAATTTCTAACCGGCTGCATCTCGGTCACAATTCCATCCATTGCACCGATCACCCCTTGGTTAGACAAACGCTGAAACCTCGGATGAGACTTCATTTCACGAAAAGTGTCGGTCAAAATCTTTCTAAATGCCTCGGCATCGAAAATGCCGAGCCCTTTTGTACCTCTGACTGCAATTGCCTTGAGTTTCTTCGAGCCCATTACGGCACCCATACCCGTTCTACCAGCGAAATCATATACGCTACAGGCTATACAAGCATATCTAACCAGATTCTCCCCAGCAGGTCCTATACATAGTATTTCGGCATCTTCATCTCCAACCTCTTGTCTGAGTGTCTTATCCGTGTCCAATACGTCCTTACCCCACACATGGTCTGCACTTCTAATTTCGCAGAGCTCGTCTTTGATCCATAGGTAGACCGGTTTCTCAGATCTGCCTGTAATCACTATGTGATCATATCCAGCAAATCTGAGTTCGGGACACCAATGCCCTCCAACAGAAGAATCCCCTAGAATGCCCGTAAGAGGGGAAATAGAAGCCACTCGTCCTCGGCAAGCACCAGGAGTCAATGTTCCGACTAGAGAACCAACGCCAAAAATGATTAGGTTTTCGGCTCCGTACGGGTCTGTATGTGGTTTTAGCAAATCATACAATATTCGAATGTTAATCCCCCTACCACCCAAATAGTTCCTCACCAAATCAAGATGCTGTTTCTTAACGATCGCTCCTTCCGACAAATTAACGTATATGGTTCTCCCGCTGTAACTAAAATTCATACTTCACTCCTCCGTGCCCCTATCATTTTCTTAGAGATTGTAATGATTGCTCCTGTTGGGCACAATTGGACACACTCCGGATTTCCAGTACAAAAGTCACACACCAAGGGATCCCCCTGAGCATCAAGAACTATACCGGTAAAAGGAGAAATTACAGGGTAGTACGTACCTGTCCTTACCTTCCTGATAACTCTAATTGCTGATTTTGAAGGGTTGAATTCGCTATATTTGACAAGCGAGCAGACTAACTCACATATTCTACAGCCCGTACACAGGTTTGCATTTACATTTATTTTCATTTCCATTTTTAAATGTCACACTCCCCTCAATAACCGAGGTTCACAGCAAGAAATAGTACATATCAAGTTTTCAGACCAGACATCCTAAATTAAACCAAACCTACTAAAGTTCAACCCCATTTCAACAAGGGTCTCAGACATCTTGAGTGCGGCTATACCTGGGTCAATAATTGGTATGCCAACCCTGCCTTGGATTTCCTCAGCGAAGCCGGTCATACCCAAGCAAGCCAAAGCGATGGCTTGTGTCTTGTCCTCCCGCAAACTAATTTTGGTCAATTCAATGATGGTCTGGATATTTTGCTCCTTGTTCTTCGTTAAATCTAGGACTGCTGATTGGATTGGCCTCACTGCAACCAGGTTTTCGCGAACGCCCAGCTTCTTAGCCATATTTTCAATAGCTACAGTAGCTAGGTTATTTATGTAGACATTATCCACTGACGGAACTACGACGGTAAATTTATGCCCCACATAGGAAGCAAGCAACATCGATGCTTCCCCTGGCCCAATAATTGGAAAACTCGAAATCTCACGGGCAGCCTCCAGAGCCGGATCGAGGGCACACCAGATAATTGCAGCATCATAATCCTCGTTTGCCATCTTGCCGACTTCTTTCAAAATCCCCATAACCGCTTGGCATTCCTGAAAATGCGATTCAATAACCTGAGGGCCCTCCTCAACAATTACAAATCTTATCGTAGTGTTTGGCCTTGCTTTGCTTGCGAGAACTTTACGCCTGCTCTCGATTTCTTCAGCAGTTAACCCTTTAATAGGCACGATAACCTTGATTTTCGCCATCTGTCACCTCCATCAATAAACAAAATTAGGATAGGAGGGCTAGCCCGATGCCGAATTTACCTTTACCGGGCTAACCCTGCATTCTCTTGCCTTCAAAGATGTCTTTCAACTTCCTTACAAGCTCGACTTGCAATCCATATAGCATCTTCCAGAGCATCTGATACTCTATTTCTTTCCTGAACGAGCTTATTCTTCAGAAGAGTGAATTCCTGAATTCCAGGGGTCATTTGGCCAAGCTGGACAACAGGCAATAATGGGGGTAGACATTTATTAGCATAAGTCCCTCCATAGTGGTCATACCCATACCGACCAATCTTGGTGTAACTTATGGGGTCAAGCACCCGGCTCAATTTCATAAGGCAATCATTTACTTCAGCCACGACTTCTCGGAATTCTTCGGGCTCCAACTCCATATCTACTCCGAGCTTAGAATTCAACTTGGCAACATGCTTATCCAGCTCAACAGACTGCTTTCTGAGCTCCTCTGCTTTAGCCACAAGTGGCTTTAGATCAAAACTACCTTTAGCCTCTTCCTGGAAATAGGCAAGACGTTCTTTTATCTCCTCGGCTGTTGAGAAGAACTCGATGGGAAGTATCGGAGTATTGCACAGATGAAGTATTGTAAGCGCATCTTTCCTCAGTATCTTCTCCAACTCCTTTTTATCTGTATTTTCGAGAGTATCATATATGCTTTGGTAAAACCAACCGAGGAGAGCCCAGTTTTCCCTGATTAACTCCTCAGGCGAGTGTATGAGCCGGCAGTCCATTACTGGCACCCCGACCCCGAAGAATGAGCCATTATCAGCAACTTTGGTGGGTCTTTGTCCTACATCCAAGCCCTTTGTCAGTTCAGCTATTTCCTCAACCTTCTTCCACTCTTCAGGTCCCAATATTTCCTTCGTCTCCTTTGTTTCGAACCTATCCAGTTCTTTTGAGTGGAGTGATGAGTAGAAATAACTGCCTTTCATGCCTACCGAATCAACATTGATGTAGCAGATGGTGTTCTTAACAAGGTCGTCCCAGAAATTATCCACATACCACGAAGAACCTTGCATAATCCCAGTTTCGTGAGCTTGCCAAAATCCAACTTTCAGCCCTCTCCTAATTTCACTCTTAAATTTGGTAAAAACCCTAGCCAATTCCATAAAGACAGCTGTCCCTGAACCATTGTCACTGACACCCCCACCCCACGCATCGATATGGCCTCCTACAAGTACATGCTTATCTTTCTCAATCGCTCCCTTTACTGTGGCAATCGGTTGAGATGTTTTCATCCATTCACGAGTAGCTTCGTTTCTCAACCAGACCCGAGCCGTCCCATTTTGGCAAAGGGAAACGAGATATTCACCCGCTGCTCTCGTGACAGACATCGCGGGAATATGACACATTTGATCGATGTTATCAATCGTCGGTAGTCCCCAAACGGGTTTCACCGTACCCATCTGGAAAACTTTCCTCTCAGGAACACCCCAGTTAAATTGAATCAACGCCTTAGCCCCATGTCTCTCAGCCAGGAAGGTTTGATATGGCCTTGGCGGTGAATAGGAACAAGCTGAAAGGACAATCTTGCCTTTCACGTCCTTATCTTTATAATCATCATCCCCCCCAGCCCCCAAATAGACTAACTCCCCCTCAATACCTTCAGGTAATGTGGAACCACTCTGAGCATAAGCAACGCAGTCGACCTCTTTCGACTCAGGATACAAAATCTTTAGCTGCGCCGAGACAGGGAAACTTAGAAGGGCATCGAACTGATATACATCTACCTGAACCCCTGCGTTAGTTAGGGTGTTTTTAATCCATTCAACAGTCTTCTGATTCTCTGGTGAGCCAGCTAGCCTTTCGCCAACCTCAGCCAACCATTCTAGGTTCTTCCAAGTCTTATCTATCGATAATTCCTGAAGTAACTCTTTTTCCAGCTGTTTTATTTTCTTCATTTTTCTCCTCCTTAGAAATCTAACATATTATTTTATTGTAAGACTTCTTGGCGTACATCTTGATTTTTACATCTTTTCACATATATTTTCAAAATCACATCTTGAGGCGCTGCCTCGCAATCTTGAGCACCTCGTCAAAAGACGGCGGTGCTTCCTTTCCCGCTCGTGCCTTGAGAACTTTTTCCTTAGTTCTCCTTACTGCCAGACTCCGCGGATTGATTTTTTCCTTGCGTGCATCGGTAAGTATATCACGCGTCAACGAGCCTAAAAGCTCTCTCAGAGCCTTGAAGACATCATCGGCTGTACCCTGGAGAACATCAACTACCCCGAGCACAACCCCACCAGCATTGGAAATAAAGTCAGGAACCGAGTATATTCCTCGCCGGAACAGTATCTCCTCTGCTTCATCGGTAATAGGTATATTGGCAATACTCGAGATAATTTTGGACTGAACTCGATGGGCATTGCTTTTGTCTATCACGTAGGGGCGTGCCCCTGGCACAAGAATGTCAACTGGCAAGAAATATACGTCTCGTTTATCAATATGTTGAGCATCTTTATACTCCTGTATAGCCTTGTCTCCAGATTTCTTGCGCGCCGCTAGAAGCTTTTTAATATCAAGCCCTTCTTTGTTGTATGCTGTCCCATTGATGGTTGATATGGCCACCACATTAGCACCTGCTTCATCCATATAGCGTGCCACACCGCCACCTACCTTGCCAAAGCCCTCAATTGCTACTGTAGCTCCTTTAATCTCAATTCCAGCAAATTCACAAGCTGCCTTAGCTGCTATCACTACTCCGTAGCCTGTTGCGTGGTCTTCGAGCGGCTCACCATCTTTTTCTTGCTGTGCTAGCCCGCTGTATCTGGAAGGAACACCAGCCCCTTCATAGATAGTAGCCACATCTCTAGCATCCGTGCCCATATCGGGGCCTACTGTCACCCCTTCAGCAATTAGGGTTTTTATTGCCTTCCCAAATGCCTTCATAATGGCTTCCCGTGATATCCCGCTTATGCTGGGGTCAGCCCATAAGCCTGACTTAGCACCGCCTATCGGGATATCAAGAATGGCAAACTTGTGTGTCATCGCTCTGGCAAGCCAGAATATCTCTTCTGTTGTTATATCTGGAAGCATACGAGTGCCACCCGCTGATCCGCCTAGCGATGTTGTATCGACAACGACCACCCCTTTCATTCCAGTAACAGGATCGTAAACATGGACAATTTTTTCAGGCCCAATTTCGTCAGTTAGCCTCATAAACTCAGACATTTTGAAGTTCCTCCTATCCTAAACTTTCTATCTTCCGGAAAGCCTACGGACCTTTCTGATTACATACGCAAAACAGCACGGGTTTACCTAGGCGTAGTTACTCATATCCTTCGTATATTTGTTCTACACTATAGAACGGTGTTCAAAAGGGTTCCCAAAAAATATATACCCCTCTCAATTAGTAACTTGTCTTGTCAATAGCCTGGACAAATGCAAGCTGATAACCCAGAGATGTCGAAATCATGTTTGCGCAGTTCTTTACTCTCGTAATTAGATCCTCGAGCCCCCGAGGTGGGAATTGTTCCACGGAGCCGCAAGCACTTACCGAAGCGATAACAGAATTCGTGTAATCCCGAATTGGAGCAGCAATACACATAACACCGCTTAGGGTCTCCTCCTCATCAAAAGCATATCCCACAAGACGGACTTTGTCAAGGACTTTATCCAGATTCTTAAAAATTTTTCAAAACTGGACACTTAATCCTTGAAAGCTGGACAGTTACTGCTTCAAAACTGGACTGGGATATTACATCCTTCTAAAAAAAGGAGGATGTATGGACCAGATTCACAAAAGGTTCACTGCCGAACAAGTAAAGGTTTTGCTAAGGGGATATTGCCAGGGGATATTGGACAGGCCAGCAATTGAGGAAACTCTGGGAATCAGTAAATCCACGTTCTTTGTTCTTCTGAGAGAATATCGGCGCAATTCAGATGAATTCTCTCTCGCCTATCAGAGGGGAACCCCGACTAGAATATCTGCCTGGGTGGAGAAGGAGATTGAGAAGGAACTAATGGTGGAGAGGAATTTGATCGATGACTCTACCCTGCCCATTACTACCTACAACTACTCAGCCATCAGGGACCGTTTAGCCAAGCATGATATCAAGGTAGCCTTATCTACGATTATCGGCCGAGCGAAGGAACTGGGTTGTTATCAGCCTCACCCAAGAAAGAAGTCCCATGACCGTGAGGTGGTTACCACCGCCATCGGGGCTCTGATTCAACATGATGCTTCCCATCACCGCTGGTCACCTTATGCCGGGGAAAGGTGGGTCTTGATTACTTCCCTGGATGATTTTAGCCGCAAGATCCTCTACGCTGACTTCCTTGAGCAAGAAAGCACCTGGGCCCACATCAGAGCTGCTGAAAGCGTAATGCTGACCTATGGAATCCCCTTGCGCTACTATGTTGACTCACTGCGGGTATTCCGCTTTGTCCAGGGAAGGGATAGCGTCTGGAGAAGGCATGTCCTTCAAACTGATGAAGCCGATCCTCAATGGCGGCAGGTGATGAGGGCCTTGGGAGTGGACGTCGTCTATGCTCTTTCGCCCCAGGCAAAAGGGAAAGTCGAAAGGCCATATCGCTGGCTACAGGATCGGATTGTCAGGACCTGTGCCATAGAGAAGCTAACCGCCATCGACGATGTCCGCGCTGTCTTAAAAGAAGAGCTGAACCGCTACAATAACCACCAGGTTCACTCCACTACCGGGGAGGTCCCAAGCATCCGCTTTGAGAAAGCGAGGAAAGAGGGAAAGAGCCTGTTCAGGCCTTTTGCCTTACCCAAGCCGTATACTTCGACTAAGGATGTCTTCTGCTTACGAGAGACCCGCATGGTCAACGGATACCGGAAGATATCTCTATTCAACCATGAGATAGTAGTGCCAAACGTGCCGCTGAGAGAAGATGTCGGGGTTCACCTCATTCCTGATATCCAAAGAGAGGCTTTTGAGGTGCGAATATGGTGGGATAACCGAATGGTGCAGTCCGTCACCTATCCATTAAAGGAATTCCCAAGAGTCCAGTTTTGAATAATTAGACAGTCCAGTTTTCAAAAATTCCTAACACTCCATCAATAAACAAAATTAGGATAGGAGGGCTAGCCCGATGCCGAATTTACCTTTACCGGGCTAACCCTGCATTCTCTTGCCTTCAAAGATGTCTTT
>Ga0315282_10005962_pt1 | contig 20555 bp, 20 predicted proteins | sample YL17G07_20_MG_FD_203693 | JGI IMG/M metagenome (GOLD analysis project Ga0315282, IMG submission 203693) | Sediment microbial communities from Yellowstone Lake, YNP, Wyoming, USA - YL17G07_20 | ecosystem: Environmental > Aquatic > Freshwater > Lake > Sediment | place: USA: Wyoming | collected... | reverse complement strand
CGATGGATGTTAATTATGGATGAAGAGGAATACGTCGATCTGGAAAACTCGAAAGACGAAAGAAAAGCGGCAACAAAGGAGCCCAGAAAGGCGAAAACCGAGGCCAAAAAAAAGGAGGCTTCATATGCCACAAATGGGGAAGCCAAGGCAGCCATTCCTGCAAAGAAACCTGTTGCAAAGCCGGAATGGAAAGAACCAGCTAAACCCACATACAAGCAGAAAGAAAAGGTTGAAGAGAAACCTCCAGGTGAAGCCGTTGTGCCTGAAAAGAAGGCCGGGAAGAAGCCAAAGGCGAAAAGTGAAATGGTCAGGAATAAAAAAATCGAGAAAATAACGGATCATGTCGAAACCGACGTGGACAAACTTTACGAGATAGTCAGGGATAAAGGCATACTGAAGGTGAAGGAGGCATCCAAAATGCTGGGCATCGACATGGACCAAGTCGAGGAATGGGGCAGAATCCTCGAGGAACACAAGTTGGTCAGGCTCCGCTATCCACCGGTAGGCGAGCCAGTTCTGATACTCAAAAGGTTCACCACCGATTCAGAAAAAATACAGAAGCTGAAAGGCGGCAAGAAGCTCAAACCGAAAAGAAGGGTCTTCATAATAAACATAATTATTCTTGTCTTTTTCCTTGCGGTCATTGCCATATTCACGATTAGAATTCCAACAATAAGGATAACTTATGTCCAAGCTTATTTAGCCGTTGGAGTAATAATTATCATAGGAGCCGTGTTTGTTTTCAGAGCTGTGAGAGGTAGAAAAAATGCAGGCAAAAAAGATGCAAAATCCGAAGAAAAGTCAGGAGAAAAGGCCGACTGATAACAAAAAAAAAGGCATGGATGTTCTGGAGAATTATAATATAGAATACCAGAATGTCATCGCCATAGTAAGGATTTATCACGACCAGAACGAATACGTGCCTATTTATGAAATTAAATATCCGAAAATAGAGGAGGCCACCTGGGCGATACTTGACTCGATAAGGGAAAAGATAGTCACCGAGCTTGCCTTCAGAACTGACGACATACTGAGCCCGGAAGAAACCGGTGACGTAAGAAAAAAATTCGTGCAGAAGGCAACCAACCTCGTTGAATCTGAATTGCCCAATCTGGCAAAAAACGACGTCGACATACTTGTAGGAATTCTATCGCAGGAATCGCTCGGGCTGGGACCAATCGAGTTCATGCTTAAAGACAACAGCCTTGAAGAAATAGTGATAAACAACGCAAAAGAACCGATATGGGTTTACCACAGAACATATGGCTGGCTGAAAACGAATGTCAAACTCAACGACGAGACAAAAATCTACAACTACGCCGCGCAAATAGGCAGGAAAGTTGGGACTCAAATAACCAACCTGAACCCGCTCATGGACGCTTATCTGACGACGGGCGACAGGGCAAACGCCACGCTTTTCCCGATTTCATCAAAGGGCAACACGCTGACCATAAGGAAATTCGCCAGGAGGCCATGGACCATAACTGATTTCATAGAAACCAAGACCATTTCACCTGAAGTCACCGCTTTCCTCTGGCTTGCGATACAGTTTGAAATGAACATCGTCTGCACTGGCGGAACGGCATCCGGCAAAACGTCTTTCCTCAACGTCCTGTGCATGTTCATACCTCCGACGCAGAGGATAATATCGATAGAGGACACGAGGGAAATCCAGCTCCCGCCGTTCCTTCACTGGCTGCCGCTCACGACAAGGCCGCCCAACATAGAGGGCAGGGGAGAGGTCACGATGCTGCAGCTCATGATAAACGCGCTTCGCATGAGGCCGGACAGGATGATAGTCGGGGAGATACGGCGCTCGAAAGAGGCCGAGGTCCTGTTCGAAGCGATAAACACGGGTCACTCAGTGTATTCAACGCTCCACGCGAACACTGCCGAGGAAACGCTGAAAAGACTCATCAACCCGCCCATCAACATTCCCCTGTCATTGCTGACCTCGCTCCAGCTAATAGCGGTGATGCACAGGGACAGGAGAAAGAATATAAGAAGGGTTCTGGAGGTCACCGAACTCATACCATCCGGCGGGATCGACGAGATGAAAATCGAACTCAACAACGTTTTCAGGTGGGTGCCATCGAAGGACCAGATGATAGAATGGGGTAAATCCAACAGGGTGTGGAACGACATAAAATTGTTCTCAGGCATGGAGGACAGTGAAATAAAGAAGAACCTCGAGGAAAAAAAGAGTATACTTCTCTGGATGGTGAAGAACAAAATAAACACGATAGACAAAGTAGGGACGATAATATCGGACTACTATAAAGATCCTGAAAGCGTGCTAAAAATGGTAAGAAAGGCGTAGCGGATTTATCTTTGCATCTGCATTTTCTCGAACTTCGGAACGAACACCCTGTACTTGTCCTTGTCTTCCATTTCTTCCAGTATCCTCTTTATTATCATCTTTTCCGGGTCCGGCAGCATGCTGACCCGCTTTTTCAGGTCATCGAAGCTTTCAAAAGACTTCTCCTTTCTCGCGGAAAGGATTTCCCAGAGATGTTTCTTGCCTATGCCCGGCAGAAGCTCAAGCTGGTGCAGTCTTGTAGTAATCGGTCCGGCCTTGTTGAAGAACTCAAGGAACTTCTGCTGGTTCACCTTCACTATGCCTTCTACGATGTCCGTGACCTCGTCCTTTGCCGCAGTTGTCAGGTCCTTGAAGTCTATCCTTCTTTTTATGAACTTGACCTCGTCCCTTTTGCCGTCGCCTATGTAAACCCGCGAACCGACCTTCAGGTAAACGCCGTCCCTCACTATTATCTCGAGCAGTGAGAAATACGCCTCCCCCATTACCTGCGAAACCGGCTGGGAGATGCGCATGCCGTAATATCCGTGAGGCAGGTAGTCCAAAACTATCGCCCACTCGTCCTTTTTGATTTCTTTATGTTGAAGCATAACCCACCTATCTTGTTTTAATAAGATTAAAACAGGGATTTATAAAACGCTATTTGTTGTCCTTGACTATCTTCAGTATTTTCCTTTTGTCGTCGTCGTTGAGAACTAGTCTTTCGTTCGCAAACAATACCCTCAGGTCGTTCTGGTTCTCTGGAAGGAAATTGATGATGCTTACGATGTGCCTTTCCTTGAGTTTCTCTATCGCTTTCAAGTCCTCTATCATCTTCTCGTATTTCTTCTCCGGAAGCTTACAGAATTTTCTAAGGTGTTCCAGCGCATTCTTCTGCTCATAAACAAGTTCCCTGGTCTTTTCCTTTTCCGAGAGGATTTTCTTCGCCTCGGCCCAGCTCACGACTTTTTCATCCTTAACGTTCATGGAATCACCTATTTCTTAAGCACCAGATGCTCGGGCCTTGATATGACTTCCTTGTTTTTGTTGCCGACCCTGATGACTACTATATACGCGTCTCCTCTTCTCTCCTTGACCTTGCCAGCAAGACCCTTGAATTTGGGAAAAGGCATTCCTTTGTGTGACGAGGGGTCCGGTTTTATGACTACCATATCGTGCGGCTTGAATTCCTTTAGATATGGGGTTACCTTGAACTTGTGCCTCAATTCTCTCTTAAGCTTCCTTCTTGTCGATCTCCTGAAGCCCTTTGTTGCCCTTACCATATTATTCAGTCCTCGAGACCTATCAGGTCGAATTCCTTTATTTTCGCGCTGTTTTTCAATACCTGCGAGACCGATGGCGTGGTTCTGCCAGCATCGCCGGTTATCAGTTCATGCAAATATAAGCCGGATTCGACGGATAGTTCAATTTGGTATCTTTTAGTATTAATCCTTTTCCATTTTATGCTTTTAACCTTTTTATGCTTTGTTTTGTCCGGTTTGCGGCCCAAAACTCTGCTCGGCGTCCTCTGTTTTATTGTGCCGACCAGTTTTTTAAGTTTGCCTATTTCAGCTACAGGATTTTCGAAATCGACTATTGCCCGGAAGATTTTGTAGGGTTTTTCTGACTTGATTTTGGCTATTTCATCCCTGCCGGAAAGACGGAGGCCTGCAACCTTTACCTTTCTGCTCGCGTTTATTGCTCTGGCGATTTCTTTCAGATTCAGCCTCCTCCTGATCGGCTGTTTTATTTCTATCACGAATGGCCTCCAGACCAAGCATCTTGCTTCCCTGTCCTCCCTTCCTAGGGCATGCAGGAGGTGTGCTTCACCTCGCGTGGCTTTCATTATGGGTTTTGCTATTATGTCCTCCACAGAGTCCTTGTACCGGTGTGAACTTGTCTGCTGGAGACCGCGGCTGAATTTCTTGTATTTGCCATACACAAAAACCGGGTTGGATGAAACCTCAAACGCCATTTTCTGGACATCAAATATTATAAGAACGTCAGGTTTTTCATGGTCGATTTTTGCCCCTGTTTTCTTTTTTATGATCTCAGAAAGCTGCCAGGATATGTCAGCTTTTATTGACTCGGAATACTTTGCTCCAGTCTTCTCCCAGAGAGACTCTTCATTCATGACGAGTGAATCGCTCATCCTGACGCCGACCATAAAAGTGCCTAAATCCATCTTATTCAGGCCTTTCAATTTTTTATTCACCAAGCCGCCAAGACCGGTGAAAAAATTTTCGCAGAGCATGCATTTTTCTGCCCTGTTTTGGGGGAATGATATGCCCTCCTTTTCAAGCATTCTGCGGACAAGGCGGCCTTTGTCCATATTATGCCTTCCTTTCACTGCTTTCGAGAACTGACGACCGAGGCAGTTGTCGCAAACATATCCCGAACTGAGAAGTTTTACAGCAGCCTCTTTTATCGCCTTTTTCATATTACCATTATGGCTGGCTGGTTTTAAACTGTTTTCAGGCGGAAAACGCGGACAGCGTTTTCCTTCGCCATACGCAGGACTTCTTCCTGCGTCGTCTTTTTTAGTTCAGCTATCTTCTCTGCGGAAAGCTTTATGTTCCAAGGATAGTTTCTCGTGTCCTGTTCCTTGTTTGGCGAGAGGAAGGGTGAATCGGTTTCAAGAAGAAGCTTGTCAAATGGAAGGTCCTTTGCGATCTTTCTTATGTTTTTGGAGAAAAGCACCATTGTCGATATGGAAATGTAAAAGCCATTTTCTACGATTTTCTTGGCCAGCTCCCTTGTCCCCGAAAAACAGTGGAACACCGCATCAACATTAGCAGCTCTGACCATTTCAAAACATTCCTCTTCCGCGTCCCATGAATGTATCACTATTGGTTTTTTCAGTTTCCGTGCAAGCTCGATGAAATGGGAAAATACTTCTTTCTGCATTTTTTGTTTGTCAATATTCTTCTCCCAGTGATGGTCGAGCCCCACTTCACCGATACCAACGATTTTCTCCCTGTTGATTTTTATCAATTCCATTATCTTTTCCGGTCCGCCGCCTCCCTCTGTGGGATGATAACCAAGTGTTGAAAAAAGAAAACCGGGATGTTTTTCGGTGAGATCAAGTGCTTTCAATCCTTCATCGTATCTTGCTGATCCGATTATTACGGCTGAAAGCTCTTGCTTGCATCTCGATATTATCGAAGCCATGTCTTTGTCGTAATCACCGAAACAAAGATGCGCATGTATATCTATCATGTCATGCCTCGGAAAAGAAATACTTAAGCGCTTCCTGTACGTCATTAACTTCGATGATTTTTATTCCCACCTCTTCCGATATGTTGACTTTTTGGGGGACTTTCTCGTCGGTGCATATCTGGGCAGGCCCTATCTGCTCACAATATTTTCTTGTCTCGTACGTGATTTCCTGCGATTGCATAAGGGGAACAAGCAGCAGGCGCGCTCCAGCGTCTTTCGCTGCCTTTGCCTTTTCGAGCACCTGGCCTACCGGTCCTATCGTGCCGTCGTGGTTGATGGCGCCGGTTATGAAAACACGCTGATCTATGTCCTTTTTCCATATTGCGGCGATGGTCGCGATGGTCAAAGCCGTCCCTGCAGACGGACCTTCGACCGAGGTGGCGTTTGTGGTAATCGTATATATTATGTCATAATTGGACAAGTTTACGCCTGTTATGTTCGAAGCAACCTTGCTTGAGGTGCGGATAGAATTCTGGGTATCGGTCCAGAAAAGCAGCTTGTCTATGTTCGCGAGGACCCTGCCGTCGCCTGGAACTATCTGAACTGTGAGAACGGTCGTCAGGCCGTTGCCTTCCTCATCCACCGCTGGTATGACTATGGAGGTGTACGAAACATTCGAAAAAGAGCCCTTTACCGGATTGTAGGGGACGTAGTTGACGATATTTATTGGCCTTGTTTCATTGCGGTATATGATGACTGTTTCGTTCATGTTGCCCATGTAATAGCCAATCAAAAACACGAGCGTAACAGAAATTAGGGCAGCCAAAAACCTGATTGTTTTTTTCTTTCCGGCCGGTTTGTTCTGAACCGTTCTTCTGTAGGCGTACATTGGCACAACCTCGATGCTAGCATGATTTCTATCTTTTTCATTCAATGTTAAACAATTTAAATATTGACTGTTGGATTATTAATGCAGGGGGCCTCCAACTGCGGGGCTAGGCCTACCGCACCTTCGGGTGGCAAACGGTCTTCATGGCCGGTTGTAGTTTACGGATGGCTTTGCGAGGACTGCAAGCCCAGTCCTGCCAACTGAGAAGCCTTGTCCTGCAGGATCATCTTCATAGTGAACCGGGTCAGGGTCGGAAAGTTTCGCACGCTTCGCGTGCGTGCCCCGAAAGACAGCAGCCCTAAACCGTGTTGGTGGTGCTTGCAGGGTTACAGGGTGGAGACGGCGGACCGGATAACTTTCAGCTTTTCGCAAAAGTCTACCGTTAACGCGCCTCCTGCTCTTTGTTATATTTCCGTAAACAAGCGGTGATTCTCGGATTTTTTATAGCAGATGACAATATTTTAATATGCCTTCCTTGTACAGAAAATTGTCCCTCGTTCTTTTCGGGGGTCTGGTTGATAAGAACATCGCCTCGTTCAAGCCGCTGGAACTGCACATAAGAAATGCCAACATGAAAATCCTTCTGAAAACATGGATAAGCATGCTGTTTATGTCGACGCTACTTTCTTTCTTCGTTTCGTTCACTTTGATTTACGTGCTCCTGAGTTACATCATTCAGGTGGAATTTTACATATACATATTCTGCATTATATTTTTTCCGGTCTTCGTTGCATCAGTGGTTTTCATATTTTTTTACCTGTATCCGGTCGAAAGGGAGAGATCAAGGCAACGTTCAATAGAAAATAACATGCCCTTTGCCATCACTCATATGGCGGCTATTGCCTCATCCGGAATACCAACTGAATTCATGTTTGAGTTGTTGACTGGCTTCAGGGAGTACGGGGAGATATCACAGGATTCGAAGCTCATAATGAGGAACATAAAAACATTCGGCATGAGTTCGATCGATGCCTTGAAAGACATTGCCGATAGAACGCCTTCTCAGAGCTTCAGGGAGCTTCTGCTGGGAATAGTCTCAACTACAGAGTCAGGAGGGGACATGGTGGAATACCTGCATGAGATGTCCGAGAGGGCCTTGTTTGACTACAGAATAAAAAGAGAGAGGTATATGAAAACGCTTTCCACATATGCAGACATATACACCGCGCTTCTTGTAGCTGCGCCTCTGATGATGCTCTCGATGCTCGCGACCATGAGCATAATAGGGGGAAGCGTGATGGGGCTTACGATAGATGAGATGATAATGCTGATTACATGGGTCATGCTGCCGTTCCTTAATGTAGCTTTCATTGTATTCATTCACATCACATATCCCGGTGTGTAAAATGGAAATGAGCAAAAACGTTATGTATGAGGTGTTTTTTGTAGCGATAGGCACCTTGATACTGATGCTCAATTTCTTTGTAATAATCAATATATTCCCCTTCATATCACCGCTTTTCAACGTCCTCGGCGCCATGGTGGCTATAGTGCCGCCGTTCCTTATTTTCTATGGAAGATACAGGGTAAGCAAAGAGATAGAGGAACAATTCATAATATTCATAACCGATCTGACGGGGGCGATAGATTCCGGTATGACCCTGCCCATCGCCTTGAAGCATGTTTCAAAGAAAGACTACAGATCACTGACGCCTTACGTAAAGGAGATAGAAGGCAAGGTCGAGTGGGGCATTCCTTTCGAAAAGGCACTGAACATATTCTCGCATAAAGTGAAGTCAACGCCCATTAGAAGATCTGTCAGCACGATAATAGAAACGTACAAGGTGGGCGGCAAGATATCAGATACGTTAAAGGCAATAGGCCAGTCGCTTATCGAAATAAACAAGATAAGGCAGGAACGTTCCACTTCTGTCCAATCGCAACTTGTTACGTCATACATGATATTCTTCGTTTTCATATTCATCCTTCTTATATTGAAAAGTTTCCTGATCCCGTCACTGGGCAGCATGCAAATGTCACCAAGCCTGATGGGGGAACAGGAAGAGACGCAAACTATGCCAACAGAAATCTACAACCAAACTTTCGTGAATTTTATACTTGTTCAGGGCTTTTTCGCCGGCCTTGCCACGGGGAAGATGGCAGAGGGCTCGGTGATCGCCGGCATTAAGCACAGCATCGTTTTGATAGTGATAGGTTATACGGTTTTCTCTGTTCTCGGGCAGTTCCAGATATCAATGTTTTAAATATTCATCTATAGGAATAAGTAATATTGCTCAAGTGTGATGTTATGGGAAGAATAAAAACGACCCCGATAAAAACGCTCGGCAACCAGCTGATAAGAGAGCACACCGACAAGTTTAGCGTCGACTTTGAAAAGAACAAGGTTGCGCTGGGAGATTTAAAAGAGATAAAATCGAAGAAGGTAAGAAATATACTTGCTGGTTACATAACCAAGGAAATGCAAAAGCTAAAGAAGAGCGAAGTGAACGTATGAAGCTTGAAGACGTGATAGAAAACGCATTCATGGTAAAGCCGGAAGAAGTCTTATCGCAAGTGGCCTCAAGAATGGCAAACGAAAAGAAATATGAGGCTTTCGTTTTTGACAAGGAACTGAAAGGCATCGTAACCCTTGACGATATAGTCAAAAAAAGGGTTAGCGAGCCGCAGAAGATGAAGATTTCTTATCTCATGAAACCTGTGACCGTTTTTTCAGTAGAAGCGCCCGTCGAAGACATAATGAATTACATGCTGGTTAGCGAGCACAGATCTTTGCCCATCGAGAAAGACGGTAAGATATACGCGATAACAAAGCCTAAGTTGCTCAAATTCATAAAAGACGAAATTTTTACCGGCAAGAAGGCAATAGATGTGATGCAGAAATCATACTGCGCAAGCACCAACGACACGATATCTACTGTTGCAACAGTAATGCGCGACACGGGCGTTAACAGGATACCCGTTGTAGACGAAGAGGGCAGATTCGCAGGCCTTGTCGACAGCCTCAGCCTGGCAGGCATGCTTGTAGGCAGGGAGAGATCACAGTTCGGCGAGAGGGATGGGGAAAAGGTGAAACTCGGCAACGTTGGTGTCGGCACGTTCCTAAGGACTGATATACTGAAGGTCTCGCCTGAAACCGATCTCAAAGAAATCGTCAAGAAAATATCCAACGAGGATTCATGTACCGCTATAGTAGAGGAAAACGGAAAGTTGATGGGCATGATCACAATAAAGGATATTTTCAAGCTGATAGGCAAATCGCTAGAAACCGTGTACATAAGAGTTAGCGGTCTCCATGACGAAGACGAATTCGTAAGAAATAAGATAGACGAGATGATAGAGAATACCATAAACAAATTGCTGAAAACGGTCAAGGTAACTTACGTGGCACTCCACGTCGATACCCACAAAAAGAAGGCGAGGAAAGACGAAAGAATGAAATATTCAGTACATGGCAGGCTTGTCACAGACAAGGGTAACTTCTACGCGAGCGATTATGAATGGGAGCCGACGAAGGCAGTTAAGGTTTTTCTTGACAGAATAGAAACCGAAGTTCACAGACAGATAGAAAGGACGAGAGGCTATTAGAAAATATTTTTACCTTCAAAAAATTCATCAATCTTCTGCGGTAAATCCTTTATCTTGATTCTTATCTGCTTCATTGAGTCCCTTTCACGAAGGGTTACATCGTGCTTACTGATCGATTCGTAGTCGATGGTTATGGCCAGCGGAACGCCAAGCTGATCATATATTACGTAACGCTTTCCTATCGACTGCTTTTCATCGTATCTAACCTCATATTTGATTTTCAGCATCCCGTATACTTCCCTCGCTTTCACGTCAAGCCCGTCCTTCCTGACGAGCGGAAGTACTACGACGTCAAGCGGTGCAAGGCTGCGCGAAAACTGCAAGACAGGTTTCCCGTCTCTTTCTGAAAGCGAGTTTTCAAGGATGGAATAAAATATGCGATCGAGACCCATTGAAAGTTCAAAAACGTGTGGGATGAATTTCTCCTCGTTCTCAACGACCGAAAGGTCTGTTCCGGAAACTTTTGAATGCGATGCCATATCGTAGTCAGTCCTGTAGTTACATGCCACTAGCTCGAGCCATCCCACGCTGGTTTTTACCTCGAAGTCCCATGTCTCCTTCGAATAAAACGCCCTCGCATTTTCCTCAAGCTCACGGAAGCGCATGTCCTTCGGATCAAAGCCGCACTTCTCGAAAAACTGCTGGGTTATAGCAAGATAATAACCGATGAGTCTGCCGGACACTGTTTTCTTCTCAACGGCTTTTTCAAGCGTGATGGATTGCGTTTCCTTTCCCATGAGCTTAAGCCTGAGCTCTAAGTTTTTGTATTTTTCAAATTCCGGGACATCATCTATCTTCTTGGGGTTGAAGAAAACTTCGGTCTCCAGCTGCGTGAACTCCCTCGAGCGAATCAGGCCCTGCCTGGGTGAAATCTCGTTCCTGAAGGATTTCCCGACCTGTGAAATGCCTAGCGGCAGAGAAACCCTTGCAGTCTTGTATATCTTCTGGAAATCGGTAAATATGTTTTGGCATGTTTCAGGCCTCAGGTAGGCATTCTTTTCGGCGGTGAGGGGACCAATAGAAACGCCGATCATCATGTTGAACTTCTGTACCTTTTCTAGCTTGCCTTTGCACTCCGGGCATTTTACAGCGTGCTTTTCTATAAGTTCGTTGAACTCAGAGGTCTCCAGTGCCTCCGGTATTGTTTTTCCGGTAGCTTCCTCGATAAGTTTGTCCGCCCTGAATACCTTCCTGCATTTGGAACACTGCACTAGAGGGTCAACGAAGTTCTTCAGGTGGCCTGACGCCTCAAAGTTTTTTTTGGGGAGAATGAGACATCCGTCAATTTCCAGGGAGTCAGTTCTGCGGACGATTTCCCTTCTCCAGAGGTCAATGATTTTCCTGCGCAGTATTGTCCCAAGGTGGCCGAAATCCATAAAACCGGCCAGTGCCGAGTGTATTTCAGCGGTGGGAAAAAACAAACCGCGTTGATCGGCGAGTTCCTGTATACGGGCGAACTTATCCATGAAAATCACATATAAATTTATTGTGATTGTTTAAATAAGATACTATGTCAGATAAGAGTTCTTTGAAAGTCGATTTTCACGTCCACTCCGATGTTTCGAAAGACAGCGATATGACACCTAGAACTATTATAAGTTCAGCAAGGAAAAACGGGCTCGATGCGATAGCCGTCACCGATCATGATACAATAAAAGGCGCATTAAAGGTTCAGAAAATCTCAGCTGACTTGGTAGTTTTCGTTGGAGCAGAAATCAAAACCAAAAGCGGCGAGGTCATAGGCCTCAACCTTAAAAAAGACATCGAAGCAGGGCTTTCCCTTGAAGAGACATGCAAAAGGATAAAGGAACAGGGGGGGTTCCTGATCATACCTCATCCTTTCGATAGGTTCAGGAACGGCATCGGCAAGGCTATAGAAAAAATTGTAAATTACATAGACGCGGTTGAAGTTTTCAATGCAAGGGTATTGGTAGGCCACTTCAACGAAGAGGCGATGGAATTCGCAAAAAAACACTCCCTTCCGGTTGTCGCAGGCTCTGATTCTCATTTTGTTAAAGAAATCGGCTCTGCCTTCACTCTGGTTAAGGCTGACAAAAGCAGAAATGACATACTAAGAGCGATAAAAAACGGTTATGCGGAAATAGGCGGCAAGAAAACGGGCGTCCTGCCACACTGGAAAACCTTTGTCACGAAAATGGGCAAAAAATTTTAGCTTCACTGTGGTTTGTTACTTATATTTTTGGTTATGTTTTCGAAGTCTGTCTCAAGTTCCCTTTTCAAATCATCCAGTGTTTTGTACTTTTTTAGTTCTTCTGTCAGGTTGTCCACCGGTTTTTTCAAGTCTTCAGGCATCTCTCTCATGACGTTTTCCCTGTATTCACCAATCATATTTGCAATTTGATCATTGGCTTCTCCGACGACCGGTATCATAAGGACCGCGAACGATATGATGACAATCGGCAGCAGCAGATACTCAAGCACTATCATGTTGTTTATCTTGTGAACCTCTATATCCATTTTTTTGAAAAGAAGCAGTATGAAAAGAGGTATTATCACCAGAAGCGTCATGCTGAGCGGGAAACCATATTGTACGAAGGATACAGCATAAGAAAACGCTCCTACAAGGCAAATACTAGCGAACAGTTTTTTGTTGCTTTTTATGATGCTACCTGTAAATTTGAATTTGTATATAAGATAACTGGCAGTGTAAACAATCGAAAAAACGAATACCAGCCAGAAGGGGAACCTGGCTATATCAGGCGTCAGCGCGAACCAGCCGCAGGAAAATTTCAGAAATTCAATGATCGTCATGTTGACAGCGGTTTTTTTCAGACCTCTTTTAAATCTGGTATACGGGGATGAATGGAGAAAGTTAAGGAAAAGCATTCCGGCAATCATCAAAAAAAACCATTGACTAACAAACAAGGAAACCGACAAACCAGCGATTACGAGAATGAGGGCAAGTATTTTCGCTGCTCTTTCGCTAAGCATCCCTCCTGCCACGAGCTTCCATTTAATCTTTTCAGAGTCCTTCTTGTCTTCGTGGTAATCGGCTAGATCGTTGTAGACATAGACACAAGAATAGGCCAACAAAAAACCCGCAAGCGAAATGATGGTAATAAAAAGATCAGGTACTCCCATTATGAACCAGTAAAGCAAAATGCCCAAAGAAAACTGGACGATATTCTTGGGTATGCTTATGGTTATGCTGTTGAATATTATTTTTTTAGCGCGACTCATTGCCTGCACCCATCATTTCTCTTTAACCTTCCTAGCCTTTATTATTATAGTCGAGGCAAACGTTACTTTTCTGGCAAACGCAGAATCAACGCTGTTCCAGACTTTTTCCTTCCATTTCTTGCGCGATCCGTCCGCCAGTACAGGGCTGCCTGCGAATTTCTCGACTGAAAAACCATTGAGAGCGAGCAGATCCGAAAGCGAGCGTTTTGTGAAGGCATGTATGTGCCCCACACCTTCTTTCACGAAGGGGTTGCCCGTGTAAGTCCGCAGGGAGGATTCGATCCATGTTGGCATGTAACCCAGAAAAAGGAAGCCACGGTTGTACCAGGAAGCTATATTCGGGACAGTTATAATTATATAACCGTTAGGCTTCAGCACGTTGTTTATGTTTTCAAGCAGTTTTTCTGTGTCATACATGTGTTCCATTACATCGCCGCAGAAGGCGGCATCGAACGTGTTTCTTGGGAAGGGGAATTTGTCCCTGTCAAGATTAACCACCTTCGCTTGTATATGCTTCTTCATTGCATCTCTTACTGCGTTTTTGCTTATATCCAGGCCGTAAACCTTCGCGTTTGTTTTCTTGGCTATAAGACAGGAAATGAAGCCGTCACCGCAACCGATATCGAGTATCCTTCCACTGTCGTGCTTTTCGAACATATTCAGAACTTTCTGTATCTTCCTTTTCTGTATTCTGTAGTACCTCTCGGCCTCTTTTACGAATATGTTAGAATAGAAAAATCTGTTGTATTCGTTCGTGTCCATGTAAAGATTTGTGGTCTAACAATTATAAAAAAGGAATCTCATTATTAATTTATGGATTTGCAGAAAATTCTTGAGAGCCTTAGCCCAGTTGAAAGAAAGGTGCTGCCTTTTCTGAAGGACGGACTTGAGCTGAGAGAAATCTCGAAAGTATCAAAGACTGAAGAAACAGAAGTTATGCGGGCCCTCCAGTGGCTTGAAAACAAGGGGGCTATCAGGGTTAAAGCCTCACCAAAGGAAATCGTTGATCTTGGAGATAACGGCAAAATTTATGCTGACATCGGCCTTCCTGAAAAAAGATTTCTTGAAGCTCTTGCGGACAAGATGGAACTGGACGCGATAAAGAAGGCGACCGGCCTCGACGACAATGAAATAAGGATATGCCTTGGTCTGCTTAAAGCAAGGTATGCGATTTCCATAGACGGAAATGAAGTAAAACCGACAAGCGAAAGGGACCGCGTTCTGCGGCATGGTTTCCCAGAAGAAACCTTGCTGAAAAAACTCCCGAAGGGTTTTGATGATCTCAGCGAGGATGAGAAATCGATGGTCAGCAGGCTTCTCAAAAGAAAGGACATCGTGAAAAGGGACATCGCCAAATTCAGGTACGTAGAACTAACAGAACTCGGCAAGAAGCTGGCAAAAGAAAGGGTGATGAAGGCTGATCTTATCGAAAATCTTACGCCACAAATGCTGAGGGAGAGGAAATGGATCGGTAAAGGGTTCAGAAGGTACGACATAAAAACCAGCGTACCTAGGCTTTACGCCGGCAATAGGCAGCCTTACAGCGAGTTTTTGCAGGGTGTACGAGAGAAACTGGTTTCGCTGGGCTTCAGGGAGATGGATGGTCCCATAATCGAGCTTGAATTTTTCAACTTCGATTCGCTTTTCCAGCCGCAGAATCATCCGGCAAGGGACTGGAGCGCGACTTACAGGATAAAAGAACCCAGATATGGCATTCTCCCGGAAAAGGGGCTTGTGCTTGCCGTCAAAAGGGCGCATGAAAGCGGCATCGACGGTTCAACAGGATGGAAATATAAATGGAATGAAAAAATTGCCTCCCAGCTGATGCCGAGGGCGCATGACACTGCAATTTCGCCGAGATTCCTTGCCAAAGGCGTGGAAATACCCGGCAAATACTTCAGCCTGGTACGCTGCTTCAGGCCGGACGTTATTGATGCCAAACACGGCGTTGAATTCAACCAGCTGGGAGGCTTCGTAATAGACGAGGATCTTTCATTCCGGCATCTCTTGGGTCTGCTCAAAAATTTTGTTTTCGAAATCACGGGTATAAAGAATGTAAAATTCCTCCCTGACTATTTCCCGTTCACCGAGCCTTCAGTTCAGGTATCTGCAAAACATCCGGAATTCGGCTGGATCGAGCTTGCAGGCGCAGGAGTATTCAGGCCAGAACTCACTAAACCGCTTGGTGTCAACGAACCTGTCATAGCATGGGGTTTCGGCCTTGATAGGCTTGCAATGATGAGGCTTGGGGTAGGGGACATACGCGATCTCTTTTCCAATGATATGGAATTCCTTAGAAAGGCAAGGAAGGTGCTCTGATGCCGACAATTGAAATTTCGCTTGAAGATCTCAGCAAGCTGTCAGGCAAAAAATTCACAGAAAAATCGCTAGGCGAAGCACTGGAATATGTAAAGGGCGAGATAGAATCAGCCGATGGTGACAGGATAAAAATAGAGATGGCGGACACCAATAGGCCGGACCTGTGGTCAACAGAGGGCGTGGCAAGAGAACTGCGGGCAAGGTTTACAAAGAACAGGGGTCTTCCTAAATTTGAAACCAAGAAATCCGGTTTGAAGGTAATAGTCGACAAAAACCTAGCCGGCATAAGGCCAAAAACCGTGTGCGCTGTCGTAAGAGGGCTGAAAATTAGCGAAGAGTGCCTTTTCCAGATGATACAGTTGCAGGAGAAGATATGCGAAAATTTCGGACGCGGGCGGAGGGAGGTTGCGCTTGGAGTGTATGACTACCATAAGCTTTCACCGCCTATATATTTCCGTGCTTACGGCCCGCATGAAGTAAAATTCGTACCCCTTGATTTCGACAGGGAATTGTATCTAAATGAAATACTCGAACAGCACCCAAAAGGCAAGGACTACGGCCAATTGCTGAAAGACAAGAAAAAATATCCTATTTTCATTGATGCTAAGGGCAACGTGCTTTCGATGCCACCGGTGATAAATTCGAATTATAGCGGCAAGGTAACGCAAGAGACCAAGGACGTATTCATCGAATGCTCGGGTTTCGATATGAAATTCCTAATGCCTTCGCTTAACATAATGGTGGCCGCCCTTGTAGAACGCGGCGGGAGGATCGAAACGGTTGACGTGATGTTCCCGAACGGAAAAATCGAAACTCCGGACCTCAAGCCGAAAAAAATAAATGTCAGCCTTAATCGCCTGAAAAAACTTTCAGGTCTCAGTCTGAAAAAAGACCAGATCAAGAACATGCTCCAGAAATCAAGATACGACGTGAAAATCAAGAGGGATAATATGCTGGTATATTATCCTGCATACAGACAGGATGTGATGCATGAAGTCGATGTTATAGAAGACGTGATAATATCGTGCGGCTACAACAAGATCGAGCCCATGATGCCAAAAATAGCCAGTACAGGCAGGCTGACGGAAATAAACGAATTTTCCAGGAAATTAGCTGAAATGATGGTCGGCCTTGGAAGCCAGGAAACAATGTCATACATACTGACAAACAGGGATAACCTAGTCAATAGAATGAACTTGGAATATATGAAAACGATAGAGGTTGAAAACCCAGTATCCAAAAACTGGAGCGTCTTCAGGACATGGCTAACACCATCACTGATCAAATTCTTATCAAACAACACCAACAGGGAATACCCGCAAAACATTTTCGAAATCGGCGAAGTGGTTATATACGATGAAAAAACGGAAACGAAATCATCAAATCCGACAAGACTCGCGTGGGCTTATGCTGGTTCTGGTGCGAATTTCACAAAAGCGAAGCAACATCTCGATTTTCTATTCAGAAATCTCGGGCTGGAGTACAAAATAGAAGAAACAGATCATGCCTCGTTCATACCTGGAAGATCCGGAAGGATATCGGTATCGGGGAAAAATGTCGCCTACATCGGAGAACTCCATCCCAAGGTTCTTGAAAACTTCGGCATCGAGCAGCCTGTTTGCGCCTTCGAAATAAACCTGAGCGATATGCTTGGTATTTTGAAAAAATAGTTTTTATCTGGAAAGCCAGTTGAACAGGCGGAAGCTGAATGGTATTCTGGGTTCGTAAACCTCGCCTATCAAAGCTGCTGCCAACGCACGTATGTGCTGAGCGGCAGGCGATTTCGGATTGTAAGTCATGACCGGTTCTTTTAGGGCGATGGCTTTCCTAACCTCCCTGTCTTCCGGTATTTTTCCTATCACCGGAAGATTCAGCATCTTCTCTATCTGCTCTATTGGAAGTTCGTGTGTTTCTCCTTTTATCCTGTTGACAACCACCCCGAGATTGTGGGTGGAGTATCTTTTTGCTATAAGGCTTAATTTAAGTGCGTCCGTCACGGCTGGAAGTTCCGGGTTGGTTACTGTTATCAGCTCGTCCGCAGCCTCTATCGCTACGAGGGAATCCTTGCCGAGTCCGGCTGGTGAATCTATCAGTATGAAATCATTTCCATCAAGCAATTTGTACAGCACATTGATATAATGGTGTGATTTTATGTTCCTCTGCCGTCTTAATGAAATGTCCGCCGGAATTATCTTGAAGCCCGCTTTGTGCGTATATATAACATCCTTTATTCTTGCCCTGCCTTCGAAAACATCGTGAAGCGTTTTGGGATAAAGATGCATCCCGAGGTGAAGAGCGAGATTGGAGGTTGTGAGGTTGGCATCAACAGCCAAGACAGATTTCCCGTATTGCGCCAAGGCAGCTGAAAGATTTGAAACAAGCGTTGTCTTGCCAACGCCGCCCTTGCCAGAAGATATGGCTATTATTCTAGTCATCTTTATAAATTTGTCTTCGAAAAGTTATAAATCCATATTGTTTCGATGCTGCGGTAACCCGAATGCAGATTCAAGTTGTTATAAATTAATTACGGACCTGGGGGGATTCGAACCCCCGACCTTTAGCTTAGGAGGCTACCGCTCTATTGTCGACCGAAGCGTGCTATGTCTGCTTCCTGTGAAGTTTCCAACTGAGCTACAGGTCCATGGCTGCCATGATGCTTTATTCTATAGTTTGAACAGGTTTTTAAAGAAATTTATTACTCCGTTTATAGCTGCCGAGAACCAGTTGTCTTCCTTCTTTGAAACCAAGCTACCGGTTGGGGTTTTTATTTGCTTTTCTTTGAGATTTTCATTTTTATTGTTTGTAGCATTTTCTTTTTCCAAAGTCTCGTTTGTCTGTCCACTGTCCTGGCCACCGGTTTTTTGCTGCATTTCTTCTGATGGTTCTCTCACGAGTATATCTCTTGTGATATCATGCTCTTTTCCGTCATAGATTATTTTGATACGCAGCTTGTATCTGCCTAGTACGGTATCATTTGAAATCCTGTTCTTTAGGTCAACTGTAGTTGAGTTTCTTGCAGTAACTTCAACTTTATTGGCATTCCACGTGTTGAGCCATTTCTTTCCGTCAAAACCGAGTGATAGCGGCTTATTACCGTCATAAATGTACGAGTATATCGTGAAGTTCTTCTCTTGCGAGACCTTCAGTAGCAACTCTATTGCAAGTTCGGCGTTTTTGGCTATTTCATCTGGGCACGAAATTATTTCGAAATCCTTGGATAATTCATTAGGTTTTTCCGAATTATTGGTTTTTTGGTAAGGCGGGCAGGCGGAAGAGGAACAGGTTTTCTCGGTCTCGACTGTCTTTATTTTGCAGAAAGAGTTGGAACTTCCTTCTATGGTTATTTGTTTTTCGTCACTACCGTTAAGGCCTTCAATTTTTATAAAATACGTTCCATTCGGCAATACATTATCACAATTTGGATTTATCTGCAAAGGCACGGAAATCGTGTAATTCGAGAATTTGGTATATATGTTGAAGGTTGTCTTGCCGGCCTTCCTGCCTTCGGTATCTTCAATCCGCATTTCAACCGCATTCTTCGCTGTATCGCCCTTGTGAATATTTACCCTGACCTCTATTTCATCGCCAAACCTCACCTTCCCGTCAGAACCAAGTCCAGCATCAATGATGGAGATGCTGGAATCGGAAACCGGCATGTCGCCTTCAACGACAATGATTTTTTCTGCATGATTGTTCGAAACATTAGTGTCATTGCATTTGGCATCGGTTATTATTACATTTATTTTATATCCTTCTGTTCCTGTCAAGGCGGGCGGAGTCCATGATTTTACAGTGGCCGTGTTGTTGGTTTTTGTTTTCGACTTGAGAATATTGCCAAAAAAATCTTCTATCCAGTATTCAACCTCAGCTGCATTTTCTGTTCCATTTAAATTTTTCACAACCAGCCTGAAACTGTTGCTCTTGCCCGCCACAAAAATTTCTTCGCTTTCTATGTTTATTGACATGTTGCATTCGCCATCTGTGGCGTTTGTCTGGTTAGCTGTTTGGTTCGCCTCGCTTACGCAAATATTTGGCAAGCCGGGAGTAGAAATATTCTGTCTGACTAGTGTTTTTCCGCAAAGCCCATAAGAAATGTTTTTGGCAGCATTGAAATATTCGATTCGGCTTGTCTCGTTAGAACCATTGAGAATAGATATGTTGTCAGAGCTGTCTGACAGTCTCATCTTGCTGTTTTCAAAAACCTTTATGTTGGTTGGTTTCCATATGCCTGAGAAAACGCTGGCATTTTTTGTGATTATTATGAATTCTCCTTGCAGGATTGTGTCATTGAGACATGTTAACGTAGACTCGCCTGTATCTATACTGATATTTTCTATCACCTCATCTTGATCGCTGGTAAGTTCTATCCATTCTGAGCATTGGGAACAAGTATCGTTGGGAGCAGGCATGAATTCATTAACAAACAGGGCTTCAGCATCTGAGGGGCATATGAGCAAGATAATAACTAGGCAGAATACAATGTAACATCTCAAGTCCATAAAACTAGAATGAAATATATATTAAAATGTCTATGTTTAAACATTTGTTTAAACATCGCCAGCTCAGAGTTCTCGGCAGTCGTAACAAATCCATCTGCCATTGACATTTCTAAGATCTTCTGTGAATTCTCCGCATTTCTCGCATATGCCTGAAATAGCCTGATCCGGCCTTGCGACGGCCTCTGCCTTTGCCTTCAATCTCTCCGAAAGAATTTCGATAAGCTCAGGGGACACTATCAGGACCTCTTTAGTCGAAACTATTCCCTTGAGTTCGTTGTTATAAACTACGGGGAATCTTTTGTAGCCAGTTTTCAGCATTTTCTTGGCGACTTTCATCAGGCTCTCTTCCGGAGAAACTGTCATGAAAGGTCTTTTAAGGCTCTTCCAGAAATCTCCTGCCCTGACTCTTCTCAGGTCCTTGTCTTTTGCGACGAGGGTCACTATGTCATTCGTTGTTACTAGGCCGTTCGGTTTCTCTCTGTCCACTATAACTACGCAGCCTATTTTGTTGTTTGTAAGAATCTTCGCTATCGTCGACATGTTCATTTTTGGATCTACTGTGACAACGTGCTTCTTCATTACGTCTTTTACTCTTATCATTTTATCCCCAGATTATAATTGTACCAGATGTTTTTAAGCCTTCTTT
>Ga0315282_10005961_pt1 | contig 20558 bp, 20 predicted proteins | sample YL17G07_20_MG_FD_203693 | JGI IMG/M metagenome (GOLD analysis project Ga0315282, IMG submission 203693) | Sediment microbial communities from Yellowstone Lake, YNP, Wyoming, USA - YL17G07_20 | ecosystem: Environmental > Aquatic > Freshwater > Lake > Sediment | place: USA: Wyoming | collected... | reverse complement strand
TTACCCTTACATTAGTGGGGTATTGATATCGTGAAACCCCGGCAAGGTCTGCCCCAGCGTAGGCACACCAGTTACATAAAAATCCTAAAATCTTTGGTTCAAACTCGTATCTTGAAACCATTTTTTAGCTTACTCCTAGTGGGCCTCGACCAGGGCGGGAAACGCCGCATCAATTTCAGCGAATATCTGCTCATCAGTATAGTGTTTCGCGGAAATAGCCCCGGTTGGACATTTTGTACTACAGAGACCATCTCCCTTACAGAGGACGGGAATAACCCTAGCCCTTTTGCCTTGTGGTGTATCAAGAAGCTCTATCGCACCGTATTTGCAAACTGCCTGACACTGACCGCAGCCTACGCACTTACCCTCATTTACCTCACAAATAGCACCAGAGGCGGTGACTGAATCCTTGGAGAGAATGGTTGCCGCCCGGCCGGCAGCGCCATAAGCTTGGCTAATCGCCTCCGATATATGCTTGGGATAGTGAGCTATCCCGCACAGGAAAACGCCGTCGGCGGCAAAGTCAACCGGTCTTAGTTTTACATGGGCTTCTAAGAAGAAACCATCCGGGTTCAAAGGCACCTTGAATAACCGGGATATTTCACTACTTGTTGCTGAAGGAATAACGGCGGCGGCTAAAGCGAGTAAATCGGCATCAATGGCAATCTTCTTACCTAAAATAGGGTCGGTCACGGTAACCCTTAGCATACGCCGACCACCCTCTTCAATAGCTTCCACCTGTGGTTTATCTTCCGGCTCATAGCGGATGAACTTCACCTCTTGATTCGCCGCTTCCCGGTAGTAATCCTCTCTAAACCCATAGGTTCTCATATCGCGATAGATAATGTAGATATCCATCTTTGGGTTTTTCTCTTTTAGTTTCAAGGCGCATTTTATAGAATGACTGCAACATACCCGGCTGCAATAGTTCCTGTCTTTTTGCCGGCAACCGACGCATTGAATCATCACCAGGCTCTGGGAGTTAATTACCCTTGGTTCTTTCTTGGCGATTTGCTCCTCTAACTCCACCAGGGTCAATACCCTGTCGTCTTTCCCGTAAAGGTACTCGGTGGGCTTATATTCTTCAGCACCGGTAGCGATGATGGTTATCCCGTGTTTTATCTCCCTGACCCTTCCTCCAGACATTACCTTGGTTACGAAATTCCCCACGTAACCGGAAGCCTCGGTGATGGTAGCATCAGTGAATTTATGAATTAGGGGGTGCTGGTTAACCTTGTGTATGAGTTCAGCCAGGTATGCTTGAACATCCATCCCATCCAGGGTGTAGTAAAGCCGCCGCGCCATTCCCCCTAATTCCTTATCCTTTTCCACCAGATAAACCTCAAACCCCTGGTTGGCTAAGCTCAGGGCACTGGTCATTCCCGCCAGCCCGCCTCCCACCACTAACCCCCTTTTGTCGACCGGCAGCTGAAATTCCGTTAAAGGCTGTAAAAGTTTGACTCGGGCTACCGACATCCGAACCAGGTCCTTTGCCTTTTGGGTGGCCTTTTCCTTCTCTTTAGAGTGGACCCAGGAGCAATGTTCCCTTATATTAGCAAATTCAAAGTAATATGGATTAATCCCCCCTTCACGAAGCGTGTCCCGGAATAGCGGCTCATGCGTCCTGGGGGTACAGGCGGCAACCACCACCCGGTTAAGCCCCTTTTCCTTGATGGCGTCTGCTATCTGCCGGGCAGCATCGGTAGAGCACGAAAAAAGGTTTTCTTGAGCGTGGACAACATTAGGTAAGGTCAAAGCATATTCAACTACCGAGGGAACATTTACCACCCTGCCGATATTGGCTCCACAATGGCAGACAAAGACCCCCACCCTGGGTTCCTCACCCGAGACATCCCTCTCTGGTGGATATATCCTCTCTTTGGCTAGCTTCCCTCGCCGGTAGGCAAGGAGTTGGCTGCAAAGGGCGTCAGCCCCACTGGCGGTCATAACCGACTCCGGGATATCTATGGGGCCCTGGAAGGCTCCACTGACAAGAATTCCCGGGCGGGAGGTCTCAATAGGAGTCGCCGGATTGGTTTTGCAGAACTGGTGAGCGTTAAGTTCAATGCCGAACTTCTTCGCCAGTTCTTCCACATTCTCAGGTGGGTTCAAGCCAACGGATAATACAACAAGGTCGAATTCCTCTTCCTTCACTCCATCATCGGTAGTAGAGTATTTTAGGGTTACGTTCTTGCTTTCTGGAATTTCTCTCCCTAATGATACGTAGCTCCTTATGAAGCGAACCCCGGGAAGGTTTTCCGTTCTCTGGTAGAAGCGCTCAAAGTCCTTGCCAAATGAGCGAATGTCATTATGGAATATAGTAGCCTGAATCTCACTGTCATGGTCTTTGGCCAGAATCACCTGCTTCTGGGTATAGGTGCAACATACGGCGGAACAATAGCTGTTGCCGCCCGGGATAACCTGTCTGGAACCGACGCAGTGAATCCAGGCTATCTTCCTTGGATGCTTCCCGTCAGAAGGGCGTCTTATCTCACCTTCGTAAGGCCCGGTGGAACATAGTATCCGTTCAAAGTCGAGACTGGTTACCACATTCTTGAACCTTCCGTAGCCGTAGTCGCCCCTCAGCTTGGGGTCAAATATCTCATAGCCCGGCGCCAGAATTATCGCCCCTACCTCAACTTCTAGCCTCTCCTCCTTTTGATAAAGGTCGATAGCGTTATTCTTACAGACCCCGACGCAAATGTTACATTTTTGGTCTTGAAGGAAAAGGCAGTTTTCCGGGTCGATATAAGTGACAAGCGGAACTGCTTGCGAAAAGTATATATGGCTACATTTACTAAGAGATAAGCATTGATTATATCTATCGGGGACCTTGACCGGGCAGTACTCAGTACAGGTGGTACAACCCCGGCATTTCTCATCTAAAATGTATCTGGGCTTTTTAATCAGGGTTACCTTGAAGTTTCCGGCTTCTCCCGCCACCCTGTCAACTTCGGTGTAGGTCAGGATATTTATATTGGGATGCCGGCTGCATTCAATAAACTTGGGCGATTCAATGCACATAGAGCAGTCATTGGTGGGGAAGGTCTTATCAAGCTGGGCCATCTTGCCGCCAATAGCCGGTGATTTATCAACTAGGTAAACTTTAAAGCCCATCTCGGCTAGGTCAAGGGAGGCTTGGATACCACTGATTCCGCCACCGACAACCATAACATCGCCGATATTATTTTCTGCGGGATTATTAACAGGCTGTTCTTCAACTGGTTCTTTTTTCACTTTTTACCATCCTTGTCAAGCCGGCCAAACCGCTCGGGGTGGGAATAAACCGAGAGGCGGTTGCCATGCGCGTAGCCAACCAGGGTAATGCCCAGGTCACGAGCCAGCGAAACAGCACGCGCCGTCGGCGAGGTCCGCGAAACAACAATCGGGGTCTGCATCCTTGCCCCCTTGAGCAACATCTCGGACGAGATGCGACCGGTGCTCAGTAGCAGTCCATCCCTGCTTGATAGTCCCCTCAGTAGACATTCCCCCTGAATCTTGTCCAGGGTGTTATGCCGTCCGATATCCTCAGCCACTACCAGCAGGTTCTTGGTATCGGCTAGCGCTGAGGTATGCACGCCACCACAGAGCTGATACAGCTCCATCTGCTCCTGAAACTGCTTCATCAGGGATAGCACTTCCTTTGGTTTAACAACAAGAGCCGAGTCAACCCTCTGTCCCTGAGTTTTAAAGGTTGCACCGCCACCACAGCCAGAGGTCAGTGTCCGCAGTGTTGGTAATTTATATTTGGTGTTGCTCAGCCTGACATCGGCCATTGATTCCTCCTCACACACCCGCATGCTCGCCACATCGCCCATGCCGGAGATGATTCCCTCAGCGTACAGGAAGCCGAGGACGAGGCAATTCAGTTTGGTTGGGGTACACAGGATGGTGACCAGTTCCCGGCGATTTACATAGATTGTGAGCTCCATCTCGTCAGGGACGTGAGTTAATGTCCTGGCCCACCCCTCGTCCGAAAAGCGGTCGCAGGGTATGTCCGGTGTACAACCCTTAATCTCCAATACGCCCTTTGTTTCTGGCATGGTTAGCCTCTCCGTTCCCTAGAGCACCTCTTGGATAATTTCTGTGATGTCCTTAATCTCTGTGGCTTCGCTATCCTTCAGGGTTAACCGGCTATCCTCAAAATTGATGATGCAATATGGGCAGGCAGTAGCCAGTACCTCAGCCCCAACCTCAATAGCCTGTTTTAATCTGAGGTCGGAGAATCTTTCGCCTTTTGGTCTGTCCATCCAAATGCCGCCGCCTCCCCCTCCGCAACAGAGGCTATCTTGCCGCGAATCAGCCATCTCAATCAGTTCCAAACCGGCTATCTTCTTTAAGACCTGCCGGGGTTCGTCATATATGCCATTATGCCGACCCAGGTAACATGGGTCATGATAAGTAATCTTCTTACCGTACTCCTTGGTGAGCTTAAGTCTTCCCTCATTAATAAGCTCAAATAAATATTGGGAGATGTGAACCACATCGAAGTTGACCTTAAACTCGGGATACTCGTTTTTGAAGGTATGGTAGCAATGGGGCGAGGAAACAAGGATTTTCTTTACCCCATTTTCGATAAAGGTCTTGATGTTTTCCCGGGCTAGACGTTTGAATAATTCCTCCTCGCCCGTCTTGCGGATGCTTTCTCCACAGCAATTCTCCTTGGGACCAAGTATCCCAAAATTCACCCCCGCCCGCTTAAGTATATTGGCGGTGGCAGCGGCTACCTTCTTTAATCTGGGGTCATAGCTGAGGTAACAGCCGGGGAAATATAAAACCTCCATTCCCTCGGTGAATGTTTTTACCGATAGACCTTCTGCCCAATCTGCTCTCTTCTCTCGTTTTTCACCAAGGGGGTTACCTTCAGCCGCCAGGCTGGCACTTACGGTGTGGATAGTAGCCGGAAAAACCCCTGCCTCCGAGGCAATCCGGCGTAGGGATACACTAACGTCTATCGTTTCTACGCCCCGGGGGCACCGCTGGGGGCAGCTTCCGCAGGTAGTACAACGCCATATATCTTCCCCTTCTATCTCAGGCAGACCGAACGCCGCCTGCCGGACTATCTTGCGCATACTGAAGTTCCTAACCCTGTTCCACGGACAGACGGTATCGCACAGTCCGCATTGATAGCAGAATTTGAAGGCTTCGCCGCCGCTCTCTTTTACGGCATCTATTGCCTCTTTGAAGGGGGCTACAGTTTCCATTTTCTCTTTAATCCTCTGTAATGTTTTACTTCTTGGCTAATCGGCTAACGGTATCCATTACCGTCTTCGCCCCATGTTTTTTGATTAATGCTTCTAAGCCCGTCTCCATCTCCCCCGGCTTCTCTTCTTCTTTCCCTTCCTCTTCCCTTTCCTCGTAAGTCAGGGCATCATTTATGCACCACTGAACACACATCGGTTCCTCTAGTGGCGGTTCCTCTTCACACATATCACATTTTAGCGGGAGGTCGGAATCAGGGTCTTTGAAAAGCTTTCTCGATGGGCAGGAAGCCCGGCAGAAGCCACACTCGTCATATTTCTTGCCGTTAATGGTATAAATGTCTCGGCCATTACATTCGGCTTCAGTATATTCACCGGCAATTACCGGAACATAAATATCCCTTTTTGGGTCCCAAAGCACCCGAATCCGGGACTTCTCCGGATTGGTGCTGCTATATTTTGGCGCAGTGTGAAAGGCGGAGCAGATTACCTCACATGCCCGGCAACCGTTGCACTTATCAACGTCGATCTTTATTACCTTGACTTTTTTCACATTTTCTTTTTTCACTGTTTCTTTGTTCACTTTATAAATCCCTCTTAGTTCTAAGCCTTCGCCTTTTTGCTTTTTGGGGAATCCTGCGTGATTTCAGGACTTTGCTTTTCTCCGTTTTTATAAATCCCTCTTTGTTCAAGGTCTTCGCCAACGTAATCCATACCTAATTCGTGCAAGGTCTCTTTAGTCGGAATACCTTCATTATTCCATCCCTTGAATTTGTAATACTCATCCAAGAGCTTAGCTTCATACTCGGGAAATCTCCTCTTCCAATGGTCTTCAGGTGGCTTCTCATCAGTTCTTCTTAAGCCTCTTCTTACATTAATGGCTCTAAGTAAAGTCCGGTTCCTCTTGGCTATTTTCCATAGTCTGGCTTCATCAATATCCATCCCGGTCGCCGATGAGATTACGCGTGGTAAATTGTGTATATGATAGGCAGGCTTAATGGGAAATGATGACAAACCGGCGCAGATGCCGGTGGCGTCATCAATGTAGTGCATAGTCTCTTGCCATTCAACAAGTTCACAAGTTGCTTCAATAGTTGGGTAATTTGGAAATGAGGTGCCTGGTTCCCCCCACCTCAAGATAAATTCCTTGAACTTTTCATTGGGAACCTGCACCCAATCCTTTACAAACTCCTCCCTCTCCTCTTTGGTAGCAAAAGGCGCCTGGGGTATCTGCCCTTCAATTTGGGTAATGTTGATTTTCTCACCTGTGGACCACATGAGATAATAAATAGGGTTCATCGTCCCTAGCTTGATAGGGATCTGCTCAAGTTTCTTAATGGTATTGTGGTCGTAGGCCTCAGCCCCTTTGCCAATCTTACGGGCTGCCCAATAAACACCATCGGCCAAAGCATCCCCAATCCCTTCTCGCCGAACAATTTTCTCAAGCAACCAGAAGAACCTCTCCTCGGTAGTGGACGGAAATCCGGGCAGGTCCTGGTCAGTCAAAATGCCAGCCTCATAAAGCTCAACGGCGAAGGCCATAACCTGCGGGGTTGTGTATCCGTCCACTCCATACTCCTGAGCCAGCCCGGCGATTTTAAAACCAAAATCCAGGTCTGACATGGCGGCCATGGTATAAGTAAGCTTCGAGTAGCATTTCATCATGTATCTTTGAAGTTTGGGGTGGGTAATTATTCCGCCGCATTTCATCGGACAGTTATAGCAGCTTATCAGCCGCTCCACCGCTTTGTCCTGAATCTCCTTCCACTGCTCTTCGATTTCCTTGTTCCAGAAATCCCTTCTCCTGATGCGGGCATTGCCCCAGGAGAAACTGGCAGTGTGCCACTCCTCATTATGAAGTGCCATCTCCTGGGGTGACCCCAGCCCGGCTAGAATGGGCGGCACCCCTTTGATTGGATTATCTTTCCGGTATTGGATATATTTCAGCACCTCGTTGCTGAGCTCGATAAGTTCAGCCGGTCGGGCAACATTGATGTCCTTTGTTCCACGAACAGCTATCGCCTTTAACCCTTTGTCGCCCATAACGGCGCCTATTCCCCCCCGGCTGGCACTGGACCTGCCCTGCTCGATGGAAGCAAAATAGACCCTATTTTCACCGGCCAGGCCAATAGTAGCTATCTGGGCTTTCGACTCCTTCAACTCCTGTTTAATAAGTTCTTCAGTTTCAAGACAGCCTTTCCCCTGCAAATGAGAGGCATCACGTATTTCTATTTTGTCATTGTTTATCCACAAATAAACCAGATTGGGGGACTTACCACGAACGACCACCTTGTCATAACCGGCATGCTTCAATTCTGGCGCCCAAAATCCTCCCATTACTGAATATGCCATTAATAAAGTCTGAGGAGAAAAGGTAGAAACAATGGTACGATTAGCACCAGGAGCCGGTGTGCCAGCTAAAAGACCAGCGCTAAATATCAGTAGGTTGTCAGGAGAAAAGGGCTCAACTTCAGGGGGAACCCTATCCCATAATATCTTGGCGTTAGTACCTAGACCCCCAAGGTGAAGTTCAGTTAATCTTGGGTCAGTTCCTTCCTTCTCAATGCTTCCTCGGGATAGATCAATTTCTAAATTAACCCCTGTCTCTGCGAACCTCATTTTTTACCCCCTTAGGTTACTTAGCCTCTAAATAACCCTTGCCATTACGTGAGTACCTTTGTGCCCTTCTCTTTGAGCCCTTCTTGCGCCTTGGTAGTCCTCGGACACTGAGTCGAAGTATTCATTGGCTTTCTCGGTGAGCGAATCATGGTATTCCTCAAATAGGGCGGCTGCCTGGGGCCGCAACCAGTCCTCGGGCAGAAGTTCCAACGGCAGGTCCGGGTCAAAGAAGGGCAGCTTGCGGTATTCGTGGATAAGGTTGAAACGCGCTACAAAACACTCCCTGGGTTCGATAGTTTCACCGGCCTGTAATCGTTTCCGGTGCCCTTCCAGCTTCGGGCGATACTCATTCAGGAAATCAGCATACTTCTGGTGTATCTTGTCCAGGTCCCAGCAGCGGGCGACGATCTTCCTTGGGTCAGTGCTACCCTGATGTTGAGCATTGAAAATATGGACACACTCCCTTATCTTGAGTTTCTCTGCCAGTTCTTCCACCTCTTTGGTCCGGTCGTACGGTGAAACCCAGGTTGCCTCGCTTGTCGGCCCGTATCCCAGCCAGCCGAGCTCAGTGCGCAGCCTGTCCCTGGCACCACGCTTTCGTTCCGGTATGGAGTAGGTAACAATATTCCAGTTGCCGTCCCAGTGGGATTTCTTGCGCTGGAAAATGCGCTGTGCTCCCTCGGTCAGCAAGCTGTACCCCTCGCTGGTCAGCGAGTAGTAGCTTTTGCGGTTGGCACGCTTTGCCTTCAGCAGACCAGAACGGCACATCCTTGAAACCGCAGACCTGACAGCCTGTTCCGACAGCCCAAAATTGCTGAGCAGTTCGACTAGACTGCCAATCCCGATCTCACCCCCCCTATGTAGCACGTAGTCACCATAGAGGGTCAACATGGCGGCTCTAGGACGAAACATTGTATGTCTCATATTCAGTATTGCGTTATTTTAACGCTATATTAATTTTATCATTCATCTACTGCCTTGTCAAGCCCCTTTGTTGACAGTTGTGGGTATATTTGCTACTCTGTCTCCTATGGTAAGCCAACGGGTGGGGGAGGAGATAGCTGGGCTAAAGAAGAAGCTGGGGGCGGTTATTGTTGCCCATAATTATCAGCGACCTGAGGTTCAGGATATAGCTGACTTTGTTGGTGATTCACTTGAGCTAGCCCGCCGCTGTGCCGAGGTTAAGGCAGAGACCATTATCTTCTGTGGCGTTGACTTTATGGCGGAGACGGCCAAGATCCTTAATCCGGACGCCAGCGTTTTACTCTCGGCGGCTACCGCCTGCTGTCCTATGGCGGAGATGATTGACGGGGATGATTTGAGCCAGTGGAAGGAGAGGTATCCCAAGGCAACGGTGGTGGCTTACGTTAACACCACGGCTGAGGTCAAAGCCGGCAGTGATATCTGCTGCACCTCAGCCAATGCGGTTAAGGTGGTAGAGTCGCTGCCCAACGACGAGATTCTGTTTATCCCCGATAGATACCTGGGGCATTATGTCTCGACCAAGGTGAGGAAAAGGATGATTCTCTACCCAGGGTTTTGTATTACTCATGCCCGGCTGACGGCTGAGGCGGTGAAACTGGCTAAACACCAGCACCCCGAGGCTAGGGTGCTGGTTCACCCCGAGTGTCGGGAGGAGGTGGTGGAACTGGCGGATGCTGTTCTAAGCACCTCCCAGATGATACGCTATGCCAAGGAAAGTCCGGCGCAGACATTTCTTATTGGCACGGAGGAAGGTCTGCTCCATCGCTTGCGCCAGGAAAACCCGGGGAAGGAATTCTATTTACTTTCGCCTAGTCTTTTTTGTGCTAATATGAAGAAGACCCGTCTGGAAACCGTTGCCGAAACCATGAAATTAAAGCGAAATCAGGTTACAGTGCCGGAGGATATAAGGCTGAGGGCAAAGCAGGCCTTAGACCGAATGCTGGCGGTGGTCTAATGGGAAGGGGCAAAGGCTCAAGCTATTGCGATTACATCATAGTTGGCAGTGGCATTGCCGGGCTATATACTGCCCTTTTGGCCAGGGAGCAGGGGAATGTCGCTATCCTCACCAAGGGCAGCATTGATGACTGCAATACCAAATATGCCCAGGGGGGTATTGCCGCCGCCATTGGTAAGGGTGATTCCCCCGACCTTCACTTCAGGGACACGATAGCCGCCGGCGATGGCTTGTGCGATGAGGAGGCAGTGCGGATACTGGTCAATGAAGCCCCGGCCCGTATTGCCGAGCTGGTTCGTTTTGGCGTACCCTTTGATACCCTTGATGGGGAGATTGACCTTACCACGGAGGCGGCTCATAGTGCGCCACGTATCCTGCATGCCGGCGGTGACGCTACCGGCGAGCACATTGAGACTACCCTGAGCAACCGGGTGAGGGCGTCTAAAATCCAGGTGTTTGAACACTGCCTGGCTACCGAGATTCAAATAGAGAAGGGACGGGTTTCAGGGGTGAAGGCTCTGGATAGCCGTACCGGCTCTGTTGAGGAGTTTGGCTGCCGCTTTCTTATTCTGGCGACTGGTGGTGCCGGACAGCTATACAAGTTCACCACTAACTCTGAGATAGCCAGTGGTGATGGCATCGCCCTCGCCTTTAACGCCGGGGCAGAGATTGTTGACATGGAGTTTTTCCAGTTTCACCCAACGGCGCTGCACCTGCCCGGGGTAACCCCCTTTCTTATATCAGAGGCAGTCAGGGGTGAGGGGGGAGTGCTACGCAATGTGGAAGGACGCCGTTTTATGCCTGATTATGTAGCCGAGGCTGAGCTGGCACCACGGGATGTAGTTACTCGCAGTATCCTGTATGAGATGAAAAAAACAGGCTCGGACAGGGTCTTCATTGATATAACCCACCTGCCACCCCACCTTATAACCACCCGCTTTCCTAATATCTACTCCTTTTGTTTAGACCACGGTCTTGATATTACTAAGGGTCTTATCCCTGTCGCCCCGGCTGCCCATTACCTGATGGGTGGTATAAAGACCAACAGCTGGGGGGAAACTAATATCGCTGGACTATTTGCCTGTGGTGAAACCGCCTGCACTGGGGTCCACGGGGCAAATCGTCTTGCTTCCAACTCGTTGCTGGAGGTGGTGGTGTTCAGCAAGAGAATTATGGAAAAAACCGGAACGGGGGGCGAGCTAAGGGCGGCTGATACCAAAAAAGGCGCGGATACGCATGTCTCCCTTAGTCAGCGGCAGTCTCCAGCGGTGCCGGCACCCAGCCTTTCTGCCTTGCAGCAGCTCCACTGGGATAAGGTAGGCATCATCCGTAATAAGAAAGAACTCACCCAGGCAGCAGATACCCTGGCTGCCTGGCAGAAGGTTCTCCCCCAGCCGGTAGACCGCCCCTCCTATGAGTTAAGTAACCTGATATTGACCGGGCGATTAGTAACTGAGGCTGCCCTCATCAGAGAGGAGAGCCGTGGTGCTCACTTTCGCTCCGATTTTCCTGAAACCCTGCCTGAGTGGCGGCGCCATATCGTATTTACCAGAAGAGGAGGCTAGGCTTGGAGCTGCCTGAAGCTGAAGTTGAAGCCGTTATTGAGCGTGCCCTGGCTGAGGATATAAGCCATGGTGATGTTACCAGCGAGCTATTGATACCACCCCAGCTCCAGGGGAAGGCATCAATATTGGTCAAGGCAAAGGGGATACTTGCCGGCGGGGGGGTAGCCAAAAGGGTGTTTCTCAGGGTTGACCCCTCGCTTGAGGTTGATGTGCTTATTCCTGATGGAAGGCCGGTCAAGGCTGGCGACATAGTCGCTAGCGTTTCCGGCAGGGTAATCAGCATCCTCAGGGCGGAGCGGACGGCGCTTAACTTCCTGCAGAGGCTAAGTGGCATTGCCTCAACCACCGCCCAGTATGTTGCCCGGACAAAGGGATTTAACGCCATCATTACTGATACGCGTAAGACCACCCCCGGCTTAAGGCTACTGGAAAAGTATGCGGTGTGCATCGGTGGTGGCAGGAGCCATCGCTTTCACCTCGGCGATGGTATCCTGATTAAGGATAACCACTTGGCGGCACTGCGTGCCCTGGGCATGAGCCTAAGGGATATTGTTGCCAAGGCTAAAAAAAATGCCCCCAAGGGGCTGAAGGTGGAGGTAGAGGTCAACACTCTGCCGGAGGCAGTGGAGGCGGCTGAGGCGGGGGCGGATATTATCATGCTGGATAATATGAGCCCTGGTGAGATGCGCCGCATTGTGGGCTTGTTAGGCAACAAGGTTAAGACTGAAGCCTCGGGTGGGGTTACCCTGGCTAATGTCCGGCGGGTGGCAATGTCAGGGGTTAATACCATCTCGGTCGGTGCCCTCACCCACTCGGCAGAAGCCCTTGATATCAGCCTTGAGTTTGAGCCAGGGACACTGAGGCTAATCTAGACTTTTCGGAGCCGAGCCAGATGCATAAAGCCGATATTACGATTATTGGGGCGGGTGTGGTGGGGTTAGCCATCGCCGCCCAGATAGCAAGCGAAGACAAAGAAGTCTATGTGCTGGAGAAGAATAAGACCTTCGGTCTGGAGATAAGCAGTCGGCATAGCGGGGTTATTCACTCTGGCATCTATTATCCCGAGGGTTCACTGAAGGCAAAATTGTGTGTCGCTGGGAATCGCATTCTTTATGAACTCTGTGAACGATATGGCATAGGTCATAGCAGACTGGGAAAGTTGATAGTGGCGACAAGTGATGAAGAAAGGGGGCAGTTACAAACGCTGCTGGAGAGGGGGAGGAGGAATGGCGCCGAGGGTCTCAGGCTACTGTCAAAGCGGGGGATTAGGAAGTTAGAAGCCGGTGTAGAGGGGGTGGCGGCTATTCTTTCACCGTCAACCGGCATTATTGACGCTTACGGGTTAATGAAATACTTCATTGCCAGGGCTAAGGATGGGGGAGCCCAGATAGCCTATCAAACAAAGGTAGTCGGCATAGAAAAACTGTCTGGGGGGTACAAGGTTACGGTGGAGGATGAGAGCGGGAGCTCTTCCTTTACCACAAGGCTTCTAATAAACTGCGCCGGTCTTCACAGTGATAAGGTGGCTGAGCTTGCCGGAATAGACATAGCCAAAGCCGGCTATAAGTTACACTACTGCAAGGGGGAGTATTTCAGCGTGGCTGGTGGCAAAGGTGGATTGGTCAAGCATTTAATATACCCCGTGCCACCGCCAAAGCTCACTGGCGTTGGCATCCACCTTACCCTTGACCTGGAAGGCAGGATGAGGCTCGGTCCCGGTGTTCAATATGTAGATAGCATAGATTATGCTGTTGACAATCAACACAAAAAGCTCTTTTACGACTCGGTAAGAAGATTCCTGCCCGGGATAAAGTATGATGACATAGAACCTGAGATGGCTGGTATCAGGCCAAAGCTTCAGGAACCCGGTGGCGATTTTAGGGACTTTGTGATTAGGGAGGAGGGTGATAAAGACCTGCCGGGGTTTATCAACCTCATCGGGATTGAGTCCCCCGGTCTGACGGCCTCCCCCGCCATCGCTAACTACGTGTCGGGGCTGATTGAGGGGTGTTGGTAAAGCTAATGCTTTTTAGTAAAGCCTAGCGCCTTCTTTTACAGATAAATTGGAGTCCCCAGAAGAAGATGCCCAAACCGGCCAAGAGGACGCCAATACCACCCAATATACTGACTAAGCCACCTAGTGTTCTTAATGGGTCCAGCATGTTTGTCCCTCCTTTTCGTTGAAGTGTACTGCATATGCTACAACGAAATTGTTAAAAAACTATTAAGCAGCTTTGAGGGAGAAACTATGGTGGGCGGTGCTGGGCTTGAACCAGTGACCTCTGCGATGTCAACGCAGTGCTCTAACCAACTGAGCTAACCGCCCACCAGTATCAAATTAGTTCTACTTCAGGGGAGTCGCCAGTGGGACCATTTACCCCTATCTATCTCCCCATTGTAGGCGTGCTTTGGTGTTACGCCGCGGGCGATTGCCGCCGCCGCAATTGCCTTGATGGTATCACCGACGATAAAGGGGAGAGCCCCCATTCCCAGAAGGGCAACAAGGTCAGCCGGGGTAGCTTTCATCAGGTTCAGCCACAACCCGAGCCAGATAAGCCCGGGGACATAAATCAGGATAAAATTGGCAAAGAGCATAAGGGTGAGCATGCTGAAAAAGCTCCGCGAGCGAATATATCTATCGGTAAAGTAGCCGATGAAAAGGGCAGCCAGGATAAAACCGATTATATAGCCCCCGGTTGGGCCAGCCAGAGCACCGATGCCCCCCTGCCAGCCATTAAACCAGGGAATTCCCGCCACCCCCAGCCCGGCATAGACGGCCAGGCTAATACCCCCCCACCACCGCCCCAGAAGAACACCAGCCAGAAGCGCGGCAAAGGTCTGACCGGTTATCGGTACTGGACTCCAGGGGAGGGGAATCCTCACCTGAGCCAGAAGTCCGGTAAGGGCAGCCATACCTAGCGCCAGCACCAGCTTCCACGGCAGGCTGAGTTCATAGCGCCATTTAAAGGCATCATACTTGACCCGGTCGATGGTAGTAGCTATCTCCATTCTTTAACCTCCATACTTAGTTTTTAACTACCCATTATTCTGCGGGCAAGAAGACAAAAGGCAAATTTCGGCTTATTTTACCAGATAGGAGGAAACCCAGTCAAACAGGCATTATCGACTTGGCTTCTCAATACCTACAATGGCAATCTCTATATTCCGGCCACAATGGGGGCAGATTATACCCAACGAAATAGGCTGCTTCATCACCCGTTCCGCAACAGCGCTAACCACTGAGTCGATATTATCCAGGCGGTCGTCTAAGACCTCAAGGTGCTGTTTAATATGCTCCACGTCTAGTGCTTGCGTCTGCCTTTTCGTTGGTACATCTTTCTTCGCCAAGAATGCACCTCTGTGAAGATTATACAAGACTAATTATATTGGTTAAATAGCCCTATGTCAAAGACCGTATTTAGTAGCCCCATCCCCTTTTAATTCACCCCACGAAATCAAAGATTTCGCGAGGACCCCTTTAGCTTTATGTTGTGCCCCATCCCCCTTTATCCCCCTTCCCCTCTGGGGAAGGGGGAAGATATTTTAAAAGAGGGGCTGACGCCCCTCTTAGACACCCCTAATTAAGTAAGCCCTCACCAAAGAAGGGGAGTTTTAAGAGGGGGGCGAAGCCCCCCTCTTTTTATTCTTCCCCCTCTCCTTGGAAAGGAGAGGGGGATTTAAGGGGGTGAGGTCACCATAAGAAATTGGGTTCCCTGAAAAATCGCAGATTTTTTAGGGTGAAAAAGGGGGTGAGGTTAATAAATAACCATAGTATTGATTTACCCAAGCGGGATGACGTATACTATAAGTTAATAAGGGACGAAGGAGGTGCCCAAATGCCAGAGGTGGTAGTTGGAGAGGTGACTGACTTCTTTGCTCACCCTGTGGTTGCCGGTATTACGCTAAGCGCCCCCCTAAAAGTGGGCGATAAAATCCACATCAAGGGGCATACCACCGACCTGGAACTAACCGTTGACTCCATGCAGATTAATAACGTGGATGTGCAAACAGCCAAGGCTGGGGATTCGGTTGGGGTTAAGGTCAGCGAGCGGGTAAGAAGGGGAGATACCATCTATAAGGTTGTCCCTTGAGGATTCTCTAGAGTTACTGGAAGTGGAAGACCATGGTAAAGGTGCTGATAGAACGTCATGTAAAAAAGGGCAAGGAAGGGTATCTGATGGAGCTACTTAACAAGCTGCGGGCTGAGCTAGTCTCGCAGCCGGGCTATGTTTCCGGTGAGTTGCTCCAGAGCATAGAGGACGAATCTACCTTCTTTGCGATGAGCACCTGGCAGAGTCCGCTTGACTGGAAGTCGTGGGAGGGCAGCCCCACCCGTTTGGAGCTTGAGTCTGAGATTGAATCGCTGTTAACCGAGCCGGCTAAGTTGACGATTGCTAGCGTTCTTTAGCCGTTAGCCCTATGCTTTTGACCAGGTTTGCCATCTCAATGGCACTTGTTGCCGCCTTAAAGCCTTCGTTCCCCTCTTTAGTCCCTGCCCGCTCAATTGCCTGCTCCAGGGTATCGGCAGTGATAACGCCAAAAATAACCGGCAGCCCGCTGTCCAAGCCAACCTTAGCCACCCCCTTGGTTACCTCAGTGGCAATATATTCAGAGTGAGGGGTTCCACCACGAATAACAGCCCCAAGGCAGATAACGGCGTCATAGCGCTTAGTCTGGGCTAATTTTTGGGCGATGAGCGGGATTTCAAAGCAACCCGGCGTCCAGGCAACCTCTATATCATCCTGGCTAACGCCGTGGCGAAGCAGGGCGTCCTGCGCCCCCTCAACCAGTTTCTTGGTGATAAACTCGTTAAAACGGGAGACCACCAGCCCAAACCTCAGCCCCTTCCCCAGTAACATACCTTCAAAAGATTTGCCCATTGTTCTCTCCTTACTATAAGTTTAATTAATCCGAGGTCTCAGGTATTTCCAACAGGTGACCTAGTTTCTTTCTTTTCGTCTCCAGGTAATCCCGGTTATAGGGGTTGGGGGTGGCAATGATAGGTAGGGTCTCGACCACCTTCAGCCCGTAGCTCTCCAGCCCCACCCTCTTCTTGGGATTGTTGGTCAGTAATCGGATTTTGTGCAGACCCAGGTCAGCCAGTATCTGGGCACCGATGCCGTAGTCCCGCGGGTCGGAAGGGAAACCTAGAGACAGGTTCGCTTCCACTGTATCCAGCCCTTTATCCTGAAGGGCATAGGCGCGTATCTTATTATGGAAGCCGATGCCCCGTCCTTCCTGCCTCATATAGAGCAGAACGCCCCGCCCCTCTTTGGTGATGCTCTGCATGGCTAGGTCAACCTGCTCGCCACAATCACAGCGAAGGCTGCCAAAAACATCGCCGGTGAGGCATTCACTGTGGACGCGGACTAAAACCGGCGCCTCGGTGGATATATCCCCAAGCACCAGTGCCAGATGCTCATCGGGGTCAATATCGCTCTTGTAGGCGATGGCGGTAAACTCGCCGTATCTTGTTGGCAGCTTGGTCTCAGCCACCCGGTGCACTAATTTCTCGTGGCGGCGGCGGTGGGCGATAAGGTCGGCTACGGCTACAATCTTAATCCCGAACTTATCTGCCATCACCTCAAGCTGGGGCAGACGTGCCATAGTGCCATCCTCGTTCATAATCTCGCAGATAACGCCGGCGGGATAGAGCCCGGCTAGTTTGGCCAGGTCGACAATAGCCTCGGTTTGCCCCGCCCGCACCAGCACCCCTCCCTCCCTTGCCCGCAGGGGGAATATATGCCCTGGTCGGGCTAAATCGTCAGCCTTGGTCTCGGGGTCAATTACGGCTTTTATTGTTCTTGCCCTATCCGCTGCCGAGATACCGGTGGTGGTACCGTGCTTGGCATCAACCGAGACGGCGAAGGCGGTGGAAAACCTTGAGGTGTTCTCCCCGACCATCAGGGGAATCCCAAGTTCATCCAACCGCTTTCCGATAATGGGCAGGCAGATAAGCCCTCTGCCATGCTTGGCCATGAAGTTTATTGCTGCCGGAGTAACCTTCTCCGCCGCTAACGCTAAATCTCCCTCGTTCTCCCTATCCTCATCATCAACGATGATGACAAACTTGCCCGCCTTTATATCCTCAATCGCCTCATGAATTGTAGCTAATCCCATACTCCCCTCCTAGCCTACCAGAAAGCCGTGTTCCTGGAGAAAACCAACGGTTATCCCTGGACTACGAGTCTGGCTAAATTGTCTCACATATTTGGCAATAATGTCCACTTCAAGGTTAACTACATCACCCACTCGCCTGGTGCCCAGATTGGTGTGTCTTAGTGTGTAGTCAACCACCGAGACTCCAAATGAGCTGGTATTTTTATTGACGATGGTCAGGCTAATGCCGTCAATGGCAATAAAGCCCTTCTCCACCAGATAATCCATTATCTCAGGCGGGGCATAAAAATTTATGAGCATTGCCTCACCCTCGGGGGTGATGGAGAGCACCCTGCCCGTATTATCAACATGCCCCTGAACCAGATGCCCGCCAAGGCGCCCGCCTAAAGGTAGGGCTCGCTCCAGATTAACCCTGTCACCAGCCAGCAACCGCCCAAGGTTAGTCCGCCTTAATGTCTCTGGCATTATTTTTACCGAGAATGAGTTAGTGTCAAGATTGGTTACCGTCAGGCATACCCCGTTAAGGGCAATACTGGCGCCCGGCTCCATCCCCGGCGTAATATTGCTGGTGGCGATAGTAAGCTCACCACCCCGTGCCTCTCTAACCTTGCCTACCTCTTCTATAATCCCGGTAAACATATAGTCCCCATCTACCGCGCAACATACCCACTAATCATCATATCCTCGCCGAGCCTCTCCACCCTGACCCCCTCCAGCCGGAGCGAGTCTACCACCCGTTCCACCCCCCTGCCGGCGACTGCTGTCCTTGCCTCAGCCCCGCCAATGATAATCGGGGCGATAACGGCGACAACCTTATCCACCAGCCCCTGGTCAAAAAGAGAGCCGAACAAAATACCACCACCTTCGACTAAAACGCTGGTAATTTCGTGCTCACCCAATGCCGCCAGCAGCTTCTCCAGGTCGACTAGACCCTTGGCTGTGGGCAACTCCAATATTTCAGCACCAACCCCAGCAAAGGCTGTCTTTTCCTCTGCGGTCGCCTTTTTGCCCAGCGCCAGGAGCGTTTTCCCTGGTTGTTTGAACACCTGAGCCGTCAGTGGCGTGCGCCCCTCCCCGTCTACAATCACCCTCAGTGGTTGTTTTCTCACCGTACCCCCCCTGCCACCACAGCACCTGGTGGTAAGGTGGGGGTCATCAGCCAGGACGGTATTCACCCCAGCCATAATCGCATCATGGGTATAGCGCAGATTATGAACATACTTCCTTGCCTCGCTGCCACTAATCCAGCGGGAGTCACCCTTTCTGGTGGCAATCTTGCCATCCAGGCTTATGGCAAATTTGGCGGTGACAAAGGGGATGCCAGTGGTGATGAACTTAGCGTAAGCCTCATTAATCTCCCTGGCCTCCTTCTCATCCTCGCCAAGATAGGTTTTAATCCCCTCCCCCTCCAGCTCATCTTTGCCCCGTCCTGAAATTATGGGGTTGGGGTCAAGCATTGCCATATGAACCTCATTGATGCCGGCGGCGGTGATTGCCTTGGTGCAGGGTGGGGTTCGACCATAATGGCAGCAGGGCTCAAGGGTGACATACATCACGCTTCCCCTAGCTTTCTCCCCCGCCTGCTTCAGGGCTAATATCTCGGCGTGGTGGGAGCCTGGTGGTTGGGTATAGCCCTGCCCGACAACCATCCCTCCCCTGACTACAACCGCCCCTACTGCCGGGTTAGGACTAGCCTGTCCCAGAGCCAATCTCGCTAGAGAAAGCGCCTGCTCCATGTATCTCATGGCATTGCCATTCTAGCACCTACCTCAAAAAAAGTGCAAATTTGGAAGAATAGAGCTAGATAGGTTATAATGAGGGCTAAATGAAAATCTCGCTACGTGATATTTTGATAACGCTCCTATTGGCGGTAGCCATCTTCTTTCTAATACGAACATCGGTTCAGAGCTTTGTTGTCGTTGGCTCCAGTATGCAACCTAACTTTCAGGATGGGGAAAGGCTGATAATCAATAAACTGATTTACGATTTTCGCCAGCCGGAGAGGGGTGAGGTAATTGTCTTTCACCCCCCCAGCATGCAGGAGGAAGACTATATTAAGCGCGTCATTGCCCTCCCCGGGGAGGCAGTGGCGGTGAAGGATGGGGTGATATATATTAATGACCACCCCCTAAATGAGCCCTACATCAAGTTCCCCCCCGCCTATACCCTGGAGAAGGAAATAGTCCCTGAGAATGAGTACTTTGTCCTTGGTGATAACCGCAATAACAGTAACGATTCCCATTATGGCTGGACGGTACCTCGGGGAAACATAATCGGCAAGGTCTGTTTTATTTTCTGGCCGCCAGGTGAATTGAGGCTTGTTTATTACCCAGCGCTATTAAATAAATAACCGTTTTTACCGGGATAGGGGGGTGGGTTGGCAAAGAATGTAGAGGATATATTCCGAAAGTCAGGGGCGGTGCTTGAGGGGCATTTCCTGCTCACCTCTGGGCTGCATTCCCCCGTCTACTGGGAGAAGTTTAAGGTCTTGCAATTCCCAGGCTATACCGAACAGCTTTGCCAGATGATCGCCAACCACTTTCGCAAGCAAAAGATTCAGGTTGTGGCGGGACCAACCACCGGTGGTATTATCCTGGCTTTTGAGGTCGCCAGGCAACTGGGGGTAAGGGGCATATTCGCCGAGAAGGAAGGTGAGGAAGAACGGGCTTTCCGGCGGGGCTTCACCATCAACCCCGGTGAGCGCGTCCTCGTTGTTGATGATATCCTCACCACCGGCAGCTCCATACGCCAGGTGATGGCGGCGGTAAAAAGGCTGGGTGGCATTTTAGTCGGCATTGGGGTATTGGTTGACCGCTCCGAGCAAGGGATAGAGTTTGGCGTCCCTTTGTTTAGCTGTTTGCGCTCGGTAACTGTAACCTACCCCCCGCAGAATTGCCCCCTCTGTGCGGCTAAAATACCCCTCGTCAGACCCGGTGGCGGTTAAATCTATTGACAAAATAGATAGCAAACTGATATAATATTTAATTAGCTATCGACCCATAGGGCGGTAAGCTTTTTGAGTGTCTTTAACAATAGTTGGTCGCTTGGATCGGATACGACCGAGACGGCAAAAATAGGTTTTTTGGTGCCTTCTCTGGCTGTGTCGGAGAAGGC
>Ga0315282_10005960_pt1 | contig 20562 bp, 16 predicted proteins | sample YL17G07_20_MG_FD_203693 | JGI IMG/M metagenome (GOLD analysis project Ga0315282, IMG submission 203693) | Sediment microbial communities from Yellowstone Lake, YNP, Wyoming, USA - YL17G07_20 | ecosystem: Environmental > Aquatic > Freshwater > Lake > Sediment | place: USA: Wyoming | collected... | reverse complement strand
TTTCGCCGCCCGGTCACCCCTTGATTGCCTCCTCATGTTGAGTTTTATAGACATCCCGCACCCTGTTCGCCAAAGTGACAAACTTTTGTCTTGAGAGATTTTGCTACCTAAGTCCAAGCAAGAACAGCACTTAGGGCCGCAAGGCAGAAAAATCCGCCCTGCGGAGTGACTTTGGCACGCCAGTTGCTGGGAAATAGGTTGCGAAGAGACAGTATCGCTCAATCGAGCACCAACTGAGGGGGAGCATCTGGCGGTCTACGGAGACTGTCGGCCGGGGTGCTCTTGGTGTACGACTACGGACCGTGTCGGGGTCCCTGGGCAGGCCTGTGCTCGGGGAAGAAGCGCGAGTCCAGTATTCGTTCCATGGGTCATGCCGCCACCGGCCTCGGGCGGCTAGGGAGGATCAGCACGATGATCAGGCACATACGCTTTCTGGCAGTGATAGGGGTATGTCTTTTCTTTTCCAGCGGAGCCTTCGGCTGGGTCATCACGGACAACGGTCTGGTGAGACCCACCAACGTGGTGCGATACGTGCCTTTCGGCACGCCGGGGGATTGGCCTAATGGCATCCCGCCGACAGGGTCATACACGACCTGGTGGCACGACGGGGGCGCGCCTTACGGGCCCCTGAATTCGCAGGCCAACGACGACTGCAACGTATTCCCCGACAAGAACCACGACGTGAGTTCGTGGAATGACGTCGTGGCGCCGCCTGCCAAGGTGAATTCGTACATGCGCAGGCTGGATTCCACCGCCATGCCTACCATTCTCTCGTCGGTTTCGTGGGGTTCCATCTTCGGGGAATACAAGATGGGTGCGTATCAGGACCTGCGGGGTGCGCCCGACCACTTCTTCCCCGAAGGAACGCAGGGAACGCCCCTGCACATCCTGGGGAACAACATGGCCAGCGGCGTGGTCTTCTACGACGTCAAGGATGAGATGCTCGTGCAGTTCTTCTCGTCCGACAAGAACGACGGGTACGTGGAAGTCCTCGTCAACGGCACTTCCGTGGACAACATCGACACGTGGTGTCAGGGATGGTGGTATTTCGTCCTGTCGGGACTGGGGCCGACGGCTCCCAACACGGTGATGCTGCGGACGCGGTACGACACCGTCCGTCACACGAGCACCGAGAGTCCGCACATCAACACCCTGGACCTGGACAACGGCAGTGAGAACTGGCTGCATCGTGTTCCCGGAGACGCGGGCTACCCGAAGCCGGACGACTTCCACCTCTTCTATATCGCGTACAACTTCGTGGAGCTTCCCGAGCCGGCGACGCTGACGCTGCTCGGTGTCGGCCTGGCGGGAAGTGCGTGCCTGAGGTACGTAAGACGCCGTCGCGTCAGGTGACCGGGCAGACGACGCATCCCGGGACGCTTCCGGGCTTGCTCCGGATATCTTGTGCTGAGCTCCCATCGACGTCCATGCGGAAACGGATCAACCTTGCGGGGTTGGTCCGTTTCCGTTTATACTGACCACCCGTCGGATCATCACGTCGGCTCCCGGGGGACTCGATGGGTCGAAGGCGGACGATCTTCGGCTGGGCGATGTACGACTTCGCGAACTCGGCCTTCGCGACGACGGTGCTGGCGGTGGTGTTCGTGGACTACTTCCGGCGCGCCGTGGTCGGCGAAGCGCCTGTGCGGATCTTCGGCGGCGTCCCCGGATACTCCCTGTGGCTCTACGTGTTCTCGCTGGCGATGGTCCTCGTGGTGGTGACGGGTCCGACGCTCGGTGCGCTGGCGGACGCGGCGTCACGCCGGAAGCTGTTTCTCGTGGTGCTGTGCGTGGTCGGGTCCGCGACGACCTGCCTGATGGCCCTGGTCGGTCCGGGCGACGTGCTGCTTGCCCTTCTTCTCCTGGTCGTTTCCGCGTATGCGTTCGCCGCCGGGAACATCTTCTATAATTCCTTCCTTCCGGACGTCTCCATGGGGGACAACGTCGGGCGCGTGAGCGGGCTGGGCTGGGGTCTCGGCTATCTCGGCGGAGGTCTGTGTCTCGTGCTCAACCTCGCGATGATCAGCGAGCCCGCCTGGTTCGGCATCCCGGATGAGAACTATCTACCCGTGCGGCTGAGCGTGTGCGTCGCCGGAGTCTGGTGGCTCGTCTTTGCCGTCCCGATGTTTCTGTGGGTGAAGGAAAGACGAGAGGACGCACCGTCCGGGGACGTCTCGTTCCGGCGAGGGATGCGCTCGGTACTCGCCACGCTCGGACACCTCAGGAGCTTCCGGACGCTGTTCCTCTTCGTCGGCGCGTTCCTGCTCTATAGCAACGGGGTCGAGGCGATCCTCGGAGCCGGGGTGCTGTTCGGAGGACAGGAGTTGAAGATGACCCAGACCGAGCTCGTGAAGTGCTTCCTGATGATCCAGGGCGTGGCGCTCGTGGGCTCGCTCTTCTGCGGCTGGCTGGCCGACCGCGTCGGCGAGAAGCCGACGGTGCTCGGCTCTCTGGTCGTGTGGATGGCGGTGCTTTTCTGGGCCCGTTACGTGGACGAGAAGTTCGAGTTCTGGCTGATGGGTGCGGCGGTCGGACTGGTCATGGGCGGGACGCAGGCCGCCAGTCGTTCGCTGATGGCGGTCATGACCCCGGCACGGCACAAGGCCGAGTTCTTCGGCTTCTACGCGTTCGGGGACAGGATGGCCGCGGTGCTCGGCCCGCTTGTGTGCGCCATCGTGGCCCAGCGCACCGGCTCCATGCGGGCCGCCGTCGTGTCGCTCCTGGTCTTCTTCGCCGCCGGCGGAGTGCTCCTTCTCTTCGTCAACGTCCGGCGCGGCGTCGCCGAGAAGGAGCGTGCCGAAACCGGAGAAGCGTGATCGCTCAGGCCGTTCACCGCTCGTCGCCCATGAGCAGCCGCAGGGTGCGTCGGGCGGCTTCCTGCTCGGCGTCCTTCTTGCTCTTCCCGCGCCCGGCGGCCCATTGCCGGTCGCCGATGACGGCCACCACCTCGAATTCCTTGATGTGGTCGGGACCCGCCTCGCTCAGCACGCGGTACCTCGGCGTGATCCCGAATTCACGCTGCGAATACTGCTGGAGATTGGACTTGTAGTTCTTGGTGTGCTGGTCCTTCTCGACCAGTTCGATCTGCCTGTGGATGTGTGCCAGCACGAACCGGCGTGCCTCCTCCAGTCCGCCGTCGATATAGATCGCGGCGACGATCGCCTCGAAGACGTTCGCCCGCATCGATTCCGGAAGACGGTCGTAGCTCGCCATCCCTTTCCCGAGCGACATGAACTCCGGGATCCCCAGTTCATCGCTGAGTCTGGCGAGCACGGGACGGCTGACCACGACGCTCTTGATGTTCGTCAATTCCCCCTCGGTCGACTGCGGGTAACTGTGAAAGAGTTCTTCGCAGACGATCATTCCGAGCACGGAATCACCGAGGAATTCGAGCCGCTCGTTGTCGAGGAGCCGCGAGGGCGAAGCGGGCGGGGACTCTTCCGTCGTGTCTTCGAGGGGGACTTCGGCTCGCACGGCCTTGTCGGATGCGTGGGTCAGCGCCAGCACCAGGAGATCGGGGTTCCGGAAGTGATATCCCAGACGCTTCTCGCAGCTCTCCAGACGCACGACATTGTCATGCTTCTGCTCCATTGGACCCTCCGTGCAGGAACCATGCAGGTCTCGGTCCTCATGGAGCGATGGAATAATGGAGCACGGCGGGCGCCGCTGCTCGATTGTTCCATGGCTCCATCCGCCATCAATGCGATCTCACCTTCACGCTGTGTTATTATGCACCTGGTTCGGCGGAAAGACAAGAGAATTGCGGAAAAGGGGACAGGAGCCGTTTGTGCGCAGCACCCTTCCGGGCCTACAGGCAAACGGCTCCTGTCCCCTTTTCCGGTTTGAGAGCGATCACGGCGGTCCCGCGATTTTGACCTTGAAAAGCCCGCCTAGCGCTCCTATGATGCCGTTGCGTAATGTGTTGGCTTTTCGGGGGTTGTGCAGGGAACCGAACGGAGGACGCCCATGAGACGGGCATCGTGGCCGTTGGTGGTGTCTCTTTTGCTAGCGGGGAGTTGCGCGTGGGGGGACGGCCCCTACATGAAGCTGGACGAGGTGCGCGCGGGGATGAAGGGCGTCCTGCGCACCGTCTTCACGGGCGTCAAGGTGGAAGAGATCCCGGTCGAGGTGGTGGACGTGATGCGGAAGGTGGGCCCCGAAAAGGACATCGTCCTCGTTCGACTCCAGGGGGAACGGATCAAGGAACTCGGCATCGCCCGCGGGATGAGCGGGAGTCCCGTCTTCATCGACGGGAAGCTCGTCGGGGCGCTCGCCTTCGCCTGGCGGTTCGTCCGTGAGCCCATCGCCGGCGTCACTCCCATCGAAGCGATGATGAAAGTCCGACGGGAAGACCTCGGCAAGGAAAAGGCGGAGAACGTCGTGACGTGGCAGCCCGGGCAGATGATCCCCTCTGCGCAGTTCATCGAGGCGCTGCTGAAGCCGAAACCGGCCTTCCCGTTCGTCGGTCCGGCGAACATGACGGCCCTGGAGACGCCGATCTCGGTCAGCGGGCTCTCGAAGGCGTCGGTGTCGCTTCTCTCCGACCATCTGCGGGCGTTCGACGTGTCGGTGGTGGAGGGGGGTGCCGGTGCACCGCCCAGGGACGTGCCGGGCGATCTGAAACTCGAGCCGGGGGCCACCCTGTGCATCCCGCTGGTGCGCGGCGACTTCGAAGCCTCCGCGCTGGGCACCGTCACCGAACTCGCCGGCAACCGTGTCTATGGGTTCGGTCACCCGCTGTTCGGCAACGGAAGCGTGGAGTACCCGCTGGCCACCGGGTACATTCACGTGGTGGTCCCCGCGGACGAAATGTCCTTCAAGCTCGGGACCGCCGTTCGCAGCGTCGGCGCCATCTACGTGGATCAGTCGAACGCCGTCTCCGGCGAACTCGGGAAGACGCCTGTGATGATGAAGGTGCTCCTGGACGTCAAGCGACGTGACCTGGTCGGGGACGCCCACTTCGACCTCGAGGTGGTGAAGGATCCGCGGATGATGTTGACGTTTCTCAACGCGGCCGTCGCCGGGGCGCTGGAGGTCGCCGGCAAGCCCGACACGCAGGTGAAGATTCTCGCCAGGGCGACGATCGACGTGGAAGGGTACGAGCCGGTGGAGATCGAGGAGATCGAAGGCGGGCCGCAGGCCCCCGCCGGCGTGCTCGGGACCTTCGTGATGCCTCTGGGGACCATCCTGCACAACCCGTATGCCAAGGTGAACATCCGGTCGGTGCACGTCTCGACGGAGGTCATCCCGGGCGACCCGCGCGCCCTCATCCGCTCGGCCGAGACCGACAAGACCGACTATCGCCCCGGCGAGGAAATCGACGTCCGCGTCACGCTTCAGCCGTTCCGCGCCAAGAGTCTCATCCGGCATTACAAGCTCAAACTTCCGTCCGACGCCCCGGAGGGGCCGCTCTCGCTCCTGGTGTGCGACGCCATGACGGACGCACGGATGGAAAGTCGCGAGATGCCCCACCGCTTCCGTCCGGAAGACGTGCCCGGGATCCTGGACTTCTTCCGCCGCCCGCGCCCGGCGACGGACATCGTCTTCCGACTTTCGCGACAGCTTCCGGGCCTGGCGGTCAAGGGACGGGAGATGCCCGATCTTCCCGGCTCGGTGATCAGCGTGCTCGGAAAAGAGCCGTCGACGGACGTTTCGCCCTTTACGACGGCGGTGATCCGACGCGAGCCCACGGAGTTCGTCGTCGTGGGCGAACAGCAGCTCGAAATCAACGTCATCAAGGACTGACGCAAACCAACAGGCGCTGGGAGAATCCTCCATGAAAAAAGCGGCGGTCGTGCTGGGTCTGGTGGTGCTGCTCGCGGGGACGGCTTGGTCGGTGAGTGTCGCGTTCTTCGAGGTCAGGACCGCCGAACAGCTCGCCAAAGGGAAGCAGGACGACATGGTGGTGGCGGAGCCGGAGCGGCTGACGCTGGGTCTTGACAAGACGGAACTCCTCAAGGCGGACGGCGAGATCGTCTGGACGCTGGCTGTCGACGCGACCGGGGCGATCTACGCCGGCACCAGTCAAAAGGGAAAGCTGTATGTCATACGGGGCGACAAGTCGTCGGTGGCCTGGACGGTGGACGATGCGGCGGTCTTCGCCGTCGCCGTGGGTCCCGACGGCAAACCCTGCTTCGGCGGCTCGCCCAGCGGGACCATTTACAAGGACGGCAAGGCTTTCTGCAAGACCGGAGAGAGCTACATCTGGAGCCTCCTCTTCGACCCCAAGGGGGACCTCTACGCCGCGACGGGTCCCGACGGCAAGGTCTTCCGCATCGACGCCACGGGCAAGGCGGCGTTGGTGCTCGACTCCTCGGACCCGCACGTCATGACGCTCGCCCGTGACTCCAAGGGCAACATCTACGCCGGCACCAACAAGAGCGGACTGGTCTACCGGCTGAGTCCGGACGGCTCGTCGAAGGTCATCTACGACGCGTCGGAGGGAGAGATCCATGTCCTGGCCGTGGATGACAAGGACCGGGTGTATGTGGGGACGGCGGACGTCGCGCCGGGACGCCCAGGCGTGCGCGGGCCGATGGGCGTACGGGCCATACGGGTGATGCCGAGCGGTGGCGGCGCCCCCGGCGGGGGCGCCGGTGATGAGGGGGAAGCACCCGGCGAGAAGACGCCCACCGGCCCGCCCACGGCGGCTCCGCCCGCTCCGGCGCCCATCCGTGACGACGTCAGCGCGGCCAATGCCGTCTATCGCATCTCCCCCGACGGCAGCGTCGTTCCGCTTTACAGCATCCGCGGGAAGATGATCCTCTCGCTCCTCTGGCAGGCGGGTGCACTCTATGTCGGCACCGGCAACCGCGGAGACCTTATCCGCATCGATGAGAACCTGGATGCCGCGGTGCTCGAGAAGGATCTCGAGAAGCAGGTGATGTGTCTGGTGTCGGGGCCCGAGAAAGGCGAAATTCTGATGGGCACGGGGGACGCCGGGCGGGTGGTGCGCTACGGTCCCGGCTTCATCAAGGAAGGACTCTACACGAGCGAGGTGTTCGACGCGAAGTTCGTCGCCCGGTTCGGCGCCGTCACGTGGACGGGGAACTTCCCCGCCGGGACCTCCGTCGAGCTGAGCACGCAATCGGGGAACGTCGCCGAGCCCGACGCGAGCTGGAGCGAGTGGAGCGCGCCGTATCCGACGAGCGGACAGACCGTGACGAGTCCCGGTGCACGGTTCATCCGGTATCGCGCGAAGCTCAAGACCTCGGTCCCGCAGAACGCCCCGGGACTCGACGAGGTGAAGATCGCCTATCTGACCTCGAACCAGCCGCCCAGGGTCAAGTCGGTCAAGGCGACGACGCCCGCCGAGAAGAGCAAGAATTCCGCCAAGCCGGCCGGGGGCGCCGGCCAGGTCGAGATCTCCTGGCAGGCCGAGGACCCGAACGGCGACCAGATGCGCTACGCCCTCGACTTCCGCATGAGGGGGGACACCGCCTGGCGCACTCTCGAGGAGAAGACGGACAAGACCGCGTACACCTGGAAGACCGAAGGCGTGCCCGACGGGACATACGAAGTCCGGGTGAAGGCGAGCGATGAGCCCGACAACCCGAAAGACACTGCACTGAGCCATTCCCGCGTTTCGCTGCCCTTCGTGGTGGACAACACGAGACCCACGGTCACGGTGACGGTGCGCGGGGCGCTGCCGGGCGTCCGGAAGGTCACCGTGGACGTCACGATGACGGACGCATCCAGCATCCTCAAGGCCGCGGAGTATTCCCTGGACAGCGGGGAGTGGCAGGCGATTCTGCCCGACGACCGGCTCTTCGACTCGCAGTCGGAGAAGGCGACGGTGGAACTCGATAACCTGGAGCCGGGCGAGCACACCATCGCGGTGCGGGCGACCGACGAGAGCGAAAACGTCGGCGCCGGAAGCCGGACCTTCAAGATGAGGTGACCGGGCCAACAAAGAAAGGTCCGCAGAGCGGACCTTTCTTTGTTGGCAGAGCAGGAGAGGGGAGAGAGTAGAAAGTAGACACAGCCAGGACATGGGCGTATGCAGTCATGCGGGCAAAGGAGAACGTTCCTCTCCTGCGGTCTACTCTCTACCTTCTACTCTCTGCTCTTGGAGAATCGCCAATGGCCTTCGCCTTTGAGAAACTCATCATCTATCAGAAGTCCGTGAGCTTCGCCGACCGTATTTGCGAGTTGACCGGGGGTTTCCCTCGTGGGTATTGGTTTCTCGTTGATCAACTCAACCGTGCATCGCTCTCCATCGCGACCAACCTCGCCGAAGGTAACGGCCGTTTTACCAAGGCCGACCGCAGGCACTTCTTCGGCATCGCCCGGGGGTCCGTGCAGGAGTGCGTGCCATTGCTCGAACTGGCGTCGCGTCGCATGTTGATCCCGCGGGAACTCCACCTGGCGCTCTACGCAGATCTGGAGGAGATTGCCCGGATGCTCTCGGGGTTGATTCACGGGCTTGACAAGCGGCAGACGTGATCGCCCGTTCTCGGCGAAGCCGCCTCCTGCGGTCGTCTGCCGAATGTCTGCGAGAGTGTTTGAACTGTTGTCAGAAGGAGGGCGACGTATGACGCTTAACAACACCTACCCGAAGCTTGTCGAGAAATTCAGGGAATTGAGCCAAAAGCGCAAGCACGCCATCCAGGAGCGCCAAGCGCGGCTCACGCTCGGCCCGTCCGTGATTCGTGTGTTTGCCAAAGGAACAAACGATATGGTGCGTCCCTTGCTGGAGAGAATCGAACTTGATGACCTTACGAAACTCGATGGGCAGGCAGAATACAAGCGGTGGTTCGAAAAGAACCTGCATCGCATCGCCAAAAAGATCCTCGTCCTGAACAACAAGATAGATCGCCCCGGCATCCACCCCGGCTACAAGTGGGGACACTCGTCCAAGATTATGAACTCGTTCATTGAGGGAATCGTTCGGCAAAGCCGCTATTTTACTGATAGCGAGGCAAAGCGCATTGAGTCGTGGTTGTATGTCCCGTTGGATTCTGTAGTAATGAGAGAACTCCGCGACTGTGGCGTGGCTACGCCAAAGACAGTCAATGGGATTGCCAGCGGCTCCCAGTTCTACGGCCTACAGGAAAAGATGGGAAGAGCGGCGGCGTGTGCTGGCGTATCCAGAATCCTGTTTGATGATGTGTGGGCAAGCAACCGCAAGAACGGCGCGTCGAAGAATCGCCAAGAAGAATAGGAGAAGACAGCATGAGCTTCGACCTGGCTTAGGAGAACTCTAAAAATGGCCATTGACCTGAGAGACCGGTGAGACGACCTGGGGACCGGCGCGAAACTGTCACGCGGGACTCACTCCAGCAGCGAGTCCACCTGGCTGATGTTGAGCTCGCTGCGGAGTTTACTGAGGGCCTTCGCCTCAATCTGTCGGATGCGCTCCTTGGAGAGGTCGAAACTCGAACCGATCTCCTCCAGCGTGGCGCGTGAGCCGTCACTCCTGAGCCCGAACCGTGCCACGATCACCTCCCGCTCCCGCTCGCTGAGCGTCCGAAGCACACGGTTCAGCAGCGTCCTGAACCCCGCCATCAGTTCCGTCTTCGACTCCTTCTCAGGCGAATGGGTGCCCGGGATCAGTTCCAGCATCTCGGGCGCCGAAGTGCGGAACGTCTCCTGGAGGCTCGATTCCTCCGGGATGCTCTTGGCGTAGTTCTTCATGATGGCCCACGAGGCGTAGGTGGAGAAGCGGTTTCCGCGGGCGTAGTCGAACTTCTCGACCGCCTGCATGAGGGAGAGGTTCCCGTCGCTGACGAGCGTGTTGAAGTCCATGTTCGAGCTGGTATGACGCTTGGCGATGGAGACGACCAGCCGCAGGTTCGCCCCGATGAGCTGCTGCTTGATGTTCACCGCACGGTGATAGAGGTCCTCGATTTCATTGATGACCTCGGCCCTGGCGCCGGTCACCTTGAGCTGCTCCCGCTTGGTCGCTAGCCGGTGCTTGAGGTAGTTGAACCGTCGGAAGAGATTCAGTTCCTCGTCGCGCGTCAGGAGCTTCGCCTTCCTGTGCAGGTCCCTCAGATAGGTCGGCAGCTCCTCGACGGCCTCGCCTTCCAGGGTGGTCCCCGACCTCCGCTTCGGGATCGTCTCGGATTCGAGCTCCGTGATGGTGCGTTCGGCGCCCGCACCGTCGAACTCGGGATTGTAGACGTACGAAATCTCGTCCGAGAGGACTTCGCTGGCCTTGATCTGGTAGATGATGCGGTAGATGCTCGATCGGTTCCGGTGGTATTCCTTGCAGAGCACGCGCATCGGGATGCCGATGGTGTACAGCCGGAAGATGGCTTCTTTGTCCTCGTTGGAGAGCGCCGTCCGGAGCTCGGGGAAGAGCCGGTGGTCGGGGTTGTCCTGGTCGTGTTTCTTGAGCATGTAGCGGATGGTTTCACGACTGCGGGAGGTTTCCCGGCTCACGTTGGCGACCACGTCGGAGAACGTCTCGACCCCCTCCTTGACCGCGTTCTGCGCTAGCTTGATGATCTGGGCCTTCTCCTGCTCTTCGACCAGGGAGAACGAGCCCGATTTCGAAATCAGGTCCTTGAAGCTTTCCTCGAATTCCTGGACGTTCGACAGTCGGAAGCCGATGCGCTTCTTGCCGTCCGCGAAGAGAAACTCGTAGCCCACCAGTCCGCGCTTGCGCCAGCGGTAGATCGTCTTGGCCGACACCCCGTATCGGGCCATCAGCTCCGGAACCGTGAACACCGGCTCGCCGATGTCTTTCACGCGGATATCGAGCGATGCGGACAGGTCTGCCAGGAGTTTCAGCAGATCGTCGAGCAGATTCCGTCCGCTCAGCGAAATGAGGATGTTCTGGTCGGGACGGATGTTGGTGATCTTGTGATAGATATAGTCGTAAGGGTAAGCCTTGTCGAGACTTAGGGTGGTAACGAAGCGCTCCAGACGGAAGATGTGTCGCTTCCGTATGCGCGTGGGCGCAAACATCAGCTCGTTCCGGAAGGCTTCGATGCAGGGATGATGGTACTTCGCAGCCATCAGGCTATCCTCGCTGGAGGAGCCCGCCGATTCTTTGCAACAACTTCATACCACAGCCGGCCGAATCGTCAAGAAAATCCTGGAGCCGGACGCCGCTGCCTGAGGCAAGCCGGCCGCCATAACACCCTATTGTCAAACAGGTTACGCTTTTACCGCAGAAATGCCATTATTCCGTGGATGTTCACAAGGACCCATTGACTCTCCGGGGCCCTGTCACGCTTATGCGAAAAAGACCGGTCATGCCCACTTTCCTCAAGACTCGACCCGTGGACACAACTGATGCATTCCATCGGCTGATTCCGTCTTGTTAGACGCAGATCGTGGGCCGGTGCTGCATGAAAAATGGACGGAAAGTGGATGGATTCTGGAGAGGACCCCTTCGCGGATCCGCACGCCTAACGGAACTTGTGTGCAGCCGCTCAGTCGGCGGCGAATATTTGGTTGACAAGAGGCCCCGGGACATCTAAGTTTTCGAACGAGGAGGTGGGAAGGGGGAATTGAGTCACCGATGCGCATTGAGGGCAGGGGCGTCAGGGTTGACGAGTTCGGCGTCGGGGGCCGGGCCTACTTTCTGACCCACCTCCACTATGACCACATGGCCGGCCTGGCCAGAGACTGGAAGCACGGTCCTCTCTATTGCTCGGCGCTGACGGCGGGGCTTCTGCGCGAGCGCTTCGGCCTGGACGGCGAACTGGTCCACCTCATCGAGCCGGGGGAGTCGGTCGTGCTCGGGCTCGGCCCGGACGAAGTCTCGGTGAAGGCGATCGAGGCGAATCACTGCCCGGGTGCGCTGATGTTCCACTTCGAGTGGCCGGGCGGAAACCTGCTCTACACCGGCGATTTCCGGTTGAGCGACGACATCCGCGGAGAAGCACGGAAGCTCGCGGGCGTCGATCTCGCATACATCGACACAACCTACGATCATCCGAGATACGTGTTCCCTCCCCAGGGCGTGTCGATCGAGCAGGTGCTCCGGCTTGTGGCACACCACATGGACAAGGAGGTGTTCCTCGCGGTCTACAGCATCGGCAAGACGAAGCTGCTGCGGGCGGCGGTGGAGAGGTTCGGTGTGCCGGTCTACGTGACGGCCGAGGTGATGGGGCTTTACCAGGCGATGGGACTCGCTGAGCTGGTGACACGGGACGCGGGCGTCACCAACCTCCGGGCCTATTCGCGCGGATATTATGACAGGTATTTCCCGTTCCGACATCGCCGGTATCGGTCCACCCACGTCGTGATCATTCCGACCGGCTGGGCGATCGACGCCGGCGACAACCCGAACGGATACCTGTACGTCCCGTACAGTGAGCATTGCGACTACCGGGAACTCTGCGAGTTCCGCGAGCTGCTTCGGCCGAAGAAAACCGTTCCCATCTGACCACCTGACGAGGGAGATGCGCATGAGGCATAGAGCTACATGGGTGCTGTTCTTGGCGGCGGCGCTGGCGGTGACGACGGGATGCCGGAGCGTCCCGTTCGTGAAACGCATGACCGGCGCGGTTGCCGGTCCCTACACGGTCAAGGTCACGGACGCATCCACCGGACGCGCCATCCAGGACGCCGTGGTCGAATGGGACTATTCCTTCACGTCGAAGAACGTGGAGCCGACGGGTCGGCCGAACTGGGGCATCTCGATCGCCGGAGCCGATGGGATTGCGAGGATCCCCGTGGCCGAGCGGTCCTCGGGTGATACGTTCCGCGAGCTGCGCATCGTGGTGACGGCGGCAGGATACGCCGAGGCAAAGACGACAGTCAAGTCCAGGTCGGGCGGTTTGACGATCCGGCTGACGCCGGTCCGGCCGATGGTTCCCTGATATGGCTTAGGGATGAAGAGGGGAAGGAGCTTAGTGCTACCGTTCAGATATATGTGTAGAGTTCGATAAGGCCTGCCGGGAGCACGGGCAGGGGGGGTGGTCGGGGGGCGGCATCGGCCCCCCGGCGCACGTGACAGTCCCGACTTGTCGGGACGCCCTTGTTCCCAGCTGTTTCAACACGTTGTTAGAGCCGTTTCGCATCTCGACGATGCTGTGGCCGCTGTAACCCTTCGACGTTGCTCAGGGCGGTGAGCCCGTCGAACCGCTCGTCGATATACTGCGTGAGGCGAGGTCAAGGGGCAAATATGGTGTCGCCGGAATCTGGTCGGGCAACTCTACAGGAGTGAGACGCAGAAAGTTATTCCTTGGATCGCGATGGGGCTATTCGCTTCCTAACATTATTGGTGCTCTCACGGAATTCGCGCTCGTCCATCAACAGGAAGCAGCCATAGGACGTCGCAACCATCCTTTTCCCATCATGACACGGGGTCTTGCACCAGATAACAGGAGTTTCTGCCTCACTTTTGATCCATTTCCATATTTCATCGGTCCAGGGCCACGTTTCGTATCCTACATCGGCGTCCGGAACCAGATCGGGACTGACTGCTTCAGATAGAAGAGCAACGGAAACGCCTCTCATTTGCATTGGGCAGAGGATACTCGACGCGGGAAGCCCTGCCGTATTTGCAAGAGTCTTTATTGGGGATTTGCCTTCCCTAATGTTCTGCAGGAAGTCAACCTTCTCCTTCCCGCCTCCTCTCATGATGCCGTCGAGACTTGACCAAAGGTAATGCAGATTCCTCGAACAGCCAGTGTCCCACCCTCTCGGTAATGAGGGAGAAGGTATTACTCCGCGCTTAACCTCAAAAAGGTACAGGGCGGTCGCGCTTGCCAAAGCAACCAGAAGCAACAAAATGACAATATATGGCGATCTTATCACACTCGGACCTTCTCTCTTACTGTAATCTGCTGCATTGCTCACTCAATGGTCACGGCCACCGTTACCCTCGCGTGCCCCTTCACTACTGCCCTGCGGGCCGTTCTTCGAAGTTTTGGATCGCTCTCAACAGGGGGTCCCGCCTTATTGATGGTTGCATCATCCGTGGCCTTGGCCATGGACCGAAACTCCCCACCACAGGGGAATTTCTCAATCTTGCCGTCAAGGTCACCTGTTATCATGTTGCTCATCTCGAACGGTTGGCTGTTAGACCTCGTGGGTGGCGTGTCTGCCCAGTCTAACGTTTCCAAATTCAGGCCCAACACATATGCGTGGGCCGAAGCGCTGCCACCATAATCTCCGGGCTCTGAGACGTGCGCCATTAAAGCGTAGTGTACGCGCACATTCAGTGTCACAGTTCCCCCTGAACCTGTAACCTTAGCCTGGACGACATTTGAATTGCTCGAACAGGTGCCTATTCCCTTGGCTAGCGACCACACATTCAGATTGGCCACGTTGCCAGAGACTTTCGGCGGAGGATCCCCATAATCCCTCATCGCCCCATATCTTTGTGCTTCCCACCAATTAGTCGAACCGTGATCTGATTCATCCTCTTTGACCTTTAGCTCGATCTTCTGAAGACCATACGGATCGATACCAGTGAGCGGATTGCTCCGCAGGCACTCAAACCGGTTCATACCGTCCGGGTAGTCGGTCGGATCGACCTGCATGAATCTCCCCAACGCCGGTTGGCGATACCGTGCGTCATTCAGGTAGAGTCCGAATTCCTTGTCAAAGAGCAGTCCCTGGTGGCCGAAGTCGCAGAGGCCGTGCGGAAAGTTTGCGACCGCCTGCTGAGAAGGAAGAAAAATGGGGACATTCTACTTTTTCCCCGTTTTCCTCGGTCTGCCGAGCGGATGGAGCGTGCATTCCGGTCCCAGTTTGGCCGACGAGAGATGTGCCCTTGGGACACTCGCGCGGTTCTTGGCATGGAGTCATCTTAGACTGCATTCATGACCGTCTCAAGAGAAAAAACCCCAAAAAGTGGAATGTCCCGATTTGTGGTTCATTGTAACCACGAGGGAGGTGATCGTCAAGTTGTCGTTGGCGGCGCGGCAGGCCCTTTCCACCTTGCAGAGGCGGTTCCAAGCGTGGTAGGTGTAGCTGAAGAGCCCATCGTAGGTGAGATTTCTGGCGGCGTGAACGACACCGCCTCATCGGCGTGGCGCTTGAAGAAGCCGGCCGCGGTTGGAGCGTCACCCGGACGCTTCGGCCGGCCTTTTTGTGTGCAGGAGCTCCGCGTAGAGACGCTCGATCTTCTCGTTCATGAGTCGCACGTCGAATACGGAGGCGAATCGGCTGCGGCCGGCGCGGCCGAGACGCTCTCGAAGCTCGGGACTTCCCAGGAGTCGCAGGATCGCCGAGGCGAGACCCTTGACCTCTTTGGGCGCTAGGAGCACCCCGGTTTCCCCGTCGATGACCACCTCGCGGGCACCGTCCACGTCGTAGCTGATGACCGCTAGGCCGCTGAGGAGGGCCTGCGGCAGCACGCGCGCTAGACCCTCCCGGAGTGATGTGTGGACCACGAGGTCCATCGCGTGAAGCGCCGCCGGGACCTCCTCCGGCGGGATGAGTCCGGCGAAGACGACTCGCGAGGCGAGTCCCGCCTTCGCGAGTCGCCGTTCGTAATCGCGTCGCTTCCATCCGTCGCCGATGAGAAGCAGTTTCGCCCGAGGCTCCGCCTTCGCCACTTCCTCGAACGACTCCAGCAGGAATTCGTGTCCCTTGAGGTCCGAGAGCCTCGCGACCTTGCCGATGACCAGGTCGTCCGTCGAGAGGGCGAACTTTCTTCGGACTTCGCCTCGGTCGTAGTCCTTGAGGAATGCGTCGAGTTCGAGACCGCTGTAGATGGTGCGGTAGAGTTCGGGCCGCCCGATGCGCACGGCAAGCGCCTGTCTCATCATGGCGTCGGCGACGGTGATGAGTTTGTCCGAATACCGGGCGCACCACCGTTCCAGCAGGATGTAGAACCAGTTGATGGGCGCGTTCTGGTAGGGGTGGAAGCCGAGCCCATGGATGGTGTGAACGATGACCGGGACGCGCAGGAGTCTCGCCGCAAGCCTCCCTAAGACGCCGGCCTTGGAACTGTGCGTGTGCACGATATCGGGGCGGAACTCGTGGATGAGCCGCGAGAGCGAAAGGAACGCCAGGAGGTCGTGATAGGGACAAATCCGGCGTCGGAGATGCGGAAGCACCCTTGTGTTGACGCCGGAACGCCGAGCGCGTTCGAGAAGTTCACCCTCCGGCCCGATGGCGGGTCCCGTGACGAGCATCACCTCGTGACGTCCCGAGCGCATGAGCCCCAGCACGGTGTAGAGGGTGTTCTCCTGGGCGCCGCCCAGGATCAACCTTGTGATGACGTGCATGATACGCATGACGACCTCTGGCGAGCCGCTTCCGCACCTCGAAGCCCGAAACTCGAAACCGTAAACCCGATTGAAACTCGAAGCTCAAAGTTCGAATGAAGACGATCGTCGGCGTCCAACCGCCTCGCGTTTCCGCGTTCGGGCTTCAATCGGGTTTTGGGTTTCGGATTTATGATCTGCTAATATATCGCCCTGACCATGGTGAGTCCCTTGGCCGGGGCGGTCTCGAAGGCCTTGGTCCGGTCGCGGGCGTCCAGCACCTCCTTCATCCACTCCGGCGGCCGGAGGCCCCGCCCGACCGCAAGGAGACAGCCGGCGATCGTCCTCACCATATTGTAGAGGAACCCGTTCCCTTCGATCTCGATGAACACGTATCGCCCGCTCGAGGTGATGTCGAGCCGCCGGACTATGCGGACCGTGTCCTTATCACTGGAGTGCTCCGTGACGAAACTGGCGAAGTCGTGTTCGCCGACCAGACAGGCGGCCGACCGGCGCATGGCGTCCAGGTCGAGGGTACGCCGAGAGTGGTAGACGAAGTTACGGTCGAGCACGGGACGCACGGGACCCGTTGCAATGGCGTATCGGTAGACCTTTCCCCGCACGCCGAACGTCGCATGGAAGTCGTCGGGAGCAATGTCGCACGCGGTGACCGCAACGTCCTCGGGCAGGCGGGAATTGAGGGCCGAGCGCATCCGCTCCGGGGAGAGTCCCGAATCCACGAAGAAATTCGCGACGTAGTTCTCGGCGTGGACGCCAGCGTCGGTGCGTCCGCAGCCTACGACCCGCACCGTCTTTCCCACCGTTTCGGCGACCGCCCGCTCGACGACCTCCTCGACCGTCACCGCGTTCGGCTGAATCTGCCAGCCGTGGTAGTTCGTCCCCTCGAACGTCAGCGTCAGACGGTAGTTGGGCATGACTCTCGCATCCCGTATGTTTCCCTCGCAGGCCGGAACGCGGCAATTTCTTTTTCGACCGTTGCTGACAACGAGCGGCGGCCCTCCACCGCTGCCCGTCCTTCTCCATCCCCACGCTCGGCCTGCGAGCAACGGACGCAGGCGACGACGGATAAAAGCGGAAGCACCCTTACGCGAGTTCGTGGTTCCCTACTTCTCGCGTTTCTCATAGAGGCGCATGTGCCGCTCGTAGTCCTGCTGGTACCTCGGGTCTCTCCACTTCACGTTGCGGGGGACGTGCTCGATGCGCCAGAGGGTGACGAGCGCGATCAGGCGCATGTCGTCGCTGTCGTCGTCGAGGAACTTCTCGATGGCCGGAACGTCTTTCGCCTCGCCGATGCCGCCAAGCAGAGAGATGGCCGTCCGGTGCAGAGATCGATCCCTTCCGTTGAGGAGTGCCAGGAGTTCGGCGTGCGCGGCGGCCGGATCCGCCTTGGTGGCCGCGGAGTAGGCGCAGTCCCTCACGATGCTGTCCTTCACCGTCCTGGCTGCCAAGAGGAGGAAAGCGTACTCCTTCGCGCCCCAGCCGTCGCTGATTGCCGTGAGGGCGCCGCGACGAGCGTCCTTCGCCATCGTCTCATTGAATACCACTGTCTTCAGGGCCGGCAGACATTCGTCGCCCCGGACCTTCGCAAAGGCAAAGTAGGAGTCTATTTTGCTGAGACCAGCCTTCTTGCGTTTCCCGCCGGCAAGTTCCCTGGAAAGCTCGATGAGGACATCAAGTCCGGGTTTCCCCGCCGCGGCCAACTCCTCGTACATGAGGAACCGTTTGAGATCTTCCGTGATGGACGCGAACTCGCCCCGGGCGATGAGCGCTCCGACAGCCCCTTTGATGGAGCCCGCGAACATCCACCTGTCCACCTGTGAGCGCACATTCATCTTCTCCAGTTCAGCTTCTTCACCCGACCACGTGGGGACGGACTTGACGAACCGCCTCAATGCCGTGGTGGACTCGGCCGTGTTGACCTGCGCCAGGGCCATGACGCACCCGGCCTTCACCACCCAGACGTTCGACGCGGCGAGCCGCTCGGCGAGGGTTGGGACAAGCTTCGGGTCCCTGATCTGCGTGACGGCGTAGAGCATGCCACCTGGGGAGTTTTGGTGGTTCTCCTTTGCGAATTGCTCGAGGTCGTCGAGGACCGCCTTCAGTTCTTCGGGGGTCTTCGGCACGTCGTATTTTTTGTTCGGGTCCAACTTGCGTTCGAGCGGCGGCTGGGGCGGCGCGGGGGCCTCCATCTTCGTCAGGAACGACTCGAGGTCCTCGGGCGTCCCTGGGGCGCCGGCAGGCTGAGGCTTCGGCACGGGTCGTCGATCCTTGATGGCCAACTTCTCCCCCTGCAGTACCGCCATGGCCTCACCCCTCACGCCGCCCGGCAGACCGTCGAGGATGGGCTTGAGCGTCTCGCGGGCCCGGTCTTTTTCGCCCGCCCAGACAAGGAACTTCCCTTTGACGATAAGCCACTTGTCCTTGTCCGGGTCGTCGGGGAACCACCGGAGGAGCGTGTCGACAGCCTCGATGCCTTCGGAATAGCGGTGGACGAAGCCCGAGACCACGGCGCCACGCGCGAGGGCGTCACGGGCGGATTTCGTCCGCTGAAACACCCTGGCGGTCTCAAAATAACAGTCCACGGCTTTGTCGTAGTCGGCGGCGACGTGCTCGAGCACGCGGGCCTTATCGCGCATCGCCTCCGGCGCGACGGTGCTCTCGGGGTACAGATCGAGTATCTCCGAATAGAACTGGATCCTCACCATGCGGTCGCGGCCGTTGTCCCAATCGAGCAACTCCGCCGCGTGAAACAGCGCCTTGGAGGCGGCTTCGTTCGCGATGATATGCTCGACGGCATTTCTCGCCTCCATTTCAAAGCCGGAGAGTGATCCGGGTTTCGCCGCTTCCCGGAGCAGGTCCAGGCAGTCGGCCGAGCGCGCTCCGGCGATGCCCCGCCTGAACTCCTCGGGAGCCGCCTCGGCGCGGAGCCGCTGGCGCTCGAGCAGCATGCTCACTCCCGTCCGGCCCGCCAGGACGATCTCCTCGCCGAGGAAGAGCTTCAGCATGTCATCCTTCACCGAGTCGAACCGGCCGCGCTCGACCAGCAGTCTCGCCGCGGACCTGATCGACCACGTGCGCAGGAAAACGTCGAGGTCCGTCTTCGCGCCCGCCGCCGCCAGTCCGTCCTTGTCCCCTTCCCTGACGGGCGGCGTCGCCTTGAGGAACGCGGCGAGGCCGTCGTTGGCTTCGGGGGTGTTCATGTGTGAGAGGGCCAGAACGCAGCCCGCTTTGACCCTCCACGAAGTCGAGCCGACCAGCCGCTTGGCGAGGACGGGCGCGAGCTTCGGGTCCGTCACCTGCCAGAGGGGCGCAATGGCGGGAATGGGGTCGGGCGCGTTGCCGCGGCCTTTCTCGTAAAGCCTCAGCTCGAAGCGCCCGTAATCCTCGTCTGTCCGGGGAATCTCCCAGATGGTTCCCGTGCCGCCTTCCTTCGCAGCCTGCGCATCGCAGGCTGAGGGGCCGCCAAAGAGAAACAGCAAGGGGAACGCAAGAATAGCCCCCTGAAGAGAGAACTTACATTTCATGGCGGAGCACCTCTGAGCCCGGAATAGGGGACCCCTTTGCGCCGCGCCTGCCTACAAACGCATGATGACCGGGCAACTTCTCAGAGCAGCAGTTCGGCGATCTGGACGGCGTTGGTGGCGGCGCCTTTGCGGAGGTTGTCGCTGACGACCCACAGGTTGAGGGCGTTCGGACACGAGAGGTCGCGACGGATGCGGCCGACGAAGACGTCGTCCTTGTCGGCGGAGTCGAGCGGCGTCGGGTAGACCTGGTTTGCCGGGTCGTCGAGGACCGTGACCCCGGGCGCCTTCCGCAGGAGTTCGCGCGCCTCCTCCGGCCCGATCGGACGATCGAACTCCGCGTTCACCGATTCGCTGTGACAGATGAGCACCGGGACACGCACCGTCGTCGCGGAGACGAGAATCCTCTCGTCGCCCATGATCTTCCGCGTCTCGTTCAGCATCTTCCTCTCTTCCGAGGTGCACCCGTCCTCGTCAAAGGCGTCCGACTGCGGGATCTGCGGGATGCAGTTGAACGCGATCTGGTACGGGAAGATGTCCACCTCGGGCTTCTTCCCGTCGAGGAACTCGCGACTCTCGCGCCTGAGTTCGTCCATCGCGGCCAGACTCACGCCGCTTACCGACTGGAACGTGGTGACGACGACCCTCTTGAGCCTAGCGGCGTCGTGCAGCGGCTTGAGGGCCACCACCATCTGGATGGTCGAGCAGTTCGGGTTCGCGATGATCCCGTGGTGCTTCTTGACGTCCTCGGGGTTGACCTCGGGGACGACCAGGGGCACGTCCTTGTCCATGCGCCAGGCGTTCGAGTTGTCGACGACCACGCAGCCGGCCTTCGCCGAGATGGGGGCATACTCCCGGCTTATCTCTTTCGGCATGCTGAAGAGGGCGATATTGCACCC
>Ga0315282_10005959_pt1 | contig 20563 bp, 16 predicted proteins | sample YL17G07_20_MG_FD_203693 | JGI IMG/M metagenome (GOLD analysis project Ga0315282, IMG submission 203693) | Sediment microbial communities from Yellowstone Lake, YNP, Wyoming, USA - YL17G07_20 | ecosystem: Environmental > Aquatic > Freshwater > Lake > Sediment | place: USA: Wyoming | collected... | reverse complement strand
CAACGGTCGCTTTTTGCTCCCTGCCACCCTTTCAAGGAGCATAGAACAACGCATTCTTTTGGGACGGACAAATCCTCCGGGAAGCTGTCCTGTCTTTATTATCATGCGGTGTACTCAGACATCCGCGGCGCCCGGCTTGGCCAGGTTCCCTCAAGGGCGGTTCGAGAAGGCTAAACCTTCCCCGGTCGCTGCGGCCGTTCCCGGACCTTCTCCCTCATTTTTAGCCCCACAAAATGGAAGAGAACTCTTTTTTTAAACCAGAACTCGCCGCTCGTCTTTCACCGTGTTCAGGACGATATGGGTTACGGTCCGGTCGATGTAACGGACGACGTTCAGCTTTTTGAGGAACCTGTTCAGGTCGTCCCGCCCCTGGAAATAGGCGATGACAAGGGAATCCCATTCTCCGGTGATGTCAAAAACGGCCGCGACGTGCGGATCCTTGGCGATCTTCTGCTGCGTCTCGAGCAGCTTGCCTTGGGAAATCCGAAGGGCGATGGCGGCGACGAGGTCGAAGCCGAAGTGCCCGGGATCGATGAGCGGAATATAGCCTTTGATGGCGCCGAGCGTTTCCAGCTTTTTGACGGTGTGGATCACGGCCGTGACCGACGTCCCAACCTCCTTGGCGATCTCCCGGAAGCTTTTGCGGGCGTTCTGGTTCATGACGCGGATGATTTTTCGGTCCAGCTCGTCGATCATGGGGGCACTCTCCTAAAACTAATATATAGACACTTTATATACAATTGTCAATATATATTAAATATTTCTTGACAATCATATCATTTATTTGTAAATAATAACTCGAATGTATTTTACCGAGGAGGTCTTCAGTGGCTACAATAAATGGCGGTTCCAAAAAAGATTTCGGATTTTCTGACGAGGAGGAGGTTCTGCGGACGGTCCTCGACCCGTCCCGGAAAATCGAATTCGTCCGGGTCATTTTTCCCGATATCCTCGGACGGCCGATGGATTTTTCATTCCCCAGCGCGGAGCTTGAGGGGGCTTTCCGCGACGGGAAGGGCTTCGACGGATCTTCGGTCGAAGGCTTCGTCCGGATCGAAGAAAGCGACCTCGTCATCAAGCCCGATCCGACGACCTTCCGCGTCCTGCCCTGGGAGTACAAGGGCTTCGCCGAAGAAACGACCTGGCGCGAGGCCGTCATGTTCGGCGATATCCTGACCCCGGAAAAGACGCATTATGAGGGCGATTCCCGCTATCGGCTCAAGCAGGCCCTCCTCCGGGCAAAAGACGAGTTCGGGATTGAAGACTTCAAGGCCGGGCCCGAGCTCGAGTTTTTCATCTTCCCCAACAACCGCGAGGCCGTCCCTTTGGACGAAGGCGGCTACTTTTTCGCGGGGCGGCACGGCGAGATCCGCAAGGAGATCCAGCTCCTCCTGAAGAAGATGGGGATCGCCTCCGAATACGACCATCACGAAGTCGCCCACGGCCAGCATGAGATCGACCTCCAGTTCACGAAGGCCCTCGTCATGGCCGACACCGCCATGCTCTTCCGCTACATGGTCAAACGCGTGGCCCGCATGCACGGCTTTTACGCCACCTTCATGCCCAAGCCCATCGACGGCCAGAACGGAAGCGGCATGCATGTCCACCAATCGCTTTGGGCTCGCGGAAAGAACCTGTTTTTCGACATGAACGGCGGCACTCATCTCTCCGTCCTGGCCCGCTCTTATATCGCGGGCCTGATGACCCATGCCCGCGAAATTTCCGCAGTCTTCAGCCAATGGGTCAATTCCTATAAACGCCTCATCGAAGGCTATGAGGCGCCCGTCTATATCGCCTGGGGTCAGAGAAACCGATCGGCCTATATCCGCGTCCCGCGCTACCAGCCCGGCAAGGAGAACGCGACCCGCATCGAGCTCCGCTCTCCGGACCCGAGCTGCAACATCTATCTCGCTTTCGCCGTCATGCTCACGGCCGGCCTGCGCGGCATCCGCGAAAAATATCCGCTGCCTCCGGCCGTCGAAGAGAACATCTACATCATGAGCAACGCCCGCCAGAAGAAATTCCGGATCCAGACGCTCCCGCGGAATTTGGAAGAGGCCGTGAAACTCGCGGAAAAAAGCGACCTCGTCCGGGAGACACTCGGCCCGCACATCTTCTCCAAATTCATCGCCAACAAGCAAGAAGAGATCCTGGATTACACCAAGAACGTCGGCTCGGAGTTCGACAAGCAGGTCAGCGAGTACGAGATTCGCCGCTACCTGCCGTTCCTCTAAATTTTCTTACGAAAATTCAGTTTCACCTGCATCTTGACAAGCAGGAAATTTATCTGTTATAAGAATCCTCTTCTCATTTTTTTTTGACGAATTTTATAGGTTAAGAAGAGGAGTTTTATATTATTACTTCGTGGGGTTTTTTCTGCTTTTTCTTAGATTTACACATTGGCCTTAACGAAACTCTCGTCTCGCCAGATGCACGACTGTATCCCCTAAATACTTCTCTTGGGAGGGAATTCCATGGACGTCCAGATTGAGAAAGTCAATGAATTAATAAATAAACATAATAGTCAAAAAAAGGCCCTCATCGCCATCCTGCAGGATATTCAGGCGGAATACAATTACCTTCCGCAAAAAGCTTTAAGAATCGTTTCCCAAACCTTGGACACGCCTTTGATTGATGTTGTCGGTGTCGCCACCTTTTACCGAGCCTTTAGTTTAAAACCTCGCGGCAAGCATGTCATCACTGTTTGTTTGGGAACAGCCTGTCATGTGAGAGGAGGGCCAAAAATTCTCGATGAATTCGAAAGAAAGCTGAACATAAAAGCAGGGGAAACGACGAAAAATAATTTATTTACTCTAGAAATTGTAAATTGTCTGGGTGCCTGTGCTCTGGGTCCAATTACGGTCATTGATGGAAATTACTTCGGGCAGATGAAGACAAGAACAGTTGATAAGCTAATCAGGAAATTCAGCTCTAAAAAAAGGAGTTAATCTCAATAATGAATAAAAAGGTTAATATAGAAAAAATAAAAGAGATTAGAATTGAAGTTTCCAAGGCTCGAAAAAGACAAAAAACTTGTGTCACAGTCTGTGGAGGAACGGGGTGTCATGCCTATGGTTGTATCAAAGTAGCCGGGGCTTTTAAAAGGGAAATCAAAAAACAAAATCTTCAAAATTCTGTCGATGTCAGAACGACCGGTTGTCACGGCTTTTGTGAAAGGGGACCCATCGTTGTGATTCAGCCGGATGGAATCTTCTACCAAAAGATTCAGCTCAAGGATGTCAAAGAGGTCATTTCAAAAACAATAAGAAAGAATAAAATTATTGAACGGCTTTTATATGTTGATCCCGAGACTCAGGAAAAAATCATCTATGAAAAGAACGTCCCTTTCTATAAAAAACAAAAGCGCATTATTTTCGGCAATAACGGCCTTATCGACCCAACGGAAATAAAAGATTATATAGCCGTCAAGGGCTATTCAGCCTTAGCCAAGGTTTTGGGCGGGTTGACTCCACAGGAAGTGATTGAGGAAATTAAAAAATCGGGATTGAGAGGACGCGGAGGAGCTGGGTTCCGGACGGGATTGAAGTGGGAAATCACGGCTAAATCTAAAGGCGAGGTCAAGTATATCGTCTGCAATTGCGATGAAGGCGATCCCGGAGCCTACATGGACAGAAGCTTATTAGAAGGAAATCCTCATAGCATCATCGAAGGCATGCTGGTTGGAGCCTACGCCATAGGGGCCCAAGAAGGATATGTCTATGTCCGGGATGAATATCCCATCGCCGTGGAAAATATCACCATTGCCATTGAGCAAGCCAGAGAATACAACCTTCTTGGAAAAAACATCCTTGGAACCGACTTCAGTTTTGATATTTTTGTTTCTAAAGGGGCGGGCGCCTTTGTTTCCGGAGAGGAAACCGCTCTTTTGGCCAGCATTGAAGGCAAAATTGGAGTCCCTAAGCAAAGGCCCCCGTTTCCTGCCCAAAAAGGATTATGGGCAAAGCCGACCAACATCAATAACGTGGAGACGTGGGCCAATGTGCCTTTCATTATAAATAAAGGCGCTTCCTGGTATTCCAAAATCGGCACCGAGGGGAGCAAGGGGACAAAGATATTTTCTTTAGTCGGGAAAATTAATAATACGGGCTTAGTGGAAGTTCCGATGGGAATGACCTTGAGAGAAATTATCTTTGATATAGGAGGGGGAATTCCGGAAGGGAAAGAATTCAAAGCAGTTCAGACGGGAGGACCTTCTGGAGGATGTATCCCCAAAGAACTTATAGATTTGCCCATCGACTATGAAAGTCTAACCAAGGCCGGGTCGATCATGGGCTCGGGCGGCATGATCGTCATGGACGAGAAGACCTGCATGGTCGACGTCGCCGCCTACTTCCTCAACTTCCTCCGTGACGAGTCTTGCGGCAAGTGTCTCTCCTGCCGCGAAGGAACCCAGCGGCTGTGGGAGATCGTCAAGGGCATCAGCGCCGGCCAAGGAAAGGAAAGCGACCTCGCGCTTCTCGAGGAGCTGGCCCATATCGTCAAGGACGCCTCGCTCTGCGGCCTGGGCCAGACGGCCGCCAATCCCGTCCTGTCCACGCTCCGCTATTTCCGCGACGAGTATGAAGACCATATCAAGCACAAGAGGTGCCCGGCGATGGTCTGCAAAGAAATCGTTTCGTCGCCCTGCCATTACATCTGCCCCATCAGCCAGGAAGCTTCGACCTACATTGCCCTCATCGCTCAGGGAAAATACAAAGACGCGTTCAACATCATCATGAAGGACAATCCTCTGCCCTCAATCTGCGGCCGGGTCTGTCATCATCCCTGCGAAAAGGTCTGCCGGGCCGGAGAAGAAGGGGACCCGATCTCGATCCGCGGCCTGAAGCGTTTCGTCATGGATTGGGCGGACAAAAAGGGCATCCGCACCACCGTCAAACGCGGGACGCTTGACCGCGAAAAGGTGGCCATCATCGGCTCCGGACCGGCGGGATTGACTGCGGGCTACTATCTCGCCCTTAAAGGCTTCCGGCCGACGATCTTCGAGGCGCTTCCGGTCGCCGGCGGCATGCTGGCCGCTGGCATCCCCGAACACCGTCTGCCCAAGAAGGTTTTGAACAAGGAAATCAAGAACATTAAGAAAGCAGGCGTCGAGATCAAAACCAACGCCAGGATCGGAAAGGACATCACCCTCGACGGCCTGCTCAACGACGGATTCAAGGCCGTCTTCCTCGCCACCGGCTCCTGGAAATCGATGAAGATGGGCATTCCGGGCGAAGAGGCTGAGGGCGTGATGCAGTCGCTCGAATATCTCAGGAAAGTGAACCTCGGCGAAAAGGTGCCGGTCGGGAAACGCGTCTGCATCGTCGGCGGCGGCAACTCGGCCGTCGACGCCGCGCGCGTCGCTATCCGGGACAAGAACTGCCAAAAAGTGACGATTCTCTACCGCCGGACGAAAGTCGAAATGCCCGCCTTTCCGGAAGAAGTGGAGGCCGCCATTGACGAGGGCGTGGATATCCAATTCCTGGCCGCTCCCGTCAAGGTCTTGACCAAGGACGGCAAAGTCACGGCCGTCGAATGCATCCGGATGAAGCTCGGCGAAAAGGACGCGAGCGGCCGGCGCAGTCCCATTCCCATCAAGGGATCGGAATTCACCGTGAAGCTGGAGACGCTCATCCAGGCCATCGGCGAGCGGCCGGAAACGTCCTATGTTTCACCAAATGACAAGATCAGCCTGGCCAAGGAAAATATCGCCGTCGACGGAGAGACGTTCAAAACGACGCGCGCCGGGGTGTTCGCCGGCGGCGACGCCGTGACGGGCCCGAACACGGTCGTGGAGGCCATGGCCGCCGGCAAGGTCGCCGCGGAGATGATCGAGAAATATATCTGCGGTCTGCCGTTCGAGCGGAGCCGCTTCCTGACGCGGCCCTCGATCTTCGTCAAGCCCGTCGAGATCTCCGAGGCAGAAGCCGCCAAAGCCAAGAGGCCCAAGATGCCGCATCTGACCATGGCCCAGCGGAAAAAGAATTTCAAGGCTGTCGAGCTGGGCCTGACCGAAAAAATGGCTTGTGCTGAAGCCCGGCGCTGTCTGCGCTGCGAGCTCGAGACCGAGGACGGTAAGAACGCATTGGGAGCAATGAAATGATCGAACTCAAACTCAACGGATTGGAGGTCAAGGCCGAGGAGGGCTGGACGCTGCTCGAGACCGCCCGTTTCTATGGGCTCGAAATCCCGACCCTCTGCTACAACGAAGGCCTGAGTGTCTTCGGCGGGTGCCGGCTGTGCTTAGTCGAAATCGGCGACGGCCCGGGGGCCAAGCTCGTCTCCTCGTGCACCTATCCCGCCGAGCCGGGGCTCGCGGTTCGGACCGACACGAAGCGGGTCATAGAAGCACGACGGATGATGATCGAACTGATGGTCTCCATCGCCCCTTATTCCAAGAAAATCCAGGACCTGGCTTCGAAATTCAATGTGACTCAAGTCCGCTTTAAAGTCCGGAACGAGGAATGCATCTACTGCGGCCTCTGCGTCCGTATGTGCCGGGAACAGATGGACGGTAAGGCCATCGGTTTCCAGAACCGCGGTCACAAGAAAAAAATATCGACGCCCTTCGACCTGCGCTCCGAGGAGTGCCGGTTGTGTGGCGGCTGCATTTATATCTGCCCCGCCTGCCAGCTCCGCTGCCAGGGGCCCGAGGCCGAAACGACCCTGTGCAACGCCTGCCTGACCATGGACCCGACCTGCCTCGACCATTATGACGAGCTGCAGTGCTGGATGTATGACGCCGGACGGTGCGGGACCTGCGTCCGGGAGAAACGGTAAGCGATGACCATTCACCATACATGGCTCAACGCCAATTTTAGTTCGAAGACCATAAGGAGGTAATCATCATGTCGTATACGAGACTCAATCGGAGCGCGGCGACTTTGACCAAGAACAGAACGGAAGGTTCGATCAGTCCCTTCAGCGGGATGTGCGTGACCTGCGTCGACGGCTGCATCGGGATGTGCGAGATCGGCAAATCCGCCTACCGCGGGGCCGAGGTCCTCTATCCTCAGCCCTTCGGCATCATCACGGCCGCGTCGGAAAAGGAATATCCCTATGACCTGTCCCACTTCAGCATCATGGGCACGGCCGTCGGGGCCTACGGCTGCGAGGCGGACAGCGACAAGGCGACCTTCGAGAAGGTCACGATCGAGACCAAGATCGGCCGCGATAAAAGCCTCAAGCTCCGGGTGCCCTTCGTCCTGGGCGGCATGGGCTCGACCAATGTCGCCAAACAGAACTGGGAAGGCCTGGCCATCGGCGCCGCGATCTCGGGTACGATTTTGACCATCGGCGAGAACGTCTGCGGCATGGATGACGACTCCGAGATTAAGAACGGCCGGATCGTCCGCTCCAAGGATCTGGAAATGCGCGTCGGCCTGTTCAAGAAGTGGCAGGACGGCTACGGCACGGTCGTGGTTCAAGCCAACGTCGAGGACACGCGGCTCGGCGTCCAAGAATACGCCATCCACAAGCTGGGAGTCGAAGCCGTCGAGCTCAAGTGGGGCCAGGGCGCTAAAGACATCGGCGGCGAGGTCAAGATCAAAAGCCTCAAAAAAGCGCAGGAACTGAGGAAGCGCGGCTACATCGTCCTCCCCGACCCCGAAGACCCGAACGTCATCCAAGCCTTTGAAAAAGGCAGCTTCAAGGAATTCGAGCGGCATTCGCGCCTCGGCATGGTCGAAGAAGATTCGTTCCTGAAGCGCGTCGAAGAATTGCGCACGGCCGGGGCCAAGTACGTCTTCCTGAAAACGGGCGCCTACCGGCCGGCCGACCTGGCCCGCGCCGTCAAATTCGCCTCCAAGGCCAAACTCGACATGCTGACCGTGGACGGGGCCGGCGGCGGTACGGGCATGAGCCCCTGGCGGATGATGAACGAATGGGGCATCCCGAGTGTCGAAATCTGGGCATTGACCCATGAGTACGCGCACCAGCTGGCTAAGAACGGTGAGTATTTGCCCGACATCGTCTTCGCCGGCGGTATCACCTTCGAAGACCAGATCTTCAAGGCGCTGGCTTTGGGCGCGCCCTATGTCAAGGCCATCGGCATGGCCCGCAGCCCTCTGGCCGCGGCCATGGTCGGCAAAACGATCGGCAAGCGCATTGAGGAAGGCCAGATCCCGGTCTATGTCGAGCGCTTCGGCAACTCCCTCGAGGAGATCTTTGTCACGGCGCCCGAGCTCAAGAAAAAATACGGCAAGAAATTCGCCGAGCTTCCGTCCGGCGCATTCGGTGTTTACAGCTACTTTAAGAGATTGAGCCAGGGGCTGCGCCAGCTCATGGCCGGCAGCCGCAAATTCGCCCTGAGCTACATCACCCGCGACGACATCGCCGCCCTGACCAAGCCGGCCGCCGACCTCAGCGGCATCCCCTATGTCCTCGACGTGGACAAGGACGAGGTCGCCAAGATCCTGAAGAGCTAGGCTAAACCGGTGACAGGCACCGCGGTGCCTGTCACCGGTCTCCTCGACGCGCTCTCCTCCTTGCCTGTTCTCACCTCTTATGTTATAAATACGGCCTGGTTTAAGATGAACGTTTTACTAACTGCTATGCTGCTTTTTATCGCCCTCTTTGCTCTGACGATTCACGAGGCGGCCCACGGCTGGGCGGCCTATAAATTGGGAGACTCCACGGCCATGAATCTTGGACGGGTGTCTATGAATCCTTTGGTTCACATCGATCCGATCGGCACCGTTCTGCTCCCCGTCATATTATCTTTAATGGGCTGGCCGCCCTTCGGCTGGGCCAAACCCGTGCCCGTCAACTCCTACAATTTAAGAAATCCCCGCCGGGATCATATCTGGATATCCTTCGCCGGACCCGCCGCTAATATAGGCGCCGGCCTGGGGGCTTTTATCCTGTTGTTTCTTATCAAACTGACGAGTGTCAAAGCGGCTGTCTTCCTCAAAGATCTGGTTCTGGCCTTAAAGCTGCAACGCGGGTTCATCCTGCCCATCATGCCTCGAGGCTTTCATCTTATCGAAGGGTTCGTCTATTTTCTTTTCATGGCCTTGATCATGAACTGCTATTTTGCCATTTTCAATTTGATTCCCATTCCTCCTCTGGATGGAAGCGGCGTCCTGATGGGATTTCTCCCGGACGAGCAGGCTCAAAAATATGATCGCATCCGCCCCGTTGGATTCATCATCGTTATCTTTATGGTCTACATGGGGTTCCTCAACCTCATTATCGAACCTTTAAAATTTTTGTTTTTTATTTTCCTCGGATGAGCGAACAAAAAAAGAAAGTCGTCCTGAGCGGTCTGCGCCCGACCGGGCCTTGCCATCTCGGCAATTTGGCCGGAGCGCTGCGGAACTGGATGAAACTCCAGGACCTCTACCGCTGCTATTACACAATCGTGACCTGGCATGCCTTCAGCTCGGAATACACGAATTCCAAAGCCATCAGGGAGAACGTCTTCGAGGTCGCCGTCGATTGGCTCAGCATCGGACTGGACCCGGAAAAATGTGTGCTCTTCGTTCAGTCCGAGGTGAAGGAACATGCCGAGCTTCACTTGATCCTGTCCATGATCACGCCGCTGCCCTGGCTCGAACGTGTCCCGACATTCAAGGAAATGCAGCAGGAGCTTCAAGACAAAGATATCAACACTTACGGTTACCTGGGCTATCCTGTGCTCCAGACCGCCGACATCATTATTTATAAAGCCGATATCGTGCCCGTCGGCGAAGATCAGGCTCCCCATCTCGAGCTGGCCCGGGAGATCACGCGGCGTTTCAACCGGTTCTTCGGCCCGATTTTTCCCGAGCCCCAGATCCTATTGACGGAAGTCCCCCGGCTTGCCGGCACGGACGGCCGCAAGATGAGCAAATCGTTCGGCAACGCGATATACCTGAAAGATTCGCCGGACGTGATCCGCCACAAGATCGCACCGATGACCACGGACACCCGCCGCATGCGCCGGACCGATCCGGGCGAGCCGAACGACTGCCCGGTCTTCACCCTGCACAAAGCGTTCGTGGCCAAACAAAAGCACGAGGAAATCGCCCGGGGCTGCCGGACCGCCGGCATCGGCTGCCTCGACTGTAAAAAAATCGTGATCGAAAGCCTGATCCAGACGCTCACGCCCTACTGGGAGCGGCGGGCCAAATATGAAAAGAATCCCCGCCTCATCTGGGATATCCTCGAAGAAGGCAATAAAAAAGCCCGTCGGGCCGCCGAGCAGACCATGGACGAAGTCCGAGCTGCCCTCGGATTTTAAAAATGGGTACACATACCGTAGGTGTACCTCGGTACATCTACGGTATGTGTACCCAAATTGTGCGTGTCCCCGTTTTATTTGCGTGGCACTCTCATAATGATATCGACAGAATTTGAACAAGCAGAAGCCCAAGACGGCTACCAGGTCAAGCTCCAGGTCTTTGAAGGTCCGCTCGACCTCCTCCTCTTCCTGATCAAAAAGAAAAAAATCGACATCCACGACATTCCCATCGCCGTCATCACCGGGGAATACTTGGAATACCTCGGCCGGAAAGAGCACATCAATCTCGACCGGGAAGCCGAGTTCCTCCTCATGGCGGCGCTCCTCATCTACATCAAGTCGCAAATGTTGTTGCCGCGAGAACAGCCCCTCGAGCCCGACGTCGACCAGCGCCAAGAGCTCGTCGATCATCTGGAGGATTATCAGAAGCTCAAAGCCGCCTGTTCCCTGCTGCGGGAAAAAGAAGACGAGATGTCCCAGATCTGGAAACGGACGGCTCTCGCCGCGCCCCTGCCCGAAGGGGACCTCGACCTGATCGAGGTCTCTCTTTTCGACCTGGCCGAATCCTTTTTCACCTTGATGAAGCGCAAGCAGAATGAGAGCCGGCGGATCATCAAGGGCAAGGAAATTTCCATGGCCGAAAAAATGAATGAGATCGTGGCCAAGCTCAAGGAAAGAGGATTCCTCGATTTTCTGGAATACCTCGATGCCCAGGAAACGCTGGAAGAGGCCCTGATCGCCTTCTTCTGCCTCCTGGAACTCATCAAAGCCAGGCTCGTCGTCGCCATCCAAGAACAGCTCTTTCATACGATCAAAGTCTGGCTGAGAAAAGACGCCCCGGCCCCGGCGAAGGTGGACTCATGATGGAGAATCTCAAAGAAATCATCGAAGCCCTGATTTTCATCTCGGTCGAACCGCTGACCCTGGAGAAAATGAAAGACGTCCTGACGGAGGTCCCTGAGCCGGACATCGAACAAGCCGTGGGGGAGCTCGTCTCGCATTATGAATCGGCCAACAGCGCCATCCGCATCATCCACTCGGCGGGAGGCTATGTCTTCTCAACCAAGCCGGCCTATGATCCTTACGTCCGGCATCTCCTCCAGATCGAGCGGAAAAAGAAGCTCTCATCCCAGGCCCTCGAAACGCTGTCGGCCGTCGCCTACCATCAGCCGGTTACGCTGGCCGAGATTTCGGCGATCCGCAGCGTGGACTCAACCTATGCCCTCCACACCCTGCTCGAGAACAAATTGATCAAGATCGTCGGACGGAAAGAGGCGCCGGGACGGCCGCTCATCTACCGAACAACGGAAAAATTCCTGGCCTATTTCGGCTTGAACTCCATCGAAGACCTGCCGTCCGAAGAAGAGCTGAAAAAGCTCATGCAGGAAGAGAACGCGTGAAGCGGGCCGGCGTTTTCTTTGTTTTAACCGCGGTCCTATTGCTGGTCCTTTCCTGCCGGCCGCAAAAACTGAAAATGCCGGCGCCACACCTGGACAAGCATGCTCCTTATAATTATACGGGGAAAAAAGCCATGGTTGTCGCCGCCCATCCGCTGGCGGCCGAAGCCGGCCTGGATATGCTCAAGCGCGGCGGGAACGCGGTTGATTCCGCCGTGGCCACGGCCTTCGCCCTGAACGCCGCCGAGCCGTTCGCCTCGGGCCTCGGGGGCGGCGGGTTCATGGTCATTTACCTGGCGAAAACGAAGAAAACGACGGTCATCAATTTCCGGGAAAAGGCGCCTGCCGCGGCCGGGCCGACGATGTTCACGGCGAAAGGCGATCAACAGGATGAGTGGCGTCAGGAACGCGGCACCGCCGTAGGCGTCCCGGGCACACTCGCCGGATGGAACTACGCGCTCAAAAAATATGGGACGAAAAGCTTGGCCGATGCGGCCGCCAGGGCGATCGAAATCGCCGAAAATGGATTCCCCGTCAGTGCCACGTTCAGCCAGATCAACAAAGACGAGTACGAAAAGCTTCTCAAAAACGCCGGCGAGGGCTCGGGCTATTTGAACTCCGGCCTCCCCTACGAACCGGGGGATGTCTTCAAAAATCCGGCGCTGGCCGCGACGCTAAGGCTCGTCGGAGCCAAAGGCATCGACGAATTTTACAAGGGCGAGATCGCCAAAAAGATCGTGGCCGCCGTCCGGGCCAAAGACGGCATCCTGACTCTCGAGGACCTGGCGTCCTATCAGCCGCTCGAGACAGAGCCGATCGAGGGAACATATAAAGGCTACACCCTCTCGACGCTGCCTCCGCCGGGAGCCGGCGGGCTCCACATCATCCAACTCCTCAATGTCGTCGAAAGATGGCCTCTCAAGGAATGGGGACACAACACGTCGGCCTATATTCATCACCTGAGCGAAGCCATGCGTTTTATCTTTGCCGACAAAGATCATTATGACGGCGACCCGGACTTCGTTTCCATTCCTATCGCCCAACTCATTGCGAAAGATTATGCCCACAAGATCCGGGGAAAAATCCGGGCGGAGAAAACGGCCGGAACTTACCCCTACGGACGCTTCGGCGGGCAAGCCCCCTTCCCGCTGGCGTCGCGGAGCGGCCGGCCGCCCGCCCTCCCTTTTTCGGACTCTTGCGCTGCGACCAAAGGGGCAGATTCCCTCGGAGCCGCTGTTGATTTATCCGAAAAAAACGAACGGTTCGACAGCTTTGACCTAGTCCAGGAGAAAAAAGAGAATACGACGCACGTCGGTGTCATCGATAAGGACGGCAACATCGTCGCCCTCACCCAATCCATTAACGATTTCTTCGGCACGGGGATCGTGCCGGAAGGGACCGGCTTCCTGCTCAACGACCATATGGCCGACTTCTCGACCGATCCTGATTCCCCAAACGCCCCTCGTCCCAACCGCCGGCCCGTGAGCAATATGGGGCCTTTAATCCTGTTCAAGGACGGCGAGCCGGTCCTGACGCTCGGGTCTCCGGGCGGGACGCGGATCTTCCCTTCTTTGAGCCAGATCATCCTCAACATCGTCGAATTCGGAATGTCGCTTGACGAAGCCATCGAAGCGCCGCGTTTTTTCACGTATTCCGCGGAAGGCAAAATCCGGGCCATCTCCGTCGAACCGCGCCTCGCCGAATCCACGCTCAAAGCCCTGGAGAAGCTGGGCCACAAAATCACCCTCAAGGAGCCCTACGACAAATATTTCGGCGGGGCGCAGGGAATCATGATTTTGCGGGACAAGAAGCTCATCTACGGCGGCGCGGATTCGCGGCGCGACGGCGTCGGCGCCGGGTATTAAGAATGATCGGTGACATGCAGCTCGGTGCGTGTCACCGGATTTAAATGGTGCATGTCACCGGATTTGAATGGTGCGTGTCACCGGATTTGAACCTTGAGGAGAAATCTTATGAAAAACCGCCGAGTCACATTGATCATATTTTCGGTCCTGATAGCCTGCAGATTATCCACTCCCTTGCTTCCCGCCCAATCCCTCCGGCCGACCTTCGAGCAGCCGATCCTCATCACCTCGGCGGGCCAAAGCTCGGGAGACGCGCAGATCGCCCTCCAGCTCGCCAAAAAAGCCGGACTGACGGCCACTCTTTCCAAAATGGCCGAAGAAAAGGACCTGGAAAACCAGAAAACGCTCGTCCTCGTCCTCGGGGCGAGCATGAAAGGCTTGGGCTCGGCCGGCTTGGACACGAACAAGGAAAAGGACAGAGTCCGCGCCCTTCTGGCCGAGGCCAAGAGAAAAAGCCTGCCCATCTTGTGCCTCCATCTTGGCGGGGAGCAACGGCGCGGGGAGCTGACAGACGAGATCATCAACGAATTCCTCCCTCCGGCGAAAATGGCCATGGTCCTCAAGTCCGGCAATAAAGATGGATTGTTCACGAAGATCTGCAAGGAAAAAAATATTCCGCTCATCGAGATCGAAAAGACGCTCGACGCCGTCGAGCCGTTAAAAACGATTTTTAAAAGGTAAATGCCTATGGAGACAGCCAACTCAAATCAAAACGGGCCCAGAAATAGGCATGCGTCTCCGGCCAAAGTGGCTAGGGGGACGCCTTTGACAGGATCCGCGCCTCTTTAAAAAAATATGCCGGAATATTTTATCCTTCTCCTGATGATCGGCGTTTTTGTCCTGCTCGCCGTCCTGTTCAAGCTGCCCATGGGCCTCTCCCTCGCCCTGTCCGCCTTGGCCGGAGCCCTCGCCGGCGGAGAAGGCCTCGCCCTCCGCCATCTTGTCGAAGGCGCTTTCGGCTTTTTCGACCTCATCCTCATCATCGCCGCGGCCATGATCTTCATGAAGGTCCTCCAGGAGTCCGGTATTCTCGACAGCTTGGTGGCGGTCATTCTGAGGACATTCTATAGAAATAAAGTCATCCTCCTCTTGAGCCTCATGCTCTTTCTCATGTTCCCGGGTATGATTACGGGCTCGTCGCTCGCGGCCGTTCTGAGCACAGGGCCGCTCATCGCACCCGTCTTAATGAAGCTCGGCCTTTCGGGGCCTAAAACGGCCGCTTTCGTGGCCATGGGCGCCATTCTGGGCATGATCGCTCCGCCCGTCAACATCCTGGTCATGATCATGGGCGGCGGCGTGGACATGCCCTACGCCGGCCTGACAACGCCGCTCTTGATCATCGTCGTCCCGCTGGCCGTCATCATCGCCCTTTGGCTCGGATATAAGGACATCAAAATCATTTCCGCCGAAGAGATGAAATTCCTTTGTCCCGAATCTTCTGCGGAAAAATACGGTTTTCGCCTGTATCTGCCTCTTCTCGTTGTTCTTGTCCTGATGGTCCTTGAAAACATCCATTTAGCCTTTATTCCGGACCTCGGCCTGCCGGCGATTTTTTTCATCGGCAGCCTGACCGGGCTTTTTTGCGGACGGCGCTTCAACTTCCTGAGAGCCACTCAAAAGGCCATCGAGGAAGCAACGCCCATTCTGTCCATCCTGGCGGGCGTGGGCATGTTCATTCAAATCATGACGCTCGTGGGAGCTCGGGGCTGGGCCGTCATGACTTTTCTCTCGCTTCCTCCGCTTCTCCTCTACGCAGGCATGGCCGTCAGTCTGCCGCTCTTCGGAGGCGTCTCGGCGTTCGGCTCGGCCTCCATTCTTGGCGTTCCATTCCTTCTGGCGCTCATCAACAAAAACGCCCTGATTGTTGCGGCGGCTCTCTCGGCCATCGTCGGGATCGGGGACCTCATGCCTCCGGCGGCCATGGCCGCGCGTTTCTCCGCGCAAATCGTGGGGGACAAGGGATTTTTCCGGGTGTTGCGCCATTGTTTGATACCCGCTCTGTTCGTCCTGGCCATGGGAATCGGCGTCCTGTTGCTCGCGCCGTGGCTCGACAGGATGATTTAAAGAAGATGCGCACCATTTATCATCTCCTCGTCCTTTATCTCACGGCCCATTTCATCTGGTATCTTTTCCGCGAAAAAAAATTCTGGAAACAAGCGGCTGTTGTCTTGGTCCTGATCATGTTTCTGTTGAGGCTGTTCCTTATTGAATAGGAAAAATGTCATTCTCAGGAGTGAGGCGACGAGACAATCCCGCGATTAAAACCATGAGATCCTTCGCTTCGCTCAGGATGACACGCGGATTTATTCTTATAGCGCTCGCCGCGCTCATTTGTTTCTCCACCGGACGGCAATTCCTGAGCATGCATAAAATGGATGCGATTTTCCCGAGCCAGGCTCTGACCGCAACCCGTCCGCTAAGCGACTATTTCCCGGCCCTCGAAGGCACTCCCGGCGATACCCCGGTTTATATTTATCAAGGGCCGCAGAAAGGCGGGCAGATCCTCATTCTGGGCGGGACACATCCGAACGAACCGGCCGGATACATGACCGCCATCCTGCTCGCCGAAAATATCCGCGCGACCAAAGGCACGGTCGTCCTTGTCCCTTGGGCCAACGCCAGCGGCTTCAGCCACAGCGACCCGCAAGAAGGAAGTCCGCAACGCTTCGACATCGAGACCCGCTCAGGGCGAAGATGGTTCAGGCTCGGCTCGCGGGTCACCAACCCCGTTCATCAATGGCCGGATCCGACGATCTACGTCAATCCGATGGGGCAGAAACTGGCCGGCATCGAAGCGCGAAACCTGAACCGCGCCTATCCCGGAAAAGTCAGCGGAAACCTTACCGAGCGGGTCGCCTTCGGAATCATGGAACTCATAAAAAAAGAAAAAATCGATCTGGGGATCGATCTCCACGAATCAGCACCCGAATACCCAGTCATCAACGCCATCGTCTTCCATGAGAACAGCGCCGAGCTTGCCGCTCTGGCCCAGATGGAACTCCAGGCCGAAGGATTCGAGTTCCGGCTCGAAGGCTCGCCGCCGAACCTCCGCGGCCTGACCCACCGGGAATGGGGCGACGCCGCTAAGATCAAGGCCATCCTGATGGAAACGGCGAACGCTTCCCACGGCCGTCTTAAAGGCAGGCCGTCGGTTTCGCTCATCATCGACGGCCGAGACAAATATTACGAAAAAGCCGCACGCCTCGGTCGGCTGTTCGTTCCCTACGGGTCCGAGGGAATTCCCCTTCAGGCCCGTGTCGCCCGTCATCTCGCCGGCCTCCGAGCCATTTTGGCGAGCCTCAAAGAAGTCGAACCGGACAAAGCCGTCGAGATTGAGAATATCCCGCTCCCAGCCGACGTCCTGGCCAGAGGAATCGGCGTCTTTCTGAAGTAAACTGTTCGCGGATCAATCCCGACGTCTGACCGCATATCACTTTTCGGGGACATGACCGGAAAATTCATGGGACACAATCCCTTTTCGAGAGAAAAGGGTTATGTCCCGAATTTTCCGGATCGTGTCCCCCTATCTTGAAAAGTGATATACGGTCAGGGCTTTTTGAGCAGGCCGGCGAGTTTCGCTTCCATCTCATCGAAATGCGTGCCCGGCCAAAAGACGCGTCCGCAGGACGGGCAGATCGCGAAGGAATCCGCCCGCTCATAGACGAAAGGAGTCACGAGGTTGGCCGCTTTCGATTTCGGCAACGGTTTGAGCTCCGCGTTGCACTCGATGCAGCGCGAATAAGGACGCGCGGCCTCGTAAAGGTTGAAGCGGCCGAGGACTTGCCTGACCTGGTCTTCCCAGATCTCGCTTTCGATGAGGAGCGCTGGGAGGCCTCTGGCCCGAGCCAGCAGCGCATGGTCCCGGGAAACAAGCGTCCGCCCTTCCCTGCGCGCCAGGTCAAGGAGAACATCATCTTCGGCTTTTGGGAAAAAAAGGGCGTCGAAACCGAGGATCTTCAGCCATTTGGCCAGTTTCCCCAACATGCAATCGACGACAAATGTCATATTATTAACAAGAATAGATAATGGGTTATATCCCTGTCATGTTGAGCGTAGCGAAACATCTCCTGGCTGTAATAAAAACGAGATTCTTCGCTTCGCTCAGAATGACACCTATTTTGTGCTCTCCGTAATAAATAGGGAGGCGATGACAAGATCATGTGGAGTGAATCACAATCCCAAAAATCGGACGCTCAGGCCGGAGACGAAGATCATCGCCCCGGCCAGGGCATGGGAATACCGTTCGAATTTCCCCAGCCGGACGAAACTGATGCCCCAGGAAGAGACGGCGATGATCGTCAGCATGGTGGCGATCGTCGTCAAGCCGAACGCCGCCGCGACGACCGCAACGCCGGCCAGGCTGTGCTTGGCCGCCGGATACATGACCAGGGGGATCAGCGGCTCGCACGGCCCGAAGACGAAGATCGCGAAAAGGACCCAGGGCGTGATATTGGCCTTTTCTTGGGGACGGCGAACGTGATCATGGACATGGATGTGCCCGGCTTCATGGCCGTGATCATGCTCGTGAGTTTCGCCGTCGGCATGGACATGGAGATGCTTGTGCGGCTTGTTCTTGATCGCCCGCTGCAGCCCCCAGACGAAATAGGCGAAACCGAAGGCGATGAGAAGCCAGGCCGCGGCGCCGCCTCGGGCGGATTCGGCGTTATCCAGCTTGGAGACCGCGATTCCAAAAGCGATTCCGACAAGCCCCAGGATGACCGAGCTGAGGATATGGCCCAGCCCGGAAAAAAAAGAAATGAAGAGGGTTTTGGAAAGCGTCCAGCAACGCGCCCGGCTCATGGCGATGAAGGGGATATAATGGTCGGGACCGATGAGCGTATGGACAAAACCCATAGCGGCCGCGGCGCCCGCCAGGACCAGTATTTCTCTGCCCACGTTGACAACCTTCTTAATAAAATGGTGGACGTTGGGGGATTCGAACCCCCGGCCTCAGCGTTGCGAACGCTGCGCTCTCCCAGCTGAGCTAAACGCCCACGTCACATCCAGCCCAGGTTTCAAACCTTTTGGGGAAATAAAATTTAGCATTTTTTCGCTTTTTTTTCCACTTCCGGAAAAACGGCCAAGGCCATTTGGGATTTTAAATGCAAATCGCATTATAATAATAGCGTGAAATGCCCGACGTGTCAGTCAGATAATCCTCAAAATTCAAAATATTGCGCCGAGTGCGCCACTCGGCTCGACTCCTCGATCAGCCCTTCTTTCACTATGACCATGGAGACAAAGGTGGATGAGCTCGCCCGGGGGCTTGTTTTCGCAGGCCGGTATGAAATCATCGAAGAACTGGGCACCGGCGGAATGGGTAAGGTCTTTCGGGCATTCGATAAAAAGATGGATGAAGAGGTCTCCCTCAAGTTGATCAAACCCGAGATCGCCGCGGACAAACGAATCGTGGAGCGCTTCCGCAACGAGATCAAGATCGCGCGCAAGATCACCCACAAGAACGTCTGCCGGATGCACGACCTGAACGAAGACGGGCAGACCCTGTATCTCACAATGGAATATGTCCGGGGCGAGGACCTCAAGAGCCTGATCCGCAGGACGAAGCATCTCGCGCCCGAAACGGCTATATCCATCGCCCGTCAAATCGCCGAAGGCCTGGCGGAAGCTCATAAGCTCGGAATCATCCACCGCGATCTCAAGCCCCAAAACATCATGATCGATAAAGAGGGAAATGCCAAGATCATGGATTTCGGCATCGCCCGCTCGTTGCAGACCCAAGGGCTAACGGGAGAAAACGCGATCATCGGAACGCCGGAGTATATGAGCCCGGAACAGGTTGAAGGGAAGGAGACGGACGCGTGCTCGGACATCTATTCCCTGGGTGTCATCCTTTACGAGATGCTCACCGGGCGAGTGCCCTTCGAGGGCGATACGCCTCTAAGCGTGGCCCTGAAGCACAAAACAGAGCCTCCTCAGGATCCTTATGAGATAAATCCCCAAATAACGAAAGACCTCAGTCTTCTCGTCCTCCGCTGCCTGGAAAAGTCGAAGGAGAGGAGGATTCAGAGCGCAGAAGAGTTGATGGCCGAGTTGTCGAGGATCGACGAAGGCATCCCTGCGTCCGGAAAGGCGCCTCCCGGGAAAAAATCCTTCACCTCGAAAAAAATCACGAAAACATTCCAGAAGAGGTGGAGACTCATCGCGTCGCTTGCGATCCTGGCAGTCATGGCGGCCACCGCTGTGCATTATCTGACCAAAGAAACGCCCGGCCCTTCCTCGGCCACCAGTAAAAAAAGACTTGTTGTCCTTCCGTTTGAGAACATAGGTCCCGCCGAGGATGAATACTTCGCGGACGGAATCACGGATGAGATCATCGCCCGGATGGCGAATGTTTCCGATTTGAACGTGATCGCCCGAAACAGCTCCATTCAATACAAAAAAACGACCAAACCTCTCCAACAGATCGGCAAAGAACTCAATGTGGATTATGTTCTTTCCGGAACCATCCGCTGGCAGAAGCCGGGAGAGGGACAAGGCCGAGTGCGTGTTGTGCCGTCCCTGACCAAGGTATCCGATTCAATTCAAGTCTGGGCCAATGTCTACGATGAATCGATCGTCGAATTATTTCAAGTTCAATCCGATATTTCGAAAAAGGTCACCGACGCCTTGGGGATAGCCCTTCGCGAGCCTGAGAAAAGGGCCCTTGAGATCATGCCGACCCGGAATATGCAGGCCTACGATTATTACTTGCGAGGCAATGACCTTGTCTTTCAATCCAACGATCAGAAAGCGACACGGCTAGCCATTGAGAATTATGAAAAAGCCGTGAGCCTGGATCCATACTTTTACCAGGCTTTCGCTCGTCTGGCTCAAGCACAGGCGAAGTATTATTTCTTTCATTATGATCACAGCCCGGAGCGATCAGCCAAAGCTAAAGACGCTGTGGACAAAGCGTACCGGCTCAATCCTCATGCCCCTGAGATCCACACCGCCCAGGGCTATTATTATTACTGGTGCCAAATGGATTACGAGAAAGCCCTGGAACATTTCAGTTCTTCCTTGGAAAAACAGCCGCAGAACACGCCGATTCTTGAAGGTATCGCTTATATCAAAAGAAG
>Ga0315282_10005958_pt1 | contig 20567 bp, 15 predicted proteins | sample YL17G07_20_MG_FD_203693 | JGI IMG/M metagenome (GOLD analysis project Ga0315282, IMG submission 203693) | Sediment microbial communities from Yellowstone Lake, YNP, Wyoming, USA - YL17G07_20 | ecosystem: Environmental > Aquatic > Freshwater > Lake > Sediment | place: USA: Wyoming | collected... | reverse complement strand
AGTTGATGTTCTGGAGGGAGCGCAGGGCGAGCCTCTTCACCGTCCGGGGCCGTCCGAGGTCGATGACCGCTCCGAAGTCGCAGCCCTCGAACCCCAGCCAACGGCCGTCGGCGAAGCCCTTCGAGCCGAGGAGTCCGTCCGTGAGCGCGCCGGCGCCTCCTGCCGCGTACTTCGGGCTGGCCGGCGTCTCGAGGACCGGAATCCTGCCCGCGGCGGCGTGGACGATGAAGCGCTCGTCCGAGATCGCCGGGCTCACCGGGAGGCCGCCCCTGAAGGCTGCCGCCTGCAGCTCCGTCGTTTTCTTGAACGTCAGGGGCTTGAAATAGCGCTTCGACGACGCCCGCGGTTCCGTGCCGTCGGTCGTGAAGCGTATGTCGATGCCGCGGATTTCCGTTTCGAGAGCGGCTTTGATCTTTTTCGCTCCCGACCGCGCCCCGATCCGGACCTGGAAAGCGCTGCGGGAATAGCGGATGCCCGCCTTGTCGTAGTGGGCCATGAGGCCGTCGAGCCTGCGGCTGAAATCGGCCCACTGCCTGGCGCCCTTGGCCGACCAGACGGCCTCGGACAGGGCCGCCAGTCGCGGGAGGAGCATGTACTCGGCGTGGCCGCCGGCGGGAACGTACTCGGTCCAGAGATTGGCCTGCCCGCCGATAACGTGCGCCGCTTCGGCCTCTGTCAGGACGTCGGGGACGGGCTCGAACGCGTACGCTTTTGACAGCGGCAGGAAGCCGCCGATCGCCAGGGGCTCCGAGGCCGGATTTCCCTGGTAGTAGTCGAAGTAGCAGTGACTGGTCGGCGTCATGACGACATCGTGGCCGGCTTTGGCCGCGGCGATGCCGCCCTCGGTCCCGCGCCAGGACATGACGGTGGCTTGAGGCGCCAAGCCGCCCTCGAGGATCTCGTCCCAGCCGATGAGGCTGCGGCCATGGCCGTTGAGATAGGCCTCGACTCGGCGGACGAAATAACTCTGGAGCTCGTTTTCATCCTTGAGGCCTTCGGCTTTCATCCGGGCCTGGCACTTGGGGCAGCGCTTCCATTCGGTCTTGTCGACTTCGTCGCCGCCGATGTGGATGTATTTTCCGGGGAAGAGGCCGATGACCTCGCTCAGGACGTCCTGGAGGAAGGCAAATGTCGCTTCGGTGCCGGGGCAATAAACGTCCGTGACCGGCCAGTAGCCGCCCGGCGGGACGGTGAACGGTCCGCCCGTGCAGGAGAATTCCGGATAGGCGGCCAGGGCGGACCGGCAATGCCCGGGCATCTCGATCTCGGGCACGATCGTCACGAACCGGCTCGCGGCGTAGGCGACGATCTCGCGGACGTCCTCCTGGGTGTAGAAGCCGCCGTAAGTCGCGGCCTCGCCCGGCTTCTGGTCCTCGCGGGCGTTCCAATGCTTGTCCTCGCGGTCGACGCGCCAGGCGCCGACCTCGGTCAGGCGCGGATATTTCTTGATCTCGAGGCGCCAGCCCTGGTCGTCCGTGAGGTGCCAGTGGAAGGTGTTCATCTTGTGCGCCGCCAGGTCGTCGATCCAGCGCTTGACGAATTCCTTGGGGAAGAAATGGCGGGAGCAGTCGAGGAGGGCGCCGCGCCAAGCGAAGCGGGGGCGATCCTCGATGGAAACGCACGGGACGGCCCAGCGGATGGGAGTGCCGGTGGCGGGCGAGGGGACTTCGATGGCGGCGGGCAGGAGCTGGCGCAGGGTCTGGACGCCGTAGAAAAGGCCGGCCGGCGCGGCGGCCCGGATCAGAATCCCGCCGGTCGTGATATCCATGAGATAGCCCTCGGAACCGAGGCGGCCGCCGAGGTCCTCGAGGCGAAGGACGATGTCCCCGGACGGAGGCGACGCGGGGCCGCCGCCAGGAATTCCGGATTTTCTCACGGGGAAGGCGAACCCCGTCGCGCGGCGCAGGAATTCGGCGAGACCATCCGCGACGGCCAGCGCCTCGGTTTGTCCCTCCGCGACGGATATCGTCGCGCCGGGAAGGAGGATGAATTCACCGCTCCGGGCTTCCATCCTGACCGGCTTGGGGATGACGGACAGGCTCGGCGAAGCCGCCGGAGGCGCGGATTGCTCCTTGGCCGGCGGCACGGTCGCGCAACCCGCGGCCAGAAGAATCAAGCAAACAACCAGGCTGACGGCCGCGATTGTTCTCGTGATCATGACGCACCTCATGTCGGGACGGATGGACAGAAGCGGATTAAACTATGCCCGAGAGTGTCTGTCAAGGCCGGCGCGGAACTTGAGTGCGGGAGAGATGAATAGGATATTACCAGAAAAAATATATTGTCAGCTCTTCAGTCGGGACAAAATTGTGTTCGTTGAGGAGAAGCCTTCCGCTATCTGATATTTTTGCCTTGCCCTGCCAACAGAAGCTTATGAGTTTTGGCGCAGAGAAAGATCCGTAAACTGGAAGGGCGACCTCGGTAACCAGCTCAAAATCGTTGATGGGCGTTTTCCACGTGTTTGCCGATGTGAGAATGTATTTTACCCAACAGAATGGGAAATCATCATGATATATATCCATATGTTTGGCCATGGCGGTCTTACTAAAGAGAAGATCCTTGTCCATACACGTTTTCCGGGGCCCTTCTTGAAGACTCTTAACCGATATTCTGTTGAAACCGAAGATCGGCGCGTATTCGTGCCGGATATGAACGGTTTGCCCGGGAGGGAAGCGCTGTGTCCAATAATAGGCTTTGCGAACCGACCAGAGTGGAGCAAGGTAATACGGTGTATCAGGCCTCTCAACCAAACCGCGCATGACCAATTCGTCTTTAACGGACTGAGGAAGCGCATTGACCTCGTAATCGGGGAAAAAATCTTTCCCGTTCCTGAAAACCGCTTTCTCGTAGTCAAAGCCTCCAAAGGTTTCGATGGTTATGCCGTTTTTCTTTAAAATTTCGGTTTCATCTTTCCCACTTACGAAGGCGCGAGCGTCAATCGCGAAAGATGCAGGCTGATCGTTTATCCAGAGCTTGAAATCCGAGAAACTCTCGTTGCGAAAATCCCCTGGATAACGATATTCCGGAATGGGGAAAGCGATATCCGTAACTACATCGTTACTCGATTCGTTCACGAATTCGTATTCGACGCGAATCCTTTTCGGGCTGATTGTGAGGCGCTCCTTTTTCATCGCCACCCGAGGCTCGCGTTTGGGTACAAGTCCGCCAGCCGCCTTCTCGACAGCCTGGTCATTTGGGAAAATTAGCAGAGTACCAGAAACAAGGATAAGGGATAAACCAGCCTGGAGTGATAGCTTCATATCAAATCCTCCGACCGACCCTTATGATGAGTATATGGAATCTCACGGCCATCCGTCAATAAAATGGAATCCCTTCGAATGAAGGATGCGGAAATAGTCCTGATAATGAACGGAGAATCACAGAATCAGCATGCAGTCGCCGTAGGAGAAGAAGCGGTAGCGCTCGCGGACGGCCTCCCGATACGCGCGTATGATCAGCTCGCGGCCGGCCAGCGCCGAGACGAGCATCAAGAGCGTGGACTTGGGCAGGTGGAAGTTCGTCAGCAGCCGGTCGACGGCGTGAACCTCGAAGCCCGGATAGATGAAGAGGGAGGTGGCCCGCCGGCCGGAGCGGACCCGGCCGTCCCGCCAGGCGCTTTCGAGCGTCCGGACGACGGTCGTGCCGACCGCCGTGACCGGGCGCCCTTCGGCCCTGGCCGCGTTGATGCGGCGGGCCGAGTCCGGCGTTATCTCGTACCTTTCCTCGAGCATCTTGTGCTCCGCGACGGCCTCCACCCGGACGGGCTGGAACGTCGCCGGCCCCACGTCGAGCGTGACCCGGCGGATCTCGACGCCGCCGGCTTCGAGGGCGGCCAGCGTCTCGCGGGTGAAATGGAGCCCGGCCGTGGGCGCGGCGATGGCGCCGTCCCTCCGGGCGAATACGGTCTGATACCTCTCGAGGTCCTCGTCGCGGCCGGCGCGGTCTTCCCGGGTTCTCTTGATATAAGGGGGCAGGGGAGCGTAGCCGATGAGGTCGAGCGCGGACCGGACGTCGTGCCTGTCGAAACGGAGGAGTCGCTTGCCTTCCTCGCCGATCTCCTCGACGCGGGCGTCGAGGCCGGGGCCGAAGCGGACCGCGTCTCCCTTCTGGAGCTTGCGGGCGGGCCGGCACATCACGTCCCACCGGCCGGCTTCGAGCTCCTTGAGAAAGAGGAATTCGATTTTGGCGGCGGCGCCGCCGGTTCCGATCCGCTCGCCCCAGGCCTTGGCCGGCACGACCTTCGTATCGTTCAGGACGAGAAGGTCGCCCGGGCGCATGAATCCCGGAAAATCCCTGAAGCGGCCGTGACTGATCCGGCCCGACGCCCTCTCGACGACCATCATCCGCGAGTCGTCGCGACGGGGGAGCGGATGCTGGGCGATGAGCTCCGGCGGCAGGTCGTAATCGAAATCCGATAGGAGCAGGACGGGGTTTTCAATCATGGCCGGCCCCGTCGTCTTCGATGATTTTCCATGACGGCTCGCATCCCCGGAAGCGGAAGGTGCCCTGCCTCAGTCCTTGAACAGCTTTTTCTGGCCGGCGGGCGGCTTGCGGTCGTGCTCCCTGCCAGCGGCTTGGGCCCGCGAGCCCGTGAATTCGTAGCCCAGGTGGGCGTAGGCCCGCGGCGTGATGACCCGGCCCCGGATGGTCCGGTCCAGGAAGCCGATGCGCATGAGGAAGGGCTCATAGATGGACTCGATGGTGTCCTTCTCCTCGTCGATGGCCGCGGCGATCGTGGCGATACCGACCGGCCCGCCGCCGAAGTTCTCGATGATGGTCGCCAGGATCTTCCGGTCGACGTCGTCCAGGCCGAGGGCGTCGACCTCCATCATGTCCAGGGCCTTGCGGGCTTCCCGGGCCGTGATCGTGCCGTCGCCCTTGACGTCGACATAGTCGCGGACGCGCCGCAGGAGCCGGTTGGCGACGCGCGGCGTCCCCCGCGACCGCAGGGCGATCTCACCCGCTCCCTCGTCGTCGATCTTGACCTTGAGGATGCCGGCCGAGCGCTGGATGACCAGCTTGAGGTCCTCGTCCTTGTAGTAGTCGAGGCGGTGGATGATGCCGAACCGGCCCCGCAGCGGCGCCGTGATCCGGCCGGCCCGCGTCGTCGCGCCGATCAGCGTGAATTTCTTGATCTTCAGCTTATGGCTCCGGGCGCCGGGGCCCTGGCCGATGACGATGTCCAGGCTGAAGTCCTCCATGGCCGAATAGAGAATCTCCTCGACCGAGGGCTGGAGGCGGTGGATCTCGTCGATGAAGAAGATCTCCTTGGTCTGCATGTTGGTCAGGATGGCGGAGAGGTCGCCGGCCCGCTCGATGACCGGGCCCGAGGTCGGCTTGATGGTGACGCCCATCTCCTTGGCGATGAGATAGGCCAGGCTCGTCTTGCCCAGGCCCGGCGGGCCGTAGAGGAGGACGTGGTCGAGGTGCTCGCCCCGCTTCTTGGCCGCCTCGATGAAGACCTTGAGGTTGGCCTTGACCCTTTCCTGGCCGACGAACTCGTCGAAGGTCCTGGGCCTGAGGCTGTCCTCGAACAGGACGTCTTCCTTGGTCCTGATGGGGCTGAGAATGGCGGGCATCGTTCGTTACTCTCTGTTATTTTACTCAATAAGGGCGGGAAAACAACAACTAAGATAGGTCAGAGGGATAATCCCCTGCGGGGGCAATCCCTACATCTTGGCCAGGCGCTTGAGGCAGTCCCGGAGGAGCTTCTCGAAACCCGCCTCGGGCTTGCGGGCGGCGACGGCCTGTTCGACGACCCGGTCGATCTCCCTGCGCCGGAAGCCCATGTTGAGAAGGGCCGAGACGAGGTCGTCCCGCTCCGGCGATCCCGACGCGGCCAGCAGCTTCTCCTTCTTCTCGAGCTTGTCCTGGAGCTCCATGGTGATGCGCAGGGCCGTCTTCTTGCCGATGCCGGGGACGAGAGTGATACGGGCCACGTCGCTCTTGCGGATGGCCTCCTCGAGGTCGGCCGGCTCGATGCCGGAGAGGATGTTCATGGCCAGCTTGGGCCCGATGCCGGAGATGGAGATGAGCTTGAGGAACATGGCCTTCTCCTCCTCGGCGGCGAAGCCGAAGAGCGCGAGCGCGTCGCCGGTCATGTGCGTGTAGATGAGGAGCTCGACCGTCCCGCCGACGTCGCCGAGCTTGAAAAAGGTGCTGAGCGGGATGGCCGCCCGGTAGCCGACGCCGCCCGTGTCGATGATGACCTGTCCCGGGGTCTTGTGGATGAGGGTCCCTTTGAGATAAGCGATCATGGTTCGTCCACTCCCTCCACTTTGAGCTTGTAGAGCCTCGCGTTGAGATGGCAGATGGCGGCGGCCAGGGCGTCCGAGGCGTCGAGGGGGAGCCTGTCGTCCTCGAGGCCGAGGAGGGCCTGGACCATGGTCTGGACCTGCTCCTTGTCCGCCTGGCCGTAGCCGGTAACGGCCTTCTTGATCTCCAGGGCCGAGTACTCGTGGAAGCCGCAGTCCGTGGCGGCGATGGCGACGAGCACGGCGCCGCGGACCTGGCCGAGGATCAGGGCCGTCTTCGCGTTCCGGGCGAAAAAGGGATTCTCGATGGCCGCCTCGTCCGGACCGTAGGCGTGGATGAGCTTCTCGATCTCGTCGCGGATTTCGTTCAGTTTCTTGAAGAGGGGGAGGTTGGCGGTCGGCTTGATGATGCCGTAGGCGACGGGCTTGGCCCGGTCGCCGTCGTTTTCGATGATGCCGAATCCCGTGGACTGAAGGCTTGGATCAATCCCGAGGACCCGCATGGACCTTCGGCGGTCGTCAGCCGGCCTGGGAGAAGCTGGCGATCTCTTCTTCCGAGATGTCGAAGTTGGACGAGACGGCCTGGACGTCGTCGTGGTCCTCGAGCTCCTCCATCAGCCGCAGGACCTGCTGGGCCTCCTTGCCCTCGACCTTGACGTAGTTCTGGGGCAGGAAGCCGACCTCGGAGGCCGCGATCTCGATCTCGCTCTTCTTCAAGGCTTCGAGGACGGCCTCGTAGCTTTCGGGCGTCGTGATGACCTCGAAGTTGGAGCCGTCGTCCTTGATGTCCTCGGCGCCGTTGGACAGGGCGATGTCCATGAGGATGTCTTCGGAGGCCTTGGCCTTCTCGATGTCGATGTAGCCCATGCGCTTGAACATCCAGGCGACGGAGTTGGACTCGCCGATGCGGCCGCCGTTCTTGGCGAAGATGTGGCGGAGCTCGGAGACCGTGCGGTTCTTGTTGTCGGTCACGGCGCGGAGGTAGATGGCGACGCCGCCCGGCCCGTAACCCTCGTAGACGGCCTCCTCGTAGGCGGCGCCCTCGAGCTGGCCCGTGCCTTTCAGGATGGCCCGCTTGATGTTGTCGGCGGGCATGTTGGCGGCCCGGGCGTCGTTGATGCACTTGCGCAGGGCGGCGTTCTTATCGGGGTCGCCGCCGCCGGCCCGGGCGGCCATGCTGATCTCGCGGATGAGCCGGGTGAAGATCTTGCCGCGCTTGGAGTCGGTCGCGGCCTTTTTATGTTTGATCGAAGCCCACTTTGAATGTCCGGACATGGTCCTCTCCTTAATTTTTCGAGCGCCCAAATATTAACACAAAAAAAGGGCCCGTGCAAACGGCCGAGGGGAGGGGAGAGGGGGCCGGGCGGCTCCAAACTATATAAATTATATAGGATTTGTATAATATGAAGCGTTGTGCTATCCTTTTTAAGGAGGGATCACCGGCATGGCCGTTTTCAAAGACCCTGTTTGCGGCATGAACGTCCGGGAGGATGCGGCCGCCGGCACGTCCGAGTACAAGGGCAAAAAGTACTATTTCTGTTCCCTGCGCTGCAAAAAATTGTTCGACGCCGGCCCGGAGGAATATCTCGCGCCGCGGCAGGCCCCTCAGGCGCCTGCGCCGCTCTCTCCGGCCGCCGGTGTCCGGCCCGCCGGACCCGGAGCGCCTCCGGATGAGCGGGAAGGAGCGCCCGGCCGCCTCGACATCCCCATCCTCGGCATGACCTGCGCCGCTTGCGCCGCGTCGGTCGAGCGCGCTCTCAGGCACACCCCGGGCGTCCGGCAAGCGAACGTCAACTTCGCCGCGGCCCGCGCCTCCGTCTCCTTCGATCCGAAGGCCCTCGACGCGCTCACCCTCGTCGACGTCGTCAGGAAAACGGGCTATGACGTCGCCGTGTCCGCCGCCGATTTCCGCATCGAGGGAATGGCCTGCGCCTCCTGCGTCATGCGGATCGAAACCGCGCTCAAGGCTCTTCCCGGAGTGATCGGGGCCGCCGTCAACCTGGCCGCGGGCGCGGTCCGCGTCGAATTCCTGGCGACCGAGACCGGTCCCGGGGACATCATACGGACGATCTCCTCGGCCGGCTACAAGGCCGCGGAGATCGTCGGCGGCCGGGCCGGCCTGGACGCCGAAAAAGCCGCCCGGGACAGGGAATTCCGCGTCCTCAGGGCCGAGGTCGTCGCGGGCGGGCTCCTGGCCGCCATGATCCTCCTGGGCAGCATGCCGCACCTGTTCCCCTGGGTGCCGCGCGTCCTTCAGAATCCCTTCGTCCTCTGGGCCCTGGCCACCCCCGTCCAATTCGTCATCGGCGGCCGGTTCTATCGCGGCGCCTGGGGCGCCTTCCGCCACCGGACCGCGGACATGAACACCCTGATCGCCGCCGGCACGTCCGCCGCCTATCTCTACAGCGCTTTTGCGACCCTCTTCCCGTCGCTCGTCCGCTCGGCCGGCGCGGCCCCGGACGTCTATTTCGACACCTCGGCGGTCATCATCGTCCTCATCCTCGTCGGGCGCCTGCTCGAGGCCGGGGCCCGGGGCAGGACCTCGGAGGCCATCAAGAGGCTCATGGGCTTGCGGCCGGACTCGGCCCGCGTCCTGCGCGACGGCGTCGAAACCGAAGTCCCGGTCGATGACGTCGCCGTCGGCGACTCCGTCATAGTCCGCCCGGGCGAGCGGATCCCCGTCGACGGCACCGTCCTCGAGGGCCGCTCGGCCGTCGACGAGTCGATGATCACCGGCGAGAGCCTGCCGGTCGACAAGGGCCCCGGCGACGAGGTCATCGGGGCGACCATCAACAAGCTGGGAAGCTTCACCTTCCGGGCGGCCAAGGTGGGCAAGGACACGACCCTGGCCCGGATCATCAAGCTCGTCCAGGACGCCCAGGGCACCAAGGCCCCCATCCAACGGCTGGCCGACCGCGTCGCCGGATATTTCGTTCCGGTCGTCATCTCCATCGCCCTCGCGACCTTCGTCGTCTGGTTCGACTTCGGGCCGGCCCCCAGGCTGGCGCATGCCCTGATGAACGCCGTGGCCGTCATGATCATCGCCTGCCCCTGCGCCCTCGGCCTGGCCACGCCGACGGCCGTCATGGTCGGGACGGGCAAGGGGGCCGAAAAAGGGATCCTCATCAAGAACGGCGAGAGCCTGGAGACCGCCCACAAGGTCGACACCGTCGTCTTCGACAAGACGGGCACGCTGACCCGCGGCGAGCCCGAGGTCACCGATGTCATTCCGGCCGCCGGCCACGGCGCGGAGGAGGTCCTGGCCCTGGCCGGAAGCGCCGAGAAACCCTCTGAGCATCCCCTGGGCCAGGCCATCGTCCGGCGGGCCGCCGGGGCTGGAGTGACCCTCGAGACGGCGTCCGGCTTCCGGGCCCTCGAGGGACTGGGGGTCGAGGCCTCGGTTTCCGGCAGGAAGGTCGTCGTCGGCAGTCTCAAGATGGCCCGCGCGGCGGGCGTCGATTTCGGCCCGCTCTTTTCCGGGGCCGAGGAACTGGCCCTTGATGGCAAGACGGCCGCCTTCGTCATCGCCGACGGCGGGCCGGTCGGCCTCCTGGCCGTCTCCGACACTCTCAAGGCGAGCGCCGCCGCGGCCGTCGCCAGGCTCAAGAAGATGGGGCTCGATGTCGTCATGCTCACCGGAGACGGCCCCCGGGCGGCCCGGGCCATCGCCCGGACGGCCGGCATCGAGACCGTGATCTCCGACGTCCTGCCGGGCGAGAAGGCCGACGTAATTGGGAGACTGCGCGCCGAGGGCCGGACGGTAGCCATGGTGGGCGACGGGATCAACGATGCGCCCGCCCTGGTCCGGGCCGATATCGGCATCGCCATCGGCACGGGGACCGACGTGGCCATGGAATCGTCGGACATCACGCTCGTTTCGGGCGACGTCGGCGGCGTCCCGGCCGCCGTCGAGCTCGGCCGGAGGACGATCCGGACCATCCGCCAGAACCTTTTCTGGGCCTTCGTCTACAACGTCGTCGGCATCCCGGTCGCGGCCGGCGCGCTGTATCCCTTCCTGGGGGTCCTGCTCAATCCCATGATCGCCTCGGCGGCCATGGCCGCGAGCTCGCTGTCGGTCGTCTCCAATTCCCTGCGCCTGCGGCGGGCCAGGATTTGAAAGGGGAGGGAGGGCATGGCGGATAGGATCATCGTCACGGCGGCCGGACTTCTCCTCATCGCCGCCGTCAACTGGTATTTTCTTTTTTCCGGGCGGGCGAGAAAGGGCCGCCGCTGATCAGAACCTGAAGCGGAGCGTCAGGCCGACCCGGAAATAGGAGGGGTCGATCCTGATCGACCCCAGGTTGAGGGCTTCCTCGATCGTCTGGGCGTCCTCGGTCAACCCCTCGTTCGGCGTGATGTGCATCTGGAAGTCGTCCCTGGCGCTCAGGAAATACCGGACGTCCAGGGCCAGGATGACGGTCCGCATGATCGTGTAGGCGATTTCGCCGCCCAGGTTGCCGCCGAAGGTCGTCTTGGGTCCGAAATCGTAGACGAGCTGGAAGGTCTTGATGTAGAGGGTGTAGACGTCGACGTCCTGCTCGAGACGGAAACTGCAGTAGCCCATGGGCGTGGCCTCGCCCTTGAGGTAGAAGGCCGTCGGGCCGCCGGAAAGGCTGAACGAAATGTCCGACGAGAGCGGAAAGCGGACGAGTCCGTTCAGGCTGTAGGTCGTCTCCGTGAAGTTGCCCTTCGAATCAGGCCAGGAATCGCTCCGGGTGTACTGGCGGGCCCCGGTCGTCGTGTAGTTCAGGAGGATGTCGAAATCGGAGTTGCTGCCGCCGACGTTCGGGCGGAAGTAATCGACCAGCAGCTGGACCCCGATTCTGTCGTTGATGAGGATGTTGAAGAACCCCGCCATGCCCGTGCCGATCTTCCCGTTCAAGCGGACGGTCTGCGACGCGGAACTGTTGACGTAATTGGCGGCGGGCGTCATCGGCGGAACGAACTGGTTCAGGTAGGACGTGCTGATGGCCGGGGCGTGGAGGGACCAGCCGAAGCCCAGCTCGGCCTTGACGTCGGCTCCGAGAGGGCCGGCCGCGGCCATAATCAGAACGGAAGCTAAGACAAAAAGCCCCGCCGCGCGGAGTGTTCTCATGTGCGCCGCCTCCTTCCTCGCGGGCAAGATTAGCACGGCGCCAGGGGAGAAGTCAACCCTCATGAACCGGAAGCGGTTCATGAGGACAGTCGCTCACACGCTTCCAGCGGGTGGAGCTTCGGTCCTATCCGAAGAATACCTTGGCGATGTCGTAGAGGTCCTGGTCCACGGTCTTCGGCTTGGCCAGGGCCTCCTTGAGCGGCACGGAGACGATCTTATTGCCCTGGAGGCCGACCATCCGGCCGAATTCCTCCCGTTTGACGAGGTCGATAGCTCCGATGCCGAGGCGCGTCGCCAGGACGCGGTCGAAGGCCGTCGGGGTTCCGCCCCTCTGGGTATGGCCGAGGACCGTCACCCGGGTTTCGATGCCGGTGAGCTTTTCGATTTCCTTGGCCAGGACGTTGCCGATGCCGCCGAGCCGGACGTGCCCGAAGGCGTCCGTTTCCTCGGTCTGGGTGATCAGGCTGGCGTCCTGGGGCCGGGCGCCCTCGGCGACGACGACGATGCTGAAGAGCTTGCCCCGCTCGCGGCGCTTGAGGATCTGGCTGCAGATCTCCTGCATGTCGAAGGGGAATTCGGGAATCAGGATGATGTCGGCCCCGCCGGCGAGGCCGCCCTCGACGGCGATCCAGCCGGCGTGCCGGCCCATGACCTCGACGACCATGACCCGGTGATGGGCCTCGGCCGTCGTGTGGAGGCGGTCCAGGGCCTCGGTGACCACGGTGATGGCCGTGTCGAAACCGAAGGTGTAATCCGTCCCGGCCAGGTCGTTGTCGATCGTCTTGGGCACGCCGATGCAGGGCAGCCCGCGCTCGTAGAGACTCTGGGCCACGCTGAGCGTGTCCTCGCCGCCGACGGCGATGATCGCGTTCATTTCGAACTTTTCAACCTGGGAGAAGATCTTCCCGACGCCGTCCTCGACCTTGAAGGGATTGGTCCGGGAGGTGCCGAGGATGGTCCCGCCGCGGGGCAGGATGCCCGAGATGGCGCCCAGGTCGAGAGGAATGATCCGGCCTTCGATAAGGCCCAGCCAGCCATTCTTGATGCCCAGGATATCGTAGCCGTAGACGGTGATGCCCTTGCGGACGACGGCCCGAATGACGGCGTTGAGCCCGGGACAATCGCCTCCGCCGGTCAGAATTCCTACTCTCATCTCGCGCTCCTCACGTGGAATACGGCCTTTTCCCTGCGAAAAACCGCCGGAATTATACTCTTGACTCCGGCTTCTATCAAGCGTTTTGCCGGATAAAGAGGGGATAGCCCCCTCCGGGGAAGAGGGTCCCTTCTTTGGGCCTTGACCGGTCCGGCGGAATAGTTTATATCATGGGCGTTCATTCCGGCGCCGTCACGGCCGAGGGGCGCGGGCGCATTCGGCATGGAGGGAAGGATGTCAGCCAAGATCATCAGCGGCAAGGAAGTTTCTAGCCAGATCCGCGAAGAGCTCAAGGTCCGGGCGGCCCGGCTCAAGGAGAAAGGCATTGTTCCGGGGCTGGCCGTCGTCCTCGTCGGCGAGGACCCGGCCTCCGTTTCGTACGTTACGGCCAAGGCCAAGGCGGCCGAGGAGATCGGGATTTTCGAGACGACCATCCGGATGCCGGCCGAGACCTCCGAGGCGGACATCCTGAAAACGGTCGACGGGCTGAACCGGGACGAGCGCTACAACGGGTTTCTCGTTCAGCTCCCCCTGCCGAAATGCGTCAGCGCTGAGAAGGTCATCAACCTCATTTCCCCGGAGAAGGACGTCGACGGCTTCCATCCGGTCAATGTCGGCAAGATGCTGCGCGGCGAGCCCTGCCCTCTGCCGTGCACGCCCTACGGCGTCGTCCAACTGCTCGGCCGAAGCGGCTACAGCCCCGAGGGAAAGCACGTCGTCATCTGCGGCCGGAGCAACATCGTCGGCAAGCCGCTGGCCGCTCTCCTCATCCAGAAGAAAAAGGGTGCCAATGCCACGGTCACCGTATGTCACACGGGAACGCCGGACCTGCCCTATTTCACCCGCCAGGCGGACATCCTCGTCGCCGCCATGGGGGCGCCGAAGGTCATCAAGGCGGAGATGATCCGGGAGGGATGCGTGGTCGTCGACGTCGGCGTCAACCGCGTGGCCGACCCGACGGCGGCCAAGGGATTCCGGCTCGTCGGCGACTGCGATTTCGAGGCGATCAAGGACAAGGCCGCGGCGATCACGCCGGTCCCCGGCGGCGTCGGCCCCATGACCGTGACCATGCTCATGATGAACACGATCGAGGCCGCCGAGCGGCAGGCAGGTCTCGCGTCCTAGGCCGCGCTTTCACCATCGAAAGAAACCGCGCGGCTTGATTGCGGATCGGACAAACCCCCGTTCTTCTCACGTTAGCGTAGGGGAGCGATGGGGGAGAAGGGGACGGACGGGCGGAAAACGGTCAGCGGGCCTTGGCCTTGGTCCTGTCGCCGATTTTTTTCTTCTTTTTCTCGGCCATCTCGACGATGTCCCGGAGGGAGAGCGCGTCGAAATAATTCTTCAGGAGCTCCGAGGCTCCCTTCCAGATTTCGAAGGTCGGGCAGGCCTCCAGCCGGTCGCAGAAATCGGCGTCCTCGAGGCATTCGACGAGGCAGCAGCTTCCCTCGAGGGCGTGGAGGATCTCGCTGAGCTTGATGTCCTCGGGACGGCGCGAAAGCGTGTACCCTCCGCCGGCGCCCCGGACGCTCTTGACCAGGCGGTTGAGCTTGAGCGGGATGATGATCTGCTCCAGATAGCGGATGGAGATCTCCTCTTCGGCCGAAACGTCCTTGAGGATGACCGTGCGGGTGCCGTCGCCGTAATGGCGGGTCAGATTGAGCATCAGGCGGGTTCCGTACCGCCCCTTGGTCGATAACCTGATCATGCCGAACTCCTTGGCCGGGCTCGAAAAATATCCTTTGATATCCTTTTGTTATGATAGCCCAACGCCCGGGCTATTTCAACATAATATTATAGGAATTATCTGTTTAGTAAGAAAACGGCCGGGAACGCCGGGCACGCCGCCGGCTTCGTCTTGACACTTCCCCGCGGCGGACTGTATTCTAATCCCTCGATCCGTGTTCGAAGCCCCGCTTCCTTTCCGAAGGCTGCGGGCGGTCGTCCCGGAAGGGAAGCGGGGCGGCCGTCGATAAAAATTCAAAGAGCGAGGAAAGCTGATGTCACGACAAGTTCTGCTCGGCGACGAAGCGGTGGCCCTGGGGGCCGTCCACGCGGGCCTGGCCGCCGCCTACTCCTATCCCGGGACACCCGCCTCGGAAATCATGGAGTACCTGATCGGTCTCGCGGCCAAGGACGGCGGATTCAAAGCCGTCTGGTCCGTCAACGAGAAGGTGGCCTACGAGGAGGCGCTGGGCGCGTCTTTCGCCGGCCGGCGGGCCATGGTGTCCTTCAAGCACGTCGGTCTCAACGTGGCCGCGGACCCCTTCATGAACTCGGCCATGACCGGCGCCAACGGCGGCTTGGTCGTCGTCAGCGCCGACGACCCCGGCATGCACAGCTCCCAGAACGAGCAGGACAGCCGCTTCTACGCCCAGTTCGCCCAGATCGTCTGCTTCGAGCCCTCCGACCATCAGGAGTGCTACGACATGACCCGCGAGGCCTTCGACGTCTCGGAAAAGCTCAAGCTGCCCGTGCTCATCCGGCTCGTGACCCGGCTGTCGCACAGCCGCTCGTCGGTCGAGGTCCGCGAGCCGAGGGCCAAGAACGATCTGCACATGGGGGACTGGAAGGATTGGACCCTCCTCCCGGCCAACGCCCGCCGGCGGCTGACGGTCCTCATCGGCCAGCAGGCCGAGATGGTCCGCCTGTCCGAGGCCTCGCCGGCGAATCCCCTGACTCTGAACGGCAAGAGCCGGTCCCTGGGGGTCATCGCCTCGGGCATCGCCGCCAACTATTTCCGGGAGGCCGTGGGGACGGGAGACGCCGCTCCGTCCTTCCTCAAGGTCTCGACTTACCCGCTGCCCGAAGCGCTCATCCGGCGCCTCGTGGATCACGTGGAAACGGTCCTCGTCCTCGAGGACGGATATCCCCTGATCGAGAAGACGCTCCGGGGCCTGTTCGGCGTCCCGGGAAAAAAGATCACGGGCCGGCTGACCGGCGCCGTCCCGGCCTCGGGCGAGCTCTCGCCCGACATCGTCCGCAAGGCCCTCGGCCTCGCGCCGCTTCCGGCCCACGGATTGAGCGACATCCCGCTGGCCAACCGGCCGCCCCAGCTGTGCGTCGGCTGCCCGCACGCGGACACCTTCAAGGCCCTCAACAAGGCCCGGGAAGGCCGCCCGGGCTCCGTTGTCTTCAGCGACATCGGCTGCTACACGCTGGGCGCCCTGCCGCCGTACAGCGCCATCCAGAGCTGCGTCTGCATGGGCGCGAGCATCGGCATGGCCCGCGGCGCCTCGGACGTCGGCGTGCGGCCGGCCGTCTCCGTCATCGGCGACTCGACGTTCGCCCATTCCGGCATCACGCCGCTTCTCGGCGCGGCGGCGGCCGACGTGGACATGACCGTCATCATCCTCGACAACGCGACCACGGCCATGACCGGCGGCCAGCCGAGCTACGGGGCGGGGGAGAAACTGCTCCGGCTCGTCGAGGGCCTCGGCGTCGCCAAGGACCACCTCCGGACGATCGAGCCCCTGCCCAAGAACCATGAGACCAACGTCAGGATCATCGCGGAGGAGATGGACCACCGCGGCCTGTCCGTCATCGTGTCCGTCCGTGAGTGCATCCAGGAATCGCGGAAGAGAAGGAGCTAGGTCATGAAGCAGGATATCATTCTCGCGGGAGTGGGCGGCCAAGGCATCCTGTCCATCGCCTTCGTCATCGACAACGCGGCCCTGGCCGAGGGCCTCCAGTTCAAGCAGGCCGAGGTCCACGGCATGGCCCAGCGCGGCGGGGCCGTCCAGTCCCACCTCCGGCTCTCGGACGGCAGGATCTGGAGCGACCTCATCCCCAAGGGCGCGGCCGACATGATCCTGAGCGTCGAACCGCTCGAAGCCCTGCGTTACTTCGATTATCTCAAGCCGGACGGCATCGTGGTGACGAGCTCGACGCCGTACAAAAACATCCCCGACTATCCCGAACTCGACAAGATCCTGGCGGCCGTCGGGAAAGCGAAGCGCAGCGTCATCGTCGATTCCGAGAAGCTGGCCAAGGAGGCCGGGACCTCCAAGGCCCAGAACATCGTCATGCTCGGGGCCGCCTCGCCCTTCCTGGCCCTGCGGGAGGCGACCCTCCGCTCGCTCGTCGAGACGCTGTTCAAGCCGCGCGGCCCGGCCATGGTCGAAGCCAATCTCAAGGCCTTCGGGCTCGGCCGGGCGGCCGCCTCCGTCTGAGCCGGGAGCCGCCGATGAAGATCAACACCCGCAGGATCGACCGCATCTTCGAGGCCGCGGAGAAGGACGGGAGGGATTTCCTCCTGGAACCCGAGGTCTACGGCATGCTCGAGCTGGCGGGCATCGCCGTGCCCCGCTTCGCCTTCGTTCCGGCCGGCGCCAAGCCGAGCCGGAAGGAGCTGGCCGGTCTCGGCTCGGCCTCCGTCGTCGTCAAGATCGTCTCGCCCCTCGTCATCCACAAATCGGACGTCGGCGGCGTGGAGTTCGTCAAGGCCGACGCCGCCTCCGTGGACCGGGCCTGCCGGCGGATGCTCCGCGACGTGCCCGGGCGCTATCTGCGCTGGGCGGCCAAGGTCCGCAAGCCCGGCTCCGGCGGGGCCCAGGCCTCGACGCTCAAGTCCGTCCGAGACTCCGTCCGCGGCTTCCTGGTCATGGAAAAGGTCGCCTTCGAGAACGTCGGCTTCGGCTCGGAGCTGATGCTCGGCGTCCGCAACACCCGCGAATTCGGCCCGATCCTGAGCATGGGCGGCGGCGGGCTCGACGTCGAATACATGAACGAGCGCCTGCGTGAGGGGACGGCCGCGACCGTCAGCTCCGCCCACCTCGTCCGGGACGAGGCCGTCCCCGGTCTGCTCGAACCCCTGACCTTCTTCGGCAAGCTGGCGGCCGAATTCCGCGGCCGCAAGCCCCTCATCGCGCCCAGGGCCCTCGCCGGCGCGTTCCTCCGCTTCCGGGACCTGGCCGCGGCCTACTCGCCGTTCGCCGGGCCCTCGCCCTATGTCATCGAGGAGGCCGAGGTCAATCCGTTCGTCGTCCGGGCCGGGAAACTCGTCCCGCTCGACGGCGTCTGCCGCTTCTCGCGCGACAAGCGGCAAGTGACGGAGCGCCCCGCGGCCCAGATCCAGGCCATCCTGCGGCCGGAGTCCATCGGCGTCATCGGCGTCTCGGAAAAGATGAACATCGGCCACATCATCCTCAACAACATCCTGAAGAACGGCTTCCCCCGCGACAAGGTCGTCGTCATCAAGCCGGGACTCCAGGAGATCGAGGGCTGCCGGGCCGTGCCGTCGGTCAAGGACATGCCGGAAACGGTCGACCTGTTCGTCCTGACCCTGGGCGCCGACCAGTGCGCCGGCGTCATGAAGGAGCTGGTCGAATACGGCAAGGCGCGCTCGGTCATCCTCATCGCCGGAGGCATGGGGGAGAAGGAGGGCGGCGGATCGATCGAGGACGAGGTCCGCGGCACCCTGGCCCGCGGCCGCGAGCGGGGGACGACGACCCCCGTCGTCAACGGCGGCAACTGCCTGGGCATCTTCTCCAAGCCGGGCCGCTACGACACGACATTCATCCCCGACTACAAGCTTCCCCGGCCCGTGAGCGGGAAATCGACCCTGGCCGTCGTCAGCCAGAGCGGGGCCTTCATGATCTGCCGGACGAGCAAACTGCCCATGATCCAGCCGCTCTACGCCGTCTCGCTGGGCAACCAGCTCGACCTGACGGTTTCCGACTACATGCGCTACCTCAAGGAAGACGCGGACGCCAGAAACGTCGCCGTCTACATGGAGGGCTTCAAGCCGGGCGACGGCCTGGCCTTCGCCGCCGCCGTCCGGGAGATCACCGCCGATGGCCGGGCCGTGCTCGTCTACAAGGCCGGCCGGAGCCCGGAGGGCCGGGCGGCGACCTCCAGCCACACGGCCTCGGTCGCCGGCGACTATGCCGTCTTCCACGCCGTTCTCGAGCAGGCCGGGGCCATCGTCGCGGCCGACATCTTCGAGTTCGAGAGCTTCATGAAGGCCCTGGTCTTCCTCGAGGAGAAAAAGGTCCGCGGCCGCCGTGTCGGGCTGATGAGCAATGCCGGCTTCGAGTGCGTCGTCCTGGCCGACAACCTCAAGGACGGCGCCGGCCTGGAGCTGGTGCCGTTCGCGGCGGAGACGCAGGAGAAAATCGTCGCGGCCCTGAAACCCCTCGGCATCGACCGCCTGCAGGACGTCCATAACCCGCTCGACGTGACGCCTGTCGCCAACGACGCGGTCTTCAGCGATTGCGCCCGGGCCGTCATCGACGATCCCGGCGTGGACTGCGCCGTCATCTCCAACGTGCCCATGACCGGGGCCGAGCAGACGCTCCCGGCCGGGGAGGGCTATCGAGAGGACTTCAGGAATCCGGGGACCTTCGCCCATCGGATCATCGAGATCTCCCGGGCGACGGACAAGCCTGTCGTCGTCTGTATCGACGCCGGCGAGCTCTACACGCCCCTGGCCGTCTTCCTCGAGGACGCCGGCATCCCCGTCTTCCGCCGGGCCGACGAGGCCGTGCGATTCTTGCGCTCTTACGTCGGGCACGAGCTCAGGGCGGCGGAATAGCGCCCGCGGAGTCCCGCATTCCAGACGGGTGAACGGGGCACGGCCGGGAGGGCGGGCGAATCGAGTGGAGGGAGGTCCGCGAATGGACATGAACCTGAAGGAAACGTTCGAGGAGCGCTGGCGGAAGTATTTCGCCGCGGCCGAGCTGCCCGTCGTTTTCTATTACACCAACGAAGAGACGGGCGGGCGGCGCGTCGCGGCCGACGCCTCGAACCGCTGCCTCGTCGCGAACCTCGTCCGGGTCCGGAAAGGGGAGGCGCTGCGCTTCGACGCGGGCTCGATCGGCTGCCCGGGCGGCCGGAGATACACGGGGTTCTCCCAAGCCCTGCAGCCGGGCTTCGAGCACTTCCTCTCCTGCGGCATCCCCGGGAAGATGGAGGGCGAGCGCTACAAGAAATCGCCGGCGCTCGTCCGCGAGCTCCTGGCCCGCGCCCCCGCCTTCAAGGCCCCGGCCGCTTTCATCGTCTTCAAGCGCTGGGACCTCCTCGAGCCGGCCGAGGCGCCGGACGCCGTCGTCTTCTTTGCCGTCCCCGACGTCCTGGCCGGCCTCTTCACCCTGGCCAGCTTCGACGAGGCGGAGTCGAGCGGCGTCATTGCCCCGTTCTCGGCCGGCTGCGGCTCGGTCGTCGAATACCCTTATCTCGAGCGGAGCTCGGCGTCCCCACGCTGCGTCATCGGCATGTTCGACCCCTCCGCCCGGCCCTACGTCGAGCCGGACCGGGTCACCTTCGCCGCGCCCTGGGAGAAGTTCGTCCACATGGCCGGGAATATGGAAGAGAGCTTCCTCACCACGCCGACCTGGGCCAGCATCCGGGAGCGGATTGCCCGCGCCGCCTAGGCCCGGCGCTCCCGGCCGGGGAGGGCTATCGAGAGGACTTCAGGAATCCGGGGACCTTCGCCCATCGGATCATCGAGATCTCCCGGGCGACGGACAAGCCTGTCGTCGTCTGCATCGACGCCGGCGAGCTCTACACGCCCCTGGCCGTCTTCCTTGAGAACGCCGGCATCCCCGTCTTCCGCCGGGCCGACGAGGCCGTCCGTTTCCTCAGGGCCTACGTCGGCCATAAGCTCGCGGCCCTGAGATAAGGGCCGACCCGGCTTGCGTTCGGAACGAACGGTGGATCGGCCATAGACAAAATATTCTCAAGGATATTTCCTGCTCGCCGGGAAGCAAATTTCGACGCAGGCCATCGGATCACCCCGCCGCGATTGTCTTAACAGGGCCGTCATGTTAAGATTGATCAGCATGAAAACGGGGGTGATCAGGGCAGGGTGGATTGCCGGTCTGGTCGCCGGGATCAGCCTTCTCGGGATTTCCTTTCTTTATTTAAAAACAGCTTTTGGCCCGGCCTTCATAGTGCTCGCATCTTCGGCGCTGCTCCTCCTCTTCTCATCCTCTCGATTATACCTTCGGCTCAAGGAAGAAAAATTGCGGATGGGTTTGCGGAAGGCCTGGGGCGTGCCCGATGGCCGGAATCGGGATTATGACGAACTCAGCCTCCATTTCAGGTTGACTCGAGAGGAGGGCCG
>Ga0315282_10005957_pt1 | contig 20569 bp, 18 predicted proteins | sample YL17G07_20_MG_FD_203693 | JGI IMG/M metagenome (GOLD analysis project Ga0315282, IMG submission 203693) | Sediment microbial communities from Yellowstone Lake, YNP, Wyoming, USA - YL17G07_20 | ecosystem: Environmental > Aquatic > Freshwater > Lake > Sediment | place: USA: Wyoming | collected... | reverse complement strand
AATGAGCTGTCGCGAATGAGCTGATGGTTCCGGCATGGCGGGAGACTTTAGAAGAGTGCCGCGACGGGCGACACGGAAAAAGGAGGCGGAATCGTTGCTGGTAGCGCAACAGGTTTTCTGAAAAGGCGCAAAAAGCTTAGGCGGCTTACGCGCCGCCGATTACGTGGAGCCGTCTGACGCCGAATGCCCTTGCCACGGAGATTCCGCCCCGCCGGCGCTGAGCAGCTGATCGAGGCGAAGCACAGCATCCGCTATCCATGATGTTTCGCCCGAGGCGCTTTTATTTCAAAAATCTGTTCTCGGGCAAAAATTTTGCATTACACGGCCCCAGGACGCGAGATCTCGATCGCGCCCATAGCTCAGCACGCTCCCAAATCGGGCTTTTCCGAATTCAGTCAACAGGCATCACCTGCATTTTGCAAATAAGCTCCGCGGCCGTGCTGAAGCCCAGATCCACTTGACGGCAAGTTCTGGACCACTCGCAGCGTTGCCATTCTTCAAGCGTGTCATTGATCGCGCGCCTTGTATCCATCCTCTCTGTGCTGCCTCGCTACGAAGCCTGTGAGAAATGCGGCTCGGAAGGAATTACGGCAGGTTGCCGGCAGTCTGCGTGATGTTTCGGGTTCGGCTAATAGTTGCCCTTCATGTGGAGCGCTGCCAGTCGGCGCACCATGTTCCCATCAGACGCTCTGAGAAGCCGGAAGTTGTACTTCTTGTTGTTGCGGGTGCGAATTGAAATCTCGTCTCCCTCCACGGTGAAGCTGAGCAAGCCCGCGTAGGTCTCAAAGAAGCTGTGATCCGTCTCGGTGGTCTTGAATTCGACTCCTTCATCCGTGATGCGCAGAGTTCCGCGGCAGCTCGAAAACACGTGCTTGTGCTCAACCGCAAAAGGGGTTGCCTGCAGCGCATTCAACTGCATGCGTTCCTGCAAATCTTGGATCATGCTCTGGAGCCGCTCAGGGGTGTACTTGTCCACGCCCCCCAAAGCCTTCGCCTGCTCCAGATGAGCGACTGCCTGCGCGAGGTCGCGGCGATGCCGGTCGTAGAGAAGTCCCAGGTTGAGATGCGCGTAAACGTTGCCGGGACTGAGTGAGAGACACTTTTCGAAATTCAGGATAGCGGTGTCGAGCTGCTGTTGGTCCTGGTTGATTGCCCCGATGTAGAAATAGGCTTCATCGCTGTTGGGATCCAGCTTCAGATACTCCTGCCATTCCGCCAGGGCCTTATCGCGCGCGCCGGACCGATAGGCATTGGCGGCCGATAGTCGCAGGCTGGCAAGCTTCTCCCGGAATTGCCGCTGTTCTTCCTGCTGCCGCTGGAGGCGCTGCTGCTCGGCCCGCGCAGCCTCAGCCAGCTTGCCCTCGACCGTCACAAGACGCGAGGCGCTGTATTTGTCCTCCGGGAAGTACTGCAGGACCAGCCTGAAGTCGTTACGGGCCCCCTGCAGATCTCCGCTGTTGAGCTTCGTATCGCCGCGGTTCTGAAGCGTTTCCAAGAGGTGCTGCACGGCCCCATGCGCGTAAACGTTCCTCTTGTCGAGACGCAGGATGCTGCGCAGAGCGTCCCAGGCATTGTCCTTTTCGGGCGGCAGCAGCACTCCGGCTTTCAAAGCAGCCTCCGCTTTGTTCTTCAAGTCTTCGACCTGCTTCTCCCGGTCCTTTACGCTGGCATCGATCTTTGCCGAAATGTCGGCAAGACGTTCGTTAATCGCAATGTCGTCGGGATGGATGAGAGCGAGGTTCTTGTACTCGTTTTCAGCCGAAAGCCAATCTTCACGCGCATAAGCAAGGTCGGCTTTCTGGCGCACCGTTTCAGTCAGCTTGGCCTTGGCATCGCTGGCGTACGCGTTGGCGGGATCGATCACCAGCATCTTGTCGGCAAAGTAGAGGACGTTATAATCGTCCGGCGGCGGCAACAAAATGCCTTCGTTCTGCGCGCTCTCGAGCTTCTTCTTCCAGAACTCAAGCTCGGCAAGCTGCTCGTTGGTCAGCCGGGCAACCAGCGGCTTCAACGTCAGGTGGATGTTTTCGGTGGAGTAGGGCGCCACTTCCACTTGTTGCACGGAATCTTCGTAGCCGTCCTTGACCGCCCTCACCTGGTGCCCGCCCGCTCTCAGGTCCCCAAGAGTGACCGTGGCGATTCCACGCTGCTTTCCATCCACGAACACGGTGGCGCCGGCCGGCGTGGTCTTCACAACCAGATTGCCGTATTTCGGCTTCAGATAGAGATACGAGAAAGCGCCGACAAAGCACAGGATGCCTGTCAGCACGAGGATTGCCAGGCCAATCATCAGGCTTCGCACCCTGATTTGCAGCGGCTCGCCGGGATGCGCCGCCGTCCCGGCCTCGCCGCTGGGCCCCTCTTCCAGCTCGGCACCGTCACCGGGACAGTACACGAAGGAATCGGGATAGACATTACTGCACTTGGAGCATTGTTTCATCAGAGCTAAAATAGCACACCCGGCTCAGGCAGGTGAAGTAGCTGGCCGTCCAGCGGGAAGCCAGCTCATCGCGTCCCGAATCGATGCTGGAGGCGGTTATTAGACCACCTCGGAGGATTGCCCATCGTGGCTCGCCCCGACGAACTCACGCGGCCGAAGATCCTGGAACTCGGCTGCGGCCGAACCAGGCATCCAAATGCCGTCGGCATTGATCGGATTGCGCTCCCCGGCGTCGACGTCGTGCACGACCTCAATCAATACCCATACCCTTTCGAGGACAACACCTTTGACGAGGCCCACGCCATCCACGTGATCGAGCACCTGGACTCCATCCTTGCAGTGATGGAGGAAATACACCGGATCACCAAGCCGAAGGCCCGCGTGATCATCATCACTCCCCATCACAGCGACGCCATTTCCTGGCAGGACCCCACACACAAATGGCACTTGAATTCCTACTCGTTCAGCTATTTTGAGCCGACGTACCACACTAACTACTACACGGCAGCCCGATTTCGAATAAAAAGCAAACACGTTGAGCTGGCGTCGATCTGGAAGATGCTCGGAGTTCAATATCTGGTCAATCTCGACAACCGGTTGCCGGCTCTCCGTTTCATAAGAAAGCTTTGGGAACAGCACCTCTGTTACGTAATGCGCGGAAAGCAGCTGACCTTTGTCCTCGAAACCGTCAAACCTTGAAGAAGCAAGAAGAAAAACAGGTCGTCCGGTATCGCACACGGATCGGTCGCGCTTGCCCTCAAGCGCAGTCTCGATGCGCACCATCTCTTTTATTCTGGCTTCTATAGCTCACGCCGCGCCAATCTTGGCGCGAGCCAGAAATTCTCCTCCGCCGGGACGCCCCATCACCTTCCCCTCGCGGGCGATGATCCTGCCGCGCTGGATCACGAGCCAGGGAGAGCCATGCGTCCTCATCCCTTCGTAGGCGCAGTAGTCGACTCGAGAGAGCGCAATGGCTTTTGAGAGAATCTGATCCGTTCTCGGGTCGAAGACCACCAGATCGGCGTCGCTCCCCACTGCAATGGTCCCCTTGCGGGGTAACAAGCCGAACAGCCTGGCCGGGGAGGTACACAGCAGGTCCACCAAGCGGTTGATCGAGATCTTGCGACTATGGACTCCGGCCGAACTGATCGCGGACAGGCGCTCCTGCACGCCGGAGAAGCCTCGAGGCGCCTGCGCAAAGCTGTCCTTGCCAAGGTCTTTCTGGCCGGCGTAGTTGATGGCCGTGTGATCGCTCCCGATGACTTGAATGTCTCCCGAGTTCAGAGCCTTCCAGAGAACCTCCTGATGCCAGGCGGGCCGCAGCGGAGGGGTTACGTAGTACTTGATGGCTCCGTCTTCCTCATAGCGCTCGCTGTTGAGGAGAAGGTAGTGCGGGCAGGTCTCGACATAGACCTCCTGTCCGCGATCCCGCGCTGCCTTGACCTTTTCGAGTGCGTGCGCCGAGGAGAGGTTCGTAAAACAGACAGGAGCGCGCGCGAGGTCGGCCAAGGCGATCATGCGCGCGACGGCTTCCGCTTCCGCTTCCGGAGGCCGGACTGCCGGGAGATATTTCGCGGAGCTCTTCCCTTCCGCCGACAAGCGCCGCCAGAGCAGATCGATGATCTCCCCGTTTTCGGCGTGAACGCAGGCAAGCCCGCCCGCCGCAGTCACTCGCTGCAGGAACTCCAAGGCGGTCGCGTCGGTGATGCGGCGCTCACCCGTCCATTCCAGCGATATCTTGAAGCTTGTGACGCCGGCGTCCACCATCGCAGGAATTTCACCAAGGACGGCGTCATTCACCTCGGCCAGGGCGATGTGGAATCCGTAATCGACGATGGCGCGGGGCTCGGCTTTGGCCTTCCATGCCTCCAGCGTCTGAGCCAGGGTTGCCCCAGGCACTTGCTGGGCGTAATCGACGACGGTTGTGGTTCCTCCTGCGGCCGCGGCTGCCGTTCCGGTTTCGAAGTCGTCCACCGTCGTCATGCCGTCGACTTGAGTATCGATGTGCGTATGGGCGTCGACCGCGCCGGGCAAGATCCACTTATCCGCCGCGTCGACAATCTCGCTGGCGATCTTGGATATCTCTCTTCCGATTTCAGAAATGATGCCGTTCTTGACCAGGATATCGGCCTTGTACGTTTCCGTGGCACTAATGATGGTCCCATTTTTGATCAAGGTCGTCATAGGCTCTCCAGCACGCGCAAACAGGGCCGATCACTTTCCCGGTTTCCCCACAGCACTCTCCAATATATAAAGGCCTGGAAAAGTGACCTGTCCCCCTTGCACGCATGCGTAACGGTATTTGAGAAACAGGGCGCAAGCATTGTTGCCTTGCCTCTTGCACTCGGTGTTCTTGATCCAGAGGAATGCGTGAAACCGCAACTGGAGCACACACGAGCCTGCATGAAGCGCTTCTTCCGGAAGATCGAAGGCGGTCGCGCAGAATACGGCGGCGGGCTTGCAGAGCGATGCGCCGGCAGGGGCTTCTCCGCACGCCAGGAAGGCGAGCAAGAGATCGAACTATGCCTGCTCGAGCTGTATCAGAGAGCGATCTAGCAGGCGGATAGCGTCGTCTACGTCCCTTCCGGTGCATGTCAAAGCCGGGGAGATGCGGATCACGTTTCCGTAGAGTCCCCCCTTGCCAAGGATCAAGCCGTTGTTCTTTGCCAGGTCCATCAACCGGCGTGTTTCCTCGACCGCCGGCTGTCTGGTCTTGCGTTCCCGAACCAGCTCCACACCTTTACGATCGAAAAGTACTCCCTGGGCGGGGTGATGAAGCCACCCACGCCCTGTATCGGTTCAGCAATAAAGGCCGCCAGCCGGCCGCTGGTGGCCGTGCGAATCATCTCCTCCATTGGTGAAAAAACTCTTTTGCAGACGCCCCGGCGTGATTGCGGCGAGCTTCTCGGCCAGCTCCGCCTGAGGCGCGGTCAGAAACAGGGTCGACGTGTGCTGCAGCGTGCGGGCCTGCTCCACCAGAGCGTCCGTTATCTTGTCATTGCAGTGTCCCGCGATAACCGTGAGGATGCCGCCGAAAAAGTCGAGGTACTCCCGCCCTTCCGTGTCATAGAGGCAGAGGCCCTTGCCGCGTGCGAGCGCCAGCGGCTCGGAATAGTACGTAATGATCGCGGGGAAAAGGAAGCGCTTCTGCTTCTCCAGAATCTCCTGTCTTGATCGCTCCATGGACCCGCTTCCGTCGTCCGCGTCTTGCCGGCAGCAGTTTCGATCCGACTCGACTGCTGTCCTCACCTCATTCCTCATGAGCCCCGATTCATCCGCTATGGCCGCTTCTGTTTCCTGTCGGGCGGTCGGCAGGTCGAAGCCTCGTCTCGCGTTAGCACGATTATATCAGATGCTTGCGGCGTCGCGTTCCGAAACCGCGGAACACACGAGAGATCTTCATATATTTTGTGTGTTCCGTGGTTGCTGTTTTGCGCCCGACAGGCCGACTTGATGCAGCCGGGCAAATATACTAGCATGCGCTGTTACAAGGACAGATCTAATCATCGCAGGAGGCCGTTATGCTGGGTACCGAATCCAAACCTAAAATTCGGGCGCCGCGGGGGACCAATCTGAGCTGCAAGGGCTGGCATCAGGAAGCCGCAATGCGCATGCTGATGAACAACCTTGACGAGGAGGTAGCCGAGCGGCCCGATGAGCTGATCATTTACGGCGGCAGCGGCAAGGCGGCCCGCAACTGGGAATGCTACCGCGCCATCGTCGCTTCCCTGCAGAAGCTTGAAGCCGATGAAACTTTGCTTGTGCAATCAGGCAAGCCGGTCGGTGTCTTCCGCACTCACGAGTACGCGCCCCGCGTCCTGATCGCCAACGCCAACCTAGTGGGGAACTGGGACAACTGGACCGAATTTCGGCGCCTGGAGGCTCTGGGCTTGATGATGTACGGGCAGATGACGGCGGGAAGCTGGATTTACATAGGCAGCCAGGGAATTGTCCAGGGCACTTACGAGACCTTCGCCTCCATGGCGCGAAAGCACTTCGGCGGCAGCCTGCGCGGCAAAGTCTTGCTCTCCGGCGGGCTTGGCGGCATGGGCGGTGCCCAGCCCTTGGCAGCCACGATGCTTGGCGCTGCTTTTATCGGCGTGGAGGTAGATCCGGAGCGAATCCAGAGACGGCTGCGCACCAGATATTGCGAGCGCATCTCTTATGATCTGGACGAAGCTTTGGCCCTGGTCGAGGGCGCAGCGCGCAAAGGGGAGGCAATCTCCGTGGGACTGGTCGGCAACTGCGCTCTAGTTCTCCCGGAGCTGGCGCGCAGGGGATTCACTCCTGATGCCCTCACCGATCAGACCAGCGCGCACGATCCGCTCAACGGGTACATCCCTGCCGGCGTCTCGCTGGAAGAGGCTGCCCGCTTGCGGAAGGAAAACCCCGACGAATACCTGCGCCGCAGCATGGATTCGATCGCCACTCACGTACGCGCCATGCTCGAGATGCAGAAACGCGGCGCCGTCACTTTCGACTACGGCAACAACATCCGCGGCCAAGCGCTCAGGGCCGGCGTAACGAACGCGCTCGATTTCCCCGGATTTGTCCCCGCTTATATTCGCCCGCTCTTCTGCGAAGGACGCGGCCCCTTCCGCTGGGCGGCGCTGTCGGGCGACCCGGCGGACATCGCAGCCACGGACGACCTTGTGCTGGAGATGTTCCCGGAGAACGAATCCCTCTGCCGGTGGATCCGGCTCGCGCGGGAAAAGATCCGCTTCCAGGGCCTGCCGGCCCGCATCTGCTGGCTGGGCTACGGCGAGCGCGCCGCCTTCGGTTTGCGTATCAACGAGCTGGTCGCACGCAAACAAATCCAGGCGCCCATCGTCATCGGGCGCGATCACCTCGATTGCGGGTCGGTCGCTTCGCCATACCGTGAAACCGAATCGATGAAGGACACTTCCGATGCGGTAGCCGATTGGCCCATCCTGAACGCCCTGCTCAACACCGCCAGCGGCGCGTCGTGGGTATCGTTCCACGACGGCGGCGGTGTGGGTGTCGGCTATTCAATGCACGCCGGCCAGGTGACCGTAGCGGACGGCACCGCCGAAATGAATCGCCGGATTGAGCGCGTGCTGACGAACGATCCCGGCATCGGCGTCGCCCGCCACGCGGACGCAGGCTACGACGAAGCGAAAAACTTCGCCCGCCGCAAGGGCATCAAGATCCCGATGGCTTCGGCATAACCGCCAGATCGCGGGACATACAAATTTGCATTCTCTTGCTGGCTCCATGCGCTTCGTGGCCGCCAGTGTGAAATAATCCTGCCCCTTCGGAAACATTCCTTGTAATGAACGAAGACCTAAAGGCCCCTGGAGTGCGGCGCCTCGGCGCCGCTTTGCATGAGATCAAGCCCCAGCTCGATTGGCCCCATGCTCCTGCGCATCGCCTGACCGACCAAGGTGCCTACATGATCACAGCGGGCACTTACAAAAAGATAAATCTCCTTACGACACCCGAGCGACTTGATCTGATGCTTCAGCAGCTCTTTGCTTGCGCATTGGAATTCGGCTGGAAGCTTGAGGCTTGGGCGGTGATGGCCAATCATTACCACATTGTCGCCCTCTCCCCTGAGAACCCGAGAAGCCTGTCGTCGATGCTCAATAAACTCCACACCACAGTATCAAAGGCATTGAACCTGATGGATCACACGCCTGGCCGCCGGGTCTGGTACCAGTATTGGGAAACCCACATCACGTTTCATCGGTCTTTCCTGGCCAGGCTCAATTACGTCCACCAAAACCCCGTGCATCACAAAATTGTCAGGGTGCCATCCGCCTACCAGTGGTGTTCCGCAGCCTGGTTCAAACGAAGCGCGAGCCCCGCGTTTGTCAAGACGGTCAGCAGCTTCAAGGCGGATCGAATTCGCGTGGTAGACGATTTTTGAATCTAAAGCGGCGCCAAGGCGCCGCGCTCCACAGCGCTTCGCGCCCTGAGCGGCTTGGGCTGTAGGGCAGCTACTGGACGGTGGTACCTGTGGGTTTGCCCATACCGACCTGCTTCTCGCGCTGCGCCTGAAGCGCCTGGATCAGGCCGTCGACGATCTGATTCGGAATCACCAGCACGACCCGAACGGGCGCGGGCAGGGTTCCCGTCTTTTGCATTCTCAGGGCTTCTTCGTCATTCAAGGGCCCCACTACATCGCAGAAGGTGAGAGTGCAATCTACCGGCGAGATGCTCACCTGCACGTAGTTCGCGTAAACCCGGGGCGAGCTTCTCGTGTGATCAGCAATGATCTGAACGGGCCTTTCTTCTGTGGTCATGGTTTGCTCCGATGTGTCTGCCCCCTTAAATGAAAAGTGACGAATGTCGAGCGACGAGTGACGAATGCAATCATGAAACTCGTCATCCGTCACTCGACACTCGTCACTTCAGACGTTCAATGTCGGCTCCCAGCCCGGCCAGCTTGGCCTCGATGCGGTCGTAGCCCCTATCGAGATGGTAGACGCGGTCAACGACAGTCTCGCCTCTGGCAACCAGCCCCGCGAGGATCAGGGATGCGCTCGCCCGCAGATCCGACGCAAGCACTTTGGCGCCAGTCAGGGCCTTGCCGCCCTTGACGACCGCGCGCCGCCCATCGATTGTGATTTCCGCCCCCATGCGGACCAGTTCCTGCGCGTGCATGAATCTGTTTTCGAAGATCGTCTCCGTGATGACTGCGGTTTCCTCCGCTTGCGTCATCAAGGCCATGTACTGGGCCTGCATGTCGGTGGCAAAGCCCGGATAGGGCTGCGTGGTCACGTCTTGCGACCGGATCGGGCCGCGACCTCGCACTCGGATCGCGTCCTCTCGAACGGTTTCGACCTCGGCGCCGGTGCGGGCCAGTTGTGCCAGCAAGGACGCCATGTGCTGGGGCCGGCAACCGGTGATTTCCACGCTGCCCCGCGTGATCGCCGCCGCAGTGGCGAAAGTTCCCGCTTCGATCCGGTCGGGGATGATGCGATGGCGGCATCCATGCAGCTCTGCAACGCCTTGGATCCGGATCGTGCGCGTGCCGTCGCCCTGGATTTGCGCGCCCATTTTTCTGAGCAGGTCTGCCAAGTCGACGATTTCCGGTTCGCAGGCCGCGTTGTCCAGCACCGTCTCGCCCCGGGCCAAGCAGGCAGCCATCATGAGGTTCTCAGTGCCAGTGACCGTGACCGTGTCCATGAAAATGTGCGCACCCGCCAGGCTGGCGGCCCGCGCTTCCACATAGCCATGGACGATCTCACATTTCGCCCCCATCTTTTCCAGGCCCATAAGATGGAGGTTCACCGGGCGCGCGCCGATGGCACAGCCGCCGGGAAGGGACACGCGCGCGAATCCAAAGCGACCCACCAGCGGGCCAAGGACCAGGATGGAGGCGCGCATGGTTTTCACCAGCTCGTAAGGCGCTTCCTGCGAACTGACCTTGTCGGCTCCCAACGTAGCCAGGCCGTTTTCTTTCAGCTCCGCCTTCACTCCCATCTCCGAAAGGAGCCTGCGCGCCGTGAAGATGTCCTGGACGTGCGGGACGTTCTCAAGCTCGACGGTCTCCGGCGTGAGCAGCGCAGCAGCCATGGCAGGAAGGGCCGCGTTCTTGGCCCCGCTTATTTCAACCCGGCCGGCAAGCGGCGCGCCGCCGCGAACCCGAATTCTGTCCATGTCGCCTCTCCCTCAGCAGCATCGCCCGCAAGAACCGGCCTTGCGGCGAATCATGCGCGGCGCGCGACAATGCAGCGGGAAATCCGCTGCAGATCTTCGACGATTTGATCCGGAACCAGGCCCTCGCGCTTTATGAGCCCAGCGACTTCACCCGCTTGTCCCGCTCCCACTTCCAGCAGCAGGCAGCCCCTGGGCAAAAGACGCGCCGCAGCCTGCGGAATCAGCCGACGGTAGACCTCAAGCCCCGACTCTCCGCCGAACAGAGCCTGGCGAGGTTCATGCTCACGGACCAGGCGGGGCAGCTCCTCCATTTCCGAGCCTGGAACGTAAGGCGGGTTGCTGAGAATGAGATCAAAAAGCGGCCGCTCCGAAAAGCACTCCAGCAGGTCGCAACAGACGAACCTGACGCGCTCGCCTACGCCAAGCCGATTTGCATTTTCGCGAGCCACGGCTAAGGCTTCACGCGAGATATCGGTCGCCCAGCCGGCCGCGCGCGCCATTTCATGCGCCACAGAGATCGCAATGCACCCAGATCCAGTCCCGACATCCGCAAAATGCAGGCCGCTCCCCCGCGCACGCGCCGTATCGAGCGCTTTTTCAACCAGAATCTCGGTCTCAGGCCGGGGAATCAAGACGGCGGGCGTCACCCGGAAGGGGAGCCCGTAGAACTCCCGTTCGCCCGTCAGGTATTGCAGCGGCTCGCCAGACGCGCGCCGGCGCACCAGAACCTGGAATCCCTCCCAGTCGCCACAGGCCAGCCGATCGTGAAGATGACCGAACAGCCGCGATCGCTCCCAACTAAGGATGTGTGCCAGCAGCACCTCGGCCGCGAGTCGCGGGGAGTCCACCTCGGCCCCTCGAAACTCTGCAACCGCCCAATTGAGCGCGGCGCTGACAGTGGCGGGCCGCTCTTCCTCGTTGCGCGCCGAGTTCATACTGTTTATTCGCATGGTGACGAATCACAGGTGACGAAGCCACCTGTTCTTCGCCGAGCCTCATTCGTTAGTCGAGAACAGCCTGCTTCAGCTTTTCCGCCTGAAAGTGAGTGATCAAAGCTTCGATGATGGGGCCTATCTCGCCGTCCAGGATATCGGAGAGATCGTGAACGGTTAATCCAATCCGGTGATCCGTCACCCGGTTTTGCGGGAAATTGTAAGTCCGGATCTTCTCACTCCGATCGCCGCTGCCCACCTGGCTGCGTCGATTCTCCGCAATGGACCTCTGCTGCTCCTGCAAGGCGATGTCATACAGCCGCGAGCGCAGCACCCGCATCGCCTTGTTCCGGTTCTTGATCTGTGACTTTTCGTCCTGGCAGGACACGACCAGTCCCGTCGGGAGGTGGGTGATGCGCACCGCCGAATAGGTCGTGTTGACTGACTGGCCTCCAGGTCCGGAAGAGCAGAACGTGTCGACGCGGATATCCTTGGGGTCGATGACAATGTCGACATCGCCCGCCTCGGGCAGGACCGCGACGGTCGCGGCCGATGTGTGAATGCGGCCGCTGGCCTCCGTGGCCGGCACGCGTTGGACGCGATGCACGCCGCTCTCGTACTTGAGTTTGCTGTAGACGCGCTCCCCTTCGACGATCGCGACGATCTCTTTGTATCCGCCTACCTCGGAGAGATGTTCCTCCGTGACCTCCATTCGCCAGCCGCAGCGCTCTGCATAGCGGGAATACATGCGAAACAGTTCGGCAGCAAACAGCGTGGCCTCGCCGCCTCCCGTGCCGGCGCGGATTTCGAGCAGAACGTTCTTTTCGTCATTTGGATCTTTGGGCATCAGAAGCAGCTGGAGTTCTCTCTGGCATGTGCCGGCCCGTTCCTCGAGCACCCCCAGCTCCTCTCCGGCAAGCTTCTGCATCTCCGGGTCGGCCTCTGCGCGCAGCAGCGATCGGGTCTCCTCGATGCCGCGCAGTAGATCCTTGTACTCCCGAAACTTCTCGACGACCTCGCTCAGGTCCCGGTGCGCCTTGGCACACTTCTGGTAGGCGGCCGGATTGGCGAAGACGGCCGGGTCGGCCAACTGCCGGTTGAGTTCTTCGAATCTTTGCTCGAGTTCGTTCAGCTTCTCGATCATGGGATTGTTCGCAGAGATTATAGGATATTTCTCCGGGTCCGGCCAGGATGCGGCTGCGCGCGCAAGACCGCTATGCGGCGGCCTGAGCTTCCCGCGCCTTGATGCTGTCGAGCGCGAGAGCTTCCCGCAAGGCGTGGATGGCAACTTCCAACTGATCGTCGCCAGGCTCCTTGGTGGTGATGCGCTGCAGAGTCAGGCCCGGAAGAACCGCCAGCCGAAAGAATCCCTGCCGGCAGCGCGGGGCCGAGAAGCGGATCAGCTCATAAGACAAGCCCGAGATGACCGGGATCAGCAGCACGCGCGACAAAAAGATGGCCCAGAAGGCGCGGAACTTGAAGATGGAGAAGACCACGATGCTTACAACCATGACAAACAGCAGGAAACTGGTGCCGCAACGCGGGTGCAACGTCGACTTCTTGCGCGCGTTCTCGGCCGTCAGTTCTTCACGCGCCTCCCAGGTGTAAACCACCTTGTGCTCGGCGCCGTGATACTGAAAGACGCGCTTGATGTCCTTGATCCTGCTGATGAGGAAAATGTAAGCGAGGAAGAAGACAACCCGGATGACACCGTCCACGAGGTTGAAGACGAACCAGTTATGGATCGCGGCAAAGTAGCCCTTCAGCCAGGTTGTGATCCAAAGCGGCGCCAGAATGAAGACAACCGCCGCGGCGATCGCAGCTGCCGCCATGGACAGCGCTACCGGAAGCCATCCGCTGTCCTGGCGGCCATCGCCGGCCGGAACCGCACCCGGCGCGCCAGACTTCGGTGCAGCATCAGAGGCCGCCGCGTTGAAGGAATAATTCAGCGCTCGGATGCCCAGGACCAGCGACTGCAGCAGGACAGCGAAGCCGCGGATGACCGGCCAGGTGAGAGGCCTCCAAAGATCGGCCAGACGGCGCACGGGCTCTTTCTTGACCGTGATCGAGCCGTCCGCGCGCCGCACCGCCACCGCATAGGCGTGAGGCGTGCGCATCATGACGCCTTCAATCACCGCTTGCCCTCCGACGAGAACGTCTTCGGGTGAGCCTTTCTTGCCGTTGCCTGGCATGGGGGAGTCCTGACCCGGGCGGCGCGGCTACTGCAGGCCGTACTTCTTCTGGAAACGTTCAATGCGGCCAGCCGTGTCGATCAGCTTCTGCTTGCCGGTAAAGAAGGGATGGCAAGCCGAGCAGATCTCCAAGCGGATCTCTTTCTTGGTGGAACAGGTCTCGAATTGATTGCCGCAAGCGCAGCTGACCAGCACCTTGTAGTACTGCGGGTGGATATCCTTTTTCATTCCTACCTCACGAGACCCGTTATGATAGCACATCAGGCGGAGATAAGCGCCGATGAAATTCAGCAGGCTCGCTGAAAGACAGGAGTCGGAGGGACGGAAGGCCCCACAGGCCGATCTCGGGCTCCGCTTGCGACGCAATCCGGCTGTGGAGCTCGTGCGCGGCGAGCTGCCACACCGCCCATGCATCTGCCGCTAAATTCCAGAAAAGCTTGTACTTGACAATGCCTGGGGGCTGGAGTATAAAAGCATCCTTGTATTTCTTGTGATCGAAGGAATGATGACCCTTGGATTTATTGCAGGCTTGGCATTTAAACCCTACGGATAACCTACTTCTATTCCCGCCAGATCACAAAGCAATTATATTTGGTCGAGAAGATCCTGAGTCGGTTTGGTGCAAGCCAGCTTGGGTCACATTAGGAGGACAGAATGCCATTTGAAGTTAACGACGCGCCGAAGCCCGCAGGCGGTTCTGCGGAAAGAAGCGCTCCGTCCCACCCCCAGTCCCCTGCGGGTGGCGATCAGCATGAAGAGGACAATTTTGAAGCCCTGCTTGCAGCGCACGAGGGAAGGACCCAGAGCTTCTCCGAGGGAGAAGTAATCCGTGGAAAGGTCATTGCCATTTCGGGTGGCGGAGTCATTGTCGATGTAGGTTTCAAGTCCGAGGGCATCATACCTGTCGAGCAGTTCACGGACGAACAAGGCCGGGTCAACGTCAAAGTCGGCGACCCGGTCGACGTGTTTCTGGAACAGACGGAAGACTCTGAAGGCTACGTCGTTCTGTCGCGCGAAAAAGCGGAGCGCATGAAGATCTGGGACGAAATTGAGCGCGCCTACCGCGAAGGAACCACGGTCAAGGGCCGGGTGATCGAGCGCATCAAGGGCGGTCTTGCGGTCGATATCGGCGTGCGCGCATTTCTGCCCGGATCGCAGATCGACCTGCGGCCGGTCCGGAACCTGGACAGCCTGCGCGGCGAAGAGTTCGAGATGCGCGTCATCAAGGTCAACAAGAAGCGCGGTAACATCGTGCTCTCCCGGAAGGCCGTCCTGGAAGAGTCGATGAAAGAGGAGAAGGCAAAAACACTCGAGGTGCTCGAGGATGGGAAGGTCATGGAGGGAGTGGTCAAGAACATTACCGACTACGGCGCCTTCATCGACTTGGGCGGCGTCGACGGGCTTCTTCATATCACGGACATGTCCTGGGGACGCGTCAATCACCCGTCCGAGCTTTTCTCCGTGGGGGACAAGCTGAAGGTAAAAGTCATCAAGTTCAACCGAGAGGACGGACGCGTCTCGCTGGGCTATAAGCAGCTCACCGAGGATCCGTGGCTCCACGCCGATCTCCGTTACCCCAAGAATATTCGCACCCAAGGAAAGGTCGTGAGCCTGACCGATTACGGCGCGTTCGTCGAGTTGGAGCCCGGCATCGAGGGCCTGATTCACATCTCCGAAATGACCTGGAACAAGCGCGTGAAGCATCCCTCCAAGATCGTGAGCGTCGGCGACATGGTTGAGGTTGTGGTCCTCGACATTGATACCGAAGCGCGGCGCATCTCGCTCGGCTTGAAACAGACCGAACCGAATCCTTGGGACGTCATGGAAACGCGCTATGCTCCCGGCACCGTCATCACCGGCAAGGTGCGCAACGTCACCGACTTTGGCGCCTTCATCGAGGTCGAGGAGGGCATCGATGGGTTGGTCCACGTGTCCGACATGTCCTGGACTAAACGCGTCAAGCACCCGTCGGAGGTGCTGAAGAAGGGCGACGAGGTCCAGGCCGTCATCCTCAGCATCGACGCGGCCAATCAGAAGCTCAGCCTTGGCATCAAGCAACTTGAGCCGGACCGGTGGGAAGATTGGTTCAGCCGCCATACCCTGGGGCAGGTTGTGCGCGGCAGGATCGCGCGCATGACTAATTTCGGCGCATTTGTCGAACTGGAAGAGGGAATCGAGGGACTATGCCACGTGTCCGAGTTGGACGATAAGCACGTCGAGAAGCCCACGGAGTTCCTGAATGTCGGACAGGAAGTCGAAATGAGAATCATCAAGCTCAGCTTGCAGGAAAAGAAGATCGGGCTGAGTTTGAGGGCCATGAAAGAGGAAGAGCCGCGTTTGGAGTTTACCTCCTATATAGCGTCGGCCGACTCAGGCAAAGCATCGATGGGAGAACGTCTCGGCGACCAGTTGCAACGCTTGAAGAAATCCAGCACCGACTGATGCGCAGTCGGCAGGACTTGAGCCCATGCCAGAACGGCGGTCCAATTCGCTACTCTGGATTGTAATAGGAGGAGGCGCTCTGCTCTTTTTTGTCCTCTGCCTCCTGGCACTCGCTCTGTACCTTTCCGGAGGCACCGGACCATCCTTTTCTCTTTCGAACAACCAGGTGGCGGTGATTGAGCTCGAAGGGATCATGCTCGATCCCAAGGATTTTGTCACGCAGCTCAATGATTACGGCAAGCCCCGGAGCGTGCGCGCTGTGGTTTTGCGCGTCAACAGCCCGGGCGGCGGAGTCGCCGCCGCCCAGGAAATGTACGCGGCGGTCCGGAAGTTCCGCACCGAAACCCATAAGAAGGTGATCGCCAGCATGGCCTCCGTGGCCGCTTCCGGCGGCTACTACGTCGCCTCTGCGGCCGACAAGATCTATGCTAACCCCGGCACCGTCACGGGCAGCATCGGCGTCATCGCCGAGTGGTACAACTATGGCGATTTGCTGAAGTGGGCCAAACTGCAGAACATCGTTTTCAAGAGCGGCGAGTTCAAGGACAGCGGGTCGCCCACGCGCCCCCTCACAGACGCCGAGAAAGCTTACTTTCAAAACCTGATTGCAGACATGTACGGCCAGTTCGTCAAGGACGTGGCCTCAAGCCGCAAGATGAACGAGGCCGACGTGCGCAAGCTGGCCGACGGCCGCGTATTTACCGGCCTGCAGGCCAAGAACAACGGTCTGGTGGACGAGCTGGGCACGCTGCAGGACGCCGCCGCGGCCGCGGCCAAATTGGCCGGCATCGTCGGCGAGCCCAGGATCGTCACTCCGCCGAAGAAGACAATCTCGATCTTAGATCTACTGCTGGGAGACGCCCGGTCCCTCCTTGCTCTGGATCCGGATCGTTCCGAGTCTCACATACGATTTCAGTACCTTTGGAAATAATTTGGAGACGAATCCTAATGACAAAAGCAGAATTGGTTGAAGAAGTCGCCAGCCAGTCAGATCTGACAAAGAAAGACGCCGAAGTGATCGTGCAGACCGTTCTGGACAGCATCACCGACTCTCTGCAGCGCGGTGAAAAGATCGAGCTCCGGGGATTCGGTTCCTTCCGCATCCGTCACCGGGCTTCACGCCAGGGTCGAAACCCTAAGACGGGAAGCGGCGTCACGGTTCCGGCAAAGAAGGTTCCCTACTTCAAGCCCGGCAAAGAGATCAAGGATCTGATCAACCTCTGATGGATCATTTGTGGACGCCCTGGCGCTATGACTATGTAAGCGGGATCGATCCGTCCGACCTCAGCTGTGTCTTTTGTCGGATTCTCGCGGAGCGCGACAAGGACGCGGAGAACCTTGTCCTCTTCCGCGGGAAGATGCTGTTCGCAATCTTAAACCTGTTCCCCTATACGGTTGGCCACTTGCTCATCGTTGCCAACCGGCATATTGCCCTTCTCAGCGAGGCCGAAAAAGAAGAGCTCCACGCCTTCATCGAAACGGCTCGGACCTGCGTCGCGGCTCTGCAAGACGAATACCATCCCGAGGGCTTCAACCTCGGCTTCAACCTCGGCAGGGCCGCCGGCGCGGGGGTCGACCGCCACCTGCACATGCACGTCCTGCCCCGCTGGACGGGAGACACCAACTTCCTCTCCGTCGTGTCGGAAACGAGGGTCCTGCCGGAGGAGCTCGCCAAGACCCGGCAGCGCCTTCTCCGCCACTTTCACGGCCTCGAATGAGGGGCACCGCACTCCCGGCGCACGCTGTCCGGCGGCTCTTTTTCGCTGCGGTTTATGCAAATTCCTACGTCAAGATTTCCCGGCAAGAGGATTCCTCGGCACCTCATTTCGGGAGTGATTCCGCGCCCGCATCCAGCGGACATTCTGCGGAGCTTGTGGCTGGAAACCCGCGCCGGCTGCGGGTTTCCGAGTCATCGCCTCTGAAATTAATTCTTTCTTTTTTTTCTTGCATGCACCCAACCTGTGTGTTACTTTCACGCGCGTCGTTGGGTCGAAACATTTCGCGCCGCCCCAAAAAGGTTGGCAAATTGAAATCCCCCGAATCAGAAGTTTCGGGGCAGCAGGAAAGGGAGAAGCGCCTGCCGCTCGGATGGGGTGGTGCGTTTTTCCACAGTTGTGGAAACCTCTGTGGAAATTTTGGCTTATCCGGCGGAGATCACTGAAATCTCACGTTCACAATCCGTCTCCAAAGGTGTCGTATGGAAGTTTGGGCCCAAGTGTTGTCCGCTGTCGGCAAACGGGTCAACCCGCAGTGCTTTGACACATGGTTCCGCCCGATCGTTTTCGACCACCGTGACAGTCATGCGCTACATCTCACGGTTCCGAATGAAAACTTCAAGAAGTGGCTGCTGGAAAACTACTCGGACCTGCTCGTAGAAGCGGTAAAGGAAGCGGTGCGTTCACCGCTTCAACTGAGAGTTTCTGTGGAGACTCCCGTGCCGGGCGAAACTCAGGCCGCTGAAAACCGGTCTTCGGAAGATCTCGGCGCCTGCTCCCAGCTCAATCCTAAATACACGTTCGACTCGTTTGTGGTCGGCGCCAGCAATCAATTCGCGCGCACTGCTGCTCTGGCCGTGGCTGAGAAGCCTTCGAAGGCATACAACCCGCTGTATATTTACGGGGGCGTAGGGCTTGGGAAGACTCACCTGATGCACGCAATCGGGCATTTTGTCCGCAGCAAATCTCCCAAGCTGCACCTCATGTACATGTCCTCGGAGCAGTTCATGAACGAGGTCGTCAACGCGATCCGTTACGACCGCACCATCCAGTTTCGCCAGAGGTACCGAAACATCGATGTCCTCCTCATCGACGATATCCAGTTCCTCGCAGGCAAGGAACGGACGCAAATGGAGTTCTTCCACACGTTCAACGCGCTCTACGACTCCCAGAAGCAGATTGTCATCACCAGCGACTGCCCGCCCCGAGAAATCCCCACGATCGAGGAGCGGCTCCATTCCAGATTCGAGTGGGGGCTGATCGCCGACATCCAACCTCCGGATCTCGAAACCAAGATCGCAATCCTCAAGAAGAAGGCGGAGTCGGATCTCGCCGTGCTGCCGGACTCGGTCGCAGTCTACGTGGCCAACAGCATCCGCTCCAACGTTCGGGAACTCGAAGGCGCCTTGATTCGTCTCACAGCCCGCGCCTCACTCGACGGCATGGATACGTCGGAGATCGATATCAGCTACGCCAAAGATGTCCTGAAAGACTTTGTCATGGACGACAGGCGCTCTATCAGTTCAGAGATGGTCATCCGCGCCGTCGCCACCTACTTCGGCCTCAAGCCCACACAGCTCAAGTCGAAGAACAACTCCCCCCGCATCTCCCAGCCCAGGCAGATCGCCATGTACATCTGCAAGGCAGTCACCGGGCTGTCCCTGCCCCAGATCGGCAAAGACTTCGGCGGCAAGCACCACACCACGGTGCTGCATTCGATTCGAAAGATCGAAGAGTTAAGAAAAAAAGACTCTGAGATTTCCGCAGCCCTTGCCAAGCTTTTGCCCTCTTTCCGCTGATTTCGGGCTGAAAAGAGACCGGCTCGCATCACGCGGCCTCCCGATTCTTCGCCGTCGAGACTTTTAAAACAGATGCATGAACAGGCTAAGTGCTTGGGCATTGGGGCATTCGTTCGATTATTCACAGGCGGCACGCATCAAGCCCTGTGCATCGCGCTTCGCCTCCTTTTTTTCCACACGTCGGGCCCGATTTCCTCAGATGCAATCTTTTTTATTCAACCCGCAGGTCCTTCGCGGAAATCGCCTTGATCCCTCTTTCAACAAATCCACTGCCCTTACTATTTCTTTTAGGAGATATTTCATCTATAACTCTTCTGAAAAAAGAAACGGCGTCGAGGATCAACTTCATGGTCGCGCCGCCATGCAGTTTTGTTTATAATTGCCCGGTCACAGTTTCTTCTCCAAGGAGCAGGGTTTCATGGAATTCACAGTCAAAAGAAATCTGCTGTTGAATGAGCTGAACCTCGTCCAGGGAGTGATCGAAAAAAAGAGCACGATTCCCATTCTGTCCAACATACTGCTGGAAGCATCGGGAAAGATGCTCGAGATTACCGCCACAGACCTGGACGTCAGCATCTGCTGCGGGTGTGCCGCGGACGTTCCGGCGCCGGGAACGCTCACCGTTTCGGCGCGGCGTCTGTTCGACATTGTGCGCCTGCTTCCGGAGGAATCAGAAATCAACTGCACGCTGTTGGCAAACGACTGGGTGCAGCTGCGCGCGGGGAGATCGGAATACAAAGTAGTCGGTCTGCCGCGCGAGAACTTTCCGTCGATCCCGCAGGCGCCGGCGGGCGGGATTGATCTGCCGGGCAGCGACTTGAGGGCCATGATCCAGCGGACCATGTTTGCGATCACGCAGGAAGAGTCGCGCTACTCTTTGAACGGCGCGTTGCTGATTCTGGCGCCGCACGAGATGCGCATGGTGGCGACGGACGGACACCGCCTGGCGCTGGTGACTAAGGCGACGGATATCAAGGGCGTCGACAACGAGATTCGCTCGCTGATTCCACGCAAGACTTTGGTCGAGATGCTCCGGCTCATCGGGGATGGGGAGCTGCTTGTCGAATTGGGCTGGGATGAGAACCACATTTTTTTTTCAGCTCGAGGGAAGAAACTTATCTCACGGGTTCTTGCCGGACAGTTTCCCAATTACGAGATGGTGGTTCCCCGCGACAATGACAAGCGCGTCATTGCGCCGAGCCGCGCATTTGCGGATGGAATTCGCAGGGCGGCTGTGATGTCTGACGAGAAGCTGCGCGCGGTGCGCGTGACCTTCAGCCAGGGATCGGCAGAAATTACCGCGAGCAGCGCCGATGCGGGAGAGGCTCGGGAAATTATCGAAGTGGATTTCCAGGGCGCAGAACTGAGCATCGGATTCAATCCTCAGTACCTGCTGGACTTCTTGGCCGCCTGCGGCTCCGAG
>Ga0315282_10005956_pt1 | contig 20569 bp, 19 predicted proteins | sample YL17G07_20_MG_FD_203693 | JGI IMG/M metagenome (GOLD analysis project Ga0315282, IMG submission 203693) | Sediment microbial communities from Yellowstone Lake, YNP, Wyoming, USA - YL17G07_20 | ecosystem: Environmental > Aquatic > Freshwater > Lake > Sediment | place: USA: Wyoming | collected... | reverse complement strand
ATCAACCTCAGCTCCAAGAGTCTTGAGGGCTTTAACCAGCATCACCACCGAAAGCATGCCATCAACGTCGTAATCGCCGAAGACCACGATTTTTTCTTTCCTGGAAACAGCCTGCAGAATCCGCTCTACGGCTTCCTTCATCCCCCGCATCAAAAACGGGTCGTAAAGATCGTTTAGACCGCCATAGAGGAAAAAGATTGCTTCGGCAGCCGTCTTTATCCCCCGGTTGACCAGGATGGTGGAGATTTCATACGGCAGGTTCAGTTCCTGAGCCAGTATCCAGGCCTCAGGATTTTCTGCAGTGACCTGCCATTTGTATTGACTGCTCTGTCCATTCATCTTTTTCAATTTAACACAACATAACCCATTCGACAACCTAAACATCCCTTCAGGCTAAGATCCAATATTCAACCTCCCCGGGAGAATACCTCTAAAGGTTGATTCTCTGTCCTAACCTGAAAGAAAAAAGGGCTTGACAATATTTAATGCCTATAAATAAAATTGTTTAAAAAGTTCGCTAAGAAAGGGAGGTTTTTATGAACAAAAAAATCAAAACGACTACTCTTTCTTCTCATTTCCTTCAGAAATTAGGACTTGTTCTGCTGGCTGTTTCATTCATCACCCTTGGTTCTTTTGCTCTTGCTAGCATTCTCTCTGATGAAGTTGAAAAGCCAGCAATGGCCTCATTAAATCAAGAATTCATAGAGTTTCAGAAAAGCCCAACGTCATTCTTGCTTTTCCGCTATACAACTGAAGGAAATCCTCTTGGCTTATTGCCCAGCCCCCATGATGTTTCTTATTTTAAATATCAACCCAGAGTAAAGGTTGCCAGCCTGCCTTCTTCCTATGACCTTCGGCAGACGAATAAACTGACTCCTGTCAGAAATCAAGGTAGCTGTGGTTCCTGCTGGGCCTTTGCCACCTATGGCTCTCTCGAATCTTTTTTGCTTCCATCACAATTGTTAGATTTTTCCGAGCAGCATCTTATCGATACGCATGGATATGACTGGGGGCCGTGCGACGGTGGCAACCTCAATATGGCCACTGCTTATCTGGCCAGATGGAGCGGACCGCTTCGAGAAGAAGACGACCCTTACATCTATGCTCAAACTGAAGCCGTAAAACATACCCAGGAAGTTATTATGGTTCCACCCAGGACGGATTATCTGGATAACGATTTGATTAAGCAAGCGGTTATGACTTATGGGGCTGTTTATACCACAATGTACTGGGATAGCAGTTGTTACAATCCAACTTATAAAAGCTATTATAATCCTGGTTCGCCGGTAGGGGGACATGCTGTAGCCATTGTCGGCTGGGATGACAATTTTGATCAAAACAAATTCACTTCGGTCCCTCCAGGAAATGGAGCTTTCATTGTCAGGAATAGCTGGGGAACCAGTTGGGGAGATGGGGGTTATTTTTACGTTTCATATTATGATGAATATTTTGGCAGAGGCGGTTTTAATGCGGTAATTAAGGCCGAATCATCCAGCAATTACCAGACTGTTTATCAATACGATCCCCTTGGTTGGGTAAGTTCCTGGGGGTATGGGGCCAATACAGCCTGGATGGCCAACATATTCACCGCCATCTCAAACCTTCCTATATATGCAGTGAGTTTTTATACTCCTGCTGCCAGTAACGCTTATGAAATATATATTTACAGGGACGTAACTCCTGATCAACCCAGAAGTGGGGAGCTGGTAGCTACCAAAACCGGCCAGATAAATTCCCCCGGATATTTTACGGTGCAACTGGACAACTCAGTCAGCCTTTTAGTCAACCAGAAATTTTCTGTTGTGCTCAAGCTGACCACACCTGGCTATAACTATCCGATTGCCGGCGAAGGGGCTATATCGGGTTATAGCAGTCAGGCCACCGCTAATCCATTACAAAGTTTTGTGAGTGATGATGGCAATGGGTGGTTAGATTTTGGTGCCAATTACGGCTGGAATGTATGTCTAAAAGCTTTTGCTGGCTATCCACCGCTTTATCCGCCAGTTAATCTGGCAGTTAACAAATTAGAAAATAGTTTCATCTTTTTCAAAGAATACATCAACAGGCTGACCTGGGCAGCTAACCCTAATAATCTAACAAGAATAGTAAACTATAAAATTCACAGAAAAGGGGTTAACGAAAATAAATATGAATCAATCGGAACCAGTGACCCTTCTGAATTCAGCTATGATGATCGGGGGCTACATAAAACAGATGTTTACTCCTATCAGGTAACAGCCATCGACGAATATAATAGAGAAAGCGATCCTGTTACTACCGGAAATACGAGCACAACCACCAATAAATTACAGCGCAACTCACCTACCCGAAAATATTTATTTCCCAAGCATTCAAATTAAATTAATTAAAAAGGATAGAAACATGAAAAAGATAGTCTATTTGATGATTTTTCTGACAATTTTTTCTCTGAACCTCCTGGCCACAAATAGCCGTCCAAACTTTGAAATCGGCTTTTATTTCGGCTCAAGGTCAGTTGCCAGCACCGAGATTAAAGATGTTTATGGCAACGGCACAATTTATTTCCCCGACATTGCTCTTATCTGGCACGGGATAATCCTGGGTGGCGGGTACGAAGGCGGATATACCCGCAATGGAAAGATAGGAATCTATCAAGAACCAGCTACCCTGAAAGTCACTGGATTAGAATTTTTTCTCGGCTATGAGTACAGAATAAAGCAGTTCAGCCCATACTTGAAGATCGGCTATGGCCTTTATTCATACAAGCAGACAGTTGATAGCCCTTATGTCAGCGACTATAAAGTCGACGGTAATAAAGGAACCATAACCTTGGCCGGAGGACTTAAAGTTTATCCATTGAAAAATCTCTTTATCTCAGGAGAACTGAGGTATGTGCCACTTAAAGTAAAGCCCTACACTGAAGAAGTCGACCTTAGTGGTTTAAGAATTAAGGGAGGAATAGGAGTAAGATTTTAAACTAAATAGAAGCTTCGGCCCAAAATCTTACTGAAAAGAAAAAAGTGAATTCATAAAGAGGGGGTTGATCCTTTGGTTGACAGACAGAACAGTCAAAAATATAATTCATAAGCAGTGTTTGATAAACTTAGACAGAAACTCAGCAAAACTCGTGAACTTTTCAGTAAAATCGAACAACTTTTCCAGAGCAGCCGGCCCCAGCCAGAAATCCTTGACCAGTTGTTCGAGCTCTTAGTGCTGGCTGATGTCGGGGTGGCCACCACCGAGAAAATAATCAACGGGATTAAAGAAAAAAGCAAAAAGTCCGGTTCAACCGACCTGAAATCTTTATTAAAGCAGGAACTTATTTCTCTCCTTTCTAAGCAATCATCAACCGTCAATCGAGTCCGGCCTGGAATCTGGATGCTGGTTGGAGTGAACGGCGGTGGAAAAACTACCTCAGCCGCCAAACTGGCTTATAAATACCAGAGCGAAGGCAAAAAAGTGATGCTGGCCGCGGCTGATACTTTCCGAGCTGCAGCTCAGGAACAGCTCCTGCTCTGGGGGAAAAAGCTCAACCTTCCGGTCATTCAGGGCCAGGCCGGCGCTGATCCGGCTTCGGTCGTCTTTGATGCAGTCAAATCCTTTAAAGCCAGGAACTACGACCTCCTCCTGGTGGACACCGCCGGTCGTCTGCATACCTACGTCAACCTGATGGCTGAACTGGAAAAGATAAAAAAAGTCATCGGTCAGAAGCTTCCTGGCGCTCCTCAGGAAATCATCCTTGTTCTCGATTCCACCATCGGTCAGAACGCCATCGTCCAGGTCAGAGAATTCAACCGGTTTTCCGGAATTACTGGAGTTTTTTTGACAAAACTGGATGGCACAGCCAAGGGGGGAAGTGTTTTAGCAGTTGTCGAAGAGCTCAAACTTCCGGTAAAATTTGTCGGCGTAGGGGAAACGGAGAAAGACCTGATAGAATTTTCCCCGGAATCATTCGTTGAGGCTCTTCTTTCATGAAGGTTAGCCAAAAAGACCTGGCTTTTATGGAGATGGCCTATTCCTTAGCTGAAAAGGCTAAGGGTCGGACCAGTCCCAACCCCTGCGTCGGTGCAGTCATCGTCAAGGATGGAAAAATTGTTGGATATGGCTATCACCAGGAAGCCGGCCAACCGCACGCAGAAATCATAGCCTTAGAAAAAGCCGGGAGTAAGGTCAGGGGAGCAACCCTTTATCTGACGCTTGAGCCCTGCATCCACTGGGGCCGGACCCCCCCCTGTGTCGGTCGTTTAGTCAACGCTGGACTAAAAAGAGTGGTCATTTCATCTTATGACCCTAATCCCATTGTTTACCAGAAAGGTGTGGCCAGACTGAGAGAGGCCAGAATTGAAGTGGTGACTGGAGTTTTAGCCGAAAAAAATGAGATTCTGAATGAAACTTATAACAAGTACATCGTCAGCAAAATTCCTTTTGTCTGCCTGAAAGTTGCTCTCAGCCTTGACGGGAAAACTGCAGCCGCCTCCGGTGATTCTCACTGGATTTCTTCTAAAGAATCAAGGGAATTCGTTCAACATCTCAGGGCAGAATATGATGCCGTTTTGGTCGGAATTAACACAGTGCTCAAAGATGATCCCCTGCTTACTGTCCGGCTGCCCGGAGTGGCGAAGAAAAGATGGACAAGGGTCATCCTGGATTCTGAATTGAGATTCCCCCTGGAGGCCAGAATGCTGGAAAAACCGGAAGATGGGAAAATAATCATTTTTTCTGGCAAAGAGGCACTCCCGCCAAAGGCTGAAGCCCTCAGACAGAAAGGTGTGGAAGTTGTCCAGGTCAAATCCCGCCATGGCCAGATTGACCTTAAAGCTGCCCTAAGAGAGCTCGGACAGAGAGAAATCACATCGGTACTGGTCGAAGGTGGAGCTCACGTTTTTACTTCTTTTATCGAACAGAAGCTGGCCGACAAGGCTTTCTTTTTCATCTCCCCCAAACTTGTCGGCGGGGAAAAAGCCTTGACGCCTTATGAAGGGAAAGGAGTGGCCTCAATCTCAGAAGCTCTCAGTTTAAAAAAAGTCCGGCATTTTTCTCTGAAAGACGATATAATCATTGAAGGATATTTTTAATGTTTACCGGTCTTATTCGCTATTGCGGCTTTTTCCAGGAATACAGGAAAAACCAGACCGAACTGGTGCTGGAAGTCCCGGAAAAACTGGCAGTGCTCCTTGAACCCGGTCAGAGTCTGGCTGTTGACGGAGTCTGCCTGACCTTGGTCAGCAAGGATAAAAACAGACTGACCTTCAACCTGTCTAAGGAGACCCTGGAAAAAACCACTCTGGCAGACCTGCGACCGGGAAAAGCTTTAAATCTGGAACCGCCCGTAACTCTGAACACCCTGCTGGGTGGTCATCTGGTGATCGGTCATATTGACGGTGTCGGTAAAGTGATTGAAGTCAAGTCCAGAACGCCAGGCAAAAGAATGAAAATCCGGCTGCCGGCGGAATTCAGAAAATTTTTGGTGGAAAAAGGTTCGATTGCCGTTAATGGCGTCAGCCTGACCATAGCCGGTCTCGGCCCAGATTACTTTGAAGTCGAACTCATTCCGGTAACTCTCGAAGAAACCAATCTAAACGGTCTAAGGCCGGGCGATAAAGTCAACCTCGAGTGTGACATAATCGGAAAATACGTGTATAATTTTATATTGAAAACCAGATATTAAACCTCTAGTTGATCAGGAAAAAATGGACGCTAAACCTAAAACTATAAGTGTTGAAGAAGCCCTGGAATACGTCCGCGCCGGCCAGATGATCGTTATCGTCGACGATGAAGACCGGGAAAATGAAGGTGATCTGATGGTGGCCGCCGAAAAGGTAACGCCGGAAATAATCAATTTCATGGCCAGGTATGGCCGCGGACTGATCTGCCTTTCGCTGACCAAACAGCGAGTGGAAGAGCTTCAGCTTCCGCCGATGGTTACTGAAAACACCGCCCGTTTCGGCACAGCTTTTACCGTCTCCATAGATGCTCATGAAGGGGTAACTACCGGAATTTCAGCCTATGATCGAGCTAAAACCATTCTGACTGCCATCGACCCCACCACAAAACCCGAAGATTTAGCCCGACCTGGTCATGTTTTTCCACTCGAAGCCAAGGAAGGCGGAGTCTTAGCCAGAGCCGGTCAAACTGAAGCTTCAGTCGATTTAACCCGCTTAGCTGGACTTTATCAGTCAGGTGTTATCTGCGAGGTGATGAAAGAAGATGGGACAATGGCCAGGATGCCGGATCTGGAAAAATTCAGCGAACAGCACGGCATACCCATTCTGACCATAGCCGATCTCATCGCCTACAGGATGCGGACGGAAACCTTAGTGAGAAAAATAGCTGAAGCTGATTTACCTACCCGCTACGGTCACTTTCGCCTTGCTGTCTTTGAGGACATCATCCATGGCGACCACCATGTTGCCCTGATAAAGGGGGAAATTTCTGCTGATAAACCCACCCTGGTTAGAGCCCATTCTCAATGCCTGACGGGCGATGCCTTCGGCTCGCTGCGCTGTGACTGTGGCGATCAACTCCATACTGCTATGCAGATGATCGAGAAAGAAGGCAGCGGAGTTGTCCTCTACATGCTTAATCATGAAGGCCGGGGCATTGGCCTGGCCAACAAAATTAAAGCTTACGCCCTTCAGGATGAAGGGGCTGACACGGTTGAAGCCAACTGCCGTCTGGGCTTTAAGCCTGACCAGAGAGATTATGGTATAGGGGCTCAGATACTGGCCGCCTTGGGAATCAGGAAAATCAGGCTCTTCACCAATAACCCGCGCAAATTCCGCGGGCTGAGTGGCTACGGGCTGGAAATTGTGGAAAGGGTACCCCTTCAAATCCCGCCGACCGAAGAAAACCTGGAATACCTGAAAACCAAGAAAGAAAAGCTGGGCCACCTGCTGGACATTATCTAAAGCCAGAGTCCCATCCGCTGCCTTGTTATTCTTAAAGCTGTTTTATTTTTGAGTCCAGGATGAAAGTCACCGGTCCCTCGTTCACCAGATAGACATCCATCATTGCCTGGAAAACACCGGTTTCTACCCTGACTCCCTGCTCTCTGAGTTTTTCCACAAAATAATCAAAAAGCTGAGCCGCTCTTTCCGGTGCTTCGGCATTATCAAAACTCGGCCGCCGACCTTTTTTGACCGAGCCGGCTAAGGTGAACTGGGAAACGGCCAGCATACTCCCGCCGGCTTCCTTTAATGACAGGTTCATCTTGTTGTTCTCATCAGGGAAAATCCGCAATTCCACCACTTTTTTAGCCAGGTAATCGGCTTCAACCTCCCGATCGCCTTTTTCCACACCAACCAGAAGACATAACCCGCGGTCAATGCTGCCGACCACCCGTCCCTCAACCACCACCTTAGCTTCTCTCACCCTCTGAAGAACTATCTTCATCTTCTAGGCTCCTTAAAAATTTATATCTTGTCACTAGAGTCTCAATCTCGGGCTGTTGACTTTAATTTCAAGATATTCTATCATATGCCACTCAAAAGGAGATAGAGATGACGCTTAGGCACAAATCAGCTATCAGACAGCATCGCCGGAGCCTGAGAAGACAGGCAACCAACCAGAGAAATAAATCTCTGATGAAAACCTACATCAAAAAAATCAGGGAAGCCATAAATGACGGCCAGCGGGAAACTGCCCTTCAGCTTTTACCGAAAGTTTTCAAAGCCATCGATAAGACTGTGGCTAAGGGAGCTATCCATAAAAATACCGGTTCCCGCTATAAATCCCGTTTGAGCAAACAGGTTCAGATGATGACAACTCAGATTAACTGAGCTTAACCTTTCCTTTTCCTTTCCTTCAACTGAAAAAACTCAACAAGAAAAGTCTCCAGCAGAATGGCTGCAGCCAGTTCGCTGCTTTTTAGCTTCAGGTCGATCTTAGCCAGTCCGTGGACCAGATTATCCAGGTCTTTCTGACTGAAAGCATTGAGACAGGAAGTGAAAGCTGAAAGTTTTCTGTCAAATAAGCTCCAGCCTTCAAGAATCTGCGGCCGCAATTTTTTAAAAACTTCTCTCACCGGCACTTTCAGCCCTTCCACTTGAACCTTAGCCTGATTGAGGGAGATGATGTATCTGCTGATTGAAGCAAAATAATTAATCACTTCTGAAGGCTCGGGCTGGTCAGCAAAAAAGCTGCCGGTGATAGTCAGGGCTTCTTCCAGATTCCCCGACTCCAAGGCTTCTTCTATGGCAAATCGGTCAAAGGTCTTCTGGAAGGTGCAGACAGCACTGACATCTTCCTCAGTAATTTCTGGCCTCTCACTGGCATAAAGGCTCAACTTTTCCAGCTCACCGGCGAGCAACACCAGATCTGAGCCTGTAGCTTCCAGGACTTTTTTCGCTGCTGGTTGAGTGATTTTCTTCCCCAGCTTAGCCAGCTCATCAGCCAGCCAGGAAATGATTTCCGCTTCTTTTGCTGTCTTTATCTCCTGGAGATCAAAATTCCCAGAATTCACTGCTTTCAAACCGGAAAAAAACTCCAGAAGCTTCTGCCCTTTTTTAAGCTTTCCCGAATAAATAATCACTATAAAAATGTTCGGAGCCGGCGAAGAAAAATACCGCTCAATCTCCTGCTGGTGACGAGAAACATACTGGCGGAAGGCTTTATCCGGGGCCTGCTGGTCATCACCATCATCTTCGGGAAAATAAACCAGAAAGATTTTTTTCTCAGAAAAAGAAAAAATGTCCAGATTCAAAGCCTCATCCAGAATCTCCGGCCAGTCAGTATCAAAAAGAAAGTAGGTCTTAAGCTGAACAGCTTGGCCAGCGTTTTTTGTCTGTTCCTGAATTTCCCTGACAAATTTTCTGACCACCAGCGCCTGCTCTCCGTAGAAAAAATTGCCGGGACAAAGGGCTTTGAGAGATATTTCTTTCCTTAGAATTTTATCAAAGGCCACTCTATCAACCATCTAAAATCCTTCGACCAGATTGACCACCAGCTGGCGGGCAAACTTCTCTGCTGCCCGGTCAATCGCCTGGGTTTCCATGGTTTCAAAATCCATCCCGGCCGGCACTTCATATTCTTCCACATAGGTAAAGTTATCGTCGGAAAAAAGCACTTTCTGATTCACCAGGTCGGTAAAAACCATGCTGGTAGTAATGGTTATTTTATAGCGACTGGCGGCCCCGCTGGAGGAGAAGGCAATCGGCTGGACCTTGAACGAAGTAATCTCACCGAGCAAAAGTCCATCAGCTTTGTCTCTTTCTGGCTCAATAACCACCCCGGTCCGGGCAACCAGCTCGTTGATCACACTTCTGGTTAGCTTGATATCAAGCTCAAACCGACCGGACGAATTTTTAAGGACTGGAACACAGACTTTCTTCATCTGAGGTGGCCAGAAGGTGCCCTTGCCCCGGAGATGGTAACCGCAGGCTGAAAAAGTGCTGATAATCAGCACCAGACAGATGTATTTCCGCATAAATCGCCTCATTAGCAGGCGGGTCAGACTACCAGGCTGACCAGCTTATTCTTGACACAAACGACTTTTTTCGGCTGCTTTCCGGCCAGGATTTCTTTGATTCGAGGCAGACTGAGAGCCTGCTCCTTCAAAGTTTCTTCATCAGTATCAACCGGCGCTTCAAATTTATCCCTGAGCTTACCATTCACCTGGATGATGATGGTGATGAGTTCTTCCTTGGCCAGTTCAGGGTCGTGCCCTGGCCAGGGGCTTTCAGCAACTAAAGTCTTATGCCCTGTTCTTGCCCAGAGTTCTTCAGCTACATGTGGAGCAAAAGGTGAAATCAGCAACGTCAGGTTTTCTAAGCTCTGACCAAGCAGCTCTCTTCCCTTCTGGCTCTGTCTCAGAATGTCTTTTTCTTTTCTAACGGTATTTACCAGTTCCATCAGAGCGCTGATGGCCGTGTTGAGATGGAAACGAACTTCGATATCTTCGCTCACTTTCTTTATCGTCTGATGGAGTTTTTTGAGCAGGCGGTTATAACTTCCTTCATCGACTTTTCCTTGAGCCAGCTCCGCCTGGTCACTGAACAGATCCGCGTTTTCCTCAAACAAATTCCAGATTCTGAGGATAAACCGGAAACAGCCTTCCAGACCTTCTTCGGACCAGGCGAATTCTTTTTCCGGCGGAGAAGCAAACAGAATGAAGACTCTTAAAGCATCAGCTCCATAAGTCTTAATCATCTCATCAGGGTCAACCACGTTGCCCCGAGATTTCGACATAGCAGCCCCATCTTTGGTGACCATGCCCTGAGCTAAGTAATGCGGGAAAGGTTCATCCACCTCAGTAAATCCGAGGTCTCTGAGTAACTTGGTAAAAAAGCGGGAGTAAATCAAGTGAAGGATGGCATGCTCCACACCACCGATGTAAAGGTCAACCGGCATCCAGTATTTCACCTTCTCCGGGTCAAAGGGCTGGCGGTCTTCATGTGGAGAGCAATAGCGGAAGAAATACCATGAAGAATCGACAAAGGTATCCATGGTATCTGTCTCTCGGCGGGCCGGTCCGCCGCATTGCGGACAGGTGGTATTAACGAAGTGAGATACTTTTTCTAAAGGTGAACCTTCTTCGCCGGTAAATTCAGCTTCATACGGAATTTCAACGGGCAGCTGGTCATAAGGCACAGGCTGCACTCCGCATTTATCACAATAGATAATCGGGATCGGGGTTCCCCAATAACGCTGGCGGGATATGCCCCAGTCTCTCAACCGATAAGTCACACTTTTTTGGCCAAAGCCTTTTTTTTCAGCATAAGCAGCCATTTTATCCATGGCTTCTTCTGATTTGAGGCCATTAAACGGACCCGAATTTACCAGGATTCCCTTGCTTTCAAAAGCCTTGCCCTCTTCAGGTTTAACGTCCGGAGATTCCGGAGCGATGGCTGTCCTTATCGGCAAGTTGTATTTAACGGCGAATTCATAATCACGCTGATCATGAGCGGGCACAGCCATGATGGCTCCGGTGCCGTAATCCATCAGCACATAATTGGCCAGCCACACGGGAATAAGCTCTCCGGTAAACGGATTGATAGCTTCCATTCCGGTATCATAACCGACTTTTTCTTCGCCCTTGGCTTCTCTCTTGAGCCTGGATTCAGTAATGGTCCTGGCCATCCATTCCTGAACTTTCTCTTTATCTGGCAGATTAGCAATAAGCTCGGTGGCTAAGGGATGTTCAGGTGAAAGTACTAAGAAGGTGGCCCCGTAGATGGTGTCAATCCTGGTGGTGAACACCTCAATGCTCTTCTTCAGGGCCGGGACTTCGAAGTTGACTAAAGCGCCAACACTTTTCCCGATCCAGTTTTTCTGCATCTGGAGCACATGTTCTGGCCATTTACTTAGTTTCTCGTGGCCGCTGAGCAGTTCTTCGACATAAGCGGTAATTTTCAGGAACCACTGCTCCATTTTCTTCTGGTTAACCAGGCTGCCACATCTCCAGCAGCGACCGGCAATAACCTGTTCATTGGCCAGAACGGTCCGGCACTGAGGACACCAGTTGACCCAGCTCATCCGGCGATAAGCCAGGCCCTTTTCAAACATCTTCAGGAATATCCATTGATTCCATTGGTAATATTCAGGCAGGCAGGAATTAACCTCACGCGACCAGCAGTAGCTGAAGCCGAGTTTTTTCAGCTGGGAGCGCATATAGTCTATGTTGTCCAGAGTCCATTTCTTAGGGTGAAGGCCATGCTTGATGGCCGCATTCTCAGCCGGCATTCCTAAGGCATCCCAGCCTATCGGATGGAGGACATTATAGCCCTTCATTTTTTTGAAGCGGGCAATGACATCGCCGATCGAATAATTGCGGACATGACCCATATGAATCCGGCCTGAAGGATAAGGATACATCTCTAAGCAGTAGAACTCAGGCCTGGAAGAGTCTTCAGTTACTTCGAAAACCTTCCTTTCTTCCCAGATTTTTTGCCATTTCTTTTCGATTTCTTCAAAATTATAGGCTTCTTTCATCGCCACAACCTCGATTCGGGGAAAACTCATCCCGGACAAATCAGTTCAAAATGTAAATCAGTTTAAAATAATAATTGGCTGACCCTCAAAAGTCAACCGGAACAGGAGGCCGGAGATAACTCAATCATACTTCAAACAGCCAAGCAGGAGATAAAAGGCTTTGATCTCTCCAGGCTTCCCCATAACTCTCGATATAATTGACCTGCTCTGCTTCAAGACTCATAAGACACACCGACTCGCCCGGGGGAAATTGGCTGAGAGTCAAAAGTAGCTGAAAAGAGAAGAGTCAGGAATTTGACAGTTTCTATGAGTCCCGGGCTAAGTATTAGCTTAATTTTTTGATAAAAATTATAATAGCTGTGGCTGATCTTTTGATAATCAGGGATATCCACTCAGATGGAACTGCTGGAAGTTGAAAACTTGTTCGCCGGATACAATCATTCGCCCGTATTGCAGGGGATTTCTTTTAAGCTTAAAGCTGGAGATTTTTTAGTAATCTGCGGTCCAAACGGCTCTGGAAAAAGCACCCTGCTCAAAGCCATCCAGAGGCTCCTCCTCTTTGTTCAGGGAAAGATCAGGCTTGAAGGCCAGGACCTCTTCCGGCTGAAAACCAGAGAAATCGCCGCTAAAATTGCCTATGTCCCCCAAGTATCTGAACCGATTTTCGATTTCAGCGTGGAAGAGACTGTGGCTATGGGTAGATATCTCCATCAGATCAGCCGCTTTCAGGGCCTGACTGAAAAAGATAAAGCTCTGGTCGAAGAAGCGATACATCTCACCGAAATATCCTCTTTTAGAAAAAAGAAAACCAGCCAGCTGAGTGGTGGTGAAAGGCAGAGGGTGCTCATAGCCAGAGCTTTGGCTCAGGATACTCCAATCCTGGTTCTGGATGAGCCCAGCTCCCATCTTGATCTCAATTATCAACTTCAGATTTACGGGCTGCTTAAAAAACTTCAACAGGAAAAAGGCAAAGCTGTCCTGGTGGCTGAACACAACCTCAACCTGGCTATCCCCTACTGCCACCGCCTTATCTTTCTTAAAGAAGGACGAATAGAAGCTTTCGGTCAGCCAGAAGAGATAATCAATCGAGAAATCATTCAGAAAGTATTTGGAATAGAGATCAACCTCAGGGAAAACATTTCCACCGGACTTCCCGAAATTTCCCTGATTCATCGAACTGGCCTCCGGGAAAATTTAAAATGAACATCGGATGAAGAATTAGAAAAGTCGGGTTATAATTCCCTGGGACCATCTGAATAATAACTGGATAATGAAAAAAAGTGAAAAATAAACTTAAAGAACAGGAAAAATTCGAGCAGGTGAAAAGCAGAAATTCAAGCTACCCGATCACTGCCAATCAAAGATGTTACGATCCTGAAAATAATAATAAGATTTCTCGGTTAATAATTATAATCCTCTTCCTGGCTTTGCTGGCTGACTTTTTGCTACCCCCAGGCCTCAGGGCTCAGACCATAATTTTAACCGATGATCTTGGACATCGGCTGGAATTACTCCGTTGTCCTGAAAGAATCATCTCCTTAGCTCCTAATCTGACTGAGATTCTTTTTGCCCTCGGACTGAATAAAGAAATAGTTGGAGTCACCAGGTTTTGCGATTATCCTGAAGAAGCCAGGACCAAGGATATCATTGGTGGCCTGGTTGACCCGAGCCTGGAAAAAATTCAGGCCCTTCACCCGGAACTAATTCTGGGCTTCCGTGGTAATCCAAGAAGGGTAATTGAAAAACTTCAGGGGCTCAGACTTCCGGTCTTTGTCTTTGAGTCAGGTAAAAGCTTTGATGATCTTTTCTTGCTCATAAAACGAATCGGGCAGTTGACCTGTCGGCAAGTTCGGGCTGAACAATTGACTTGGGAAATGAAAAATCGTCTTCAGGCAATTGATTCCCAGTTAAGCGAAATTAAAGCGCCCAAAAAAGTTTTCCTCCATCTTTACGGACAGGGAACTGGTCTCTGGACCTGCGGCCGGGATAGCTATCTCCACCACCTTCTGCTCAGAGCCAAGCTCAAAAACATTGCTTCTTCGGTCAGGGGCAACTGGCTGGTTTACAATCGGGAAAAACTGGTTGAGGACAATCCGGAAATCTTCCTCATCCTGTGTCAGAATCAGGAATCTTTCCAGAAAGCCAGGGACTGGTTTCTTTCCCAGCCCGCGTTGACAAGGATCAAAGCCGTTCGTACTCAAAATTTTATTTTCCTCGACGAAAATCTTTTCAGTCGTTTTGGCCCAAGACTGATTGAAGCTTATGAACAACTGGCTAAAGCCGTCCATCCAGAGCTCTTTCCGGAGGAAAGATGAGCGAAAAAACCAGAAAATATATCTTTCTTCTAATTCTCGCCTTTCTGACCCTGAGCGGTTTTCTCCTGTCATTAAAACTGGGAGCAGTCAGGACGCCGCTTTCCGAGCTCTACCGAGCTGCGGTTTCCGGCAGCAGTGAATTTAAAGAAATTTTCTTTGAACTTCGCCTTCCCCGGGCGCTTCTGGCTTATCTGGTGGGAGCCTCACTGGCTCTCTCCGGAGCTATCCTTCAGGGCTATTTCCGCAATCCCTTAGCTGACCCGTTTATCCTGGGCACTTCTTCCGGAGCTTCTTTCGGGGCCGTCCTCAGTTTGGAGCTCGGGCTGACTGTCACCGTCTTTGGCTTTTCAACTCAGAGCTTGGCGGCTTTTTTGACCAGTCTGGTTCTGGTCGGCTGTGTCTATTTAATCTCAGAGCATCGGAATTTTCAGACCTCAGAATCCCTGCTGCTGACCGGAATTGCAGTCGGAGCCTTCTCTTCGGCTTTAACTTCCTTTTTTCTTTTCCGACGAGCTGATGCCTATGAGCAGGCAGTTTTCTGGCTGCTGGGAAGTTTTTCTCTGGCTGACTGGAAACAGGTCTGGCTTATCTTTCCTTATCTGGTTTTTTCCCTGCTGGCGGCTCAATATCTGGCTAAGGATATGAACCTTCTGGTTCTGGGGGATGAAGTGGCTATGTCCCTCGGATGTCCTGTAAAAAAAGTCAGGAAAATCTTTCTCTTTCTGGCAACCCTTCTGGCCTCTTTTTCAGTGGCAGTGGCTGGCATCATCGGCTTCGTCGGCCTGATTGTTCCTCATTCAGTCAGGCTGATCATCGGACCCGACCACCGCTGTCTTTTTCTCTTTTCCGCTCTTTCAGGAGGGACTTTTCTTCTTTACTCTGACCTTCTGGCCAGAACCATTTTCTCTCCAGCAGAAATTCCGATAGGAGTCATTACCGCGGCTTTTGGGGCTCCCTTTTTCATTTATCTTTTAAACCGGCCAAAGAAAATTTCCTGATTCCAAGAGAAATTTCTCCTTTTTAAAACCGTCCAGATAATCTTGCCTGGAGTTAAAGTTTAGAATAAAATTTTATAAGATTATGTTATTCTTTATCAGAAACCATAAAAATAGATACTGCTTCTTTTCATCCCAGCCAGTTAAACCCTTAGAAGCCAGGTTTTCCCGGCCGAAAGCTCTCTGGGAAAAAGCCAAACAGAAACTCAATCTTCTCTCTAAAAAAACTCTGGCTCAGGAACAAGCCTTCGAGCTTATTCTCCAGCCCAGTCCGCAACACCAGGGCCTAACCATCATTCACTCTGGCCTCATCAATGAAGATAGAATCCGGAAAAAATTTTTCTTTTTCATCATTCGACAGCGAACCAGGCACCTTCTTTACCTTATTGGCGAACTCCTTCTCTTGCCGATAGCCGGCCTGGCTGGCCTGCTTCCCGGTCCGAATATTTTCTTCGGTGTCCTGGTGATTCTGATGTTAAACCACTGGCAAGCTTTTAAGGGAATAAACGGGGCACTAAGAAAAAAATTTATTTTCCAGGCAAACGAAGATTTTGCCCGCTGGGAAAAGGCGGCAGCTGAAAACCGGAATTCAGATTTTGAATCACTTCTGGAAGAGCTTGAGCGAAAATATTCCCAGCCAAACATCCGCAAGATTCTCTGGTCCTGAGCCGGAAAATGATTGACAACTGATAGCAATTTGGCTTAATGTAAAGATATCATGCTGCTGACTTTTAGCCAGACCCTTTTCCTGATTCTGACTGTGGCCGTAGCTGTCCTGGCGGCCTTTCTGGCGCTTTTTCTCAGCCAACTCAGGAAGACAGCTAAAGAAGCTGAAAAATCTTTCCAGGAGCTCCAAATCATCCTGCATAAACTTGAAAGAATTGAAGATAAACTCGACCGCGGTCTGGACGATGCCGGAGGGATCATCGAGTCGACCAAACAGACAGTTTCCGGATTATCCGAGCTGGCTTTTTTTCTGACGACTAAAGTCATTCGGCCGGCTTCCAAATACTGGCCCGTACTTTTTCCCCTGTTGCGTTTTGGTTGGCAGCTTACAAAAAAAAGAAAGGAGAAGAAAAATGTCCGATAACAAAGATTCCAGCTTTGTTGATTACCTTTTAACTTTTCTGGCGGGCACAGCCACCGGCTTTATCCTGGGAATTCTTTTTGCCCCGGCCAGCGGAAAAGAAACCAGAAAAAAACTGAAAGAACAGGCTAGAAAGGGCCAGGAATTAGCCAAGGAAGGCTATCAGATAATAGCTAAGGAAGCAGAAAAAGGTGCCCAGATTGCCAAGGAAAAGACTGCTGAAGGTCTAGATGCAGTTAAGGAATTCCTGGAAAAGAAAAAGGGCGAATACATCCGCAAAGAACCGGAATTCCCCGAAGACTTAGACACTGAAAAATAAAACTGAAAACTGACTGATTTTTCACCAGAGTCCTGAAAGCTGAATTTTAAATAAAATTTTTTTTAGCGAATAGGGGGTGAGGATGGGTAAAAGAAAAAATAAACCATTTTTAATCATTTTATTTCTTTTGAGTTTTAACTCAATCCTGCTGGCAATTGACCAGAAAATATCTCAGACAATTGACCAGGAAATCGAAAAAAACCGGACTGAAATCATCAAGATCAGGCGCTTCATCCATATGAACCCGGAGCTGAGCAACCGTGAATACGAAACCGCCAAGCTGGTGGCCAGCAAACTCTCTTCTCTGGGATTGGAAGTTAAATCTGAGGTGGCCAGGACAGGAGTGGTTGGTTTATTGAGGGGCAGCCTCCCCGGTCCGACCGTAGCCATCCGGGCTGATATGGATGCTCTACCCATCCAGGAACTAAATACTTTCCCTTACCATTCTCTTAATCCCGGAGTGATGCATGCCTGCGGGCATGATGTTCATACTGCTATCGCTCTGGGGACAGCAATGGTGCTTTCGACCATCAAAGATAAAATTCGGGGAAATATAAAATTCATCTTCCAGCCGGCCGAAGAAGGTGCCCCATCTGGAGAAGAAGGTGGAGCCGAACTGATGATTAAAGAAGGTGTTCTGGAAAACCCACCTGTCCGGGCAATTTTCGCTCTGCATGTCTGGCCTGACCTGGATGTGGGTAAAGCCGGCTATGCTTCAGGCTATCTTATGGCCAGTTCGGATAGTTTCACCATAACCATAAAAGGCAAAAGTGCTCACGGCGCCCGACCACAGGAAGGTATCGATGCTATCGTCATTGCCGCTGAAATCGTCGACAATCTGCAGACGATTATCAGCCGCTCTCTTGACCCGACCGAATCGGCGGTAATAACTGTGGGCAAAATTCAGGGTGGCGTCAGGGCCAATATCATTGCCGACAAAGTTGTCCTTGAAGGCACAGTCCGAACCCTGAACGAAGATGTTCGCAATAAAATTCCTGGGCTGATAGAAAATATCGCCAAGGGAATCACTCAGAGTTATGGAGCCAGTTATGCCTTTGAATACGAAAAGCAGGTGCCCCCTCTCTATAATCATCCGGAATTTGTTCAGGTTGTCCTCCCGGGGTTGAAAAATTGTCTGGGCGAAGATAACCTGGTTCAGGTTAAACCTCAGCTGGTGGCAGAAGATTTTGCTTATTTCGCTGAGAAAATCCCGGCCTTTATGTATCTTCTCGGCATCAGGACATCTGGCCAGACAGTGGCTGCTCCACTCCACAGCCCGAACTTTAACCCGGATGAAAGAGCCATACCTGTTGGCCTCAAAGCCATGTGTCATCTCGTACTCAATGCCTTGGAGCAGCAGGCTTCTCTGAAATCGTCTTCGATTAGTTCTCCTTCCAGATAATCAATGTCCTTTCCTCTTCTCTTCCCGGCCCTGAGCTTTATCTCCGGTGTTATTTTTTCTTCAATTCTTAATATTGATTTTTCCTGGCTTCTACTGGCAGGCCTGGCCGTGACTTTATTTTCTGGCTGGCTTTTTTATTTATTAAGAAAAGACCGGACTGTTCTTGCCCTTATCCTGGCCGGATTTTTTGCCTTCGGGCTTTGTCTCCATAGCTGGGAAAACCGGCAATACCAGAATAATTCACTTCACCAGCTCAGAGCTGAAGGTTATCTTGACTTTAAAGGAATACTCTTAAAATCCCCAGAACGCCGGCCTGACCGCGACCTCCTGGCGGTGAGGATAACCAGAGTTTCAATTGGTGGAGAAGAAAAAAAGATCAGTGGCCACCTGAGACTGACTCTGCCACATTCAGCCACCTCCGACCAGCCTCTCGAGCTTCTGGCCGGTGATACCATCGAGTTTTCAGCCAGTCTCAGCCCTGAAGAATCTTTCAGAAATTTTTTCCCGGATTTTATGCCCCGATATCTTCGCAGTCAGAAAATTCAGGCCCGGGCTTTTACCAAAAGTCCGCTGCTTGTAGAAAAAACCAGCCAGAAAAACCATTCGCTGGCGGGCTTTTTCTCCGCTTTAAGAAGGAAACTCCAGAAGAAAATCGAGATGGATTTTCCGGGAAAGGAAAAATTCAGTCTTTCGGCTGAGGGGGCCATTCTTGAAGCCTTGCTTCTGGGAGAAGATGGCCGACTTGACCAGAGAACTGACCGACAATTTCAGAAAACCGGACTTTACCATCTTCTGGCCATTTCCGGAGCTCATGTGGCGGTGATTACCTTTCTGCTTTATTCACTACTCAACCTTCTGCCAATTCGGAAAAAGACAATCCAGATAATTCTTCTCTTCAGTTTGATTTTTTATGCTTTTCTGGTTGAAGGCCAGCCATCAGTTTTCAGAGCCGCGATTATGGCTTCTCTGTTTTTCCTCGGGAAAATAATCTTTGCTGATGTCAATCTCCTCAATACTCTGTCTTTTTCGGCCATCATTCTGCTAATTTTAAATCCCTTCAGCCTGGATGATGTTGGTTTCCAGCTGACATTTCTGGCGACTCTGAGCCTGATTCTTTTTTATCAGCCGATATTCAGGCTGCTGCCTCGTTTGCCCCTCAAGCTTTCTGAGATGACCGCCCTGTCGCTGGCCGCAGTTTTGGGAACTCTGCCGGTAATCGTTCACAATTTCAACCGGGTGACCTTCGCTTCACTTATTCTTAATATCCCGGCAGTTCCTTTAGTCGGATTGATTATGGGAGCTGGTTATCTTTACCTGATTACTGGCGCCGTCCTGCCGGTAGCTGGACATCTTCTCTCGATTGCCTTGAAACTTGTGGTCCAGCTTTTTGTCTGGGTGACCACCTGGCTCGAGCCTTTTTCTTCCCTTTCCTACAGAATCCCGAGTCCTTCACTGGTGGTAATTCTTGGCTACTATGCTTTTCTTCTTCTTTTTCTTCTCAAGCCAAAATTCCGAGCCCAGAAAATTTCAACCGCTTCGGGCTTTCTGCTTTTCTTTTTTATCCTGATAACTTATCCCTTTAAACCCGACAACGACAGATTGACCGTTACTTTTATCGATGTCGGTCAGGGAGACTCAATGGTTATTGAATTTCCCGGAAGCCAGGTTATGGTTATTGATGCCGGCGGCTTTCCCCGGAGCGACTTTGACCCCGGTGAAAGTATAGTCTCGCCTTTTTTATGGCACAAAGGCTACAAAAAGATAGATTATCTTGTCTGTACCCATCTTCATCCTGACCATGCAGGCGGAATTCCTTCCTTAGCCAGAAACTTTCGGGTGAAAGAATACTGGTACGGGGAAGAAAATCCGGCCAGCTTACTCGACCGGGAAATTCGCCAGTCTTTAGCCAGAAGAGTCACCAACAGAAAGATAAGAGCTGGCCTGAAGACGACGGTCGGAGATGTCCAGATAGAAGCTCTCTATCCGGATGAACAGGCTTTTTCCATCTTTAAACCAGGTAACGATCTCTCGGCTGTAATCCGTCTTGACTACGGCCACCACTCATTTTTTTTCGCTGCAGACATAACCCGAAAGGTCGAAGAATATCTGCTCCCGCAGGCGCCGGAAAAGCTGAAGGCTACAGTCCTAAAGCTGCCTCACCACGGCAGTCGATCCTCATCCAGCCAGCAATTTCTGGAGGCGGTTTCGCCCGAATGGACGGTGATTACAGTTGGCCGGAATAATGTCTATGGCTTTCCTGACCGGGAAGTCCTGTCCCTCCTGGAAACAAAAAATATTAAAATCCTTCGCACTGACCTTGAAGGTGCAGTTGAATTTAGAAGCGACGGGAAGATCCTTCTGGTAAGAACGGCAGCCAGCCAGGTTAAAGATAATTGACCAAACGGGGGACAGGTACTGAGGCTCATTCGTAAAAAGTGTGGTGAAAAAAATAAGCAGATGTGGTAGGAACTCCTTGATGACAAATAATTTAGGAAAGGAGTTGACCTACCACAATGAGCATTAGGAATTTTATACTGAAATTTT
>Ga0315282_10005955_pt1 | contig 20571 bp, 22 predicted proteins | sample YL17G07_20_MG_FD_203693 | JGI IMG/M metagenome (GOLD analysis project Ga0315282, IMG submission 203693) | Sediment microbial communities from Yellowstone Lake, YNP, Wyoming, USA - YL17G07_20 | ecosystem: Environmental > Aquatic > Freshwater > Lake > Sediment | place: USA: Wyoming | collected... | reverse complement strand
CTTTGTTGAAACTTCTTTTGGACCAGGGACTCCCTGCGATACAAGGCGGAACACAACTCGCAATCACTGGGGGGCGTGACAAGGTTGAGAAACAGTCCGGGCACCTGAATGCGCAAGCGCTCGCAGGCAGCCACTAAATCCCTCGTTTCCTCAAAGGCCATATCCGTGGGAATGCTGACGGCATAGAGCGCCGTCCTGGCGGGATGGCTCAGCAGGGCGCGCAGTTTCTTGAGGTTCTTCGACATCGTCACCAATTCTTGAGAAAACTTCGTCAGTCGGAAGACCTGCCGGTATTTCAAGAAGAGATCGAAAAAAACCTTCAACCACTGATCGATGATTTCCGGAAGCTCCAACAGCCGAATCAGGTGCCCCGTCGCCGCGGAGTCGAGAACCAGAAGGTCATAGCTGCCCGAGGCGAGCAGAGCCATTACCCGAGTCAGGGCCATGACCTCGTCCAGGCCGGGAGGTGAAAGATCCAGAATTCTCTCCAACACTTCCCGGTCGAAACTCAAATCAAAATTGCTCGACACCGACTTGAGGAATTGCTCAACATCTCCAGCGTACTGCTTCTTGAGGACGGCAAATTCTGCCTCCGAATCGACCTCCAGGGCGGCCAGGCCGGGGACAATGGACTTCGGCCGGGAATCAATCGCTATCTCCAGGCAGGTCGTTAGTGAGTGTGCAGGCCCCGTGGAGAATAGCAGGACGTTCTGTCTTGAAGCGGTTCTTGCCAACTGTAGAGCTGTGGCGCAAGCCAAAGTAGTCTTGCCGACGCCCCCCTTGCCCGCAAAGATCAGCAGTGTAGCTTCGTGTGGAGGCTCTTCTGCCGCGCCCTCGACCCTGACGGCCGGCGCATTTCGTGATCGGCTCACCACGAGGGAAGCCTGGGCGATAGGCATGACTTGATGCCAGAACGACTCGAGAGGCTTCGCGCCACGAACCTCTTCGGGGAAAATCGGAATCCCCCAGAGAGCAAACCTGGAGAGGTTGGAGTCGCCGGAGAGTTTTCGCAATTCCCGCGCCTGGCGGAGCCGTTCGTCCCGGCAAACGGCACAAGGATTAGCCGGATACAGCTTATTGACCACGATATCGGTCATCGGCAATCTGAGGCGGCTCATTTCCTTGACAATCAAAGAGGTCTCGCAAATGCTCATCGCTTCAGCAAGCATCACCGGAACAAACCTGCACCGCGCGGGATCCCGGAGCAACTCTTCCATGCGCTTCACCGAACCGCTCAGCCCTTCGAGGAAGGCGTCGAGTTCGTCGTGATCCCTGGAATGGGAGAAAACCCACTTCATGTAGCGATGCTTCGCCAATAGGGTTTCCAACATTGCGAGCCATTTGCGAAGGAATTCCGGCATGGCGAGCAGCCGGAGCGTATGACCGCTGGGTGCGGTATCTACGATGATGCCATCGTAGGTGCGTTGCTCCACCCATGTGGACACCTCCAGGAACGCCATCAGCTCATCCAAGCCTGGCAGTGAGAGGTCGAGGAAGCGGCTGACCTCTTCGTCATCGAGGAAAGTCCCACGCGTGGCGATCTCCCGGAATTTGTCCTGGTGTTCCTGTTTGAAGACCAGGAGGTATTGGCGGGCATCAAGTTCTTCCACTCTCAAATTGTCTGGGGGATGCAAATCCCCCAGGCTATCCCTGAGGGAGTGAGCGGGGTCAGTGGAAATGAGGAGAAACGATGACTCCAGCGAGCGCCTGGCCCAATGAAGCGCCGCGCCGGTGGCGCAGGTGGTCTTTCCGACCCCGCCTTTCCCGCCGAAGATAAGCAGTTGCAGGCCGCGGGATTCCAAAAACGATGGAACTGGCATGTTCCCGGCGCAAGGAATATGCCCCTCACGCCACCTTTTCCTCTAGGCTTGAGTACTGTTTCTCTGTCTCTGTCTCTGTCTCTGTCTCTGTCTCTGTCTCTGTCTCGTCCGCTTCCCGGACCGCGTTGCGTCTTTGAATTCTGTCCAGGCGTTCGAGCAAGGCCTTTTCTTCCTGCCCAAACTCTTCTTCGGAGATCCGGCCGGTCTCCAATCTCATGTATAGATCGCTGAGCTCCGCGCTGAGGTTTTCGGACTCCGAAGCGAGCTCTTTCTGGGCGGCGTTGTGAATCTCGCGAATGATCCAGAACACACTCCGGACCGGGAACATCAGAATATCGTCCACAAGCAGCATGCTGATTTTTACCTCCGCCCGGCCTTACAGCTTCAGGTCGATCTCGACGAAATTATGCGGTGCCCATGGCCCGTTGAAGTCGAAAGCGAAGTTGTCGTCAAACTGCGTCGCAGCCTCGAAGACATCTTTCTCGAACTGCCCCATCGCCTCCCGATCGACGAGGCAAGCAAGATTGATGACCTCGCGTTCGTTGCGGCACTTCTTTCGTTCGATCTCCGCGCAGTGAGGCGACAGAATCGCTTCCACGTTGTCGGTGTACTCGTCCCGGTCCTCGTTGAGAAGACGGTCGAACATCCTCCCCACTTCGATCTTCTGCTCTTGCGTGGGTTCGCGGTGACCTGCCAGCAACTGGTCGCGGGCCACCCTCAGTTCCGGGTGCGTATTCACGAAATATTCGAAGATGTTGGGCACGTCCCACGTGACTCGCAAACCCATTTCAACTCTGCCCGCGACGCGACGGAGTTGCTCGAGTAGAGCATGCTGGTTACGAGAAAGCATCTTTCGAACTGCCTCCGGGCTGTCGGCGAGGATCCCGAAGGACATGGGCAGCGGCGTGGCCTCCGCCATGAGCTTTTTGAGGACTTCCTGGTGGGCCGCGAGACGGGAGCGTTCCGGGCGGATCGTTCCGCTGGGCACGTCGCTGACGACCGCCGCCACTCGCCCAACAGGGATCGAATACACCTTACGCCCATCGATGCCAAAGTCACCGTACGTGCGGCCCTGGGCGTCGGTTATGACCGCGTAAACGTACGTCCTGCCGCTGACGGCAGCTCGACTCGGCAGTTGTTTCTCAGCCGCTTTTGCAGTCGATGTTCGGCCCACACTCACTGATTTTTCTCCTCCGGAAAGCGGCGGGCGTAGTGAAGGATGATCTCCACCAGCATCGCACCGCGGAACATGGCGTTTTCGGGCTCGGTGGTAAGAACCTGCGCGGCGATTTCCTTCGCTGTGCGGCCCGAGGCATGGAGTTCCAAGATACGGGTGAGCAAGGTCTGGGAGGCTTGAGTATGGTTGCGATCCATGAGCTCGGGTTCTTGTCGATTTCGGCGACCTGATCCCTCCTCAGGGTTTTCTCCACCCACGGGCGCCTCGCTCCTTTCACGAAGTCGATCTCCGAGGATATCTATCGTCTGTTGCCTGGCTCTCCTTTGCCCGATGCGGCGAGGCCCCGAAGCCCTCGCTCCCTGGGCAGCCTTGTTCATCAGGTTTTGTGAACGCGCTCGAAGACCTCCTCGGCCGAAGGGCGCGGTACGATGTTCACTTGCTTGACCGCTTTGATAGTGCCCTTTTCCGTGCGGATCTCAAGTATCGCCTGGCACGCGAAGCACTTGACCGGACCCTCATAGTCGTCATAGGCGTCGTCGAGATCCACCTTGTGCCCGCAGCAAAGACAGTTGATTTTCATTTACTCCTCTCTTTCCCCTACCGAGTCCCTGGGTCCGTAGGCCACGACGTTGAGTTGCCCGTCCACCCGAAGTAAGTAGTCCTGGCAATCCAACACCTCCTTTCGTACCGGCAAGCCTAAAGCTCGTATGGTCGCATTCGGCAAATAAACCTCCGCCTCGGCCTCCCAGATTCCCTTCTCGGCGTCGATCTGTACCAGCTTCGTCACGCGCGCCTCCCGAACGTCCGGCTGTTTCTTCAAGAAGTCGCAGACCGCATTTCGGACATTGTCAATAAGAGAGGAGGGCGAGCGACGTTGCGCTTGAGGATCGCTCGCAGGCAACACCGGTTGGGCCATAGTGACGGTCTCCAGAATGTTTGCCAATCTTGTTCGCCTCCTTGCCCTTGTGGCTGCGCTCAGAGAATACCCTGCCCCTTGCAAGGGGTGCAGTAAAAGACCCCGTCTTCGCCCGTTCCCCCGCATTTAGGGCAGGTGGCGGCCTCCTTGCGGACGGACACAACTCCCGCCCCCCGACAGGCGAGGCAGCTCAGGTCGCCGCCTTCCCGTCCTGAGCCGAGGCACCTCAGGCAGGTAACCACGGGCGGGGTGACCTTGACCTTGCCGCTGGCCCCGCACACAGGGCAGCGGCTGGCGTGGCCATACTTCGGGTTCACGCCGCTGCCACCGCAGTAGGCACAGTCCACCGCGTCCACCACACGCTTACTCCGAGACCGTCTCTCTTCGAGTGCCCTGTGCCGGGCGAGGACTTTCTGGGCGTATTCCATGGGCTACCCTGCCATCCTTTGCCCGGAGCGCGCTGAAGGCGGCAGCACACGCAACGGACCGGATACACGCTCGAAGTGTTCGCTCCACTCCTGGTTGAGCCAAAGGCGCCGCGCTCCCCTCGAAGCCAGCCCCTTTTCCTCGAGAAGGATCCGGCGTCGATCCAGATGCGCCATCAACACTCCCGTGGCATTCGGGCACAAGCGGAAGCTCTTGATGTGTTGCATCGTTCGAATGTGGGCGGAAGTCTTCAGGGTTAACATCGGGTCTGTCCCTTTTAGTATCGGAGCTTGAACCCACCTGTCGTCGGGCGGGCCGCGGGCTTGAGTTGCAAGCCGGGAACGCCCCCTGGGCCGGCCCCGTTTGGCGGCCCCTCCAGGGCTTGCAACACCGCAGCCTTCTCGGCTTCGATTTCCTTCAAGCGAGCGTCGATGTCGGCTATCCGCTGGCGGGCGCTGTTCCTCTCCTTGCCGCGCCTTTCTTTCTCCATGTCCAGGCAGCCAAGCTTCAGGTAGGCCCGGGATGGGAGAGCTATCTGATCAACCCTTCCTGAGTGGGTCCGAATGTCCCGCAAGCCTCTCCTGGGGATCGCCATACCTTCACCTCCCCTTCTTTCGATCGGCTTTCTTGTGGAGTTTCGGCTTTCCGCACACCTTCCCGATTGCCTCTTCTACCTTTTGCCCCATGAGAGACTGGCCGTCGTGAGTAACTTTCGCCGTGTCCGTCTTGAGAACGTCGGAGCAGACCCACCAAAAGGTGGGGTCCTCGATCCGGGCGCTGCCGTGGCGGAGGGCGAGGATCTTCGCGATGGCGATACAGGCCCGGATCGTGGGGCGGTGGTTATTGACCCCCACACCGCGGAGTTTCCTGACAATATCCACGATCCTTTCCGCATCGGAGCGGGGAAGGCCCGACTTCGCCTCCGTAATCCGAACCTCCGTTTCGCGATCGAAATGTTGGAGGTTGATGGTGATCAGCCGGTCCATCAGCGCGTCCTGTGTCTTGTGGGTGCCGGCATATTCTTCGGGATTCGAGGTGAAGATGGCCCGGAAATCCGGATGCACCTCCAGGTAACCGGCGCCCGCCCCCAGCAGTTTTGGCAGATTGAGAATTCGCTCCTCCAAAACGCTGAGCAAGACATTATTCGCCTCCGGCCTTGAACGGTTGAACTCATCGTAGATGAGCGTATGGCCTTCTTGGCAAGCGGTTGTAAGGCGGTTGTCCACCCACAGGGATTTCATCTCCTCTTCGGTTTTTAGCACAGAATGGATGAAGTTATCGATCAGCCTGTACTTGCGGTAGCCGGCCACCCTGCCAACGAGGTCGGAACTGGCGAACTCGTCATCCCCGTGAATGAGCGTGACGGGTCGGCCGAGCTCGGCAGCAACATGAAAGGCCAGGGTCGTCTTGCCGGTCCCTGTCAGACCGGCCAGGTGAACCGCATATCCCACTTGGAGATAAGCCAGGGCGCGCTCCGTCAACTTCTGAACGTAGGGTGTTAAGACAAACTCGTCGCTGGGCTCCAGCAGGAGGTTGTCACCGCCGGTCGGGATCCTGACCGGCGTAACTGATAGGCCTGTCAGATCCTGGTCATTCATCGTAATTCATTCCCTCCCTACTCCCGCGCTTGTTGGTCAACAGCCTACTCGTCCCGTGCCACACAGCAGGCGCCTCGTGGCTCGGCCCGCTTTCGACCCGTTGGCCAGGGGTTTCTTTCCGCATTCGTCTCATTACACGGGCAGCCATCCGCGGCCGCGGCATCTTAGACACGACATCGCCGGGGCTGAGGCGTCATCGCCCGTACCCTGGCACTGCGGGCACACAACGGTGGGGCCCGCCGGCAAGGGGACAAGCCCTTTTCCGCCGCAAACGGTGCAGGTCAGGGTCTTAACGGCCCCGGTGCCTCCGCAATGCGCACAGCGCGCGTGGGGCGCCTGCACCTGCACTGTGCCTGTCCCTTTACAAACACAACAGGTGGAAAGCCAGGACATGATCCCAAACGGGTCCCTTCCGCTGCCGTGGCAAAAGGCGCAAGAAACCGCCACTCCATCGGATTCGCTGGAACCCGCTTTTGAAAGCATGATCTGCTCGCCCACGCGGCGTCACTCACCCTTCCGCTTGCTTTCCTCAATGTAGGGCGTTATGGATCAGTCCCTGGCGCGCGCTTCGCAATGCCCGGATCTCATTTCGCAATCGAGCCAAGTCGTGGGTTAGCACACCCATGGTGATCCTGCGTCCTCGTTTCTAATCTTGTTACTATGGGTGCCTTCCGTTCTCGAGCCCGCTGCCGTTTGATGCGACAGGGGGACGCAGCCGGGTGGCGGCCCGCCCTCCGACGCCTTGGCTCAGGAGGGCCCGCCGCGGAGCACGCCGCGGGGTTCAACGGGCAACCGTTCACTCCCAACCCCCGAGACCTTGCTGACCGCCGGGCCACTATGCGCCCCTACCGGCCCGAGCACGGCGCGGGGCAGTAAACTCAGCACTCATTTCCGGTTGCTGCCCGTGCTCAGCCCAAGCACGGCCCGCGGCAGCAAACTCAGCCCTCATTCCCCGTTGCCGCCCGGCCCAAGCACGGCGCGCGCCAGCTATATAAGCCCTGATTTCCTGTAGCTGCTCGCCGACAGTTCGTTTCAGGTTTTCCACGAAAGCCAGACGCTCCTCTTTGGCCCCCTTTGCCATGCGAGCGTGGGTGTCCGCAAAATCCGCACACATTTCAAAAACATCCATCGTGAGTTCTTTTCGGAACGCTCGCCGGCTTCCGCGCAGCGCCTGGATCTCCCCGACCAATCGAGTCATGTCCTCCACCAATCTGCCCATCGTAGTCCTCCTTCTATTTTTCCGGCCTTCTACCTCTCCACGCACTGCCAAGCGGAGGGCCATATGATGGCCCCCCACTCAGCAGCGGTCGGTCTCCAGCAAGGGACTAGGCCGGAGCCGCAGCAGTGGCTGTCAGACCGATAGCCTCAGCGTACTTCAGGTAGGTCTCGACCGAAGCGATCACCACGCGCGCCTCTATCGAGAGCAGCTCGATCCCCACCAGCGACACCTTCACCCAGGCGTCGATCACGATCCCCTTGTCGAGAATCCGATCGACAACTTCTGCCAGGCTCGAGGAGTCTGTCGACTTTTGGACCTTCGCCATGGCCGTTCTCCTTCCGGGTACAAAGACTACCCACGTTTCGGATTGGGCATGCCTCGCGTTTGGCAAGACTTGCTCCGGCTCCCTTAAGAGCAGAACACGTGCCACCCCAAACACCCATCGCAAGGTCTCCTGAAGAGCTTGATTCCAAAGACGAACGTCTCCCGGGCGGGAGAATGACCGTTCGCAAATGACACGAATAAGGAGTTCACTCCATGGAGTGCGGGCGCTAGTTGCAAGGCATGGCATCCCTATCGACGAAGTTGTAGGGCGGCCAGGGACCGCTTAATAGCAGCTTGGAAGACTGTCGCGAGTGGAGTTGGCGAGCGGCATGACGAAACGAATCGATGTTGTCGCGGGGCACGAGGAAGTAAATGGAGAGTAGGCGCCTCCTGCTCCACTCAGGCAATGCCACTTGACGGCGAACGTAGAGGCCGGCCAGGGAAGAGCACAGGTCGTCGACTAGCTTGCGCTGGTCCAGGTCGCACTTGTCCAAACAGAGATACTTTTGACGCCTTGCTTCAAGGTACGCAGTTCCAGGCATCGTCGAAGGAGGGGCTGGCGGGTGAGGCCGAACGTCCTTCTCCGGCTTGGCGCCGTTCGGGAGAACATGAATGCCCATTTCTGCTACCCCTGCGAGTTCGCGCAGAAGCGTTTCATATTCATCCCGACGTCTTTCCAGCAGGCAGGCGGCCTCGGATTCGTCAGCGACCTGACATCCGTATCTCAAGGGAATCACGGTCAGTGAACGGTAGAAGGCTTCCACAACTCTTTCATAGACCACCGTCTGTACGATATCGGGAGCCAAATCCGATTCCGAAAGCTCCGAAAGGGCAGCGCTCAAACCTTTCTGAGCCACCACAAACACCGGCTTTCCTCCGACGCCGGGAGGAATTTGGAGACTTGGTTGCCACACGCTGCCAAAGATGCAGTAAAGCAGATAGCTCACCCGGCCTCTTCCATCCCCAGTGGGGGTACGAAACGATAAGGGGGCCAGGGCCCTGACAGCTCGAAGGCCAGGCCTTCCTTTGCGTAATGGGCGCTCAACTCACCAATCTGAGCGCGAAATGCCATGGTTGCACTTCGGGGCAGCAGAAATGCCCAATTCGAGACAAGCTCCACGCCGCTTTCAGAAGTCTCGCGAAGCACCACTGGGCATTCGCAGAAATTCGACGCCTCACTCATGAGGAGGCTGGTAACCTGCCGGCAAGTCTCCTTTAGCCAAAGGCTCAATTCCCTCTCCGTCGCTGCCCGCGCCCGCTGCTCCTCGAAGTAGCGTCTGCCAGGGGGCAGCGTGGCAAGCTTTTCCTGTCGAGCTGCGAGGTTTGCGGACCTTAGGCTCTGCACGGCCTGCCGCCGGTCCAGCCGGCCCTTGACTGACCACTCGTCTTGACCGGATACCTGCTCGAGAAATTGCAAAATGGCCTTGTGATGCAATTCGAGAAACTCCGCCAAACTTTCCTGCGATGAGAAAAGAGTTCCGAAACGGACGGGCAGCACTGGGGAATCACGCATCACCCGCTCCACCACCGCCTCGTGGCGAAAGGCGCGCGGCCCCACCCAAGCCAACTCCTGCATCCGGAGTTCAGCCCCAGGACCGCAGAAATCTTCCTCAGGAATTTCACTCACAACAGCACAGATATCCGGAAAGTGGCAAAATAGACGTGGCGCGCCCCAACCTTCTACACTGACGCCTTCCATCTCACCAACAAGTTCAGACCGTGCAAAGCAAAACAGATAAAGCGCCATCTGACCTTCCTCCCTAGGGTCGAGGTAGCATGGGGCTTTAGCCCGGCACGTGCCGCCCCTGCGCTGCGCGCCGGGCAGGCTCGAAAGGGCAACGCTACTATTCACTATTCCTTTTCAGTATCTCCTCCAGCGCTGCATCCAGGTCAGCGGCCTCGATGGTTACACCGACTTGTTTTTTTTCGCCTGCCTGAACGGCTCGCCGCACAGCGGCGCGAGCGGCATAGGTGCAAATCGAATTGATATCGGCGCCATTCAAGCCGGCGCTTCGGGAGGCAAGGCCCTTGAAGTTGATCCCTCTGCTCAGCGGCTTGCCTGCAAGATGAATTGCAAAGATTTCGCCGCGCCCGTCTTCATCGGGAAGCGGAATTTCCACCAACTCGTCAAACCGGCCCGGCCTGAGAATGGCGGGATCGAGCAAATCCGACCGGTTCGTTGCGCCAAGCACCAGCACTCCCTTCAGCTCTTCCACTCCATCGAGCTCGGCGAGAAACTGGCTCAACACGCGCTCCGCAACGTGAGAGTCGGCCGTGCCCGCCCCGCGACTAGGCACCAGCGCGTCGATCTCATCAAAGAAAACGATGCAGGGCGCCGCCTGGCGCGCCTTGCGAAACACCTCCCGCACCGCTCGCTCGGATTCCCCCACGTACCTGGAGAGCAGTTCCGGCCCTTTGACTGAAATAAAATTTACGCGCGTCTCGCTGGCAATGGCTTTGGCCAGAAGGGTCTTCCCGCAGCCAGGCGGCCCTGACAGCAAGATACCCTTGGGCGGCTTGATCCCAGCCTGGGTGAAAAGCTCTGGGTGCTGGAGAGGCCACTCGACGGCCTCCACAAGCTGCTGCTTGATTCCGGCCAGACCGCCCACCTCCTCCCAGCGCACATTGGGAACTTCCACAAAGACTTCGCGCAGCGCCGAGGGCTCGATGCCCCGCAGGGCGTCCAGGAAATCCTCCATGTTCACTTCGAGCTTTCCCAGTTGGTCGTAAGGAATCCGCGCCAAGCCGAAGTCCACGTCCGGCATGATGCGCCGCAGGCAAATCATCGCTGCTTCCCGGCAAAGCGCCTCCAGGTCGGCTCCCACAAAACCGTGCGTGATCTCCGCCAGGTAGTTCAGGTCCACTTTTTCGGCCAGTGGCATTCCCCGGCTATGGATCTCCAGAATTTCGCGGCGTCCGTGGCGATCCGGAATGGGGATCGCGATCTCCCGGTCGAACCGCCCGGGGCGCCGCAAAGCGGGATCGAGCACATTGGGGAGGTTGGTCGCCGCAATCACGATGACCTTCCGCCGCTTAGCTAAACCATCCATGAGCGCCAGGAGCTGGGCGACGACGCGTTTCTCGACCTCGCCTACCACCTGCTCCCGGCGCGGCGCAATCGCGTCAATCTCGTCCAGGAAGATGATGCTGGGCGCTTTGCGGCTCCCCTCCTCGAAAATCTTCCGCAAGTGGGCTTCGCTTTCTCCATAGAACTTGTGAATGATTTCCGGCCCGCTGACGGCATAGAAGTTCGCCTGGGTTTCATGGGCGATGGCGCGGGCAATCAGCGTTTTGCCGCACCCGGGCGGTCCGTGCAGCAGCACCCCCTTGGGCGCATCGATCCCCAGGCGTTCAAAGACCTCGGGATATCGCAAGGGCAGTTCAATCATTTCCCGGATGCGCAGGAGCTGGGGCTTCAGGCCGCCGATATCTTCGTATGAGATCTCCCGCGCGGCTACCTCCTCGGGTTGAGCCGCCTTGGAGATCACCAACTGGGTCGTGGGGTTGATGAGCACCGGGCCGTGTGGCGAGGTGCTTTCCACCTTGAAATCCGCCCAACGCGTTCCAAACAGGATCACCCGGAGGCGATTGCTCGCCAAAATCGGCAGGCCATCCAGGCGGCTGCCGATGTAATCCAGATCGCGCTCGGAGGGAGTGATATTCACTGGGGCAAGCACCACGCGCTCCGCGGGTGGGCAGCCGATCTTGCCCACCTGAACGAACTCATCCAACCCCGTCCCCGCATTCTCGCGGGTGATGCCGTCCAGTTGAACCCTCGACTGGCCACGCATTTCCTTGTAGGCGGGCATCGCCTTGCACACCGTTCTGCCTTTACCCGTCACCTCGACGATGTCGCCCACCTCCACCTGCAATTTCGCCAAGTCCTCCGGCCCCATGCGGGCGTACGCGTGGGCCACATCCTTGCTGAGCGCTTCGCTGACTTTGAGCTTGAGCGAGTTCATCGCCGCCTCAAGGGTATTGACTCCCGCGCAGGCTGAGGAAAGACCTGCGAGTGATTGTCATTCTGAGCCAGCCGCCGTCATCCCAAGCGCCGCGAGGGATCTCGCTCTGAAACCGAGACACGGCGAGATTCCCCGTCGTCTGCGGCTCCTCGGAACGACAGTGTGGTACAGCACTTCGTCAGCCAGATGTCTTTCTACCTCGGGAATTTGATCTCCAATATCCCGTTGTGGCATGCGACCTGCATTTTTTCCTTGGTCACGCTCCGTGGCAGGAGGACTTCCTTCCGGTATTTCTTCTCGCCTCGCGCCGCGGAGATGGTCAGGACATCGTCCTTGAGGTCAATCTGCACGTCACCCTTCCCGATGCCGGGCAACTCCGCCAGGACCAGCAGGTGTTCGTCTTCCTCGAAAACATCAACCATGGGTTCGCGCACCTCCTGAACCTCGGCCCGTCCCGATTTCGTGTCCCGGCGAATATTGCCAAAGGGCTCGATGCGGGGCCCCTCGTCTCCCAACCCAACCTTTACGCTGAAGCCGTAGACGCCTTTGAGCTCCCTTCCCGGGCCGCGAATTTCGCCCGATTTCGAGAGCTCTTGGCCTGTTTCAGCCAGTTCGCCCAGCTTCTCCACCAGGTCGGCCAGCCCTTTCAGTATTCCTCCCACTCCACCTTCCCCCCCGCCGTGCGGGATGCTGCTCTTCCTTTTTTCTGTCATAACGCGCCTCGTTTATTTAATCGGCCAAAATCCCGTATCGCCTGAGCTTGGAATAAATGGTCTTGTAATCGATATGAAGCAAGCGCGCTGCCTTCGCCTTGTTGCCTCCCGTTTCCCGCAGCACGTGCGCGAGGATTTCCCGCTCTATGGCGACGATCTTGCGATGAGTGATTTCTCTCAAGGTAAGCCCTGCCTGAGCAGGGTCCGTCGCTTCCGGGTCACCTGCCAAGCCGGGAGCGGCTTGCTTGGCGACCTCGCACTCGATCCCCAGGTGCTGTTCAGTGATCGTGTCGTCTGCCAGGAGCACCGCCCGGCGAATCACCGAGCGCAGTTCGCGAACGTTCCCGGGCCATTGGTAGGCAAGCAGCGCATCGACGGCCGGCTGCGCGAAACCCTTCACTTTCTTCTGCAACTCCAGGTTGGTAAGGTCTACGAACCGCTTGGCGAGATATAGAATGTCTTCCTGGCGTTCCCGCAAGGGAGGGACCCAGATGGTGAACTCGTTTAATCGAAAATAAACGTCACTGCGGAATGAGCCCGCTTCCCCCAAGCGCTGCAAGTCCTGGTTACTGGCCGCCAGGACCCGAACATCTACACTGACAGGTTGCGAGCCTCCGACGCGGTAGACTCTCTTCTCTTGAAGTATCCGCAGCAATTTGGCTTGCGAGCCCAAAGGCAGGTTCGAGATTTCGTCCAGGAAGAGCGTCCCGCCGCGAGCCATCTCAAATTTGCCGATCCTCTGTTTGTCCGCACCTGTGTACGCTCCCCTTTCGTGCCCGAAGAGTTCGCTTTCCAAAAGCGTCTCAGGGATAGCCCCACAGTCCACGGCCATGAAGGGAGCTGCACATCGAGGGCTAAGTTGATGAATGGCCTGTGCGACCAATTCCTTCCCCGATCCGGTCTCCCCAAGAATCAGGACGCTGAAGTTGGTTTTAGCCACGCGCGTAACATCGGCCGTCAGCCGCTTGATGCCGTCGCTGGGTCCCATGACTTCCCGCAGCGAACACTCGCTCTGAAGCTGGCTCGAGAGGCTTCGGACCTTACGCTTGAGAGCGCCCTCGTTCAGCGCCCGGAAGATGACGCGCAGGACGTCGCGGTGTCGAAACGGCTTGGCAAGATAGTCGTGCGCGCCGGCTCGCATCGCCGCCACTGCGCCTCGTACCTCCGGGTAGCCCGTAATCAAGATAGCCGGGAGGTCATCATCCAGGGACTTCGCGGCTTTCATGACCTGCATGCCGTCCATGTCCGGCAGCCTTAAATCCACCACCAGCACGTCGGGATGCTCCAAGCGGACCTTTTCCAAGGCCGCTTCTCCCGTATGCGTCACCAGCGGCATCAGGCCCTCCTGGGCCATGTACTCGGACAGGAGCACGCAAATGTTCTTGTCATCGTCCACAATGAGAATCTTGCTTCCCACAGCATTCACGGTCTTTTCTCTCCATGATTCACAGCCGGTTGGAAGGGGCAAAACACGCGCACGTCTTTATCGAGCCAGGGGCGAATGGAGTGAAGCATCCCCAGAAACAAGAGGCCCGTTTCCCCTGCGCGCAGCGTGTCGCTAATCCGCCGTGCGATGTATTCATCGCGCCGCTTGAGCAACAAATCCCTCAAGGCCTTCCAGCGTGCCTCACTTCGCAGGCTGGCCTCCGCCTTCCCGGTAGCAAACTCTTCCTTGACAAACTGGTATTCCTCCACCAGCAGCTCAGAAGATTCCGTGCCCATGATCATGGCGCCTTTATCCCTTAAGCGCAGAAGCAGCCGGTGATTCCGGCTGCCGGCGTTGGCGAGCTCCGTGACAATCTCCAGCTCACGCCCACAAACCGGCAGACCATCCTGATAGATACGGACGCGTTTGTAGGGCAAAACAAGCTTATCAATGCCCTGCTCAATCTGGCTCCACAGTTGGCCAATCTGGCTCACGTTGCGTTCCCAGCGGCGTTTCCCTAATTTCTTGATTTTCAGGCGCTCGATGGACCCGCTTAACGCTCCCATATCAGCTTGGGTATGGACAATAGGAACGTAGATGAGAGTCCGATTGTTGGAAGTCGAAGTTTGCCTGTTCGGAGTCACATGTATTTTATCGGCACCCTGAGGGCAATCCTTAAGTCCCGTTCCGGAGTCAATCTGTCGGCTACCTTTGTGACCTCGATACTGCTATGCAAAGTCCCTTTTAACTCAGGGCTCAATAACAAGTTGAGTAATGGAGAAACTCAGATCCGGCCATGCAGCCAGCAATTCCTCTCAGGCAGGGCAGGGTGGCCTGCGAGGGGGGTCGGTTTGTGTTTACACGGGTGCTGGAAACAGGCGGGGCGGGATACCTCGGCAGCCACATAGCGAAGAAGCTGGCGCGGGCGGACTTTAAGCCCATTGTCCTCGACAACCTCAGCCAAGCACACCGTTTTCCTCGATGACAAGACGAAGAACTCTCCTGCCTTGCCGAGGCTGGCAATCCCGACGGCCTGTTTGGCTACGCCAACGCCCGTTCCAATTCAGAGAAGAAGATTTGGGCGGAGTTAGGACGCCGTGCCGGGTCAACGTGGAGTGCCCTTTCGAGAAACTGCTGCCAGCGAGTCGGCGCTCCCGTGGCCAGTGGCCTGAAACGTCCCATAAGCACGGCGCTGTAGTCCGCTCCTGTGGTCCCTGCAAACGGGTGTACGCCAGTCAACATCTCATAACTTATCACACCCAGCGCCCACAGATCCCACGATGGATCAACGGGCTGACCGCACAACTGCTCGGGCGCCATGTAGGCCAAGGTCCCGACCAGCGCGCCACTTCGGGTGTCAGCGGTCGCTTGGGCGGCGGCCGGCAGAAACTTTGCAACCCCGAAGTCCAGCACCTTGGGTACTTCCCCGGCTTCACTACGCGACAGGAAGATGTTCTCCGGTTTGAGGTCGCGGTGGACCAATTGTCGCCGGTGCGCCGCCTGCACCGCCGCACAGACCCCCCGCATGATCTCGACCACGCGCGCCGGGGGCGGCGGAGGCTGAGTATCTCGCGGCTGCCCGGATTGGCTCGTGGGAAGGGCGGTGTTCAAGGTGATCCCTCCTTCGCAATCAAGTATCCCGCGTGCTTCGCCAAGGTGGTCCGCCGCGGCAAGACCCCGCGAAGCGTTCTTGCCACCACCCGCTGGGTTGGTGAACTCGCTTCGCCAGCCAGGATTGGGCTACGGCCAGAGCGGACCGGACGAAATAAAGCTTGACAATGTGACGCAGCATTCCTTAATATGATGCTGAATTCATTTTATGATGTCAAGTTCAAACATGCAGAAACGAGGCTTGACCATGAGTACCAGGACGCTTCCGCGCCGAGAGCGTGAAAAGCTCCGGCAGCGCGATGAACTGTTGGCGGCGGCCCTGGAGCTTTTCTCCCAAAAGGGCTATCACAACGTGTCCATGCAAGACATTGCCCAGAAGGCCGAGTTCGCCGTCGGCACGCTCTACAAGTTTTTCCGGGACAAGGAAGACCTGTACAAGGCGTTGATCAAGACGAAGGCGGAGGAATTCCACGGAGTTCTGAAGGATATCCTTAGACGGTGCGATTCCGAGGATGTGCTTTCCGTGCTGAAGAGCTATGTGGCGGCCAAGGCCGCACTGCTAACAGGCGGGGCGGCGATGTTGCGCCTTTACTTCGCCGAGACGCGAGGGGCGAGTTTCAACATCAAGGCGGGACTGGACCGCGAAATCCTGAAGTTGTACGAGGATCTTTTGGTCAGACTGGCAGCAGTTTTTCGAGCCGGGATACGCCGGAAAATCTTCCGTACGCTCGACCCCTACTACACGGCCGTCGCCTTGGAAAGTCTTACCAATGGCTTCCTCCAGTGCTGGATAGAGGATCCTAAGCGCCATCCCTACGAAGCCAACGTGCCGCTGATCCTGGACATGTTCTTTGCGGGCGTCTTGCGCCGTTGACACCCCAGGCCAGGGTCCGCTGCGAAACGCCATTGATTGGGAGAGGGAGTTTGTATGTATCGGAGGAAATTTCTCGTGAATCTTCATTGCCCGCGTTGGGCTCGTGCCGTCGCGCTGCTGGCTCTGCTCCCTGGCGCTGGGTTACTGCCGTCAGCGCGCGCCCAGCAGCCCCAAGCACCGCCACCGCTCACGTTGACGCTTCGACAGGCAGTGGAATTGGCACTTAAGAACAACCTCCAAGCCCTGCTGGCCCAGGAAGGTGTGGTACAAGCCAAAGGCGAGAAGGGACTGGGGTTGTCGGCCCTGCTGCCTCACGTCACCGGCGCGGCTTACCAGGCTAACCTGACGGCGAATCTAGCGGCCATGGGTCTGGGTCCGTCCACCTTCCCCGGACTCAATCCTTTCGTTGGGCCATTCAGCAACTTTGATGCGCGGTTGCGGCTGGTTCAGAATGTTTTCAACCTCGCGGCCATCCGGCGCTATCAAGCCTCACTACATGGTTTGGCTCTGGCCCGTGAAGAGCAACGTTCAGCAGAGGAGCAAGTCATGATCACCACCGTTCTGTCTTATGTGGCTGTCCTCGAAGCCCAGCAGTCCGTGGAAGCCGCGCAGGCAGACGTCAATCTGGCCAAACGGTTGCTGGAGTTGGCCGTCAGTCAACACAACGCCGGGGTGGCCACGGGAATCGATGTAGCACGGGCCCAGACACGGCTCGCCAGCCAAGAGGTTCGGCTGGCGCAGGCGCAGACAACTTTGGATTCGGCGCGGCTGAATCTGTTACGAGTTGTCGGTGCTCCCCTGGCCAGCGAACTGGTGCTGGCGGAGACGATGCGCTTCGCCCCCGAAGTACTGCCTGGTCCGGAGGAGGCGGTCGAGAAGGCGCTTGGCGATCGGGTGGAGATCCGCAGCGCGCAAGAGCAGGTGCAGATTGCTGCGGCGCAAAAACGGGCGGCGGTAGCGGGCTGGATGCCATCGGTGAGCTTTTTCGGCGACTACGGGAGCAGTGCCGTTACGCCGTGGGAGACCAATCTCCCGACCCGCTCGGTCGGCATCCGTATGGATCTTCCGGTGTTCGACGGCGGACGGACTCGTTCCGAAGTTCAGATAGCTACCAGCCGCCTGCGGCAGGCCGAATTGCGCTTGAACGACCTCCGAGCAGCAGTTGAAAAGGAGGTCCGCCAAGCCCTCGACAACCTGGCTACCCGCCGGAAGCAAGTCGAAGCGGCCCAGCAGGCACGGACGCTGGCCGAACGCGAACTGGAACTCGCCCAGGACCGCTTCCGCAACGGTGTCGGCGACAACGTCGAAGTGGTGAACGCGCAGACCGCTTTGGAGAATGCCCGCCAGGGCGTGGTCGAGAGTCTAGCGCTGTTCAATGTGGCCCGGCTTAATCTGGCAGCCGCCATGGGCCATGTCGAAGATTTTCGCCTGTAGGCACATGAGGAGATGAGTTCATCTATGAGCGAAACAAGCGGAAACGAAGGGGGAAAACCTTCCTACGCCATCACGAGCCCGGCGCAAAATCACCGGACGCGCAACCTGCTTATCCTGGCGGCCGTGATCGGAGCCGTCGTAGGCTCGGTGTACTACTGGCACCGGAAGGGATTTGAAACCACGGATGACGCCTTCATCGATGGCGCGATCGTTCAGATCAGTCCTCGCGTTCCCGGCCAGGTGTCGCGGGTTTTGGTGGCGGACAATCAGCACGTCAAGCAAGGCGACCTGCTGCTGGAGCTTGATTCCCGGGACTATGAGACGGCGGTGGCGCAAGCCAAGGCGGCGTTAAACCATGCTGTCGCCAAAAGCTCTGGGGCGAAGGCGGGACTCGAGCTTACCGGTACGGTCACCGATGCTGCTCTGGTGCAGGCCCAGGCTGGTCTGAAAGCCGCGCAGGTTCAGGTCGATGTCGCCCGAGCGGCCCTACAACAGGCGGAAGCGCGGCGGGCGGCGGCGGAGGCCGAGGCCCAGCGGGCCGCGGCCGATGCGGAACGCTACCGGGCGCTTTACAAGAAAGATGAAATCTCGAAGCAATTGCTTGACCGGGCAGAAACCGAGGCGCGTGCCACGGCGGCCAATCTCGATGCTGCCAGGCAAACGGTGGCGGCTGCTCAGGCTTCGCTCCGTCAGGCTGAGACGATGGTGCGCCAAGCCGAAGGACGATTGCAGGAGGCCCAAGCCAGACCGGAGCAGATTCGCGTCCGCCGGGCCGATTTCGAAGCCGCGAGTGTCGAAATCGAGCGCGCTCGGGCGGCGCTTCGGCAGGCGGAATTGAACCTCTCCTACACGCGAATCTACGCGCCCGAATCCGGTTACATCACGAAAAAGTCCGTAGAGCCCGGCAACATCGTGGGGGCGGGCCAAGTCTTGATGGGGCTGGTTTCCGACCGTCTCTGGGTGGTGGCCAACTACAAGGAAGTGCAGTTGCGGCGCATGCGGGCCGGACAACCGGTGAGCATCAAAATTGACGCCTATCCGCAACGCAAGTTCCGTGGCCAGGTGGACAGCATTCAAAGCGGCTCTGGCGCTCGCTTCAGCCTGATGCCGCCGGAAAACGCCACCGGCAACTACGTTAAGGTCGTTCAGCGCGTACCAGTGAAGATCGTGTTCACCGAACCGCTGCCGCCTGAACTGAAGATCGGCCCCGGGATGAGTGTAGTGCCGGAGGTGAGGGTGCGATGAGCTCATCTCCCCATCCACCTGCCGACCCACCGGATGCCGCCGAGTGGCACACACGCGTCAATCCCTGGCTGATTGCCGCTTCGGTAGTGCTGGCGACATTCATGGAGGTGCTCGACACCACCATCGTCATGGTCGCGCTCCCGCACATCGCAGGCAGCATGGCCGCCACCAACTCCGAGGCCACCTGGACGCTGACCAGTTACCTGGTGGCGAACGGCATCGTTGTGCCCATGAGTGGGTGGCTGGCGCTGAAGTTTGGGCGTAAGCGCCTCATCATGATTTGCACCGCGCTGTTCGTCATCAGCTCTATGGTCTGCGGCGCCGCGCCGAACCTGGCCGTGCTGGTCATCGCCCGCATCTTTCAGGGCTTCGGCGGCGGGGCGATGGTGCCCGTGGCGCAGGCGGTGCTGCTCGAATCGTTCCCGCCGGCCAAGCGTGGTATGGCCATGGCCATGTTCGGCCTGGTGGTGGTGGTGGCGCCTATCATCGGCCCTACCTTCGGCGGCTGGCTTACGGACAACTACTCCTGGCGTTGGGCGTTTTACATTAATCTGCCCACCGGACTGCTGGCCCTGTTCCTCATGGGTCGTTTTCTGGAGGATCCACCCTGGATCACGCACGGCAAGGCAGGTCGGTTGGATGGCATCGGTTTCGCGTTCTTGGCACTGTGGGTCGGGGCGCTCCAGGTGGTGCTGGATAAGGGTCAGGACGAAGACTGGTTCTCAAGCAGATTTATCACGCGCCTCACCGTAATTACCATCATCTGCCTCATCGCCTTCATCATTCGCGAACTGCGCACCCCCGAACCTTTCGCGGACCTGTGCGTCTTCGCCGATCGCAACTTCTGGACCGGTACGCTCACAACGTTCGTTATCAGCGGCGTCCTGTACGCTTCCTCGACCATATTGCCGCAGTTCCTGCAGACGCTGCTCGGCTACACCGCTGAACTCAGCGGTTGGGCGATCACGCCCCGCGGGTTCGGTGCCGTGGTCGGGTTGCCGTTGGTAGGTTACCTAGTCTCTTTCCTTGACGGACGCAAGCTCATCATTTTCGGGTTGTGCATGGTGGCACTGAGCAACTACCTGCTCGGCAACCTCAACATGGAGATCGCCATGGAGAGCATCGTCATCGCCAACATCATCCAGGGGTTCGCCATGGGCTTCGTTTTCGTGCCTTTGATGACGCTGGCGGTGGGCACGCTGCGCAACGAGCAGATGGGAAATGCGACGGGTATCTTCAACCTGGTGCGAAATATCGGCGGAGGCATCGGCATTTCCGCTGCCACCACGTATCTGGTGCGCAGCGCGCAGCGCCACCAGACATTGCTGGTAGCCCATCTCACCCCTTACGATCCGGCCTACCAGCAGCATCTGGCCAGACTCCAGGCAGCGCTCACTCCACTCGTCGGTGCGCCGCAGGCGCAGCCGCTGGCACATGGAGTAATCTACGGCATCCTGTTGCAGCAGTCGAACCTGCTGGCGTTCGTTGACACCTACCGCTGGATGGCCCTGGCCGTGTTGTTTTGCATTCCCGGGGCCCTGCTGATGAAAAAGGTCATCGCCCGGGGTGGCATCGCTATGCATTGAGCTCCAAACCTGCGCAACACCAGAGAAAACATCCCCCTCTGCCCTTAGCCCGCCGCGAGGTGACGGCGAACGCCACGACTGAGATACTCAAAGCCGTCGACGCGGCGCCGGAGGCGCGTGCTTCGTATGCCTTGGCGGGGCAGACCAAGAAAGGTTTCCTGTCTGCGATTGGGTTTGACGAAGGGACCAACATCGGCCGGATTGGTGGACGCCTTATCGAGAAAGCGAACCGGCGTCGCG
>Ga0315282_10005954_pt1 | contig 20576 bp, 17 predicted proteins | sample YL17G07_20_MG_FD_203693 | JGI IMG/M metagenome (GOLD analysis project Ga0315282, IMG submission 203693) | Sediment microbial communities from Yellowstone Lake, YNP, Wyoming, USA - YL17G07_20 | ecosystem: Environmental > Aquatic > Freshwater > Lake > Sediment | place: USA: Wyoming | collected... | reverse complement strand
TTAATAATGGTTTTTAATGTGGTGTAAAGACCTTATAGGTGGAGTTTGTCTTTTTGCTTTTATCTTTTTGACCTTATAACTTCAGATAGAATGGAATCAGAATAGAATATATGTTGGGGAATTTCTATAGTTGATTCAAAATCATTGACAGTAACATAGCTAAAGGTTATAATTACAATGGGTATTTATTTGAGGAATATTAACTCACAGTAAAATTGTTTTTATTATAAAATAAATTTTTTATGTTGCTTATGTCTTTTAAGGAGGATTTCCTGATGCGAAGATCATTCTGTGTTCTGGTAGCTATTTTTGTTATGTTATGGTGTGTAAGCCATGAAAGTATGGCAAAGATGATAAACGAGAATGCAGGCACCAGAAGCGGACAGATACTAAAGATGAGTGTTGGTGCTAATGCTGTTGGAATGGGTGAATCTTATGTTGCCAGTGCAGACGACGTCTATGCTACCTACTGGAATCCGGCGGGTCTAAGCAAAGTTGAAAAGGTTCAGATTGGTTTTATGCACAACGAGTGGTTTGAGGATATAAGATACGAATATCTAGGATACGTTCAACCTTTGTCAAATCTAGGGACGTTAGCTGGCAGTGTATCTTATATTTCAATGGGATCACTTGATAAGACAGACGAAAATGGTATCGAAGAAGGAACGTTTCGTCCTTATGATATATTGGCTGTTCTTTCTTATGGAACAAAACTAAACAGTTCCTTATCGTTTGGGGTAAACGCCAAATTCCTGCAGGAGAGGATAGACGAACAAAAGGCGCAGGCATTTGCCGTTGACCTTGCTGGTATGTATACCATGAAAAACGGTCTTATAATAGGCGCAAACATTCAACACCTTGGAACTAAGATGAAATTCATAAATGAATCTTATGGGCTTCCGTTGAATTTCAACGTCGGCGCTGCTTATAAGCTTTTAGACAATGATTTGACATTTGCCGTTGACACAAACATACCGTCAGACAATGATGTGAATGTTGGCTTTGGTGCGGATTACAGGATCGTGAATATGTTTGATCTCCGTGTCGGATATAGATATACTGCGGGTGGAAATGATCTGGGAACTGCTTCGGGATTACGTGCAGGTGTTGGCTTCGGCATTGGAAACTACAAGCTAGATTATGCCTTTGTTCCTTATGGCGAACTCGGACAGTCGCACAGGATATCTCTCGTAGCAAGCTTCTAAAACAACATCACAAATTCCTTTGGTTCAATATTGTTGATAAATGATGGTAATATTGTATCAAATTTTCAGTAAAGTGTCACCTTTTTTCACGTATGCCACAAGAAAACCCTTCACTTTGTTCAGGGTGACAAAAAATGTCATTCTGAGCGTAGCAAAGAATCTTCTTTCCGTTGGAAAATATCCCTAAGTGAAAAACTCTTATCATACATACAAAAAAGCTAATAAGGCAAAGAGAAGATAGCAAAAAGCAAGTCATCCATATCAAGTATATCAGTCATTCTCATCCATGAATAGATGATCTTGGCGTTTTTTGGTGATGAAACCTTATGCTCAATATAGGCAATACCATCGCCGTATGATCGCCCAGTGTTATCTTTTAGCCTTGCAAGCGGATAGTAGATATCACCATTATTGTTTTCTTTCCACACGCAAGGTCGCCAGCGCAGATCGCCAGTCTTTGGAAACTCAACAGATTCAGGAAGCCCTTTTAACTTTTTATTGTCTATCTGGAATGAAAGTTTCACATCAGCAGGCGGATTTTCCCAACCGACTTGAATTGGCAGACCAAACTTTAACGTAGAAAACACCATTTTCCCTTTCTCATTATAGAAAAACGGGAAAGATTCCGCTGAAAGGACCATTAGCGTTCCACCGTCCTCAAGATATTTCAGTATCGCCTTGTCAACATCGCCTTTCTTCTTCACCGTTTGGGTATAATTCTCATGTCCAGCATAGACAGTTATCGGGAAGTTTTTAGCATTAAAGATATTTGAGTTTACAACTTCCTGCCATGATAGCTCTTTAACGTCTAGTCCAACGCTCAAAAGCCAAAAAACCGAATCCCCGACAAAATCAGGTAGAACAGCGATAGCCTTATCTTTATATAGCTTTCTCAATTCATCAGCTTTTTCTTTTGATATGCCTGAAGCCTTCTTTTTTGTTTGGGGATTGCTATAAGGCGTTTTTTTGAATTGCTTTGTGTATTCCCCGGTAATCTTGATATATTTGTCGCCGTCTTCCCAACTCGGTTCTATCTCTGAACCTTCATGCCATTCGTTAAAAGACGTGATAAGCACCCAATCGGAGTCTGCGGAAATAGCGGATTCCCAGAGTATCTTGTAAGTCTGCCCATCCATGCGATCAGCTTTAACACCGGGCTTTCTAACCTTCGTATCATCATATCCCGGTATTACGGTTATGCAAGAGATTTTCTCTTGTTTTCTTGCCATCCTCACTGCGTTGTCAAAAAATTCTTGGCTAAGTTTTTTCAAATTATCCGGACTTTTGCCTTGCACCCATCCGCATATATTATATATGTGTATTCCGTCAAATATACTGGCGTATCCATTTTGATAGCCGTCAGCGATTAGGATAAAATCTTTGCCATATTTTTCTTGGGCATTAGTGATAATTTGAGACCATTCGTTCACTGAAACTTGTCCCATCACCCTACCAAAAACGAATATCACAGGCTTGCCGTCTACCTTCATAAATGCAGGATGTGAACCATAATTATTAAGAACATAAAGAAGATCGTTTACTGCACGATCAATCTTCTTTTTCCCTTTTTCGGGAGCGTTTTCCCAGTAAACTGTAATCTCAAAGCCTTTTTTGCCAGCAATGTCAAGAACCTTTCTAAAAGCTTTATCATCATAGGTATTTTGTCCCCACCATGTGCAGATAAACCCGTCTATGCCATTGCTTTTGGCGAGATTGATATGATAATCGATGATCTCCGGATCATAAGAGTCATAGGCGCCCTTAGCCGGATAGTGCGTTGCAGAAGCTATATAATGCTCCTCCGGTTTGACGTTATCCCAATGAATCCAATGACCATGATTCTCTGGTCTGCCATACCAAGTATAATAAAACGCTAAAACCTTTCTCGGCACTTTTTCATATTGTATTGCCTGCCTTGATTCAACAAAATCCAACATTGTCATTGACTTATCAACGTCCTTTCCCACATCAGCAGAACACGGAAAAATTGACGTTATCATCAGATATACGAAAATCGCTTTCTTCATCGTTAATCCTCATTACTCTCAACCTTAGCCTTGTTCAGGGGACAGTAAATGTCATTCTGAGCGTAGCGAAGAATCTTCTTTCCGTTGGAAAATATACCTAACTGAAAAACTCGTATTACTATACCGATTTTATATCATTAAAGGCTTTTTCGTATACCTTATTCACTTCCTTCAAATCCTTCTGGAACTCGCATTTATCAAGTATCTCTTTTGGTGGAAATATGGCTGGATTGTTTCTGATCTCAGGCTTTAGTAGAGCCATTGAGGCTGTATTGGCATTTGCGTACCACGTAAAATTTGAGATGTCGGCGCTTACTTCGGGTCTCAAGATGTAATTGACAAACTCCTCTGCTATCTCTTTATTTTTCGCACCTCTGGGAATACACATATTATCTATCCACATATCAGTGCCTTCTTTAGGGATTATATATTTTATCATCTTATTAACCTTCAATGCCTGAAAAACGTCACCACTGTATCCCTGAGCCAACCATATATCGCCAGATTTTAGATAGTCCACATAAGTATCCGCAGTATATGCTTTAACGAGTGGTTTCTGCTTGAGAAGCATCTGCTTGGCTTCCTCAATCTTATTTGTATCTGTGGTGTTAATAGAACAGTTCATAAGTTTAAGGGCTGGATTGAAAAGACCACGTATATCATCCAGCATTGATATTCTACCCTTATATTTTTCGTCCCAGAGTATATTCCAGCTATCTACTTTATCTTTAACCTTATCGGAGTTATAGCCTATGCCGGTAGTTCCCCAGAAGTATGGTATAGAGTATTTATTATCGGGGTCAAACTCAAGGTTTTTGAATCTTTCATCTATGTATTTGAAATTTGGTATATTCTTCATGTCAAATTCTTCAAGCAGATTCTGATTCCGCATTATACCTACCATATAGTCACTTGGGAATATCAGGTCGTAACCTGTTGCTCCTGCCTGAATTTTTGCCTGCATTTCTTCATTGCTTGAATAGTTGTCATAAGTAACTTTTACTTTGAATTCTTTCGCAAAATTCGGTATCGTTGTGTCACTGACGTAATAGGGCCAGTTGTAAACAAAAAGCTCTTTTTTCTTTCTACTGCATGACGTTCCCTGTAAACCAAGAAAAGACAACGCCCCGGCAGATACGGCAATTTTGATAAAGTTACGTCTCGTTATTTTATTCATGTCTTCCCCCCTGTATTTCCAAGCCTTTGTGAAAGCAGGATCAATACTATCGTAAAGAAAAGGATAAGCGCAGAAAGAGCATTTATCTCAGGAGTCACACCAAATTTCATCATCGAATAAACCTTGATCGGCAGAGTAGTGGAACCGATCCCAGCGACAAGAGAAGTTATCAGGTAATCATCAAGCGAAAGCGTAAAAGCTATCAATGCTCCTCCGATCACACCGGGTGCGATTAAAGGAAGAGTCACTTTCATGAATGTCTGGATTTGGTTTGCGCCAAGGTCCATGGCTACCTCATCTAAAGTCTTGTCGTATCCATGAAGCCTTGCTGTGACAACTACTGCAACAAAAGATATATTAAAGGCAACGTGTGCAATGGTTATGGAAACTAATCCAAGCGTAAAGTGTATAAGCACATAGAAAGTTAAAAGCGAAATACCCATAACTATGTCTGGAATGATAATAGGCATAAGAAGCACCGAATCAATAATACTTTTACCAGGGAACTTAAAACGGCTCATTGCAAAAGCAATCATCGTACCTAATATCGTAGATATGATCATAGAAACAACAGCAATTATCAGGCTATTTTTTGTCGGTCCAAAGATTTCTCTATCAGTAAACAGCTTTTTATACCAGTCAAATGAAAAACCATACCACAATGAAACTTTAATGTTATCTCCTACTTTTCTTGCAGAATATATTATATTCTTATCAGTCAATACGTTCAATTTACTATCATTTTTACTGATCGTATACGTGTGCTTTTTATCTTTTATCAACCACCTTTTATCAATTTCTTCGGCTTTTTTATTATATGTCGTAAAATCCCCCCTTCCCCCCTTGCCAAGGGGGGAGATCAAGTGTTTTCCCTCTCCAATGGGAAAGATTGAGTTTTCCCCCTTTTGAAAGGGGGATAAAGGGGGATTTAAAGATTTGCTAATGTCATTTCTATTATTTTCAACAGAGATTTCGAGATTGTAAGATAACGGGAAACCGTTTGACTGAAATTGCTGGCGCAGCTTTTCTGTAACAGTATTATGATTCAAAGCCCATTCTGTTTGAGACGTATTATCAATGCTGAATATGACTTTATCTGTTATACGCCATTTGCCATCTATCTTCTGAACCGATGCTGTCGCATATTCCGAAAGTGGATATTGTCGGGAAGAAAACTCGTTTTTCAGTTTTTCTGAGATTTCACCAGAATTTAGATTTGTTTGATATTCACTTAGATTGAGGGTAAAAAGAGATTCGCTTAAAGAGCTTCCACGAGATTTACTAAAAGAAAAAACTATGAGGACAATTATCGGCAGATATAAAAAGAGATATATAACCCAAGAATGAAATCCCAGAAGGAACTCTCCGAGTCTGAAATGAGATTCTTTTGATTTTTGACCATGTAAATTGCTTATGAACATTCTCTAAATATCCAATAATTATTGAGGTAGTGAACATATTTAGGATCCGTGATTAAATAACTTCCCGATTTTGAGATATTTAGGTATTACAAAAATAACGTTTTTAACACACCCCTTAGTCCCCTCTCAAGAGGGGAATTCGCTCAACTCCCCTCTTGAGAGGGGTCCGGGGGTGTGTTTCTTATTGGGTAAGTTATTTAATCATGGATCCTTAGTTGCTTCTACCTCAATATATCATAAGTAATTAGTTTGGTCAATAAAATTACTAATACTTTATCGCTCCCGCATTTTGTTTTTGCATACGGAGAATTGAGCTCACTGTCTGACCATCTGCAAGCTTGACAACGTAATCAGCATCAAGCTTATCTTTAGTGATAATTCCAGTGTAAGTTATCTCTGGAATTGTTCCGTTAGCAGGTTGCTTCACTAAGCCAACAATATTACCATTGATGTCTATTGTAATATCATATTCTCCAAATAGATCATTTTTACCTTTGACTTTTGCACCTGTTGAGTCATAAGTTCCTGTCAGGGTCGTCGGGGGAGGGTCATCCAGACCAAGATACTTACCATCAAAGTCAAGAGTCATTGTCGCAGTTTTGTTTGACTCGTTCACAGCAATATCTATTCTTGCTGCACCTGTCGCACCTGTTGTGTTATTCGTCCATGTTCCCTCATAAGTGCCGACATACAGCGACACATCAAATACCTGTTCATTTGGTCCATTGTTGCTCGTATTATTATCACCGCAAGCAACCAATGAGAATAGCACAATTATGCTCAAAAACCATTGAATATTTATATTACGTTTTAGCCAGTTCATAGTAATCTCTCCTTTTCATTTTCTATTTCAGAGCATTCGCTCGAAATCTCTTATGGGATTTAACATCAACAGAATTTGTTAATCATGGAATTTCCATGTTTTTTATTGTATTACGTTAAACTTACATTATGTTAAATATTATTCCCAAAAAACAGAAATTCAAGGTAAAATGTCATAAAATTATCTTACTGATCTAACTCTTTATCAATAAGGAGAAAACTATACTTTCTAAATTCTTCAAAGACTTACAGATTCTAAATCCTCCGCGCGTACTTCTACTTTCATCAGACCTGCACGGATCAAGAGCTTATTCTTCTCACTAATCTTTTTAATTACCTGTCCCACTGTATTAAGACTTCGGATCCGCACCATATCTCCCTGTTTTAATGATTCAAAGGTGACAGGTATAGGTTCAAAATTCTCCTCTTCGTCTTGCTTTTCATATTGTTTGTCAGCTTCAACCGTAACGGAATTAGCTAATTTTTCCTCTTTTTCCTTTAAGGATTGTATCAGAATCTCGTATTGGTCTTTCATCTTTATTGCTTCTTCTTTCGCAATAGATGCTTCTACACGCTCGCTTTCCAGTTTGGCTTTTACTTGCTGAAGAGCATTTATAAGGTCTTCAATTCTGGAATCCTCACGTTGTACCAATTCCGTAGCTTTTAAGACAACCTGCTTTGGTAAACCCAATCTGCTGGCAATAGCTAAAGCATTGCTACTGCCAAAAGTTCCAATAAACAGCCTGTATGTTGGTTGGAGTGTCTCCATATCAAATTCTACTGATGCGTTTTCAATTCTCGGATGTATATGAGCATGAGTTTTCAATGCAGAAAGATGCGTTGTAGCAATAGTGCGGGCATCTTTTTCATGGAGAAAGTCTATAATTGCTATCCCTAAAGCCGCTCCCTCTTGAGGGTCAGTACCAGTGCCAAGTTCATCGAGTAAAACCAATACTCGACGATCAGCATTATTTAGTATTCTGACTATCTGTGTCAAATGCGCAGAAAAAGTACTCAGGCTTTGCTGAATGCTCTGCTCATCACCGATGTCAGCGAATACGTCATGGAATATGGCAACTCTTGAACCATGCGCCGCTGGAATGTGCAATCCTGCCTGAGTCATTAAGCTCAATATTCCTACGGTCTTTAAAGATACTGTCTTACCACCGGTGTTTGGACCTGTTATGATTAAGGTATCAAAATCCTCTCCAAGCCTTACGTCAATAGGAACAACGGAATTTGGATCAATCTCTTTTTTGGATTGACCTATTTCTTCTGGATGTCTGCCCCAACCCTTTTCAAACATCAACAATGGGTGTCGGGCTTTTTTTATATCTATTATACTGTCTTGATTCAGGATCGGTTCAGTCATATCAAAATCCCTGCTGAAGCATACTTTGGCATATATGAGATCAACTACGGAGAGCATTTTTATCGTTTGGAGAACATCATCAAGCTTGTTCCGAATCTTAGACGTGATCTCCTGAAGGATCCTGAACATCTCCTGTTTTTCTTCCTGTATAAGATGGTGTAGCTCATCACCTGCGCCTGTTATAGATTCTGGTTCAATAAAAACACTCTCACCGCTATCGGATTGATCCCGAACAACGCCCGGAACTTTATCCCTGAATCTAGCTTTGATTAGAATAACTGATCTATCATTACGGATAGTAACAGTGCTATCCTGCAAATATTGGCTTAGGTGTGGAGATCGCATCAATGAATGTAACTTGCTTTTGATCCTTGCTCTTTTAACCTCGATCTCTCTGCGTATGCTGTGCAGTTTTGGAGTCGCATTATCTTTTATAACTCCCTGCAAATCAATACTGGCATATATAATATCCTCGATGTCCTTAAATACACCGATTTTTTTGCCAAGATTGGTTAAGTTTGGATAATCATCACTCAGATCTGACAGATAGCCTTTAACGATTCTGGCGGCTTGCAAGGTGCTGTGAACGTCCAATAAGGCTTCGCAACCCATCACTGTTACCGGGTCCTTGATACTCTCCAGATGCGGTCTTATGTCTCTTATCCCGCCTAACGGAATTGCTCTGTTGCCCATCAATCGCTTTAATTCAGTGACCTGTCTTTGCCAGATTTCTATTTGTTTAATGTCTGTAATCGGCTGAATTAACAGCGCAAGAGATTTTCCCAAGCTTGAAGAGGCATAGCTAGACAGAATCTCTTTTATTCTATGAAATTCAAGCACATCAAGAGTGCGTTGATCCATTCAGTAATCCTTTCATTATTATAGACCTAATAAATGAAAAAAGTGTTCACCAACACAATATGGTCAAGAGCAAGATACAATTGTGCGATCATTGTTCTGATAATACGCGGATTCACTCAAGGAGTTTCTACCAATCAGCTAGCTGATGAACTTAATAAAGACGGTTCTTTGGTAAATAACGGGGGAATGATTCTTGCGTAAGAACAATCAAAAAAAGTTGACAATGGACATCAGAATATCTTATCCTAACTTATACACAAACCATGAATTGGGATAGGAGGATTTCTGATGTCTGATAAAGATGATACAACAAAATTGCTCAATATTCAAGAATTGATTGTCTTTGGCGTAGAAATGAAAGAAGATGAAGTAATACCTATATGTAAGAATCGCCTTGATTATAGCAAGTAATTATATAGCTAATCATTATCTTCTCCATGAAGCCAGCGAAGACCACAGGGCCAACCTTTATCTGACATTTCCAGTATAGAGCGATAGTAGTCGTTTATCCCGCTTATTTTATAGTTATGTTTCTCCCAAACGAAGTAGTTGGAAATGGCAGCGCCTTTGAATTGCCCGACTGTTGTGTAGAATCCATCGGATATTCCCCGATTAAACTCAATCAAACGTGGGTCTTGTATTAAATCCCAAGTAGTAACGATTTTTCCATCCGTGTGACGATAAATCACACTGGTTGACGTATCCACCGCTCCCCATACGTTATCCCGAAATACTTCAATTATGACGTGACCGCTGTATGCCTGTCCTATATCGAAAAGGTAAACCATTCTTGCAGGAAAACCTGCAACCTGACACATAGCACATCCGACTCTTGCGACATCGGTACACATATCCGAACCGCGCTGAATGATCTCCTCCTCTGTTCCACCGACAAGCATACCATTCAGAGATTGACCCTCAACTTTGGCTGAAAGTCTTGAGCAGAAAGATGCTATCCTTTTTATTCGATCCTCTTCACTTTCACATCCTGTTATCACATTATTAACGTAGCGCTCAAGCTCAGGTTTTGATCCCTTCTGATGTTTCACTTTTGTAGGCGTGTATTTTGTATAAAGATATTCAACAATTCCCTGACAAAGCTTTACCATTCGTGCCATCAAAACACGATCTACGGAATTGTGTGCGTGGAGATCATTCTCCAGCATGATTTGATAAGCGTGACCAAATTGATTGATCCCTGTATATTTAGATAAGTCAATTTTCATCGTTGATCTTTTCAAATAATAATGAGTTATGAGTAAAACAGCATGATAGAAAACACTCATAGCTCATTACACATCATTTAATTTCTTTGTGATCTTAGTGATCTTTGTGTTTAATAACTGAAAAGTTCGTAATGATTACTATAATTTCATATAGTAGTCCACATCTTCATGACGAATATTAAAGCCTGCCTTTTCGTAAGCTTTCCGTGCAGGCGCATGCGCATAATCAAGACCTGTATGCACATTGGCATAAACCATGCCATTCTCACGAAAATGCTCAAGAACAGCCCTATACATCTGCTGACCGATTCCCTTCAAGTTGCAATCAGGGTCCTTTGCGTTGTTGCCAATTGTGCCTATCTTTTTACTAGAATCCAGCGAAAAGGTAATAAACCCAACGATGCGTCCTTCCTCTTCGCAGATAAATACCCAATCTGGATACCGCTCGCAATGTCCTTTAATCTGATCTCCTTTTGAAGTTGTTTCATCCGGTACTATAAGCTGGAAAAGCTCATCGCCATAAGTTTCTCTGAACATTTTATATATTTTTCGCCATGCTTTATTGCCAATTTCCATGACTACTGCAAGATCATCTGGTTTATATTTACGGATCATATTTCATCCTTTCTTTAAACTAAATGAGTATTAGCTTTTATCAACAAAGTAGCAAGGGTCTTCTCGCATTTTGGAGATGACAGCAGTTTTAAGTCCTTGTGTTTCAAGGACAAATGTTTGCGACTTTAGAACATTGCCGCAATTTATAAAGGAATCGGAAGATAGCAGAGCAATCCGATCGTAGCGTTGTACGTAACCAGAGAATCCGTGATGTTTATACTTTTTTTCATAGGTTTTTCCATTCCAGTCTGTGATCGTATATACACAATCCTCTCCGAATAGATAGGGTGGATTTTCATATTCCTCTAATGCGTGCATTGTCGTATTAGGTCTCAATCCACATCCAAGCATTATTATCTTTGCGCCAGAATCTATCATCCTATTAAGCGGAGAGTTGGGCCCGCATGGCGTATCATCGAGGTGGTGATATTTGAATAGTTTGGATACAGCTTTCCCAATTCCACAAACAGAATGGGTTGGGTGTATGCTTCTAAGTGTGCCTGCTCTTTTACGAAAATACTCCGGAATTGCACCAACGTTAGAGGGAGTCTCACGGGTATTATGAATATGGTGTGGGTTTTGCATGTAGCTTAATGCTGGCATGAGTAGTGTTCCATCATCACCAGTAGCTTTTACTAATCCCTGAATCACAGTCTCTGGACCACCCTCAACGTACCCCAAAGACTTCAACGATGAATGTACTAAAATTACATCTCCGCGCTGAATTCCCAATGCCTTTAGATCGCTGGCGATTCTTTCTGTCGTATCTTGACTAATCATAATCTAACCTTTTGAATAAAAATGGTTCATTTTCTAAACAGATTTTAGATTACAGATTTTAGATTCGGAAATCAATTATAATCTTCAATCCTTTTTCACCTGTGTCTATCCGTGTGTATCTGTGGTTTAATTCCTATTTTAATTGTGATTTTAGCTGGTTTACCAACCGAATCCAGTTTGTATCAAGCCAAAGCAAAGGTTTTTCTATCTGTCGTGAGAAAAATGGAAAGCGTTCGTTTTTATGAACCTTTGCCATCCCCTCAAGGCGTATAGAAAACCACCTTCCTGCGAATGCCAGTGGGATGAAATCGATCTCACTGGAATCTAACGGTAAAATTCCCTGATAAGATTTCAGGAAGATCACACATCTATCCACGTCAAAATCAGCCGAATCTGTCAATGACCATATATCTGATGGGTCAATCTTGCGAGGACGGGTCGCAAAAAAATAAAGTCCATCCGCTATATCCCGACATCGGCTTCCGTGCATAGCCCAATCAAAGTCGAAAATACCAGCTACTTCTCCATCTTGAGAGAACAGTAGATTAGCGGGTGTATAATCCCCGTGTATGATCCATTCATATAAATCGGTGTATTTAGAATCGGTATACATCTGCGTTGACCGTTTTATTCTGATGATACATCTGTCTACCAATTCTCGATCATCATCAGAGTCAGCAATCTCTTTTAACTTCAGCATGTTGATTATCTGAAGATGTGGATCATCAATTTGATAGCTTACCTCGTCAGAAAATCCCAATGTTGTGTATTGAGCTATGATTTCTTTCTGGATTGATGAAGGTTTGTAATCTATCGCTGACTTATGAAATGTTGCCAAAGCCCTTGCGGAATTGGCTATCTCACATTCACTGTCTGTATTGAATAGGCGACCTACGACATAAGGATACAACTCATAAACACGCTCAGATAAACGTATCCACCTGTTGCCCGCCTTAGTCCGAATTGCAACTGCGGTAGGTACTCCACGTGCAATTAGATGCTCTCTCAATCCATGATCAAACCGTAGTCGTGCCTCTGTAGATGTCCTGACACCCCGTAACCGTAGAAAATAGCATCCGCTTGAGGCAGACACTTTCCACGTCTTCCCTGCCGTACCGCCGGCTTGGGTTACGCTGTAAATATCGCCAAGATCATACTCATCCAGTGCTATATATGGATCAATGCCATCATTGTCCACTTACTTCTCCAATCATTTTCCAAGTCTTTATAGGTATTTAATGTTTCTCTGATTTGTTAAATTTGATTGGATTATAACAAAAAGAATATAATAAATCAATTACTAGAATTTCTGATTTACCATCAGTGTAAGTGCTATTGACCAGGCTTCTCTTCCATGATATGCTCTATATGAAAAACCAAACAATTCATTTAAAAAAGGAATAATGCTGGATAGGAGATTATAAATATGAAAGATAAAGTAGTTCTTGATCCTGCATTTCGCAGACTTGAAAATATATTTACCCCTGAAGACTTGAAACGCCTTTACTCGATTGCCGACGTAGTATGGGGAAAGAATGAACCAATACCTGAAGAGGAATTAGATGCCGTTCGAGATGAGACTGTTGCGATTATTAATGGATATTGGCGATACGGTGACGTATCAAAGTTTCCTAAATTGCGTGCAATTATGGAGGTTAGCGGAGGATTTCCATCGCCAGCGCATCTGGATTATCCTGCATGTTTTGCTCGTGGGATCCGTGTGATGAGCTGCGCCCCTGCTTTTGGTCCGGCTGTTGCAGAGATGGGATTGGGTCTTGCTATTGCCGCTTCAAGGAAGATTGTGTGGAACGATGCAAATTTCCGCATTGGAAAGGCAAACTGGAGCCATACAGAATTCGGTGGAACGCATACTCTATATGACAGGCAGGTGGGATTCATTGGTTTTGGCGGATTAGCTCGTTCACTTAAACCCTTGTTAGCGCCATTCCGCTGTCCAATTCAGGTTTATGATCCATGGTTTACTGACACTTACTTACAAACCCAGGGAGTTAAACCGGTGGATATTGACACATTGCTAACAACATCACGTTTCATTTTTGTTTTAGCTGTTCCAACTGTATCTAACAGGACTTTTCTGGATCGTGAGCATCTAAGTAAAATTCCCTCTGACTCTATATTTGTATTATTAAGCAGGTCGCATGTGGTAGATTTCGATGCTTTAACTGAGATGATATCGGAAGGCCGCTTTAAGGCGGCAATTGATGTCTATCCCGAAGAACCATTACCGCTTAACCATCCCATAAGTAAACTACCAAATGTGATCTTATCTTCTCATCGGGCTGGCGCCATCGCTGACGCCCTTCTTAATATTGGACGTATTGTAGTGAATGACCTTGAGGCTATCCTGAATGGGCTTATACCTCAAGAAATGCAGGTTGCTCAATCTGAGTATATTAATCTAAGAGGATAAACATTCTTTAATGGAGGAAATACAATGGCTATAACACAAGAAGAATTTTCGGTTCTGTCCAGTTGGGTAAAATGGTCAGATGCTTCAAATATGCTATATAAACACATAAGCACACAGGCTTTCCAGATTCTAAAAGATAGAGTCTCAAAAATTGCGACACTAAAAACAGAAGGACAGTGGCTTAAAAGACAGCAAGAAGTTCGTCAAACACTGATGGAACTGGTTGGACCTTTTCCAGAAAAGACTCCATTAAACCCCAGAATAGTAGAAATCATTAACAAAAAAGGCTATCGGCTCGAAAAGACAATTTTTGAATCGAGACCAAATCTCTATGTAACTGCCTGTTTGTTTATTCCAGATGGATTGACCGGTAAAGCACCAGCAATATTGGATCCCATCGGACATTCAGATAATGCTTTTCGGGAGAATCTTTATCAAATAGTCATCCTTAACCTCGTAAAAAAAGGATTTGTTGTTCTCACTTATGATCCTATCGGTCAGGGTGAAAGAGTTCAGTATTTCGATCCTGAGATAGGCAGGTCTCGTATCGGATGGTCAACATGCGAACATTCTTATATTGGCTCACAGTGCTTCCTTGCCGGCAGTTCATTTGCTCGTTATCGAACATGGGATGGCATACGTGCAATTGATTATTTAATGACTCGTGATGAGGTGGACCCGGAGAGGATTGGGGTTAATGGTATATCTGGCGGTGGAACTCTTACGTCTTACATTTCAGCTATTGATGAAAGGGTTTTTGCGGCAGCGCCTGAGTGTTACATAACTGGTTTTAGGAGGCTTTTGGAATCAATTGGCCCTCAGGACGGGGAACAGAATCTCTATCATGGTATTGCGAACAGTATAGACCACGCCGATTTGCTTGAAGTAAGAGCGCCAAAGCCTGCCTTAATAATGAGTACAACCCGTGATTTCTTCAGTATTCAGGGCGCAAGAGAAACATACAAAGAAGCGAAAAAGGCTTATAAATCTTTTGGTAAGGAAGACAACCTTAGCATGACAGAGGATGATGCCCCTCATGACTCTACACGAAAAAATCGTGAAGCTATGTACGCTTTCTTCCAGAATCATCTGAATCTGCCGGGGAATTCTGTAGATGAGGAAGTTGAATTTTTAACAGCAGAGGAACTCAAGATTACTGAAACTGGACAGGTATCTACTTCACTAGGTGGAGAAACAGTTTTTGATATTAATCTGGTTGAAGCACAAAAACTAATGCAGAATATTGAAAATTCTCATTTAGATTTATCTGAACATTTGCAATCAGTTAAGGATTCATCCAGACGTCTTTCAGGTTATATCCATCCTGATCGCACCCCTCAATCTGTGTTTCTTGGTGGGTATCAGCATGATGGATACTCTATCGAAAGGTACGTGCTTGATGGAGAAGGGGAATGTGTTATTCCAGTAATTTTAGCAATCCCAAATGAAGCAAAAAAACATCCAGCAATAATATATATTCATCCTGATGGTAAATCCGCTGGTGGTGAAGAAATAGAATCGCTGGTCAAAAAGGGATTTGTTGTTTTAGCGCCTGATCTCACAGGAATAGGAGAGACAGGACAACTATATACTGGTGAATCAGCTTATAGCCCATGGTATAATGTCTGGTTTGGGTCTATACAGATTGCCAGAAGTATTCTTGGTATTCAAGCGGGTGATATAGTGAGGATGGTCAGGTATCTCGAAAGTCGTGATGATATTGACTATAACAACATTTCTGCGATTGCACGGGGAAAAATGTGTCCCGCCTTAGTCCATGCAACGGTATATGAGGACACGATTAAAAAAGTTGCTTTAATTGAGCCGTTGATCTCCTATAGCTCTATTGTGATGAATCGCTATTACAGTACCAGTTTCATTCCATCAATGGTGGCGGGAGCTTTAACTGCTTACGATCTACCAGACATCACTGCGTGTATTGCACCACGTAAGCTTTTGATGGTCAATATAACCGATCAAAACAAAGATAAAGCTGATTCTGAGTCAGTAGAGGAAGAATTAGGTATAGTTCGATCTGCATACACTGAATCTGGTTCAAAGGAGAATTTTGAAATAAAAGACTTGGAAACAGATCAATATATTGAGGCGGTTTCCTTTTTCTTGTCAGAATAAGTTAATGTTTCTGCGTTTTGTAGGGACACAGCATGCTGTGTCCCTATGGCGTTAAAACCCTTATTTTCAAAACCCACTTCTCGATTCAATCAACTCAGTCAGTTTACCCATATCACGCTCTCTCTTAAATAAAGGTTCCTTGCTCTCGCTGTATACACTTAGTTTATCTTCAAAAGTCGGTTTTGGATTTATGTAGAGAATACCTAAAGGATATTTTCCTGTTTCTGTCGCTTTCTTAAAAGCCTCTATCCTATCATGAAGGTCGTAGGAATCATCAAGGTAGTATGTATTATCCTTGAACCATCGGAAAGTATTGATCTTATTATAAGTCACGCATTGTTGGAAAATATCTACAAGCGCATAACCTTTGTGCAGGATAGCTTTTTTCAATATTTCTTTTGTCTGCTCAATGTCACCTGCAAACGCTCTGGCAACGAAAGACGCATCTAGGCTGATAGCAACAGACAATGGATTAAATGGTTCAGCGAAAACACCTTCAGTCTGAACAGGAGTTTTGAGTTCATGTGGACTTGTGGGTGAAGCCTGACCTTTTGTCAGTCCATAGACCATGTTGTTGTGTACGATATTAGTTATGTTGGGGTTCCTGCGTATGGCATGTATAAAATGGTTTCCACCCTCGCCGTACGTGCATCCGTCGCCACTTTCTGCTATCACAGTAAGGTTGGGATTGACAGCCTTTATCGCAGTTGCGGCGGGTAATGACCTTCCGTGAAGTCCGTTGAATAAATTACACTTAAAATAGTGAGGAGCCTTTGCCGCTTGACCAATGCCTGATACCATCGCTAGTTGCGTTGGGTCTATCTCTAGTTCTGTAAGCGCCCTTTTAATCATTGTCAGAATACTATAATTGCCACAACCGGGGCACCACGCTATATCTATGTTCTCCATATCAAACGTTTTCTTATCCATCCATCCATCTCCTAAATGCGAATTAAAAGATTAAAGATTAAAGATTAAAGATTAAAGATTGCGAAATTAAGTATAATCTTCTAATCATTGAGTTCTGCTTCTATTTCCTCAACGAAAAATGGCAGACCGTTATATTTGAGAATCTTTCTGTCAATGCTTATGCCTGTTTGGAGTTTTATGAGATTCGCAAATTGTGAAGTAGCATTATTCTCGATGATTATCGTCTTTTCTGCTTTTTTAAGATAATCAGTAGTGCTTAGATGAATAGGATAAACTTGCTTGAAGTGCAGAAAAGCCAGATCATCTCTACCTAAATTACCCATTGCTTCTCTAATCACACTATAATTTGATCCCCATGCAACAACAAGGGTTTTATAATCCTGATTTCCTATCAATTCGGGTGGAATCGCTTCTTGACTGACCAATTCAAGCTTTTTGAGTCTTTTATTGACCATATTAGTCCTTACATTCATGTCTTCGGTTATATGACCTTCTTCGTCATGCTCATCGCTGTCAACAACCACAAGACCCTTGCCATAACCCGGAACGCCTCTTGGGGATATACCGTTCTGCGTGAGTTTATATCTTTTATAATCAACGTCTGTCTCTATGATGTACCTTTCTGGTTTAATACGGTATGGATCAAGTCCGTTTATATTATAATGAGATTCTAGTAAGTATTGATCAGTCAATATAAATACAGGTATCTGATATTTATCAGCAAGGTTGAAAGCATGTTGAGTCAGGTAAAAAGCATCTTCGATCGTTCCCGGCGCTAATATTGCTCTAGGGAATTCTCCATGTCCTGAATAAATGGCAAAGAACAGATCGCCCTGTTCAGTTCGGGTTGGTAAACCAGTTGCAGGTGCGGGTCTTTGACCGATATGTATGACCGCAGGGGATTCCAGCATTCCCGCAAGACTCACTGCCTCTACCATAAGGGCAAATCCACCTCCAGCCGTCGAGGCTAAAGCTCTTGCCCCTCCGTACCATGCACCCACGACCATATTCATGGCACTTATCTCATCCTCTGCCTGTTCAACTACTATACCGAATTCTTTTGCGTGTTGAGCGAGGTACGTGGCAATACCTGTTGACGGTGACATCGGATAAAACGATATGAAATCGCACCCGCCTGCGATAGCTCCCATAGTAAGCGCCTCAACTCCATCCATAATAATTTCTTTTTTCACTAAGGGGTCATGCTGGATCAGAACTTTAATTCGCCCATTTTTCAGCAATTCATCACTGAGATCATAACCACGCTTTGCCGCATTGATGTTTTTTTGTACTATGCTTTCATCTTTGCCAGAGAATCGCTTCTTTAGATAATCGTTAAATAGCTCAATATCAACGTCAAAAAGCCTTAGCATTAAAGCAGATGCAACAGTGTTTGCAAAAATTGGCCCGCCAACTTCAGCAGCTATCTGAGAGATAGGCACGTCTATGGAGTTACTACCATCATACTCATCTTTGAAAACCTTTTCTTCCCCTATTATTAGAGTATCTGGGGATATCCTTTTGCTGACGTGTTTTACAGCACCCTCCCCAAACGGGATCAGAATATCCATTCTATTTACAGGGGCAGACACTTTTTTCGATGAAATACGTATTGATGTAGAATTATTACCGCCACGTATACGTGACATATATTCCTGAGTTGAAAATACGTTATAGCCCGATAGTTTCAGCGTTTGCGTCATAAGATGCTCAACTGTCTGGATACCCTGTCCTGCCTCTCCACAGAGAACAATCGAGACGTCATCAATGAATTTCGACCCAGCTTCGTGATTCATAAAATTTCCCCTTCATTATTGATTCAAGCCTGCTAGATAGTTAATGATCTTAGTGCGATTTGCGTTACTCACTACGGCTCCTCTACTAATCATTAAATCAACAAGTGTTCCCCATTCAGCCGCATCTCTTTTCTTTGCATAAATTCGTTGAGTATTATGGCATACTGTGCATCTTGTTTCTACAAGTTTCTGACCTTCTGAAGTTGAAGAAGCCGTTGTAGACGTTGCTTTCGTAGAAGTTGCTGTCAAGGTTGTTGTGGATGTTGCTGTTGTAGAAGTCGCTTTTGCCGATGTATTTCCTGATTGTGTATTTTCTGGTTTAGGTGAGGTGCATCCAATCAGCAATAGACTAACTATCAACAAAATTACAAATCCGAATATGAAACATCTTTTCTTGGTCACTATGACACTCCCTTACTTATAGACAGTTTTAACCAACACTTTTACATCATCAACTTGATCTTTAGAGCATATTAGTAGTCCATCAGGCGTATCCACGATTACAATATCATGTATACCTATAGTTGCTACTAATTTATCTGGACTGTATATAACACATCCGCTTGAATCTATTCCAATGTGTCGTCCATGACAGGAATTAGATTTTTCATCAGTTTCCCAAGTCTCAGAAACCTCTGTCCATGTTCCCATATCATTCCAGTCTATATCAGCAGGTATAATCAGAATATTACTTGACTTTTCTATAACAGCATAATCAATGGAAATATTCCGAATATTGGGATATATTTGATCTATGATTTTCTTCTCATCTGGAGTTCCAATGTAATTTTCGATTTCTGACAGATTACCATATACATCAGGTGTAAACTCCGAAATCATTGTAAAAAGTAATGAAGTAGGAAAAATGTATATCCCGCTATTCCAGAAATATTCTCCGCTGGATACAAATTCCGATGCCTTTTTCTCGTCAGGTTTCTCTGTAAAGCCCATTGATTTGAAAATTGATATATCACCTGATCCTGATACTTTCTCTCCAACGTGGATATAGCCAAATCTTGTTACTGGCGAAGTCGGTTTGATACCCAACGTAACTACACTGTTGTATTGTAAAGAGGATTCGACAGCCACGTTTATAACTTGCTGAAAGGCTTTATTATCCTTAATAAGCTGTTCTCCCGGCATGACGATCATCACGCTCGATGGTTCTCTTCTTTTTATATATAAAGCCGCAAGACCGATACAGGAAAGCGTACCTCTACCTGTTGGTTCCAATATGACATTTTCATCAGGTATATCTTGAGTATGAAGACGGAGTTCTTTTTCATGAGATCGTCCAGCGACTATTAGTATTCTATCGTAAGGTGTAAACTGTGAAACTCGTGATATAGTAAGCTGTAGAAGCGATATACCAGAACCATCGAAGCTCAAAAAAGCTTTGGGTATCCCATTGGCTGTCAAGGGCCAAAGTCTTGTTCCCTGTCCACCTGCTAGTATTACAGCATACAGTAAGTGCATATCTATCCTATTAAATTCTCACAATGTCCACGTATAAGTGGGTAAAGATAATTTGAAAAGAGGGACTTATTTCTTTAATTTTCACTGAATTATATATGTCATTCCTGCGCAGAGCCTGTCCTCGTAAAAATGGGGACAGGAATCCAGAAAAAGCTTATAAATAGAGAAGTTATTTAATTATACCATTTTGATTTTATCATTGTGCATAATTTGACGGTTGGGAAATATCAGTAGGTCGGGTTGAAGCAATGAAACCCGACTATACTAATATTTTGTTGGGTTTCGTTCCTCAACCCAACCTACA
>Ga0315282_10005953_pt1 | contig 20577 bp, 20 predicted proteins | sample YL17G07_20_MG_FD_203693 | JGI IMG/M metagenome (GOLD analysis project Ga0315282, IMG submission 203693) | Sediment microbial communities from Yellowstone Lake, YNP, Wyoming, USA - YL17G07_20 | ecosystem: Environmental > Aquatic > Freshwater > Lake > Sediment | place: USA: Wyoming | collected... | reverse complement strand
TATCTCGCACACGCACAGCGGCCGCTGCTCCAGCATCTTGAGGATTTTCACCCGGCTGGGATCGGACAGGGCCTTCATGACCGTGATAAACTCTTTCATCTGGTCCTCCGCAATCATATTGCTAAAACAGAATATACTCACGACCTGCCCGGCTGTCAACCCCATTTTTTATGCGCGGGAAAAAAATCGTGCCTCCATCCGAGACCATAGAACCCGGCATGAGGTAGTTGGACAGAAATAGAAGAAATCGGCCGTCGGATCCAGAACTTCGACCAAGGCCCCGGTGCGGTGGGATTCAAAAGCGGCCTCGATCACGACTTGGGCCATGAGCCCATCATTAAAGGAAGCGGCTATCGGCCCGAACCTGCAAGATGGTGTCGATGAAGAGCCGGTCGCCCACCGGCTGGGAAGCGAAGACCTGGAAGGGACGGCCGCGGTCTGCTTCCCCCCAGAACCGGTCCGGAACCGGTAGCTGGGCGAAATCCCGTTCGCCCTGCCGCGCGCCGGAGACCGAGGCCCCGCCAAAAATGTAGCCGGCCTCGAGCGTGCCGGCCCGGCCGTGCAGCACCACCTGCTGCTCCTGCCCCCGCCGTCCCACGTGGGCCACGGCGCTGGCCTGAAGATAGCCTTAGGCGCCGCTTTCGAACTCCAAGGCGAGCAGGGCTGCGTCATTGGCCGGTTTCTCCAAAAGACCGCCTTCCGGCCCCGGCCGCTCAACGAAGACGGCCAGATGGGCGCTCACCCGCCGGATGTCGCCCACCAAAAAGCGCGCCATGTCGATCAGGTGCGAGCCCAGGTCGCCCAGCACGCCGCTCCCCCGCCGACCGTCCATGCGCCACGCGTATTTCCCGTCCCGCCCGAGGCCGCTGATCATGCGCAGCCCGGCCTGATAGCAAGGGCCGATAAAGCCCTCACCCACCAGCTCGGCCAGGAACCGATAGTGGGGCAGCCAGCGGTAGGTGAAAAAGGTCATGTGCTTCACCCCGGCCGCCTCGGCCTGCGCGTACATCCGGCGCGCCTCGTCCAGGGTCCGGGCCAGCGGCTTCTCGCAGACCACGTGCAGGCCCGCCTCGAGACCGGCCTCGATCATCTCCCGGTGCAGGTCGTCGGGCACGGACACGACCAGTGCGTCCAGCTCGGCCTCTTCAATCATGCGCCGGTAGTCGGTAAAGACCTTGGGCGCGCCGTACTTCCGGGCCATCTCCTCGGCCCGGGCCCGGTCGCGGCCGCACAGGGCGGCCAGCTCGGCTTGGGGATGGCTCTGAATCGCCGGCAGGTGAAGCAGATCGGCCCACCAGCTCGTGCCCGCCACGCCGATGCGGACCTTTTCCGGCATAGTTGAGTCTCCTTTTTTATGCTGCCCCTGCCTAAAAATTCTAACGCCCGCCTCACCCGCGGCCGGCCTCGACGGCGTGGTACACAGCCAGCGTCTCGGCCAGGTTCCGGTCCCAGTCGAACGGCTCGAGGACCTTGCGGTTCAGAGCGGCCAGCGCGGCGCGATCGAGGGCCAGGGCGCGGTTCATCTTTTCGGCCAACTCCTCGGGCTTGGGCGGCTGGCCGACCAGACAGCCGTTTTGTCCCTCCTCGATGACCTCGGCCGCGCCGGTCCCGGCCGTAGTGACCACGGGCAGGCCGGCGGCCATGGCTTCGAGGCAGGCGTTGGAAAACGGCTCGTACAGGCTGGGCAGAACGAACAGGTCGGCGGCGCCGAGAAGCCGCTCCACGTCCAGCCGCGGTCCCAGGAAGAGGACCCGCCGGGCCACGCCGAGGCGCCTGGCCAGGGCCTGATAGGGTCCGATCCGGTCCCGGCCGGCCACCAGGAGCGTGAGCCGGGCCTCTGGCAGCGCGCGCAGGACCGCGGCCAGGCCCTTGCGGGCGAAGCCGGAGCCGACAAAAAGGGCCGCCGGCTCGCCCGGCGAGAGGCCCAACTCCCCGCGCACCGTCTCCCGGTGCTCCGCGGCCAGGCCGGGATGGAAGCGGCCCCGGTCCACGCCGTTATAGACCACGCGGATTTTGTCCTCGGGCACGCCGTAGTGGCGGACGATCTCCTCCTGGCCCTGCCGGGAGTTGACCAGGATGAATTTTAACCGCGGGTCGGCAAAGAGGCGGGATTCCAGGTAGAGGAAGGCACGGTGGCGGGGGCTGAGCCGGTCGAGCCAGCCTCGGGGCCGGCCCAGCGCCGCGGCCCGCCGCTTCAGCCACTCGCGGTGGCAGCCGTCCCCGGCCCGGAAGATGTCCTGGGTGAAGGTCCGCTCGAAGCTGTGCACAAGGTCGTAGCCGCCGGCCTCCACCAGCCGGGACGCGGCCCGGGCAAAGGTCAATAGCCCGACAAAGGTCGGGCCCCCGCCGGCGGCCACGCGGACGAACGTAAGCCCCGTGCCCTGCCCCGGGCGCCATTCCCGGGCCAGCACGTGGACCTCGTGGCCCAGCTCCACCAGCCGCGCGGCCAACCGGTTCACGTACCGCTCGGCGCCGCCGAAATCGGTATACCGCCGCCGGATCAGAGCCAGCTTCATCCCCCGGCCCTCACCCCCGGACCAACTCCCGCAACTTGGCGTACTTCACAAAGGTGTACATCCCGTACAGCCCGGCCAGGAGCAGCCCCTCGTAACCGTCCAGAAACCCGCACTCGAGCACGTACATCCGGAAAAAGGTGAAGGCGGCCCGGCCGACCACGCCCAGGGAGCCGGTCCGCCGGCCTTCTGAAAAATACTCCTCGGCCGAAAGCGTGCTGTATCGCTCCATGCGCCGGATGTAATCGCTAACCGAACGGTAGGTGTGGTGTTCGATGGGATGCTCGAGCAAACCCACCGGCCCGTCCACCTCGATGGCCTCGTGCACGGCCCGCTCCCCGAACCGTCCGCGTCCCCGCCGGAAGAGCCGCAGATGAACCTCCGGATAAAAACCGCCGTGCCTGATCCACTTGCCCCGGTAATAGACCTTAAACGGCAGCCGGTACCCGTCCACCGCCGGCGGTGGGTCCTCGAGCAGGACCACGATCTCCGCGCCCAGGTCCGGCGTGATCCGCTCGTCCGCGTCCAGACTCAAAATCCAGTCCCCGGTGGCCAGGTCGAAAGCGCGGTTCTTCTGCCTGGAATACCCGGCCCAGGGCTCGGAATAGACCCGGTTCGTGAAGCGGCGGGCGATTTCGAGCGTGCCGTCCGTGGAGCCCGCGTCCAGGACCACGATCTCGTCGGCAAAGGCCACGCTCTCGAGACAGGCGGCCAGGTTCGCCTCCTCGTTCAAGGTGATGACCGCCGCCGTGATGGTGTCCATGGGCCCCATGTCCTTAAAGCGTGCTCCGCCCCTTTTTGAGCTTCAGGGCGAAATCCAGCGCCGTGTCCTTGCGTTTGATGATGATCCGCTTGAGGGCCATGGGATCGTCCTCGGGCGTGTTCTTGCCGGCGTCCGTGGTGAAGCCCAGCTTGTAGCCGGCCGCCGCGGCCGCGGCCCGCACCGCCTCGTTCGCGTGGCCGTAAGGGTAGCTCACGGCCAGGGGCGCGACGCCCAGCGCCGCCTCGATGGCCTGCCGAGAACCAACCAACTCCCGGGCGAGGCCCTCCGCGTCCAAATGGGTGAGGTCCACGTGCGTGCGGGTGTGGGAGCCGACTTCCCACCCGGCCCGAACAAGCTCAGCCGCCTCGGCCCAGCTTAGCAAGGCCAGCTCCGGCTCGCCCTTGCCCCGGTCCCAGTCGTTCGCGCCGCCCACGTGGTCCGTGACCAGAAAGACCGTGGCCGCATAACCCAAGCCGGCCAAGACGTCCCGGGCCTGGGTCAGGCAGTCCCGGCCGCCGTCGTCAAAGGTGATCAACACGGGGCGCTCCGGAAGACGGCTCCGACCCTGGGAGGCCTCGAGGTACTCCCGCGGGCCGACGGTCTTATAACCTTGCTTCTTGAGCGCGGCCATCTGGCGCGCAAAGGCGGCCGGCCGGACCCGAAGCTTTTTCAGGCCGGTCCCGGCCGTCTCGTCGGAAAGATAGTGGTACATCAGGAACGGCACGCCGGACAGGCTTGGGCGCCAGAAAGTGAAACGGGCCGCAAAGGCCCCGCCGGCCAACACGGCCGGCGCGAGGATGAACGGCCAGAGGGCCATGGATCGCGCGCCGCCTCGAGGCCGGCCGTCACCCGACCTGGTCCAGAGGCTTGGCCTCGTCGATGAGCATGATGGGGATGTCGTCCCGGATCTCGTACCAGAGCCGGCAGGCCTCGCAGACCAATCCGTCCTCGGTCGGCGTGAGCCTGAGCTCGCCCTTGCACTTGGGACAGATCAGGATTTCCAGAAGCTCCTTGCTGATGGCCATTGTCTCTCCTTATGAAAGCGGCGAGGCCCGGTCCTCGGCCAGAATCCCGCGGACCGCCTCGTGCACGTGACCCACCTCGATTTCGGCCATGCACCTGATGTCCCGGCACCGTCTTTTGAAGCAAGGCGCGCAGGCCAGGTCCCGGAACAGGACCCGGTGCCGAGGGCCGTAAGGCCCGCTGCGCCAGGGCGCGGTCGGGCCGAACAAGGCCACCACCGGGGTCCCGGCCGCTGCGGCCAGATGCATGGGGCCGGTGTCCGAGCTGACCACCAGGTCGGACTGACGGAAAACCTCGGCCAGCTCCTTCAGGCTGGTGGCGCCGGCCAGGTCCAGCATCCGCGCGTCGCCCGCGGAGATCTCCCGGGTCAGGTCAAGGTCGCCGGGCGCCCCGGTCAACACGACGCTTACGCCCGGCTCCCCGGCCAGCCGCCGCGCCAAGTCCCGCCAGTTCCGGACGGGCCAGAGCTTGGTCGCCCAACGCGCGGCCGGATTGAGCACCACCCGTCTCCCCCGGGCCGGCGCGAGAAACTCGGCCGCCCGCTGGGCCGAGGCCTCGTGACGCGGCAGAAGAAGACCCTCCGCAAGGTCCGGGTGAAGCGACAGATCGGCCCCGAAAAAGGCGGCGGTCTCGAGGTTCCGCGTGTAGGCGTGCCGGTCGCGGTCGTAGGGCGCCATCCGCCGGTTGTACCACAGGTGGCTCAGCTCCCGGGACCGGTCGAAGCCGACCCGGGTCCGGCCTCGGCTGAGAAAGGTGAAAATAGCACTTTTGAACAACCCCTGCAAGTCGATGACCAGGTCGAACTCCTCGGCGCGAAACAAGCTGAGGAAATCCTTGAGCTCCCGCGCCGCCCGGCGCAGCCGGCCTTGCCGTATCTCCTTCAGCCAGGCCTTGCGCCGTACGACCAGCACCCGGTCCAGGGCCGGGTGGTCCAAAACGACCTCCGCGGCCGCCTCCTCGACCAGCCAGGTGATGCGGGCCCGGGGCCAGGTCCGGCGCAAAGCCTCGAGAAACGGCAGCGCCAGGACGACGTCGCCGATGGCGGACAGCTTGACGATGAGGATGTTCACGACGGAACGCCTTCGGGCTTGGTCCGCTCGAGAATCCAGTCCACCGCGCCGGCCAGGTCCTCGGCCGTAAAGTCCGGACTCACCCCGGACCCGGCCAGGAGATACGCCTCCTCCCCCAACCCATACCCGGTACGGACCAAGACCGACGCCGCACCCACGGCCCGGCCGAGCATAAGGTCCGAGACCTGGTCGCCGACCACGAAGGACCGCGCCGGGTCCAGATGAAGCTCGGCCGCGGCGCGCTGAACCAGGCCCGGCCTGGGTTTGCGGCAGAGGCAGTCCACCCGGTAGGCCGGCAGCGCGGCCTGGGGGTGGTGGGGGCAGTAGTACACGCCGTCCAGCCGGGCCCCGGCCTCGGCCAGCAGGGCCTTCATCCTCCGGTGGACCTGACCCACCAGCTCCTCCGGGAAATAACCCCGCGCCACGCCGGACTGGTTGCTGATCGCCACCACGGCCAGGCCGGCCCGGTTCAGGCGGGCGATGGCCGCGGCCGCGCCCGGCAGGAGCCGCAGGCGGGAGATGTGGTTGAGATAGCCCATCTGCTCGTTGATCGTGCCATCGCGGTCCAGAAAGACGGCCGGCCTACGCGCCTCGTCCACGATCCCCTCCTTCGGCCAGCAGCTCGAAAGCCGCCTCGACAACCATCTCCGGCGTGACCAGGTCCATGCACCGGTGCGACGGCAAGGGGCAGACCCTTTTCAGGCACGGCGCGCAGTCCACCGCGCTTTGCACCACCCTGGCCCGAGTGGCGGCCGGGCCGGTGATCGCCGGATCGGTCGAGCCGAAGACGGCCGCCAGCGGCGTGCCCACGGCCCCGGCCACGTGCATCAGCCCGGAGTCGTTGGTCAGAAACAGGCCGCAGCGCTTGATCAAGGCGGCCGCCTCGGCCAGGCCGGTGCGGCCGGCCAGGTCCCGGGCCGGCGCCTTCATCCCCTCCCTCACGGCCCGGGTGACGACCCCTTCGGAGCCGCCCCCGAAAATCAGCGCCGCGCCGCCTGTCTTCTCGAGAATCCGGTCCGCCGCCGCGGCAAACCGCTCCGCCGACCACCTCTTGGCCGAGCCGTAAGCCGCGCCGGGCGCCAAGCCCAAGAGGAACGAGCCGGTCAGTCCCCAGCCCGCCAGCCTTTCCTCGGCCGCCCGCTCGGCCTCGGGGTTGAGATGAAAAACCGGCTCGCTCCGCTCCGCCTCGAGCCCGGTCCGCCTGAGCATATCCAGGTAAAGGTCCACCACGTGCCGCCGCCGGTCTTCGGGCCGGAGCGCCACCGGCCGCGTCAAGAGCAGCCGCCGCCCGTCCGTGGCGTGCCCCAGCCGCTCGGGCACCCCGGCCAGCCAGACCATCAAACCGGCGCCCAGGGCGTGCTGGAAGAGCACGGCCAGGTCAAAACGGCGCGCGCGGATTTTCTTGGCCGTCCGGAGGAACCCGCCGGGCCCGCGGTCCGGGCTGGCCGAGTCATACTCCAGGATATCGTCCACGGCCGGATGGTCCTTGAAGACGGCCGCCACCCACGGCCGGGCCAGCACGGTGAGGCGCGCCGCGGGAAAATTTTTTTTAAGCGCGGCCAGGGCCGGCAAGGTCATGAGCGCGTCGCCGACCCAGTTGGTGGACCGGACCAGGATGCGCCGGATATCCCGTCCGCCGAACGCCGTCACGAGCCGGTCTCCTGTTCTTGGGCCGGAGAGATGAGCGCCTGGAACTCGTCCTCCCGTTCCGTGATCTCGAGGGCGATCTCCAGCACCCACAGCTTCAGGGGAAACCCCAGGGCGGCCAGGTCCCGGTCAGCCAGCTTCACCGCGTCCTTGGCCGTGGTCACGGCCGCGTCCACGCCGAGGGAGCGGGCCTTGGCCGCCAGGTACCTCAGATCGCCCGGCCGGGCCTGAAAATGGTCCGGCCAGGCCACGAACCCGGCCACGTCCACGCCCAGCCCTTCCAGGGTCGCCAAAAAATAGCGGGGCTGGGCCAGGCCGCAAAAGGCCAGGACCGGCCGGCCTTGCAGGCCGTCCGCGGGCCGCGTCTCGCCCCGGACAAAACTTTTCCAGCCCGCGGGCCGGTGCCGGGAGCGGAAGACGGGGCGGCCGGGAAAGTCCCGGGCCAGTTCCGCTTCCAGGCCGTCCGTCGGTTCGTCGGCCCGGGTGAGCAGAAAGGCCGTGGCCCGCGCCGCCTCCGCCCGCGGCTCCCTCAGCGACCCGGCCGGAAGTAAACGGCCGTTGCCCCACGGCCGGGCCGCGTCCAGAAGCAGCAGGTTCACGTCCCGCGCCACCCGAAGGTGCTGGAACCCGTCGTCCAGCACCAGGGCCTGGGCCCCGAGCCGCTCCACGGCGAACCGCCCCAGCAGAAGGCGGTCCTTGCCGGTCAGGACGGCCACGCCGGGCAGAGCCCGGGCCATGAGGTTCGCCTCGTCGCCGGAAGCACGCGGCTCCATATACACCCGCTCGCCATCGGAGACGATGCCCACCGGCAAGCGGGACCGACCCTTGTACCCCCGGCTGAGCACCACCGCGCGCAGGCCTTGCCGCTTCAGATGGCCGGCGATATAAATCGCGGCCGGCGTCTTGCCCGTCCCGCCCACGGTCAGGTTGCCCACGCTCACCACCCAGGCGGCCACCCGGCCCACGTCCAGGCGGCCTTCCCGATAGCGGCCGAGCCGGCGGTTCACGGCCGCGCCATACACAGAGGCCAGGGCGCGCCGGAAGCAGCCGGGATTTTCCTCGTACAATCGAGACGAAAAAGTCATGGCCGCGTCCCGGCCGCCGGGAGGAGCCGGACGAGGCGGGCCGCGCTGCGCTCGACCGCGCCCTGGTGGGGACGCAACACGCCCCGGGCCCGGCGGCCCATCTCGATCCGGTGGCTCGGGTCCCGGAGAAGCTCGACCACAGCCGCCTCCAGCTCCCGGGCGTCCGCCACTTTGCGGCCGCCGCCGGCCGCGAGGATGAGCCCGGCCATCTCCCTGAAGTTGCCCATGCGGGGGCCGAAGAGGATCGGCTTTTGCCGGGCGGCCGGCTCGAGCAGGTTGTGCCCCCCGCCTTCGCCCGGGCCGGGCAAACTCTTTCCCACAAAGACCAGGTCCGCCGCCTCGTAAAACCGGTCCAGCTCGCCCAGCGTGTCCAGGAGAAAGAGCTGCGCCCCGCCGCCCATGGGCCGTCCGTTGCTTCGCCGCGCCGCCGGGAGCCCCAACGCCAGCATCCGTTGCCAGACCGGCTCGAACCGCGACGGGCTCCGCGGCGCCAGCAGGAGCCTGAGATCGGGAAAGCGCGGGTACAGCCGGCCGTAGAGCGCCAGCAGGGCCTCGTCCTCGCCCGGGTGCGTGCTGCCGCCCACCAGCCAGACACCCTCGGCCAGACCTGCCTCGGCCAAGAGCATACGGCGCACGGCCGGGCCGGACAAGGGCGCCGGCCGGTCGAACTTGAGGTTGCCGGTCACGGCCAGGCGCTCGGCCGGCGCGCCCAGGAGCAGCAACCGCCGCCGGTCCTCCTCGCTCTGCGCGCCTATGAAGGCGAAGAGAGCGAGCACCCGGGACCACCAGGGTTTCACCCCCCGGTAGCGGGCCAGGGAGCGGGCCGAGACCCGGGCATTCACCCACGCGGCCGGCACGCCCCGGCGGGCCAGGCGGGCCAGGAAATTCGGCCAGATGTCGGTTTCCACGAGCACGAACAGGTCCGGCCGCACCCGGTCCTGGACCCGGCGCACGGCCGGGGGCCAGTCGAGGGGGAACTGGAGGACCCGGGACGGATCGATCATCCGCGCCTTTGCGGCCTCGCGGCCGCTGAGGGTGGTGGTGGACAGGCAGAGGTCATAGCCGGCGACGGCCAGGCGGTCCACCAGGCCGAAGGCGGACAGGGTCTCGCCCAGGCTGAGGGTGTGCACCCAGACGCGCGGGGCCGAGGCGGGCGGGAGGTCCGGAAGCTCGAAACCCAGGCGGGCCTTGAGATTCCAGAGATACTTGCGTTCGGTCAGCCCTCGCGCCAGGTAGTAGGGGGAGAGCATCGAGGCTCCCAGGGCATAGAGCACCGCGTAGACCGGAAAACGGGTCCGAAGCACGCCCGCCGAGGCCCGCCCGGCTCGGGCCGTCATGGGACGGCGGGACAGTCGGCCGAGACGGCCGGGAAAGGCCGCGATGAGCCGCTGCTGGAGCAGGAGCACCAGGCCGGCCAGGGCCGCGCCGAAAAGGAAGCCGGCCAGAACGTCGGCCGGGTAATGCACGCCCTCGTACACCCGGGAAAGGCCGATGAGAAAGGCCAGGGTCGCGGCCAGGGGCCAGAGGCGCGGGAAGAAATAGACGGCCACCACGGCCAGGCCGGCCGCGTTCACGCCGTGGTTCGAGGGGAAGCCCAGCGTGCGCTCGCCCGGGTCTGACCGCCGCTGCGGCCGGGTCAGGTAGGAGCCCTCCTTGTACACGCCGGCCAGGGTGCTGTAGGGCCGGGGACGGTCGAAAAAGGGTTTGAGCACGCGGCTGCTCACGGCGTCGCCCAGGAGAAAGACCAGCACGAGCAGGAAGACGATCCAGCGGGTCCTGGCCGAGCCCCGGACACAGAGCAAGGCCAGCAGGACCACCGGCGCAACCCACAGGTAGTCCCAGGACAGGAGAGGCATGAGCCCATCGAAGAGGCGGTTGCGAAGGCCGTGGTTGATGGCGAAAAAAAGGCCGCGGTCAATCTGGATCAGGAATGAAATCAAGAACTCTGCCCACCTCCGCGCCCGGCGGCCCGTTGTCTTATCTTATTGGAACGACTACCAAAGGCCGGCGGACAAGTCAAGGCGAATCCGCCGGCCAAGCTCAGGCGAAGGACCGGCCGTAGGCCTGCCAGATGCTCACGGCGAGGCTCAGGGGCTTGATCATGGGCACGGTGTACGTATGGAACTTCTTGGAATACAGGTAGGCCCGGCAGCGGCCCACGTACTGGGAAAATCCGCGCGGCGAAACGATGAGCGGCTTGGTCAGTTCGCGGCTGAGGTCCACCAGCTTTTCGGGCAGGTACTCGGACAGGTAGGGGACCTGAAGATAGATGGCGGTCAGGATGATGTCCGTGTTCGGGTCCCGGTCGATGATCTCGAGGGCGCCAAGCAGCCGGTCGTCGTCGCAACTGCCGAAGAGGTCCACCGGGTTGCCGCCGATGCCGGTGAGGATGCGGGTGCGAACCTCGGGATCGCTGGCCTTGACCACGCCTTCCAGGAGGCCGCGCAGCCCGGCCCTGGTTTCGGGCGCGAAATCGGCCAAGGCCAGACCCTCGGCCGTGATCTGGTCGGACAGGAGGACGGCCGCGCCGCCGCCGACGCTGACCACGGCCACGCGATTGCCCAGGGCTCGGGGCTGGCTGGTCAGGATGGACAGGGCGTTGACCAGAATTTTGGGGTCCTCGGTCAGCTCCTCGATGAGGAAGAACCCGGCCTGGTGGCAGCAGGCCCGGAAGGCCTCGTGGCTGCCGGCCAGGGAGGCGGTATGAGACAGGGTGGCCGCGGCGCCGCCGCCCAGGCCGCCCTTGATGACCAGCACCGGCTTTTGGCAAGAGACCTGCCGGCCGACCTCCATGAGCTGCAGGCCGTTGGCGATGCCCTCGAGGTAAACGGCGATGATCTTGATGCGCGGATCGGCGCCCATGTGGGCCAGAAGCTCGGGCACGCCCACGCTGCTGGCGTTGCCGCAGGAGACCCACTTGCCCAGGGCCAGGTTGTCGGCCTCGAGCATCTCCAGGAGCTCGACCCCCACGCCGCCGGACTGGGAGATGACGCCGATGCCGCTGGGTTCGTGGATGGTGCTGGTGCGCTGCTCCGGGAGGAAGAGGGTGTTCAGCCCGGAAAAATTGTCCATGACGCCCATGCAGTTCGGCCCGACGTAGGCGACGTGGTGGCGCTCGCCGAGCTCCAGCAGCCGGTTCTCCAGGTTCCGCCGGCCGATCTCGGCGAAGCCGTCGCTGAAGACGACGGCCCCCTTGCCTCCGAGCCGGCAGAACTCCTCGAAGCGGCGCACGGTCTCCTCGGCGTTCACGGCGAAGACGGCCACGTCAGGCACTTCGGGCAGAGCGCTGAGGCTGGGATAACAGGTCAGGCCCAGGGTCTTGTCGAGGCGGGGGTTGACCGGGTAGACGCGCTCGAGGCGCATGAGGTTTTTAAGGATGATGCCGCCCATGGTTCCAGGGCGCGAGGCGCCGACCACGGCCACGGAGCGGGGCGCGAAAATGGTGTTGAGGCTGTCCATTTTCCAGGCTGGGGTTTCGGCCGGCCGGGGCGGCGAGACCGGGTCGCCGGCGATGAGCCGGGCGTCCACCACTGCACAGCCCTTCTCGAAAACGATGACCGGGTTCAGGTCCAGCTCGAGCACCTCGGGGTGTTCGTCCATCAGCCGGGAGACGCGGGCGACCAGATCGGCCACGGCCTCCCGGTCGAAGGTCACCCCGCGCAGGCCGTCCAGGATGCGACCGGCCTTGGTCTCGGAAAGCATGCGGAGCACGTCCGATCGGCCCAGGACGCCGATGCCCGGGGACACGTCCTTGAACAGTTCCACGTAGCGGCCGCCGAGGCCGACCATGGTCACCGGGCCGAAGCCGGGGTCCTGTTTCGCGCCGATGAACAGCTCGAGTCCGCTTTCGGCCATGGCCTGGACCAACATGCCCTCGAAACCATCCGGCCCGACCGCGGCGGCCACGGTCTCCCAGGCCCGGCCCACGGCCTCGGCCGTTTTCAGATTGAGCTCGACGGCGCCCACGTCCGTCTTGTGCAGGATACGGGAGGACAGGGCCTTGAGCGCCACGGGATAGCCCAGTTCCTCGGCCGCGGCCAAAGCCTCTTTCCGGCCGGCCACGGCGAGGCCCGAGAGCGGGACGCCGTAGCGCCCGAGCAGGTCCTTGATGGCCGAGAACCCTAGTGGATGTGTGGTCATCTCCTTGCCCCGCATAAGCCGCCGCCCGGCCGAAGCCGGACTAGACGACGCGAACGGCGATGCGGCAGACCTCGCCGCCCTCGAGCACGGTCTCGAGCACCTCGACCTCGACGGGCCTCCCCAGGATGGTTTCCCAGATGTCCTGGTAAAAACCGGCCCCGCAGTAGCAGTAGAGGCGGGGCACGGCCGGTTCCGGCGAGCGGACGGCCTCCCGGACCCGGGGACAGTGGCAGTAGGCGTATCGCCTCTCGGTCTGGGTTTCCGCCTCGAAATAGCCCTCAAGGTCAAAGGGCATCTTGACAGCCACGACGGCCTCGCCCTGGAAGCGGCCGGCCATGCCCCACCCGCGGCCGAGAAGGTTCTTAATCCGCTCCTCGGGGAGCTTCATAACGTTCCTGAGATCGGAAACGAACAGCTCTTCGAGCCGGGCGTGGGCTTGGGCCAGGTCCTGGGAGGCGGCGTAAACCTCGCGGATCGGCTGCAGCCGCGGTCTGGGGAACTTGCAGGCGCAGGCCGACAGGACCTTTTGGGAGGTAGGCTCTTCCACGCTCAAGGCCAGCCGGGCCAGGGCGCCGGCCGTCCAGGAGATCGTGTCCGACGCCTGAAGCGCGTCCGGGGCCATTACCTCCCGGCGCACCTCTTCGCCGGCCAGGCGGTCCAGGGCCTTCCGAAACCGGGCCAGCCAGACGCGCTCGAAATCGGGTCTGTCTCCGCCGTAAAACCGCTCCAGATCGTTCGGTTCGGACATGGCGCGCGCCCTCCAGCCTGCCGTCCCTGAAAATCCCGATCAGCCGGACGTTCCCGAGGCGGCGGGCGTGAAAAAGCGGATGAGCAGCGGGTTCACCGCGTCGGGCCACTCGTAATGGATGTTGTGCCCGGCGTGATCAGCCACGTGCAGCGCCGCGGCCGGCATGGCCTGCTTCACCTTGGCCGCATACTTGTACGGGATGACGGCGTCCTCCAGCCCCCAGACCAGCATCACCGACCGCGGCTGCCGGCCGAGCCGCTGATAGAGAGGCCCCAGGTCGCTGGAAAGCGGCAGATGACGCAGCGTGGAAAGCACGGCCTGCTTGTAGCCCCGATATTTCATCTGTTCCCGGTAGCGGCCCGGAAAGTCCGGAAATCGGCTCGGGTCATAGAAGTTTTGCTTCAGCCGGGACAGGAGCATCCGGTCGCCCAGCACGGTCATGGCCCAGTCCCCCGCGACGGGCAGGCGGGCCAGGCGCGTGGAAAAGGTCTCGGGCAGGGGGAAGGACATAGGCGCGATCAGGGCCAGCCGGTCCACCCGCTCGGGATGGCGGTCGGTGAAGGCCGCGCAGACCGCCCCGCCCATGGACAGGCCGACGAGGCCCACCGGGTTTTTCAGGCCCAGATGGTCGAGCAGTTCGCCGAGCTGTCCCACGAAAAGGTCCAGGTCGTAACGCACGGCCGGCCGGTCCGACCAGCCCCGGCCGTACAGGTCGAAACGGAGCACCCGGAACCCGGCCTTGACCAGCGCCTCAAAGGTCGGGTCGAAGATGAAGGAGGGGATGGTGAAGCCGTGGACCAGCACCACGGTCGGCGCGTTCTCGGGCCCGGACAGCTCGTAGTGGACCACGCCCTGGGAGAGCTTGGCCCAGCCGCCCGGCACGCCCTGCCTGGCCTTCTCGTCAAGGACCGCCGGCTTATACAGGAAATAGGCGTAGGAGCCAAGAAGAAGAACCAGGACCGCCGCCACGATCCCGAGGGTGACGAGCCACTTGGTGCGCCTCTTAGACATGGTGTACCTCGTTGATGGCCAGCGTTGTTTAGGTGCCCAAGTCTGACACGGGCGTCCCGCCGGGGCAAGAAAAATCCGCGGGTCCGGGCCGAGATGAAGAGTGGGCGGCCTAAACATAAGGCCAACCAGTGGTTCTCGGGCCGGCTGGAGGCAAGGAAGCGACGGCGGGTGAGTATGATGTTGGCCTCTCGGACGGCCCATCGCATCCGATCCGTCCTCCGTCTATGTCGCACACCCACGGGATGAAAGTTCCTTTTCCGGCCCGTTTGGGCTATGATGCGGGTCAATAACAACCAACTCGGAAAAAAGGGGGACGCGGCATGAAGACTGTCGAGTACACCGTCAAGGACCAAGTGGGCTTCATCGCCTTGAACCGGCCGGAGAAACACAACGCGCTCAGCTTCGACCTGCTGGACGACCTGGACGAGGCCTTGGGTCTGGCCGAAAAGGACACCGAGGCGAACGTGGTCGTGCTCAAGGGCAACGGGCCCTCGTTCAGCTCGGGCTACGATCTCAAGGGCAGCTATTACATCCACGGCTCCCGGGAGGGGTTCACGGAATGGACGCCCAAGAACGCCGTCATGACCCTGCGCGGCATCGAGGCCCGGTACATGCGCATCTGGAATTTTCCCAAACCCGTCATCGCTCAGATCCACGGCTACTGCCTGGCCGGCGGGTGCTATTTGCAGATGGTCTGCGACATCAGCGTGGCCGCCGAGGACGCCCGGCTGGGGCACCCGCTCGGTTCAGGGGGGGTGAGCAGCATGCCCTTGTGGCAGATGCTGCTCGGCCCGAAAAAGGCGCGCTACCTTCTCTTTACCAACACCATCATCGACGGCCGGGAGGCCGAACGGCTGGGGCTGGTCAGCCTGGCCGTGCCCCGGTCGGACCTGGAACAGACCGTGGAGAAAATCGCCGCCTCCATCGCCAAGACGCACCCGGACCGTATCTTCATGGCCAAAGAGGCCCTGAACGCGCACCAGGAGATTCTGGGCCTGTCCGCCCTGTTCCGCTACCACGGCGAGCTCAACGCCCTGGGCCGGCTGTGGCGGCCGAAGGAATAGACCGGAATACGCCCGAGATCGGTGGGGAAAAATAGCATAAAGGATTTTCCCTTTCGAAGGGGGTACACTCTCGGTAAAGGACGGAGGGGGGGGTGCCACCTGAACCGAAGCGCCGTCATGGGCTTTGGGAGTCGATCCAGATCACTCTGGAGGAGAAACCATGAAAAACCGAATACCAGCCAGATCAAGGCGGAACAGGTGCCGGACCTCGCCGATTTCCTTGTTGAAAGAGCCCAAGGAATTCATGCCGCGAACTGATCTGGGGAAAAAGCTCCTGTCCTTGCGCAACCAGGCGATTGCCAGAGGAATGAGGCTTCTCACGGAAGATGAGGTGCTGGAAGAGGTGAAACGCCGACGGGGAGAAATCGAAGATGGCGAAGCGGACCTATATTGACGCCAATGTGCTGATTGCCGCTTTTCAGGGAGACGAAGACACCTCGCGACGGGCCTGGATTGTTCTTGACGATCCGGAACGCGGATTGGTGGTGAGCGATTATCTTCGATTGGAAGTGCTTCCCAAGCCGATGTTTCACCGACGACAGGAGGAAATCGAGTTCATGCAAACCGTGCTGGAAAGCGCGGCTGAAGATGTGCCATCGTCCAAGGAACTTACAAGGCAGGCGCTGGACCTTGCCGCAAGGTACGATATGGCGCCCATGGATTCTCTTCATGTGGGGGCGGCTGTGATAGCACGAGTGGACGAGCTTGTAACCTTGGAGAAGCAAACGAGGCCGATGCTCAGGGTCAAAGAAATCAGAGTGACTTCGCTGCATTCGATATGAAGGGCCTGTCGGCCCTGTTCCGCTACCACGGGGAGCTCAACGCCCTGGGCCGGCTGTGGCGGCCGAAGGAGTGAGCCGGCCGGAAAGTCGGCTCCACCCGGGAAGGAGGAGACCGTGGACGAGGCGACATACCTGAACCGCCTGCGCGCGCTCTGGCAGAAGAACTGGCCCGCCCACCTGGCGCGGCAGCCGGTGTACCCGCTGGGCGAAATGCCGCTGACCGACTATTTGCGGGAGAGGGCCCGCCTGACCCCGGACAAGCCGTGCCTGATTTACTATGGCGCCGAGCTGACCTTCGGACGGCTGGACGAGCTCAGCAACCGCTTTGCCCATCTCCTGGCCGCCCAGGGGCTTGAGCGGGGCGACCGGGTGGCCGTGTTCCTGCCCAACTGCCCGCAGTTCCTGATCGCCTTCTACGGCATTCTCAAGCAAGGCTGCGTCCACGTGCCGGTCAACCCCATGTTCAAGGAGCACGAGCTCCTGTACGAGCTGAACGACGCCGGAGCGCGGCTGGTCGTGGCCCTGGACCAGCTCTACCCGCTGGTCGCGGCGGTGCGGGAGCGCACTAGCGTCGAGCGCGTCTTTGTCACGCGGCTGAAAGACTTTTTGCCGGAGCAACCCACCCTGCCGGTCCACCCGACCTTGATCACGCCGGATCAGGACTGCCCGGGCGGCGAGGACCTGATGACCGCGCTGGCCGCGCAGCCGGCGGGTTTTCTCAAGGGAGAGGCGGGGTTGGACGACCTATCCGCCCTGAATTACACCGGCGGGACAACGGGCATGCCCAAGGGCTGCGAGCACACGCAGCGGGACATGATCTACACCGCGGCCTGCGCCGCGGCCACCGGGGCCCGGCCCGAGGGTCCGGTGCCGAACCCGGTCGGGCTGGGGTACTTCCCGGTCTTCTGGATCGCGGGTGAGGTGGGCGGGGTCATCGCCCCGATCTTCGGCGGGACAACCCTGGTGCTTCTGACCCGCTGGGACGTGGAGGCGGCCCTGACGGCCATCGAGCGTTACAAGGTCACGTCCACGGGCGGCGCGGTGGACAACTTCGTGGAGATCATGAACCACCCGGACATAGGCAAATACGATCTCTCGAGCCTGGTCACGACCACGGCCTCGTCCTTTGTCAAAAAGCTGACCGTGGACTTCCGCCGGCGCTGGCGAGAACTTTCAGGCTGCCTGCTTCGGGAATCCTCGTACGGGATGACCGAGACCCACACCGTGGACACGTTCACCAACGGCCTGCAGACCGGGGACATGGACCTTTTGACCCAGCCGGTCTTCTGCGGGCTGCCCATGCCCGGCACGGAACTCAAGATCGCGGACTTCGAGTCCGGGGAGCTGGTGGACCTGGGCCGGGAGGGCGAAATCGTCATCCGCACGCCGTCCCTGATGAAGGCTTACTGGAACAAGCCCGAGGAGACCCGCCGCGCCGTGAGGAACGGCTGGCTTTACACCGGCGACATCGGCCTTCTGGACGAGCAGGGCTGTTTGCATTTTCTCGGTCGGCGCAAGGAGATGCTCAAGATGCGGGGCATGAGCGTCTTTCCCTCCGAGATCGAGGTCCTGCTGGGTCGGCACCCGGCCATCGCCGGCTGCGGCGTGGTCGGCCGGCCGGACCCGGACAAGGGCGAGGTGCCGGTGGCCTTCATCAAGCTGAACCCGGACTCTGCCGGCAAGGTGACGGCCGAGGACCTGGTCAGGTGGTGCCGGGAGAACATGGCCACCTATAAGGTGCCCTCGGTCATCCTGGTCGAGGAACTGCCCATGACCGCCACGGGCAAGGTGAAAAAAGAAGAACTCAAAAAGGCCTTTTCCTGAGCCGCTTTCCGGCCCCTGCGAGCCGCCGGCGCTTGCTCCCGCCGGGAAAGGAGACCCTAGATGAGCACACCCAGCGACCTGACCTACCTGGACGCGACCGCCCTGGCCGAACTGGTGGCCAAGAAAGCGGTCACGCCCCTCGAACTGGTGGAGGCCGTGATCGCGCGCATCGAACGGCTGAACCCCACCCTGAATGCGGTCATCACACCCATGTACGACCAGGCCCGGGCCGTGGCCAAGGGCAAAATCCCGGACGGACCGTTTCGCGGCGTGCCATACCTCATGAAAGACATCGGCGCGTCCGTGGGCGGGGTGCGCATGTGCATGGGCACGGCCGCGCTCAAGGACTTCGTGCCGGACCACGACGCCGAGCTGACCATCCGGCTGAAAAAGGCCGGGCTGATCCTCGTGGGCAAGACCAACACGCCCGAGCTGGGCCTTCTGCCCTCGACCGAACCCCGGCTGTTCGGGCCGACCCGCAACCCCTGGAACACCTCCCGCATCACCGGCGGCTCGAGCGGCGGCGCGGCCGCGTCCGTGGCCTCGGGCATCCTGCCCATGGCCCACGCCAACGACGGCGGCGGCTCGATCCGCATCCCGGCCTCCTGCTGCGGCGTCTTCGGACTCAAGCCCACCCGGGCCCGCAACCCGCTCGGGCCGGACATGGGCGACATGCTCTCCGGCCTGGTCTGCGAGCACGCCGTCACCCGCTCGGTCCGGGACAGCGCGGCCCTGCTGGACGCCACGTCCGGCCCGGACGTCGGCGATCCCTACTGGGCCCCGCCGCCGGCCCGGCCCTTTTTAAAGGAAGTGGGCGCCGATCCCGGCCGGCTGCGCATCGCCTTTTCCTTAACCACGGCCACGGGCACGCCGGTGCACCCGGACTGCGAGGCCATGGTCAAGGACGTGGCTGCCCTGTGCGCCGACCTGGGCCACGTTGTCGAGGAGGCCGGGCTGCCTTCGGCCGAAGGGCTGAACGCCATCCTGATGAACGCCTTCATGGTGGTGTGGCTGGGCGGGTGCGCGGCCAACGTGAACGGCATCTCCCTCCTGACCGGCAAGCCGCCCTCGGCCGCGGACTACGAGCCCCTGACCTGGGCGTTGTACGAGCGCGGCAAGGTTTACAGCGCCTCGGACTACCTCATAGCCGTGCAGATGCTTCAGCAACTGGCCCGCGGCCTGGCGCACTTCTTCGAGACCTACGACCTGCTGCTCACGCCTGTGGTGGCCGAACCGCCCGTGCCGCTAGGCACCTTCGACGCGCCGCCGGACGACCCCATGAAGGCCTGGGAACGCGTGGCCGCCTTCGCCCCCTTCACCCCCATCTTCAACGCCACCGGACAGCCGGCCATGTCCGTGCCCCTGTATTGGAACCAGGCAGGCCTGCCCATCGGCGCCCATTTCGTGGCCCGATTCGGGGACGAGGCCACCCTCTTCCGCCTGGCCGCGCAGCTCGAAGCCGCCCGGCCCTGGGCCGGCCGCCGTCCCCCGGTTTCGGCCTGAGCCGGCCGGGAAAAAAGGAACCCAGGAGCGAAAGCGAGCGGTTGGTCGAGACCAAGGGCGGCTTGAAAAGGAAGCCTCGCCGCTATATAGTGGGCGCACCCAACCGGGTTCGAGGCCGGCCCGTCCGGCTACCGAAGTTTTGCATTGATCTCTAGGCCTTGGGGAGGTGAAAACCATGGACAAGGTGGCGCCGAAAATCCTCATTGCCGACGGCAACGCGGAACTGAGGGAGCTGATCAAGAACTGGCTGAAGATCGAGGGGTACACCGACCTGAGCGTGACCGAGAACGGCAAGGCCGCCTGGGCCAAGCTCAAGGACACGCCGGTGGACCTCCTCATTTCCGCCGACGATTTGCCCGGCCTGAACGGGCTCGAACTCCTGGCCGAGATGCGCAAGGACCGGTTCCTGAAGAACACGCCATTTCTCATGCTCGCCGCCGAGGGTCAGCAGAAGTTCGTGGCTCGCGCGGCCGAGCTGAAGGTGGACGGATACCTGGTCAAACCCTTTTCCCAGCAGGCCCTGGCCGATAAGGTGGACCGCATCCTTAGGATGCGGCTCAGCCCCCCCGCCGGCTTCGTCAAGGTCCGCCAGGCCGACCGCCTGGTCGAGGACGGGGACATGGACGGGGCCCTGGCCGAGTACCGGGAGGCCATTCGCGTCACCCGGGACACCATGGCCGTGCTGCACTATAAGATCGGCCGGGTGCAGGAAAAGCTGAGCCGGGACGGCGAGGCCGAGGAAAGCTTTCAGCAAGCCCTGGGCATGAGCCGCCTGCACGTGGACTCCTACGACGCCCTAGGCGCCCTGGCCATGCGCCACGGCCGCGGCGAAGACGCGACCCGGTTTCTCCTGGAAGGGGTCTCCATCAGCCCGCTCAACCCCGAACGCCAGTTCCAGCTCGGGGAGGCCCTGCTCGAGACGGGTCAGGCCAAAGAGGCCGAGAGCGCCTTCCGCCGGTCGCTGAAACTGGACCCGGACCAGACCTACATTTTCAACCGCCTCGGCATCAGCCTGCGCAAGCAGGACAAGCTGGAAGAGGCCCTGCGCTTTTTCGAGCAGGCCCTGGCCGTCACCGCCGACGACGAGAACCTGTACTTCAACGCGGCCCAGGTCTACCATCTCAAGAACGATAGGAAGACCGCCCGCTCACTCCTGACCAAGGCCCTCGAGCTGAACCCTGGCATGGAAGAGGCCAAGGAGCTGATCCGCCAGATCGACGCCTCTCAGCCGCCGGAGGCCGGGGGCCAGGAGCCGCAAGGCGATTGAGGGAAAAAGGGGTCAGGAACCAAGGCTGTCCAATAAAACTTTGTGAAGAGCAGATTAACATATTGAAATCGCAAATTATTACTGCAGTTAGTGGTTGGAACGATTTGAAATTGGACCTAGGCTATCCTCCAGAAAAC
>Ga0315282_10005952_pt1 | contig 20579 bp, 16 predicted proteins | sample YL17G07_20_MG_FD_203693 | JGI IMG/M metagenome (GOLD analysis project Ga0315282, IMG submission 203693) | Sediment microbial communities from Yellowstone Lake, YNP, Wyoming, USA - YL17G07_20 | ecosystem: Environmental > Aquatic > Freshwater > Lake > Sediment | place: USA: Wyoming | collected... | reverse complement strand
CTTCTCGCGCAGGATCAGCACGGCCAGGACCACGGTAATCAGCGGGTACATGCCCGTTGCGGCGGCAATGGCCGAAGTGTTTCCACCGGTGCGGCAGGCCGCAAAAAACGCCAGGCCTCCGATGCCACCCAGCACCCCGATCGCGACGCTGTAAACGGCTCCCCGGGGGCTTTTCTCCACCCTGAACCGCCTGACCCAGAGACACGCCAGCGCCACCGGCACCCACCCGAAGGGATACAGGAATTGCATCGTACGGGCGGAGATTTCAGTAGTGCCCAGTTTCCCTAACAGTGTCCATCCGCCCATACAGAGCACGGAGAGCACCGAATACCAGAACCATTTCGTTTTGAGTACAACAGGGACCTGCATGTTTTCAATCCAGTACGCCGATTACGTTGTTCTGGAGCGCCGCAGGATGAGCGGAGATTTCACCTCGCAATTTTCTAACCACATGCTGAAAAACTCCTGAAGCTGTCTCATCCTGAGGAATGCGTCAGGCGGCGGACGACGAAGGATCTCCGTATTTCCTTGATTCCACAAATGCCGGGATTCTTCGCGTTGCTCAGAATGACATAACCATAGGCTTTTCAGCAAACTGCTAAAGCGCCACAGACGGAGGTCGGTTGCCGACAATCCAGGTCGCGAGCTCTCGAACACACTTCGACCTTTTGCGCTTACGCCAGTTGACCACCATCGATGAACAGCAACACGCCGTTGACGTAGTCGGCGTCGCGTGAGGCCAGGAAAGTGGCGGGCCCTGCGACGTCCTCCGGCGTGCCAACCCTCCCCACCGGAATCAGTTTTGCGTATTTCTTCACAAACGCAGGATCTTTCAAGACGGGCTCCGAGAACCGAGTCCGGATCGGCCCGGGGCCCAGGGCGTTGGAATTGATGCCGAAAGGGCCCAGTTCGCGCGCCAGGGTCTTGGCAAGCAGGAAGACGCCCGCCTTCGAAACGTTATAGGGTGCGAGTTGTGCCTCTGCATCCCAGGCGTTCGTCGAAGCCATGAAAACCAACTTCCCGCGCCGGCGCTTGACCATGTGCGGCGCCACGGCGCGAGCCACAAGAAAGGCCCCTTTCAAATTCGTATCCAATATCCGGTCCCAGAGCCCTTCGTCGGTCTTTAGAAAGGGAGCAAGTTTGATCACTCCAGCGATGTGCATGACTACATCAATCTGTCGATACAAGCGAATCACTTGCGCTACCATGCCTTTAACCTGGCGGGGCTGGCGGACATCGCAATGGAAGGTCCGGACGTTTCCGCCCCAGGCTGCGATCTCCCGCGCGGTGCGCGCCATCATCGGCCGGTCAACATCGGTGATGGCCACGCGTGCGCCCTCACGCGCCAGCCGAACGGCGATTGCTTTGCCGATTCCCTGCGCGCCTCCCACCACCAATGCGACCTGATCGCTAAATCGTCCTGCAAAGAAGTCTTTCATCGCTCCTCCTGGGCCCTGCCAACCTCCAAGAAGGGCAAAGTAAATCTCTGCTCGTGGCACCTCAGCAGGGTTATCGACCTCGATGGCAGATTCCCGCTTATCGCCGGCCACACCAACGTGGCCACGGGCCCTGATGTTAAGTCTTCGCCGCGTTTTACTAAGTATCACATCCGGGCAAACGACGCCAGTCCCCGTTCCTGCCGATCACGATCACTACAAATTCCGCACAATCGTTATAGACAGGATTTCCTAATTTGCGTCAAATAACCTCGCGGTGGGTAAGGTCGGCGGCGGACGGCAGCCCCAGACAGAAACGCTGTTACGTCGGCGAAGATAGGGTTGAATTCTTATTCGGCGACAGCTCAGTCTGCTCAATGCGCGGCGTCGAAGCCAGTCGAATGCGGAATCCTTCGATGCGCCGGTCGCAAACCACCTGCGAACGAGGATGTTTAGCTATCGTTGTTACGTTTAGTCGCAATAAGTTCTTTGTATATGAGCGGATACCGTCCAGACCCATCGACGGGTGACAGACCGGGAGGAGTGAAATGGCAGGATCAAATCGACGACTGTTCTTGGGGCAATTGGCGACCGGTGTTGCCAGTGTAAACATGACAGCGGGGCTGCGGACAGAGACGGTCAAAGAGAAAAAGGGACAGGGCGCAAAGTCTTCGCGAGGCGAAGCCCTGGGGCATGCCTCGGGGTCGATTGCCGATCTTGGCCCTGGGGGGATCGCAACCAGATTCTGGATCGATCCTCGCTTGGTTGCGACACCCCCGCGGCCCTGGAGAAAGATTATCGTCGAGTTCCACACCTCTCAATACATGCCGCGGGTCGGTGAGCGGTTCAATGCTGACGAGTTCGGGGACCGGCTACTCGAAGCGCGCGCCGGTAGCGTTGTCGTGGTGGCCAAGGATATGTTCGGGTATTCCTACTATCCGAGCGCGTATGGGCCGGTCCATCCGGGCCTGTCCTTCGACCTCCTCGGAGCGCAAGTGGCAGCGTTGCGCAAGCGGAAAATCGCTGTCTCTGCTTACTATATGGTTACTTGGAATTTCGAACTTGGCGAACGGCGTCCGGAATGGTTGGTGTTCAAGCGCGACCGGACGACCGACCTTCCGAAGTTCGATGAGACCTTCGGGTGCGACGTGGCGAGACGAGGGTGTATCACCTCGTCGTTGTGTCTTGCCAACGAAGATTTTGTCAAATTGGAGCTCGCTCACATCAAGGAGCTTGTCTCCCGTTATGAGCTCGACGGCGTGTGGATCGACGGGAACACCGCCCCCCCGTGCTATTGCCATGAATGTCTGCGGCAATTGCGTGACAAGGGCTTAGACCCGCTCGATATAGGTGTGCAGCGAGATCACAAGCTGGGGCTCCACCTCTCCTTAATTCAACGCATCCACCAAATCGTGAAGGAAGCGCGCCCTGGTTGTGAGGTGGACATCCAAAACAATGGCTCGTACGGTCTCGGCGAGCGCGCCCAATTTATGGATTACACCGACCTCGAGGCGCCCTTCACGGACGTGAACTTTCAGTATGGGTACTTTTATGCCCCCACGGTGGTCCGCTACGCGCGCACTTTCGGGCTGGCGAATTATTGTTTGACGTATCGCTTCCAGATTTTCTGGGGGGACTTTGGCGGTCTGAAGCTCCCGTCGCAACTTCACACAGAATTCGCCACCATTGTGGCGAACGGCGCGCGGTGCGACATCGGTGACCAGATGCATCCGAGCGGCCGGCTTGATCCGGCCGTGTATCATGTCATCGGGCAGGCCTACCGGCACATCGAGCAGCTTGAGCCCTACCTGGACCAAGCGGTGCCGGTGACCGAGGCGGCGCTCCTGACGAGTGGGCTGCCGCTCGAGTCCCCGTGCACGGAAACAAACTTTGGTTGGGTCAAGCTGCTGACCGAGTCGCGCGTGCAGTTCGATATCGTTGAGCCAACGGCTGAGTGGGAACGCTATGCGATGCTCCTATTGCCGGATGAACTGGCCGTAGATGAGCAAACTGCTTCGCGCTTAAGTGCGTTTGTCGCTGGCGGCGGGGCGGTTGTTGTGACGCACAAGGCGGGCTTGCTGGCCGGAACGGACAGCACCTGGCTGGAACGGTACGGGCTACATTATGCGGGGATGTCTGCGTTCAGGCCTGCGTACTTCGTGCCGCAAGGCGGCCTGACCGGGGAGATCCCGCCTTACGAATATGCTTTGTACGAGGGTGCTTCCCAATGGCGCGCGGAACCACCGGCAACGGCCCTGGCTCTGCTCGGTGAACCACTCTTCCAACGCAGTCCACAGCATTACACCAGCCACGCGCAAACGCCGTTCGACCACACCACCTCTTATGCCGCCCTGGCGTGTAGCGGGCGAGTGGCCCTGTTCGCTTTCCCGCTGGGGCAGAGCTACTACAACCAAGGATACTGGATCTACCGGCAGGCGTTTCAGAAGGTACTTAGGGAACTGCTTCCCGCACCCCTCATCCAGAGCGATGCGCCCCTGAGCACCGAACTCACGTTAACTCACCAAGCGGCGCGGCCGGACACGGGGCGAAAGACGCGCTACTTGGCACACATCGTGAACTTCTCACCGTTACGGCATACACCACGGCAGCCCGATTTCTGTGAAGACCCCATACCACTTACAAACGTGACAATACGCCTCAATCTGCCTCTCAAGGTCTCCGTGGCAAGAGCGGTTGTCGCCGGAGTAGATTTACCCGTGCGCCGCGCGGCGGGAGGCGGTGTGGAGCTTCTCGTGCCCCGGGTGCCCGTTCATGAGGTGGTGAGTTTTGAATTATCCTGAGAGGGGTTCGGCGCGCCCCGTCGCTTTCCCACGCCGGTTGTTTGAGGCTCTGCCGTCCTGGTCGTGTCCAGTGCTTTCTTCAAAAACGGGAGATCAAGATGAGCGACCAGGGATTCAACCGTAATCCTGGCCGGTGCCTGTACTCAGTCATTTCCGTACAGGGTGATGAGTTTCTGATATTTCGTTAACGCCCGGCTCGCATTCTCTTTATTTCCCAGCTTTGAATACGCTTGATAGAGATGATACCAGGGTGCAGGGTCCGTCGGGTCTAAGGCGGCCGCACGTTCCCATTCCGGCGTTGCTTGAGCTGGCTGGCCAAGCGCAGTGTAGACCTTGGCCAGGACCGCGTGGCTCGCGGCGTCGTTCGGCGCCATCTCTACTGCTTGTACGGCGAACTGCAGTGCCTCCGCAGGCCTGGTTTCCAAGAGGCGCACCCGAGCCATTCCCTGGCGCGGTAGAGCGAATTTTCGACCCTCACCATCAGCGAGCTCCATGGACCGGCGGTATTCCCGTTCAGCATCTTTCAGTTTCCGCTCGGCCTCGTGGCAGTATCCGAGGTAGTAATACGATGCGTAATGGTTAGGGTTGCGCTCCAAAGCCTCTTGAAAATAACTAGCCGCGCGTGTGAAATTGGGGGCATAAGGGGAGACGTAGTACCGTCCCAAGTAGTAATAAGGCGCGAAGTCAGCCGGCTGTTTCAGCATGGCCTCCTTCATGGTCAGCGTGAACAGTCGAAATTGCCCAAGGAAGTAATAGGAAAACGCAAGCTGCTTGAGCACATAAGAATTGGCGTCCAGCGCCTCAGCCCGGCGAAGGAAACGAACGGCGTCGTAATGGTTGCGGCGTTGGAGCTCCAAGCAGCCTCGCCAGAAATATCCTTCAAAATTGGTGGGCGCCTGGCGGATCAGCTCATCACTCTTCTTCCGCATGAAGGAGAGATTCTTCGATCTGAACGCCTCCCGAATCTGGGCTACCGTGGGACTATGATCCGCGCTGGCGGGTGGTAGCAAGCCTTCCAGATCGTCTTGAAAGGCCGCGTGGGTTAGGGTAGATTCGGCGAGAAGTAACAACAGGCCAAGGAACATGGGCCAAGTCAGGCGCCGGTACGGATGCGCTCGGGCTCCCGCAGTCGGAGCCAAACCGATAGGTCCCTTCGCCCTGACGTGCGCGCTGCTTCTGGTCTTTTTGGAAAACGGACAGGCACAGTTTACGTCCGCAGGCCAGGCTAATTCACCAGAGGAATTCGATGCGTATCTCCTGGTTCTGTCGAAGCCGTCCCCGAAGGAAGTCATATTGGCCGCCGGTGAATTCGAACGACACTGGCCACGCTCAGAGCTGCTGGCGCACATCTTCGAATTGGAATTGGAGGCATACAGGTTGCTCGGCGACTCCGCGAAGGCCATTCTTGCTGGTGAAAAAGCGCTCAAGGTCGCACCAGGCAATTTAGTGGTTCTCGCCAACCTGGGTTACATCATAGCGAGCAGCACCCCTGACCCGCAACAACTGGCTCGCGCCGAAGGGTATGCTCGACGTGAGCTGGAGGTTTCAAAGTCGATCCGGGTCCCGAAAAGGATTTCCCCTAGGGAGTGGGACGAGATTCAAGGCCATCTGGGCTCAATAGCGCACGCGACGCTGGGTCTAGTAATCTACAAACGTGGAGAGGTCGCCGAAGCCGTTCGCGAATTCGAGACAGCGGTCAAACTCGCGCCCGTTCCAGACCCCACCCAAATTTACCGGCTCGGAATGCTTTACCGGGCCAGTGGAAACCTGTCCGGGGCAATCGAAATGCTCCGTCGAGCAGCCGAGTTAAATGATCCCACGATTCGAGAACTTGCGCAACGGGAGTTGAAATCTCTCCGGCGTTAACATCACTCGAGTTTCAGGCATTCCATTGTGCCTTCAGAGACGCGAGTTGGAGCTACGGTGCTCGAAAATGAAATTCACGGACGCGAAGCAGTTGGAGCCTTGCCAGACTGTCCTCGTCCTCCTAGCAGGTTTTGGGTTGTGACGGCAAGATTCTGCATTTGGGGAGGGTCCACTCATGAAGAAGACCAACAGCTTTGTAGGCGCAAGGTCCCATGTGATTCTGGCACTGTTGGCCTCCACGGTTTTCCTAAGCGGAAGTATGCGGGCGTCTACGCTCCGGTGTGTGTTCAGCGACGAAGGGGGAAAACCGCTCAGGGATGTCGAGGTGCGGCTTATGCAGGTCGGCACGGATAATCATCAATTCCAGAAAACGAACAAGAAAGGTGAGGCTGTTTTCCTTCAATTGAGACCCGGATCGTACGAATTGCGAGCCCAGGTCAGGGATCATGTGCCCGTGAAGCGCGAGGTAGAGATAACCAAAGACCGCACTTTGGATCAGGTGCTTATGACGGGAAAGGCTTTCGATCAGTTCGACAAGGAGGTCAGGGATGCCATCAACAACGAACAGTTCTCGAAGGCCCTTTCCCTGCTTGAGAAGCTAGTGGCCGACTATCCCGATGATGCTACGCTCCACCGCAACCTCGGGCTCGCCTATGCCGGCCTGCAACAAGAAGAAAAGGCTTTGGCCGAAGCGGCCAAGGCAGCGCAATTAGACCCCCAGTTCGTCAACAGTACTGAGGAGGTACAAGGGTTCCTGTTGCGAGAACGAGGACAGATTGCCCTCAAGAGCCAAAACTACACTGTGGCCGCCGATGCTTTTGAAAAATGGGTGCAGCTTGATCCTAAGAATGCTCAAGCCTATTACGGATTGGCTCTGGCCTACGGCCATCAGCAAAAATACACTCAGGCTCTGGCCGCTATCGATCAGGCGCTGAAATTGGCTCCCCAGAATGGCTCCTATCTGAAGGTGAAGCAAGTCCTGGAGGCAAACGCGGGGAAGCAGTAACCTTCCGCGCAGGACAGACCAGCCGAAAACCCTTGACCCCACTCTCGCTGAGTTATGCTCCCGGAGGAAAATTTTCGCCTTTGACCATAACGGTTTAGAGGCCAGGTGACACAGCCTGCGGAACGCTTTGCGTCGCAAAGTCGAGGCCGCTTTTGTGACACAACGTGACAAGTGACAGTGCCTCCGGAACACCCGGTCAGCCCTGAAATTCTCTGACGGGAAATCGATAAGGGGCGCTGCGGAGGAGCGGTTGCAAATTCGGCTCTCGGCGTCGGAGAGCGTAGAAAGCCATCGACTCGGTGGCAAGATTAACTTTGACCCGAACCAGGCGATGGGGCCAGAATTCATCCACATAGATAGTATGACCCAAAAGGTTTACATATTCAGACTCGGTAGTACGACGCAAATAAATGAGGCGCCCTTGCGGAGGCTGCTTCAGATCCAAGGACCAGCGCTCGGGGAAAGGCCCTCGCTGCGGGGCGGCCTCAATCCGCAGCGCCAGGCTCCTCCGACTGGCCGCCACGAAGCGCGCCGAGCGTTCCTGCAACTCGGCCAAGGAGTGATGCTCGAAGCGCGCCCAGACCTTGGCCTGCCACCAGCCATTCTAGTTCTCGATCATGGGTTGGAGTGTGGAGGGAACCGGCTGAATAATCAATGGGCTTCAAGCTGATGGAGTTTTGGCGAGAGGCACCAGGGGCTCGAACTCGAGATCCTCATCGGAGTATGCCATTCCGTGACGAAATTCGCCGAATCATTACTTGACGCGTGACCAGGGTTCCGGGGCGAGCTTTCGATAGTTGACATCCAGGATATCCAGCCGCTTGAAGTGGACCGCCAGGCGTCGCAGGAATTCCGGATAATCCTTTTGCTCCTTGGGCGTCCAGACGACTTCTGCCAGGGCACAGATCCTGGGGAACGTCATGTATTCGGCGAGCTTGCGGTCTGGCACAAATTCCGTCCAGAGCTGGCACTGCGCGCCCAAGACGTGATGAGCATTTTCAGGGGCAATGGCGGCGGGAATGGGGTCGTAACTGTAGACTTTCTCCAATGGCAGAAGGCCCCCAATGGCCAGCGGTTCTTTCTCTGGATCCCCCTCGTAATAATTAAAGTATGTGAACTCGTTGGCGGCCATCACCACATCGTGCCCGGTGCTGACGGCTTGAATGCCCCCTTGCTCTCCCCGCCACGACATGACCACGGCGTCCTTGGAGATTCCTCCTTCCAGAATTTCGTCCCATCCAATCAGTTTCCGCCCTTTGCCGGTGAGGAATTCGTCCAGCCGTCGCGTGAAATAGCCCTGAAGCTCCTTTTCGCTGCTGACTCCTATCTCCTTCATTCGGGCTTGCACTTTGGCACTCTTCTGCCAGAATTCGGGGAAGACTTCGTCTCCTCCTACGTGGATGTATCGGGATGGAAAGAGCTCAATCACTTCACTTAAGACATCAAACAAAAATTGGATGGTCGATTCGTCCATGTTGAACTGGTCAGCATGGTCGTAGTTGAACAGAACCGGGACTGGTTTTCCCAGGCTCCCCAGCTCAGGGTAAGCGGCCACGGCCGCCTGAGAATGGCCGGGCATCTCGATCTCAGGCACGACATTGATATGCCGCTCCCGCGCATAAGCCACAATCTCCCGGACATCCTCCTGAGTGTAGAAGCCGAAGTGCGGTTTCCCGTCGGTCTCTTGGTTCGCCCAATCATTCCATTTGATCGGCCCAATGGGGGAAGCTTTCCGCCATGAACCTACCTTCGTCAATTTTGGGTATTTCTTGATTTCAATGCGCCATCCCGGAGCATCCGTCAGATGCCAGTGGAATGAATTCAATTTGTGGATTGCCAGAAGATCGATGTATTTCTTGACGAATTCCTTGGGCATGAAATGACGGCTCACATCCAGCATGGCGCCCCGCCATTTGAATCGCGGAGTGTCTTCAATCAGGAGACAGGGCACACTCCATTCCGTGCCTTCAATTTCCGCCTCCCGGTAAATCTGAGCCGGCAAGAGCTGGCGCAGAGTCTGGGTTCCATAAAAAATGCCCGCGGCTTTGGGTGCTCTTAACAGAATCCTCTTGGAAGAAACGTCCAGGCGATATCCCTCATCGCCGAGCTTTTCAAGTGAGGAGTCCAACTTCATCTCGACATGAGGAGCCGATCCGGCTCGCGAGGCCCTGACTTCCGGAGTGAAGCCAAGTGCAGGAGCGAGCGTCCTGGCAAACAACCGGGCATCTGCATCCACAGCCGAATCTGCCAGAATGGCCATTCCGGGTTTGAACAGGAATTTCCCTTCTTTCATCTCCAGGCAGACGGGTCTCGGAATCACTGAAACACTATCGGCCTCGATTGTGGCGGCAAACCAAGTGAGCAAGAGAACAACAAAGCCGCCGAATCGAATCGATGGAAGTCCAACTGAAGCGATTTTCATCTTGATCTCCTGGGTGAGTGACTATCTATTTCTATCTATTTTTGTCTATTTCGCCGACGCCGATACGGGGCGCGGTCCGACGGCCGAGAAGTCCCACGGCTCGAAGCTGATTTTCTCCGCTGGCGATCCCTCTTTCAGCCTGAAATCTCCCTTGGCGGGATCCACGAACAAAGGATCGGCGACGATGCTATGGCATCTATTCATGTCGTTGCCTGCGTGTTTGTTGGTTTAACCAGCGCATCATGAAAAGACGCCGCTTTCGGAATAGCGTCCGAATGTCGGTTATCGACACTCCCACCGCGGAGTACGATTATCGAAGACATGTGATATGCCTTGCACGTTCTCAACCTGGTCCCTGGCCTGCATGGAACACCGCGAAACGGCGGATTTTGGGCGGCGCGACTGAACTCAGGCACCGGAACCGGATCCTGGTGACTTCTACTGGCCGGAACCGGTCGATCTTCTTGTGTCCGATTGACGAACCGCGGCAGATTTCCTCCCATCGTCCGGCGTCCCATCGTTCAATGGCATATTCGCGCACACGCTCACCGTCCGCGAAGTCCTCCATCGTAATCACGTGGTCGATGGTGGTCGGCCGATCGAGAGATAACTCGACGATTTTGCCTGAGCCTACTGTCTCGGCCAGGCTACGGCCAAAGCGGCGCCGAATTTCGGCGCCGAACTCGGCCGCGCGCTGCGCGTCCGCTGCGGTGATCTGCCCGTTCGGCTCCGGTGCGATGTTCAGCAGCAAATTGGCACCATGGCCCACAGATCGGTAGTACATCTCCACAAGTTCGTCCACCGTCTTTAGCGTGTTTTCCGGTCCCGGTACCCATCCCCACTCGCGCCGGATTGTCGCGTCGCACTCGAGCGGAAGCCAGATGGAGCCGTTCGGATCGCCGTCTTTGGCCGTGGAGACCCCCGTACGGGCGGCGGCTCCCGGGACCGCGTTCCAGGCAGGATCGGGCGCGAATCCCTCTTCGTTGCCCACCCAGCGGATTGTCGCGTACTTACCTTGAAAGATCATCGCGTTGCGCGCGTACTTGCGCAGGATATCGCCGATCTCGATCTGAAGGCCGCCGTCGAACCACACTTCCGAGATCTTCCCGTATCGGCTGAGCAGTTCCGTCAGCTGCACCCGATAGTACTTGTCGTACGCCTGCTGTTCCTCGGGGCTGTGGCACCGCCCGCCGTCGTTTACGTAGCCGACTTTGTGCCGATCGGCGCCATTCAAATAGACTCCGAGCTTGATGCCGCGCTTCCGGCAGGACTCCGATAGGTCCCGCAGGATGTCGCCTTTGCCGCCGCGCCATGCGATGTGGGCGATGCTGTAATCGGTCGTCGCGGTTGGCCACCAGCAGAATCCGTCCACGTGACGGGCGACGAACACAATGTAGCGCGCTCCCATCGCGGCCGCGACCTCCACCCACTGATCGGTGTTCACCCTGCTAGGATCGATCTGCCGCAGGAGGGTGGCCGTGTCGGCGGAGGTGTCGTGTTGCCACATCTCCGGGACCCAATGAATGAACATCCCGATCTCCATGTCCTGCCAGGCGATCTGGGCGCGCATGGGTCGCGCGAGCTGAGGCCGCGCCCCTTCAGCCGCCGAGGCGGCACAGAGACCCATGACCACGAAAAGAATAATGCACACGATCTGTTTTAGATTGCTTTTCATAAGAGCACACCTTTCGGAACCGGTTGTTCGACACCGCCGGGGAGTTCAGCCAGCAGGCCCGCCGAGCCCTGCGGCGGATGCGCCACCGCCCGACGCTGGTCACCGCCTTCTGGAGGCAAGCGGAGCTGTTCGAGAACGTCACTATATTGTGCAAAGGTCATTAGTATCCCTCTCCATATGATTTCAGTGGCTGACATGAACTCGCTCCACAGGTAGATCTTCTTAAACCCGGAGAAGTCTTCATTGAAGCACAACTGCGTGAACAACCCGTCAGGCCAAGGTGGCGCAGCATCAAGTCTGATCTCGCAGCTTACTGGTGCTTCTGCCTGCCTGATTCTCTCCGGGAGACAGCTTAAGTGACGCTAAGTCCATTTTAGAGCGGCAACGACAACCTCGTGAATTTCGAGGCGAGGAATAGTAATTGTTTTGCCGTCGGGAACCTTGAATTCCTGGCCAGTGACTCCTGAGCGCGCGGAGGAGACAACACCCTTCGACACTTCGATCGTGATAGGGCCGATCGGAATGACCTCGCCGGGTGGGCCTAGCTGGCGGCTTCGAGGAGGATTCGGGTACCGGTAGCCAGGACCCGGACAGTTGTGCAGATGAATCCACCAGTCGTTGCTTCCGGCCTGGCGAACATTCATGGTAACAAGAAATGGTGCTCTCAGTGTGAGTGGTGGGGCAGCTAACCGTGTCAGCAACCGGGCGAAGAATTCTCGCAGGGAGCGCGTCGGCCGGCGGAGATAGCTCGGAAACAGGTCGCAATCGAAATAAAGCACCTTCCCTCGACCTACCGAGAGCATCCATGCCCCCGGCCATGTGGCCACAGTTCTTTCTTCATCGCGCTGATGGGTGCGCAGAAAGACTCTGGAGCCCTCGACCGGCGTGGTCTTCGTGTGAGGACCGAAGGCCGAAATGAATCCCGATTCGTTTACCTTCAGAGAGGGATCGAGCACCTCGTAGCAGGCGCGTTCCGGAGCCCCGTGCCGCGTCCGAATCCCTAGCAAGTCATCGAGTACGGGCCGCGCATGCATGTATCCCAGCTCATCCCGCTCCCCAGCCTGATGGCAGGCGATGAGCGCACCTCCCTGCTCGACGTATTGAGTGAGCTTCTTCGCTTGGGCATCCGACAGACACGAAGCATTTCCCACGATCAATACCGGAAACTCCTGGACGTCACCCCGTTCTACATGGTCGTCGAAGACTACTTCGCTCAGCAGGTGTGCATGCTGGAGCAGTTCGTTCACTCCGTGCACCGCATCCCAGTAATCTGAAGGGTCGTTCTGCCCCAGATAATCCATGCTCTGTTGCGAAACCAGGTTCGCTGCGTAGGCAACTGGCTGCCCTTCGACGTAGGGGACCCTAGGCTCGAAAGCTCTCCGCAAGCTGCGAAAGAATTCCTTCTTGTACGAAGCTTTGTCACCTTCCCATACACCAACCGACAGCATCCCACCACCCGAGATGCAGCCCAGCCCCGCTTGCACGTGATTGAGCGGGTCCACATCAGGAACCCGATAGTCGTAGTCGGCAGCCACCAACCATGTTTCCAAGCCCTTCCTTCCTCCCAAAGCCCGGCAGATCTTCATCTGGATATCCGCCTGTCCGTAAAAGCCATCCAGCTCGCAACTCACCACTGCGTCCAGGTCCAAGCGCCGGAGCGGAATCGCGGTGTTCCAGGCCAGGTGAACGTTCGAGTTGCGCCGGCGGTAGTTGTTAAACGCCACCGTGGCCTGAGGATTGGCCTCACGAGCGGCCTCAACCACACCGCGCCACACTTCCATCAGGACGTCGTATCGCCAGCGCAGGAAAAGCCGGAATGTGCGGCTATCGAAGTCGACCTTCGTGGGGATCTCCAAGCCGGTGTCGCGCTGAAAACGTTCGCGACAATAATCGCAACAGCAGGCCGGCTGAAACATGGGATGCGTAGCATGGTTACTGAATGTGGAGCCGTCAAACCAGATCCCGTCGAACCCCAGGTCCTTCACGATCTCTTTCGAGAAGGCATAGAGAAGGTCCCGATAGGGAGAGTTATAACAGGCATAGCGCTTTGCCGCCTCCGGATTGGGTGTTCCCGGAAAGTCCAAGAACTTCATTCGCCAGTCCGGATGGATATCGGTTATCGCCTTGGACGCACCCAGGGCATGCCAACTCATCATCGTGATGCCGGCTTGGTGCGCGCTCTCGATCAGGTAGCGAAACGCTTCCCAACTCGCCTTCGGATGATGCATGGGGAAAGCTCGCGAGGGAAACAGAGGTACGCCTGGTTGGCTTACGGCCGAGAACCACCAGGCTTGGATTCCTGCCTCCTCGATCATGCGAAGCGTTTCATCCACGTATTCCTTAGTGGGCGGGTCATCACCGCGATATTCCATACGCGTGATACACTTTGCGTAAGGCCGAACTGCTGTATTCGAGTCGGGCTCTGCAGAAGGTGCTGTCGGCAGTAGGCTCATACCCACCCAGCCCGTAGCTCCTTTGAGTAGTTCCCGACGGCCCATCCGGAATTCCTCACTCATCGATTTCACCACACCGTCGCTGGCAGAAGGCCCACTCACAGCCTCGCTGGTCATTACTCTTCGCCGGGTTTTCGGAATATGATCCCCCATCGGGACATGCCGCTGACGAACAACCGTGCCTTCCGGCAGGCGAGGTTATCTGTTTAGCTCTTTTCCCGTGTCCATGACCCGCACAAACGATCACCGTTCCGGCCAACCAGCCGCGCGCCTTGAGCTTCGGTATAGCATCGCGAGCTCGCGCCAAAGTTGCGAACGGTCCGTCCGTGCCAGCTTGGCTTGGTTGACGCAGGGTCCCCGACCAGGCATCGCTACCATTTGTCGCAACGTCGAAAGCCCGCCCGCTTTTATTTGTTTCTTCCTGGGCCTGACCTGACAGGGCGGTGACTATTAAAGCTCCCGCAAATACCGCGTGGCTGACGGCATCAAAAAAGGGCGGCAGAAGCTAGATCAGCAGAGCTAATAGCCCAATCCGGATGCTTCCCTTTGCTGACATATCTCTCCTCGGGAAGGCCCTTTGTCGACTGGGGCTCTTCCAATACCCTGGCAATTGTCCGAATCAGTTTGTCGGAGACGCAGGCGGACCCTGGACAACGTCACAAGGTCCGCCGCACTTGCCATGTCTCTCAAAAGATCAGCTTCATCCCAAACTGGATCACACGAGGAGTGTTTGCCTGGCCGGATATTATTCCGAATGTGCTCGGGTTGTTGATGTCGGCCGAAGGGCCGCCGAATACAACACGGTTGAACGGGTTGAACAACTCTGCCCGGAACTCCAGATACCTCGCATCACTCTTCAGGTAGATTCTCTTGAAAATGGAGATGTCTTCGTTGTAGAAGGCCGGGGTTCGCACGTAAGGAAGCCGTGGAGGCGCGTTGCCAAAGGTGAACGCAGCCGGCTGAGCGAACGCGTCGATGTTGAGGTACACGTCTTTTGCGGGATCGAAGCTCCCCATAGGTACTGAGCTTCGGACGTCGGGAGAGACCCAGTTGGGACGGTTGCCTCCGCCGAACAAGGGAATATCGCCACCACCACCGACGTCGACCGGAGTGCCCGATTGGTATCTGTGGATTGCGTTGAACTGCCACCCACCGACAAGCTGATTAACTACAGGATTCACATTTGCCAGTAGTTGCCTGCCCCTGCCGAATGGCAACTCATAGGTCCAGGAGAGAACCAGAACGTGCGTTCGATCGGAGCCTGCTAGGCTCTTCTCACCCCGCCGATCGTAACTGTTTATGCCGGTTAGGCCAGCCGCGCCGAACCAACTACCAAAGGTGTTGCTCGCTACGGCGCCGATATTCTTGGAGAGTGTATAGCTGGTCAAAAACGAAAGACCGTTCGAGTACCGTTTCTGTGCGCGAAGTTGGAAGGCATGATAAACCGCGTACCCCGTCGGCTGATAGAAATCATTGATAGTGGTATATTGCGGGTACGGCCTCAGGGCCTGAGCTACCGAGCCGCTAAAGCCAGGATATGGTACTTGGATGCCTGCTGCGACCGCCTCCGGAGAATCGACGTCTGCATAAAGTAGGTTTCCGAGGCTCAGATATTGTGGATGCGCCTGGTTGATATTCTCCAAACCCGTCCATAGTCCGGTCGTTGTCTGCCCGACGTAGGCAGCGTCCAGCATGATACGGAACGGCAGTTCCCTCTGGATATCCAGTGTCCAGCTTTGCATGAAGGCGGGCTTATTGACACCCGAATTCACCCATGTGACAGTGCCGCCATTGTTCAGCGCGGGATCGGTGTTCGGCAAGGTAATGTTGAATGGCGGGAATCCCTCATCAAGAACGAAAGCGGGAGTTATGCCGGAGTTCGTTGAAGCTACACTGGGAGTGGCACCAAACCCTGGAGCGAAGACCAGTGAATTAGGGTTGTTCAAGTCGCCGTAGTTAGGATACAGCCGAAAGATGCCATACCCAAGCCGAAACACCGTCTTCTCGTTAGCCTGATAGGCAAGACTGATGCGTGGCATAAGCGCTCTATGGTACTTGCCAAAAATGTTGAACCTGCCACTGCGCCCAGGGCCGTTGCCGAAGAACTCCAGCGCGCCAGGCAGACCACCCGCTCCCGGATTGGGTATGGTGGGGTTGAAGAGGGCCATAACGCCATTATCTTCTATAGCGTAGATCGGCAGTTCGTACCGCAACCCTAGATTCAAAGTCAGCTTGGGAGTCAACTTGATCGAATCTTGGCCATAGAAAGAATAAAAGGTATCGTGGAAATGTTGTAGCGGTGTAGGGATCGCGCGAAGGCCGCTCATGACCTCACCCAACATGAGGCTTGCGAAGGCATTCCCCCAGTTGGCGAAGTTGGGATCGTTGGGCTGCGAGGTTGACAGGTTGCTGAAATTCAAGCTGCCGCCCACCAAAGTCTGGTCACGAATGTACATTGTGCGGCGGCGGTAGGCGAACCCAAATTGCACTTGGTGGCGTCCCTTAGACCAGGTCAGGTCATCGTTCACCGCCCAGTTCTTGAAGATCTGTGGGTAGTACCCGTTGGCTCCCGCGTTACCCAGATGAATGGAGGGGAAATCCATGGTAAGGTTGGTGAAGCCGTGAGAATCCATGGGAATGCCGGGGATCTGCAAAGTCTGATTGCCAAGCCGAGGGTCAAGCAGGAAAGTCGCCCAGGTGGGAGTCTGCTTCGTGAGGCCGAAGGCAGCGTGATTCAATAAGGTCGGGCTGAGGGTCCACACGTGGTTGAAGCGCAATCCCTTTGAGTATGTCGGCGTGACGCGGTAATCCGGGTTCAGCTCACCAGCAATGGGCCCGTTAATCACGGCGTCAGCATTTACTGACCAGAAGGAGCCGGTGAGAAGCTGCTTATCGGTGATCTGATGGTCAATCTTGATGCTCCAATCGTCGTCTGAGCCCGGCTGGCTGGAACGGTCGACATAGTTCAAGAACGGCGTACCCGCAATATCAGGAGGAGGGAGCAGTGCGATCACGCGCTTGGCAACCTCGCTGATTTGTTCCGGGGGGATAATGTTGTTCAGGAACGGATCTCGGACAAAGCCACCCATGCCGTCAGGACGAGTCGTCGCAGGATTGAAAATGGGGAAAGGGTAGTCGGAGAAGTCGCCGTTCCGTTCCTGCATCGTGGGAAGGGTCACAAGGCCCGGAGAGGGCAGTCCGCCGCGTAGGCGAAAGCTCGACCACGCAGCGAAAAAGTGGGTCTTGTCCTTGCCGTTGTAACCGGGCAGGATTACAGGCCCGCCAATTGTCGCACCAAACTCGTTTTGGCGTAGGGCGTTCTTCTCGGCGCCGAAGAAGCCACGCGCGTCGAGAGCATCGTTCCGGAGGAACTCATACAAGTTTCCGTGAAACGCGTTGGTGCCTGATTTCATGGTGAAATTCAGGACCCCGTACCCCAACCCATATTGCGCTGGGTAAAGCGTATTCTGTACTTTGAACTCGCTGACTGCTTCGTAAGGCGGAGCGGACTCGGCGATGAATCCCGGCGCACCGATGTTCTGCATGTCCGCGCCATCCATTAGGATTTCGGCGCTCATGCCGGGAGAGCCGTTGATCGTCGTGCCCCACTGGTCTCCGGTGACACCCGGGGTGAGGTAGATAAAGTTCTGGATTTGCCGCCGGCCCGAGGCGCCGGCGGTGGCAGCGCCCCCCAGGGAGATGGGAAGGTCAAGCATCCCTTTCTCGGGCATGACCGTGCCAATTTCAGCCGAGGTCGTTTGGAGCTGAGCGGCCGTGGCGGCGACAGTGACTGACTCGGTGACGGCGCCGACCACCAGAGCGAAATCGAGCGTCGAAACAGTCGCGGTGCTCACGATCACGGGCTCCTGGGTGATCGTCTTAAATCCAGACTTGGTGACGGTCACACGGTACCGACCCGGAGTGAGGCTTGGGGCAAGGTAGGTGCCGTCCGTTGTGGTCGTGACCTGGAGTCCTGTACCTGTGTCCAAATTTGTTACCCTAACTGCGGCCTCGGGAACGGCCGCGCCGCTCGGATCGGTAATGTGTCCGGTGAGGCCTCCCAGGCTCCCTTGGCACCAACCTAATGTCGGAAAGACCCAGACTAAAGTCACGAGAAGCAGAGGCCACAAGCCCAATCGACCTGTTGCGTGAGTAGCTTTCATGGGTTTTCCCTCCCAAGTCGTCATTATTCAAGAACCGAAAACCATTCCAGCACGCGCAGCCCAGGGGTTTCCCCCAACGTGATAGATTTGGAATCGGGATTCACGATAGGGGAGACGTATAGTTCTGTCTATAACAATTGTGCGAGATTTGTTGCAAAGGTGCGGATTCCGGAGTTTCGGTCCAACTTGGCTCGAAAACTATCCCCAAAATCGTGTTCGTCATCCTTTCGTCTGCGGTTTTCCTCACCGTCGAAACCGCTCGGCTTGTCCTGTGCCTTCTGCGGCGCCCGGCAAAACATGCCGGTGGTTTTCCCCACCGCCTGCAAGCGGTGTTCAATGATGCTCATCTAAGGACGAGCGATGTACACGCTGTTGGTTCTGTATTGGGCCATGGTCGTAATTTGCTGTGCTGGTTTTCCAGGTTGTGAGATTTATAGCGAAGCTTATGACCAGCTCTGAGGACCCGAAAAGGCGCTAAAACGGCATTTTAACCCTCCAAAGTTGGCAATATACCGAAGCGACCCCTCCTTGTAAACATTTGAAAACACTCCATCTGACAAAATCCTCAACCAAAGTTTTGGTGACAGATTCAGAAAACCATATTGGGTCAAAAAGCCCTTTTAGGGTAAAACCCGCCGTCAATTTTGTACGCTAACTTGAGAAAAACGACCAAGATCGTTGTGGAGCCCATGATTCTGCGAGGGTTAGCTCGTTACGGGAGGAACGTTTTAGATTTGGCGGATAATTCTGGAGACTGTGATTCTACTCAGGTTAGCGTATTTGAGGAGATCCGTCTTCTGGAGAATAGCTCGGAGGGCTTTCGATCACAATTTCGGTGAACGGCGAGGCGCGACGGTCCACCACTTTTTGATTCGCTTGGAATTTTTTCTTTGAGACAGCCCGACGAACCCAATCTGAAAACTGGTCGCCCCTCTTGAACCCAGGGGGAGCCCCTCAAACTGCATTCCGCCGGCTTCAATCGCACCGACCGCCCAAAGTCGCAAGCGCGTCAGAGTTGGCCCACCTTGTGCAGTAATGCACTCGCCGGCCTGTCGCAGAGAACATCATAGCCGGACCCGCCGGGCAAGGTGTGCGCCTGCCTGTCATCAAGTTGTGGCTTCGACGACGCTCGATAGTAGGCATGTTCCGTCATCTTCACGCGCCGGATCAGTCCGACGAGATCAACCAATGCGGCGGTATCCCTAGAATGGTCTCGCACGCAAGCCTTACGAACTCTGCGGCGCTTCCGATGCCCGGCGTGACCGCCGCCCGAGCCTTGATAAGTGCCCACTGGCGCTCCCCGAACCAGATCCGCTGCTGGATTCTTTTCTGGCCTGGCGCGTTCACTGGGTCGAACTTGTAGACCTCCCCGCACTTGCGGCACCTGGCAGTGTTTTCGGCCTCGCAGAACGGGCAACGAAATCTAAAGATTCTCGGCGTTCCTCTCGGCATCCCCCCACCTCCACTATCAGATTTGCGGTCGCAATCACCTCACAGATCAGCCGCCAGCGCGTCATCCGGTCCGCAAACGTCGTAAACCCCAACTCCTTACTATCGTCCTTCGCCTCCGCGATCTTCGCCTCAAATACCTCCGCCGGCACCGCCGCCAGCTTCTACGACCGCGCGCTCAAGTCCTTCGAGATGCCAGCATCGGCAAGAGTCACTACGGTTTTAGGCGGTCGTGCGGCTCGACCGCCTATTTTCGGCCTGCCAAGTCCTGCACTCCCCTTCACCTTCTCCGTCTTTCCTTGGATCTCCCCCAGCCGCCGCTCGGCCCTCAGCTTGTACTCCGCCGCCCCGTGCGGTGTCCCCCGAAGGATGTTTGTGCAGTTACTGCACTCGCGTCTCAGGGCTCTTTCTCGTCTGCGCGACCGCCGTTTCGAGGGCCAGTTCCAGCCTGACCTCCGCAGGCTTCGCCATTTCCGGTAATGTTGCGCAAAGTATCTTCATCGACCCTCGGTGGGCTTGATTGGTCTCCTCAAACGGTGCAGCGGTCTGGATAGAACCCTCTGAATCGCCAACCGCACGAGTTCCGAAGGGCTTTTCACCCCAGGCGTCGCCTTGGCGCGCGCCACCAAAACCTCCCATTGGCGTTCGGTAAAATGAAATGGTTTAATCAGCCATCTATCCCCAGGAACGCCTATCGGGTCGAGGACGTCGACTGCACCACACTGTCGGCACTTCGCAGTAGTGAGCGCCCCGCAGTTGGGACAACAGAATCTATAAGTGTTCTCCGTTCCTCTTGCCATCCATCCACCTCCACAAACTGAATTGCAGCCACATCGCTACAAGGGTTGCCCGTCAGCACCCCAGAATCGCCCCAGGACGCACCGCTGAGGGTACGCTAAGGGCAGCAAGCCCCTTGCGCCTCTCGCGGGGCCGCAAAAAGGGCTGACCATCCCCACCGATTCCGAGCGCTGCCAGGAGTCGGGCAACAGCCGCCAAGCCGCCATGAATACATGGCGCCGGAGTACAAGTGAGAGGGTTTCGCGATCCCATGGCAGTGGCCCTGAGAACAACTTTGAGAACAGATTGAGAACAAATAGAGAACAGAACACCCCGGAGGTAGGCAGAAAATGGTACAACAAGGTCAACGTATGTCATTGAGAGGCAAAGACGGGCCATTGGTTTGTTGGGCTCATAACCCAAAGGTCGCTGGTTCAAATCCAGCCCCCGCAACCAATCGGGCTCGTCCCGCAAGGGGGGCGGGCCCGTCCTGTTTGAAGCCGCTTGCCGTCAGTGCTTCCGGTCCGCTCC
>Ga0315282_10005951_pt1 | contig 20582 bp, 20 predicted proteins | sample YL17G07_20_MG_FD_203693 | JGI IMG/M metagenome (GOLD analysis project Ga0315282, IMG submission 203693) | Sediment microbial communities from Yellowstone Lake, YNP, Wyoming, USA - YL17G07_20 | ecosystem: Environmental > Aquatic > Freshwater > Lake > Sediment | place: USA: Wyoming | collected... | reverse complement strand
CGCGTCGGCAATCGACGAGAAATCGCCGTACACCGGCGGCCACATCACCCGCGTCGCGGGCCTCAGCATGAAGCTTGCCGAGACGATCAACGCGGCGAGCGATGGACTATACAAGGACACGCACTTCAGCGACGACGAGTTGGAGGAGCTGCGTATTGCCGTGTGGCTTCACGACATCGGGAAGATCACGACGCCGGAATACGTGGTGAACAAGGCGACGAAACTCGAGACGATCTTCGACCGAGTGCACCTCGTCGGGCAGCGCTTCGAGACGATCCGACGCGGAATGCAGATCGAGGCGCTCGAGAAGAAGATGGAACTCGTGGAGCAGGGGGCAAGCGCGGAGGCCGTTGCCGGGGCGGAGAAGGAACTGGAAGCCCGTCTTGCGGAGCTCAACGAAGAGAAGGAATTCATCGTGAAGGCAAACACCCCCGGCGAGTTCCTCAAGGACGATGTGATCGAGCGGCTCAAGAAGATCGCGGCGAAGACGTACGTGGTTGACGGGAAAGAGGAACGCTACCTCACCGAGGACGAGCTGAAGAACCTGAACATCCCGAAGGGAAGCCTCACGGAAGAGGAGCGGCAGATCATCCAGAACCACGTCTCCGTCACGATCAAGATGCTTTCCCAGATCCCGTTTCCGAAGAAGCTTTCCCACGTCGTCGAATACGCGGGCGCGCACCACGAGAAGCTGAACGGGGCCGGGTATCCGAACGGTTGGGACGCCAGCCGGTTGAAGCTTCAGTCGCGCATCCTCTGCCTTGCGGATATCTGCGAGGCGCTCACGGCGCGGGATCGGCCCTACAAACCGGCGATACCGAAGGAACGAGCGGTCCAGATCCTCGGATTCATGGTGAAAGACCGGGAGATCGACGGTGACCTCCTGAAGTTGTTCCTCGACAAGAACGTCTACGACCAGTTCATGGGAGAGTACGAGGCCGCGAAGAAGAAGGAAGAGGCGGTCAGCACCAGCGCCGAAAGCCGGATCTGAGGGCTACCTGTCAGAGCGACCCGAAGGGTCGCCGGACTATCTCGAAGCGGTGGGCAAGGGCGAGGCATGCCTCGCCCTTCCTGTTGGAAGCACTGGCTACGGCATTTCCCATTCACGAGAGGAGGAAGCATGTCCAAGCCTCGTCTTGGGTTCATAGGGCTCGGCATCATGGGTCGCCCCATGGTGAAGAACCTGCTGAAGGCGAGTTACGAGGTCACCGTCTGGAATCGGAGCGAACCGGGGATCAAGGCCTCTATCGAGGCGGGCGCGAAGCGGGGTAGTTCACCGGCGGACGTGGCGTCGAAGGTGGACGTGGTGCTCACCTGCGTCACCGACTCACCCGACGTGAAGCAGGTATACCTCGGCGACAAAGGGGTTATCGAATCGGCGCGTCCGGGGATGATCGCCATCGACCACAGCACGATCAGCCCGTCGGTGGCACGGGAGGTTGCCGCCGAACTGGGGAGGAAGGGCGTCAGAATGCTCGACGCCCCGATCTCCGGTGGCGAGATCGGTGCGATCCAGGGCACGCTCTCGATCATGGTCGGCGGTCCGGAAGAGACGTTCGGCGAGTGCCGACCGATCCTCGAAGCGATGGGCAAGCGCATCACGTACATCGGCCCGAGCGGGCTTGGGCAGACAGTGAAGCTCTGCAACCAGATCATCGGCGCACTCAACAACCTCGCGATGTGCGAGGGACTCATCCTTGCGGCGAAGGCGGGCGCCGACATGAACAAAATGGTCGAGGCCGTCTCCGCCGGTGCCGCCGGTTCGTGGGCATTGAGCAACCTCGCGCCGAAGATCCTCAAGCGAGACTTTAAACCCGGGTTCATGATCAGACTCCAGCAGAAGGACCTTCGACTCGTCCTCGAAGCGGCGAAGGAGCTGAAGCTCAGCCTTCCCGGGGCCGCTCTCGTCAACCAGCTCTTCCAGAGCGTCGAGGGCGAGGGGTTGGGTGATGAGGGGATACAGGGGCTTGTCAAGGCGCTCGAGAAGCTCTCGCTCGTCGAGGTGAAAGGCTCGTGACAACGTCGGCGACGTAAGGCGTGCATGAAAGCCCACCGGAGGCGTGCCTTCGAGCACGGGACGGTCTTGCAGCCCTCTTCTATACATGGCTATCCTCCCGCAGGGGCAGGTCCGCAACCCGCCCGATTGGCCGTGAGACGGTCCGACGATGGGCGTTCCGCACACAGTCTCAGGAGACGATTCCGTGGCTGTCGGTCCTTCGTCGCAGCGGTGCCGACGGCTAGGGAGGACCGCACGGCGAGGAGTCTGCCACCACCGGCCATCCGTGGAGTCGCATTATGGAACGGTTGTTGACTGAACTCGTGCCATTCTGGGAGCCTGTCTTCAGGCTGGTTCTTGCCGTCCTGGCCAGCGGGCTGATCGGGTGGGAGCGGGAGCTCGGCGGACATCCGGCGGGGCTCCGGACGAACATGATGGTCGGTCTCGGCGCGGCGGTGTTCACCCTGCTTTCCGAAGCGGTGGTTGGCCGGACGGCGGCGGACCCGACGCGCATCATCGCGGGAATCGCGCAGGGGATTGGCTTCCTCGGAGCCGGGACGATCTTCCGTCAGAAGGATCACGTAAAGGGTCTGACCACCGCCGCGACGATCTGGGTGGTGGGTGGTCTGGGTATTGCGTGGGGAATGGGCGCGTATGGCATCGCCACGTTGTCAACGGTCGTGGCGCTCACCGTCCTCCACACGATGAAGTACCTGGAACTGCGCATACACCGCCCTGGGAAACGGTGAATCTGCCCCCCTGAGTGTCGAGAGCCGCCTCAACCCAAACTACGAGGGTGATCCTCCGCTTGAGTCAGGATAATGCTCGCTTCCCTCGGGAAGGCTTGACCCCATGAGGACCTACCAGACTGCCGACGCACCGGACCTGCGCTGCTATCCGAACTACTCGTTCGAGGGGCGTTCTTCCTCGATCTCGACGGGAATCTCATCGAGGCGATCCCATTCCGCGATGCGCAGATTGAGGGCTACTGGTACAACGGCGAGGTCCGCTCCCGTGTGGCAGACGTTGACGGGGACGGACGGCAGGAGATCGTGTTCCCGAAACAGGACGGTCACGTGATGATCATCAGGAGGCGGGAGGGCTGACGATGTCCGGACCCCTCTGCGGAGATCCCGGCGACTGACACCGCAGGGCACTTGACGATGTGACGCGCTAGTTTCGTACGTTGAGTACGGATCACGCCGTCCTGCCTGCGACGCTTCCGACGGTGCGACGGCGGTTCGTCGAGCTGGTCGGCGGACCGGGCTTGCATGCTCGGTGCCAGGGCGGCTCGAGAGCGAGGAGAATCGGGCGCGACGCAATCTGGAAGCACCTACGCGCTTGCCAACGGAGACGCCCCGCTGCATATTAGGATTGATCCGTGGATGAGCCGGAGCGCTCATGCTGAACGCCGTGCAATGTCCCACCAAACGACACCGCACCTTTCCTGAGGTCGGGCCCATCTGCCATCGCCAAGCGGAGGTCTACGGTTGAACTTCGTTTCCCCGATCACATACTTCCGTGACCGCAAGCTCCGCTTGATCCTTCTCGTCGCCGACATGGGCATCATCGCCTGCTCGTACTATGCGGCATTCTACCTGCGCTTTGAAGGGAATGTCCCCTCCGACATGGGAGAGCTGATCTCGCACACGCTCCCGATCCTGGCGGCGGTTGGGCTGTTTTTCGTGCTGTTGTTCGAGGTGTATCGGGGGATGTGGCGCTATGCGAGCATCAATGATCTCTACCAGATCATCAAGGCGGTCACGGCGACATCGCTCCTATTCGTGATCCTGCTCTATCTTCTTCGTCATGAATCGGTTCCGCGGAGCGTGATTGTCATCCAGTGGCTTGTCTGTCTCGTGGGAATCGGTGGACTGCGGTTCGCCACGCGGTTCTACCGCAAGGTGGTGAGCGGAGTGTCGCGGCAAGTTCCCGTGCTCGTCGTGGGGGCGGGAGATGCGGGCGACATGATCATCCGACAGATGCTCAACAACCCGCAGTACGGTTACAACCCGATTGGTCTCATCGACGACGACCCGCGCAAGCGCAGCATGCGGCTTCACGGTGTCAAGGTGCTCGGCAACCACGGTGACATCCCCGCGATTGCCATCCGGAGGCGCGTGCAGGAGGTGATCATTGCCACACCCTCGGCAACCGGTGAGGAGATGCGGCAGATCGTCGAGTCGTGCAAGCTGGCCAACGTGCGGTACAAGACCGTGCCCGGCACCCGTGAGTTGATCGGCGGGCAGGTCTCCGTCACGCAACTGCGCGAGGTCAGATTCGAGGACCTGCTCGGACGTGATCCGGTCGTCGTCGATGCGAAAGAAGTTGCGCGCACCTTAGGCGACCGCCGGGTGCTTGTCACGGGCGCAGGTGGCTCCATCGGTTCGGAGCTGTGCCGCCAGATCCTCTCGTACCGGCCGTCGCAGTTGATCCTGCTGGAACGCGCGGAGAACAGCCTGTACTTCTTGGAGCAGGAGTTGCGTCTCTCGCCGATCGCCGAGGAATCCCCCGCTCTGCTCGTGCCGGTGATTGCCGACATCGGCAACCGGCCGAAGCTCGAAGAGATCTTCCGTACCTACCGGCCGCACGCCGTCTTTCACGCGGCGGCGCATAAGCACATTCCGCTCATGGAGGCAAATCCCGAAGAAGCGGTGCTCAACAACGTCATCGGCACGCTCAACGTCGTGGAGGTGAGCCACAACTCCGGCGCGGAACTCATGGTCCTCATCTCAACCGACAAGGCGGTGACGCCGATGAGCGTCATGGGGGCCTCGAAGCGCGTCGCGGAGCTGATCGTGCAGGCGTTCTCTCCGCAGACCTCCATGCGATGCATCACCGTGCGCTTCGGCAACGTCATCGGCTCGAACGGGAGCGTGATCCCGCTGTTCCAGAAGCAGATCGCGCACGGTGGCCCGGTGACGGTGACCCACCCGGAGATGCGCCGCTACTTCATGACGATCCCGGAAGCGGTGCAGCTCATCGTGCAGGCGGCGTCCATGGGTACTGGGGGTGAGGTGTTCATCCTCGATATGGGCCAGCCCGTGCGGATCATGGACATGGCGGAGCAGCTTATCTCCCTCTCCGGGTTCAGGCCCGGCCAGGACATCGAGATCAAGATCATCGGGTTGCGTCCTGGTGAGAAGCTGGAGGAGTCGCTCTGGCACCCGTGGGAACATCCCTCCCCGACGCGCCACAGCAAGATCCTCGTCGCGAACGCTCACCCGCAGGCCTGGCCGGCGCTCCTGGAGCAGGTGTCCGCCCTCAAGCGCGCTGCGATGGCCATGCACCGGTCGGAAGTCATGCGGATCCTTCGACAGATCATACCGGAGTACCGGAACAGCGAGGAGCATTCCGGCTTGGGAAGCGCCAAACCCACCGACGAAGCCTCGCTCACCCCCGCCGAAAGGACCGGACCAAGCCGGGCTCCTGAGAGCACCTGACGGGAAGAGCCGGTTCTCAACGGCGCCGCCCGTAACAGGCTGGCGGAGTCTGAAACGGCCGCTGCGCGACCAACTGCTGGAGCTCACGGGGCTGGTTCAAGTTAGCCGCTCAGGCTCCGCGCCGTTGCCGTCAACCTCCGCGCAGCCACTCACCAGTTCTCGCCGAGCACCTCGAAGTACCCCTGGGGATGGGCGCAGGCAACGCACGCCTTCGGTGCTTCGGGGCCTTCGTGGAGGTACCCGCAGTTCCGGCAGCGCCACACCACGGCGGTGTCCTTCCGGAAGACCTTGCCGCGTTCCACGTTCGCCGCCAGGGCTTCGTAGCGTCTGCCGTGCTGCTTCTCAGCGACGGCGACGGCGCGGAACAGGTTGGCAACGGCGGTGAAGCCCTCTTCTTCGGCAATCCGCGCGAACTCGGGATACATGTGCGCCCATTCCTCACGTTCACCTGCGGCCGCGGCCTTCAGGTTCGCCAGTGTGGAACCCACCGTTCCCGCTGGGAACGATGCCCGGACTTCCACCTCGCCGCCCTTCAGGGAACTGAAGAACCGTTTGGCGTGCTCGCGCTCCTGGTTCGCCGTCTCCTCGAAGATGTCGGCGATCTGCATGAACCCGTCCTTCCGGGCTTGGCTCGCGAAGAAGCCGTACCGGTTCCGTGCCTGCGATTCGCCGGCAAACCCGGTGAGCAGGTTCTTCTCCGTCCGTGATCCGGTGAGTTCCGGCATGGGTCACTCCTTTCTGGTAAGTGAAGGGCTTCAGCTCGGCGCTGAGAGCGTCCGAACATCCTGTTCCGCGTCATTCTGTGGCGCTGTTGAGTCGGTCTTCCGCCCGGTGTAGCCGGTAGACCGCACGCGCCCGGTCCAGCCCTTCTTCGTCTTATGTGCGAACAGATCACATCGGCAATCCCGCCGCCGCACCGCGAACAGCAACATCTCACCGCGATGGCAGCCCGGCGACCCGGAGGAAGTTCAGCATGATCGTCCGGCCGTGCGGGTGCTCGTCGGTGTATCGCTCCCAATGGAATTGGGTGCCCCAGATGGGTCGCGTCCGGTGGCGCATGGCCTGTACGCGACAGTTCTCGTTTGAGGCGATGACTTCAAAGCCTGGGGGAACTGCCTTCACTTCACAGTAATGGTACTCGGCACAGATGAACTCCTGGGGCAACCCGGAGAAGATCGGGTCGTCAGAAAGCCGCCTGATACCGTAGAAGCCCCACTCCTTGAACATGCCAGGTCGAAATGGCGAGAGGTCTTTCTCTTCCGGTCCGAGTGGGCGCATGGGGTAGTTGACCCACGGGTCGCCGCCGAAAATGCACCCGAGAACCTGATGCCCGCCGCAGATGCCCATGACGGGCAGGCTTGTCGTTCGGACGAGTTCCGCGAGCGGGCGGAGCGCCGCCTCGCCGATGTCCTGGATGTCAGGCCCGAAGCCGCCGATGATGATCGCCCGAACCGGCAGGGCCGCGACATCGTCGACCGACACGTCCGTGAACCACCGTATGAGGCCAGGTACGCCGCTTGCCTCCTCCAAGCGGATTTTGGTCTCGACGCTTGCTTCGGTGGCCTTCTTGCGGTTCTCTGACAACTCGATGCGCACGAAGTAGATCATGGATTCTCCGGACACGGAAGTGACGCGACCCCCTCCCACACGATGCGGCGGCGGTATTCGTCTGTCGCAACGAGCGCGTAGAGGCCCCTCACCGTGCTGCCGCCGGAGAGCGCCGCTCTTGCGCTCGAACTGCGTTATCTATCGCCGCAGCGCTCAAGCATTCCCAGCTTCGGGTGTTGCGGTGGCGCAGTGAGGGCGAGGGGTGCCTCGCCCTTACAGATCAGCGGTGGAACCACATACCTGCCGCTACTCTCCAACGTTCTCCTCAACCGCTCCACACCCATGCGTCCAGACCCCCCCATCTCGCATGATCACCTCGTCGGCGGCTTTCGGACCCCATGTCTCCGGCTCATAGACGTGGAGAGGCGGAGCCGAAGAACCTTCCCACCCGGCCTGGATCGAGTCAATGAACTGCCACGCAAGCTCGATCTCGTCGCTCCGGGCGAAGAGCGACGCGTCGCCTGAGAGCGCGTCGAGCAGGAGCCGTTCGTATGCTTCGGGAATCGCCCGTTCGCCGAACTTCTCGCGGAATGTGAAGCTCATCGCGGCGGACTGCATGAGCATCCCCTTGTCCGGGACCTTCGCCGCAAACCGCAGGTGCAACCCCTCGTTCGGCTGGATGCAGAGCGTCAGGCTGTTCGTGAACAACTCGCAGTGCGGGCCGAACAGGTGATGCGGCGGACGGCGGAACTGCACGGTGATCTCCGACGCCTTCAGGGGCATGCGCTTGCCGGAGCGCAGGTAGAACGGCACTCCCTGCCACCGCCAGTTGTCGATGAAGAGCTTGATTGCGGCAAACGTCGAAACCTGCGAATGAGGGGCGACACCCTTCTCCGCCCGGTAGCCCTCGTACTGCCCGCGCACGGTCTGACGTGCGATGTGATCCTCGTCCATCGGACGGATCGCCCGGAGCACCTTCACCTTCTCGTTCCGGAGCGCGTCAGCCTCGTAGAGGACCGGCGGCTCCATGGCAATGAGGGTGAGCAACTGGAGAAGGTGGTTCTGGAACATGTCGCGCAGGATCCCGGCGGTCTCGTAGAACGCGGCACGATGGCCCACGCCGACCGTCTCAGCGACGGTGATCTGCACGTGCTGGACGTAGTTGCGGTTCCAGATCGGCTCGAAGATCGCGTTCCCGAATCGAAAGACGAGGATGTTCTGAACCGTCTCCTTGCCGAGGTAGTGGTCGATCCGGTACACCTGACCTTCCCGGAAGACCTCGTGCACCATCGCGTTGAGCTTAGCCGCGGACTCGTAGTCGTGCCCGAACGGCTTCTCGATAATGATGCGCCGGTAGCCGGTGTTCTCCGTCTCCCGCGCCATCCCTTCCGCGCCGAGCATCGAGATGGCGAGCGGGTAGAACTGCGGCGCGGTCGAAAGGTAGTAGAGACGGTTACCCTCGCCGCTGCCATACGCGTGGATGAGCCGCTCAAGGGCGACGAAGTCGTTCCGCCGGTGCATGTCCCCGGGCTGGTAGTGGATCGAAGGGGCAAACTCCCGCCACCTGCCCTCGTCGTACTCCGTCGGGGAGAACGCTGCTATCGCCTCGCGCATCTTCTCGCGAAACGCATCGTCCGTGAATGGCGTCCGGGAGAAGCCGATGACGTGCACGTTCTCCGGCAGCCGCCCCTTGCAGAAACTGCTGTAGAGCGCCGGGACGAGCTTCCGGGCAGTCAGGTCGCCGGAAGCGCCGAAGATGACGATGACCGTCGCAGCCATACCCAACCACCCGCTTCTGATGCAGCTTTCCTGCTCAGTTCGCGCCCGATGGGACTACCACCGCCTCAGAGCCACATCTCTCACGAAGGAACGGTACGGAAGCCCGGTGAGAAACACCATCGCCGCCTGCAAAGGACGAAGCTCAGCCGCGCACGTCCCGCCACCGCAGCGCGTTGAGATCGAAGCTGTCACCGGCCTTCGCGCCCCAATCCGCTACGCGCGTGCGATAGACCTTCGCTTCCATCACCTCCACGAAACGGAACGTCGCCCGCGCCTTGATGTCCATCGGTATCCCCTGATGGTGGAAGCACACGGCGATCCACTCTCCGGCGAGATATCGGATCGGGCGGGCGGGCGAATAGATCTCCATGTCACCCGAATACACCGCCGCGTTCAGGACGTAGACGTAGTGTCCGCTCGGTGTGATGCGGCCCAGACTGCCGCCGATGGAGAGCTGTTGCGTCGGTATCCACCCACCGTTGAACGACCAGTCGCTGAGCCAGAGCATCTTGCCCTGCGGGACCTCGTACACCGCGAACACGTCGCCCCTCCGTTCGGTGTGCGGGCCGAGATCGACGTGGAAGCTCAGTTCTCTCTCGACGGTGTTCTCGTCAATGACGCATTCGTAGGCGGTGTAGCTGCGGATCGAGCGATGATTGAAGAGGAACGTTTCCGGAAGCATGGGGGTCTCCTGCGTGGATTGGATGTAGAACCCGACCGAACTGGACGGTGCGTCGGGTCTGTATGCGGTTCCCCGGAGATCGAAAAGATGACTTGAATCCGTACGCACGGGGCGGCCCGCTCGCCTCTACCTTCCGCCCCTCTCGGTATCACCTCGCCTGCCGGTCCACCGGTGCCGGGAACTCCAGCCCCCGGAGATTCCATGGCCAGTAGACCGACGCCGCGAGGAGAGAGAATCGCTGGTAGTCCACCAGTGTCGGAAAGTCGGCCTGAGTGAGCCACCGCACTCCGGTCGTGTCAGGCGGCTCTCCTTCCACGAGCTGGCGGCGGATTGGGGGCAGGATGTTCCACGCCGCGAGGCGAAGTACGGGCAGGTCGATGGGACTTATCCCGGCGGTGTCGAGATACCCGGCGAACAGGAAGCAGTTGTCCGCTTCGAGGATGCGCTGAGCGACGTAGGAGGGTGGACGGACGCCGTCGATCACGATGTCGTGCCACGCGGCGTCGTAGTAGATCTGCCAGAGCTTCCCGTCGGACGATGATGTCCGCGCAGCCCAGAACTTCTGCTCCGGCTGAAGGTTGCATCCCACAAGGAGCAGAGAGAGGAGGCTCAGCCTGACGAGAATCCCGTGCATGAGGGAAAGCCTCCTCGTCGTGCTCAGTACCGGATCAGGCTGATGACTTCCCGCCCGGCGAGCATCGAACGGCCATTGAGCGGCGCTAGCTCGATGACGAACGCGCACGCGGCGACCTTTCCTCCGGCTCGTTCCACGAGACGGCACATGGCCGCAGCGGTTCCCCCGGTGGCGAGCAGGTCGTCGAGGACGAGCACGTGTTCCCCCGGTTTCACCGCATCGGTGTGCATCTCGACGGTGTTCGTCCCGTACTCGAGAGAGTACTCTTCCCGGATGGTGCGGTACGGCAGTTTCCCCGGCTTGCGCATCGGGACGAAGCCCACCTTCAGCCGAAGCGCAAGGGGCGCCCCGAAGATGAACCCGCGCGACTCGACGGCGGCGATGCGCTGGACGGTGAGATGAGCGACCCGCTCCGCAAGAGCGTCGATGACCTCGGCGAACGCTGGTGGCTCGTTGAGAAGCGGCGTGATGTCGCGGAAGAGAATGCCGGGCTGGGGGAAGTCGGGGATGTCGCGGATGTACCGTTTCAGTTCATTCATCCTGTCACCTCAAACGATGAGTCATGCCGGAGGGGTACCCAGTCCACCGAGACCGATGCGATACGTCCGAATCGAGGTCCGCTGCGCACCTCGCCGAGAAAGGTCTCGACCAATTCGCGCTCGCCTTCGGCTTCGAGTTCAACGGAACCGTCGGGGCGGTTGCGCACCCAGCCGGTCAGGCCGTACTGCTGCGCCAAGCGGAGGGTGAACCAGCGGAAGCCGACCCCCTGAACGTATCCCGTGACGCGAGCGTGTGCGCGGGCTTCGTCGGCCATGGTCGAAGGACACGGGAACTGGTCGGGGCGAGTGGATTTGAACCACCGACCCCCTGCTCCCGAAGCAGGTGCGCTAGCCGGACTGCGCTACGCCCCGACCGAGAAGGAACTCGGAAGCTAGAAGATAGCGACCGTGACGGATTCGTGCAAGGTCTCCGACCGCTCGACAATCCCCGGCCAACCTGCCTCTGCCGTGCCCTAGACGGGGCGTTCAATGGAACCGGTCTCAGAACGCCATGAAGAGGATGCGCACGCCGACGAATCCGAGGGCAATCGCCAGCCCGCGAATGATCCAGTCACCCTGCACCCGATTGGAGAGGACAGCACCGAGTTGCGCACCGGGGAGCACGCCGATGACGAGCGCCACCGTCCGGTGAATCCCGTGCGTGAACGTCCCGGTGACGATGTGGACGATGGTCCCCGTCAGCGCCATGACGGCGAGGATGAAGTGGGAGGTTGCGGTGGCAACGTGGACGGGGAAGTCGAGAAGTCGGACCATGGCCGGAACGTGGATGATCCCGCCGCCGATCCCCAGTGCGCTCGAGATGTATCCGACGAACACGCTCAGCACCACCCCGGTGATCGGGTTGAACGAGAACGTGTGAGATACCCCGGAAGCGTCAACGATGGTTCGACTGACGGAATGCTTGCCGCTTGCGGCGGCCCGGTGCTTCTCAGTGCCCGGTCTTGCGAGCAAGAAGGCGGAGACGGCGATCAGCACGGCACCGAACACCCCGTTGAACAGGTGGCGCGGGATGTACGCACTGCTCACCGCGCCGAGGATCGCTCCTGGAATCGTCGCCACCGCGAACATAAGCGCCGACCGATAGTCAATCCGCTTCATGCGCGCATACGCCGCCGAACCGGACCCCGCGTTGAAGAAGACGACCGCGAGCGAGATGCTCGTCAATATCTCCGGGGTTTCCTTCGGGTACAATAGGAGCAGAATCGGCATGAGCACGAAGCCCCCGCCTGCGCCGATGAGTGTCCCGAACGTGCCGGCAAGAAAGCCGAGAACGCCAAGCCAGATCAGGTGTTCCACGGATGCAGTCTCCATCGCCCGTGGCCGACGCTACCTGCTGAAGCTGACGAGGCGATCGCGGATCGGCTCACGTGCGCCTCATCCCCAAGCGGGCAACCAGGATGCACAGGAAGATGGGGAAGATGATCTGGCGGAGGTAGACAGGCGCTACCACATTCGCGAGGATCACTCCGGACACTGCACCGATGAAGCCGGGAATCACGAGCGGGATCACCGAGCGCCACAGCACGTTCTTCTGTCGGATGTGGACGAACGTCCCGGTGAGCGCGGTCGGCAGGATCATCGCAAGCGACGTGGCGCGGGCGGCGCGGAACCCAAGACCCTCGACGAGGAAGAGCAGACCCGGCACGACCACCACCCCGCCCCCAATACCGAGGAGGACCGAAAGGGCCCCGGCGAGCACACCGAGCAACAGCACGAGGAACGTCCACGGCGAGAACCACCCCCCGTGCCGCACAAGACCGAACGACTGCCCTCCGGGCACGAGGTTCGCCATCTTCGCAGCGGTGAAGAGGAGGACGAGTATGAAGGTATACCGAAGCACCCGCTCCGGTATCTTCGGTCCGACCTTCGCCCCGATCCACACGCCGACCTGAGCGCCGATGGCGAGGATGAGCGCGAGCAGCCACCGGATGTTCTCCTTCAGGAGCGCTTCCGAGGCGACGCCGACGACGACGATGCTGAAGACGGTAACAATCGAGACCCCGATGGCGCGACGGAGGGGAACCAGCAGGAAGCCGCTCAATACCGGGACGATGAGGACCCCGCTGCCGATGCCGAGCAGCGAGCTGGCAGTCCCCGCCACAAGACCGAGGAGCAGGTAGACCAAGAGGATGCTCCCCCGTGGCCAGACATCTTCGGTGGTCCATGGCCAGCGTTCCGCCTTCGGCGGGGCTTGTGTCGTCGCGTGCAAATGAGCTCCTCGGCTGGCTCGGTGACGTTCACAGTTCGCCGGTCTGCTTGAGGCTCACCCATCGCTCCTTCGCCACGATGATGTGGTCAATGACCTCGATCCCGAGGATGAGACCGGCTTCGACGAGGCGGTGCGTGAGGTTCAGATCGTCATTCGACGGAGTGGGATCGCCGGAGGGGTGGTTGTGAATGAGGATAACTGCCGACGCGGCGTGCTCCAAAGCGGGCGCGAAGACCTCGCGCGGGTGCACGAGCGACCCGCTGAGCGTGCCGACGGAGATGAGCGCCTTGTGGATGAGCTGCGTCCGTGCGTTGAGGTAGAGACAGACGAAGTGCTCTTTCCGCTCTTCGCGGATCTCGGGAACCACCTTGAGCACGTCCGAAGGATGGAGAATCTTCGGAAGACCACCGAGGCCCCGGTCGAGCCCCCGTTTGGCAAGTTCCACTGCCGCCGCGAGCGCCCCCGCTGCCTCCTTCGACAGCCCGGGCACTCGGCACAGCTCTTCCCACGGGAGCGTCACGAGCCGTTCGAGGGGATACTGCTCCGCGATCCCGTGCGCCGTTTCGAGGGCAGTCTCCGATAACCCGATCACGACGGCGAGCAGGTCGCCATCGCTCATCCCCGCCGGGCCGACCCGTTCAAGTTGCCGGAGCGGCGGCTCTATGACGGCTCGCTGCTGATGCGATGCCTGTGGTTCTCGAATGCGCTGCGCCACTGGTTACGTTCCCATTCCGGATTTCCCCACGCCTGCCGAACGAGGTTACGCCCCAGAAGACAGTCACCGCGAGATGGGCGAGGAATGCAGAGCGCGTGGGAAACGGTGAGAAAGGTGCGGAGACCTCTCGACACACTGGGCATCGGTGCGGTTCGCGCCTTCCACCCATGCTTCCCGAGGGATCACCGCACCGAGCGGATCGTGTCGCCCACCCGGATCACGTCGGGCCGCCGCCGACCGGACATGCCGGTCCGATCAATGGCAAGCGACACGTCCTGCGAGCCGACCGGCGCGCCGTGCGGACCCCACGCCATGCGTTCGGAGAGCACCGTCGTCTGCCCCTTGTCGCCCGGCACGGGCATGAAGGTCGTCATCTTCGGCTGCACGTGCACCGCGACGACACGGGCCTTGATCATCTCCCACACGCCGAGGCTCTCGTTCGTCTGCGGATCAACGACCTCCTCCGTCGGCTGCACGACGACGAACTCCTGCCCGACGGCGACGCCCTGCTCGATGCCGATATTGGCGATGAGTGTGCGCTCGTCCACGATCCGGACGATTCGACCTTCGATCATAAGCATTGATCCTCACGCAAAGGCGCAAAGGCGCAAAGATGTGCCCGTCGGTCGCTCATAGAGAAGCCTTCCTTCTCCCAGGACCGTGCTGACAATGTGATTACGCGCCTTACTCCACCGCTGGACCTCGCCCTCGCTGAACACGAGGATGTCCTTGGGGACACGGAACTTTCTGAGACAGCGCCTTATGCGGATCGTTTCTTCAAAACAGTCCTTCTCCACCTTCTCGACGACAAGCAGGTCCACGTCCGAGTGTTTGGTTGCTTCGTCCCGCGCATGAGAGCCGAAGAGGTAGATCCGTTCCGGGTCTACCTCGTGCACGATGGTGTTCACCATGTCTTTCAGAAGCTCGTCGGTCACGCGGGCCAGCGATGCGCTCTGCGAAACCTTTTGACCCATCTGTGAAGCTCATATCGTGAGAAGTACGGCAAAGGCGCCAAGGACCCGTGCTCGCCCTTGATTCGAGCCGGAAACAAGAGCTACGTCATGGTTGTTCGGATTGCCCGTAACACGCCCCAATGACAGGCGCCTCGATGCTTCATGTGCCCTCAAACTTCTGGAACCGTTCCTTGCCGTACTTCGCATAGTAGTAGTGAACGCTCCGCTCAGCAATTTCGTACATTATCTTTTCCATCTCCTCCGCAGTCCATGCCCGGTCCCGGAAGAAAAAACTGCCCCGATTGAAGCGCCCATGTTCGCCCTCATTAAGCACATGTACCGAGTTAAGGGGACCGAACATCGCGATCGTCACGACCCTGTCCAAAATACTGCTCGATTCCGCGAAATCGCACCCATCACCGAAGCATACGAACGGTACGATAGCCTCGCTTGCCATTGCAGTACGAAATCCGATGACGTTCTTCCCCAGACGCTCGATCGCGTTCCCCTTGGCCTGTGGCGGTTTGCCCTCAGCTTTACGAAGATCGTTTGTTCCCTGGTTCTTCACCTCCACAATGAGGACCGGAAAAGCCGTTGCATCCTTGTCCTGCATGGAGAGGATGCCGCCGTCAGGCCGCATCGCTGACGTGTCGAAGTAGTAGTGGAACCGCACGTCGGGAAACACCGTTCGCAGTCGGTCAACCACATCGGCCAGCTTCCACTCGCGTTCATGCTGGAGCACTACACCGAATTGACTGCGCAGGCGGTCGGCCACAGCCGTGAGCGCCTTCCCAAGGCGGCCTTCTTGTTTCTTCGACGTTAGGTTTATGACCGTCCCCGCTCGCTGCTTCCTCAACTGATGCTTGCGTGCCATGGTGTCTCCTTCGGGGGGAGGGGCGACGCTCCGCCGAGCGTATCTACCGGCGTTCTACGAGAAACAGCTGCTCCGTCACGTGAATATCTCGATTCCTGAGATTTCTGCTCCCGCGGAAAGTGTTGTACCGAGTCTCGATTACCTCAACCAAGCCAATACGACCGAGCAATTCGCGCATTTGATCGGGCCGAATGAAACCCTCGTTGTTGAAGGAAATAAGGACAAATGGGGAGTCGACCGCCTGTACAAGGTCGCGCAAGAGCGGCAATGAGCGCGAGCGAACGTTGTAACGCGACCGTCGCCACTCGACGGGTATACCGGAGACCCTGCTGAGGTTCTGCGGCCGCTCGTAATGCACGAGTAGATTGAGCATAAAGTAGTTCGACCCATAGGGGTGTTGATTGTAGGGGGGATCGAAATAGGCCAGATCAAGGCCCCTCACGTTCCGGACGACCCTGTTAGCGTCGTCTTGCATCACTTCGACATCACACTCGAACCGGCTCAACACAGCAGGCTCAAGGACAATGCGACCCCTTATCCTCGAGAGCGCATCTCCGTTGCTGCCGCCAAACTTTCCGACCTTGGTTCTGCGGTCCTTATAGAATCCCTTAAATACGCCCCCCGTGTTGGCATGTACAGAGGCCTCGGCTAGCAGAGGTCCGAGAACCATGTCTCGGTAGTCTCCGGGAGCCAGCTCCAAGAGCCTGCGGTAATCGTCTAGCCGCCGGGCATTCTCGCGTGTATAGAATACACGGTCCTGTGAACTTATGTGAGCCTCGTCCTTGGGCGCATACAGTTCCTGCAAGAATCCGGGTTCCAGCTCGCTTCCATCAACCCTCGCGTTCAAGTCCCGCACAATATCGCGCAGCGTCCGTATGTCCACAGTGCTTCTATTACGAAGGTAGCAGCGAGCCGTTGCAACCGCGTAGTTCTCTATGTCATTACTTGCGAGAAAGGCCGCATGTGCCTTGAAGTAACGCGAGACCACACCCGAGCCGGAAAATGCATCGAGAATGCGAAGACGGTCTCTCCCAAGTCGGGTCTTGACTCTTGTAACCGCGGCGCCGATTTGGCTCAGCAGGGCACGTTTGTTCCCAATGTACGTAATCAACTGCTTGTTTAGGTAGTCTGGATCCTCAGCTACAACTTGGTTCGTCCAAAGCGTCATCTGGCGCGTGTCTGCCATGTCGAGGAAGGGCTGCTGTCCTGCCGTCACCGAGTCCTCCTTACGGTGGGGCGCCGCCGCGATGTGTTGGTGTTCGACGACACTGCTGGTGCGCCCGTCATCTGCCCGCTCCCGCCGGCTGCTTCACCAGCGCATCCACATTCTCCCTCACCTTCTCTGCGGCGGCGACGATGTCCTCCATGTCCCGTTCGTTCCCAAGGAGGATCGACTGCGTGAGCCAGAGTGATTCCGAATCGCACGCTCGCTCGGCGACGGGGCAACGGATCTTCGAGAAGTCAACCTTCCGCGCAGCGTGCTTCGGATCGAAGTTCTTCTCGGTGAACACTGGCTGCTTGTAGAGGGGAATCGAATAGCCGTGGTAGACCGGGACGCCCTCCTTCTGCATCGCCTCGATGAAGCGCTTGCGCGGCAGCCCCTCGAACTCGTCGGCGTTGTAGCGCCAGATGAACAGATGCCACGCGTGGTTCGTCACCTGTTTCTGAACGACGAGCGGCTTGAACCCCGGTATCTCCGCGAGCCGACCGGCGAGATACTCCCCGTTCTTCTGGCGGCGCGCCATGAGTTCCGGATACCGCTCCAACTGGACGGACAGGATCGCCCCGATGATCTCCGACATGCGGTAGTTCCCGGCGATGCGGTAGTGACCGTACCAGATGCCCGTGCTGGAACGACCGCAGTTCCCGTACGAGCGAAGCAGTTCCTCCAGCTCGTCGTCGTCGGTCAGGATGATCCCACCTTCGCCCGAGGTGATGTTCTTCGAGGACTGGAAGCTGAAGATGCCGGCATTTCCAATGTGACCCACGCCGGTTCCGTCCCATTCCGCGCCCCACGCCTGCGCCGCGTCCTCCATGATCCAGAGGCCGCGCCTTTTGGCGATCCTCCGGAGCGCGTCCATGTCCGCCGGGAGTCCACCGAAGTGGACCGGGAGGATGCCCACCGTGCGTCGCGTGATAGCCGCTTCCACCGCCGCCGGGTCGATGTTGTACGTATCGGGATGGATATCGACGAACACGGGAACCGCACCGAGGTCCATGATCGGGCTGACCGTTCCGATGAACGTGTACGCAGGAGCGATCACCTCGTCGCCCGCCTTGACGCCGAGGGCCTGAAGCGCGACCCGGATGGCGGTCGTCCCGCTGTGGACGCACACGCCGTGCTTCGCGCCGTGGAACGCCGCGTACGCCTTCTCGAAGCGGGAGACTTCGCCCTCCCCCTTTCCAATGCCCCACCGCCCGCTCCTGATGGCACGGGCGGCCGCTTCGACCTCGCGCTCGTCGCACACCGGCCATGAGGGAAACGGTTTCGTTCGGACGGGCTCTCCGCCGAACAGAGCTAGGTGTGACATCGCGTAATCCTTTGCGTGGTTGGACGGAACCGAGATGAGACGTATTCTCGATGGTGGGCGCGGTCACTCCTTGAGGAGAGTACTGCTGGGCCGAGAAACGGTCAAGCGGACACCATCAGCGGGTATGTCTCGTGGTACAGTGGCTCTCACCACGCAGGATTGCGTTTTGTAGGGGCGACTGGCCTGCAAACGCTTTGCGTTTGTGCCGCCCCTACCCACAGGCCTTGGACGTAAATCGCGGCACGCGGAGCACCCCCCATGTCCATCCCCTCGATCCCCTCAACGCTCCACGGTGAGATCAGACCCCACTGGCAGGCGTGGCTCGACGCGCTCGACGGGTGGGATGTCCCGGACGGGTCCTCGCGTCCACGCCTCTATCAACCGGCGGGTGACCGGAGTGCCGTGCTTGATCGGATCACTCTGTACCCCGGGCTGCGCGAGAGCATCGAGAGCACCGCACAGGCTGCGTGCGAGGGCGATCTGCCCGAGCTTCTGGACAACCCGAAGCTCATCCGACCGTGGTTCGGCAAGGCGGTCGCGTCAGCCGATTGGTGGCTCGTGGCACGTGACGAACGGGCGGCGGCGCGGGCGTGGGAAATCACCGACAGGATCATTGCCTGGCCGCGCTGGGTCGCCGACGAACACCTGCCGCTCACCATCGATCTTTCCTCGGCAGCGGCGCTCCATACCCTCGCCGTCGTGCTCGACCGGATCGCCGATTTCCTTTCGGACCCCGAGCGGCGGAAGCTCATCGACTGCGTCATCGAGCGCGGCGTCGAACCGTTCCTCGCGGTGAGCGACGCACACAGCGAGTGGTGGACGTACAGTCTCCACAACTGGCGGAGCGTCATCGACGGGCAGATCGGCATCGCGGCGCTTTCGGTCATGGAAAGCGTCTCGCCGGAGGTGCTCAAGCGTGCCCTCAGACACGCGATGATCGGCGTGCTCACGGTGCTCGATCAGGGCGATCCGGACGGCGGATGGTTCGAGGGCGTGAGCTACTGGCGCTATGGGATCGGCGAGGCGGCCCGGTTCGCCGACGTGCTGCGTCGGGTCTCCGGTGGCCGCATCGACCTGTTCTCCCATCCCTACCTTCGGAAGACGGGCGACTTCGGCCTCTACAACACGTGGTCGGACGGACGCGTGTTTCACTGGGGCGACTGCGGCGAACGGGTGAACGCGACCCCGCTCATGGCCCGTCTGGCGAGGGCTGCGGGGCGACGGGACTGGCAGGCCTACGTGCGGAAGTTCCCCGCGCTGCCCTCTCTCGACACGCTCTTCTGGGAGGACTCCGACCTCGAAGCGGCGCCGCTCGGTTCTCTACCCCGCGTGAAGCACTTCCGGGGGAACGAGACCGCGATCCTCCGCTCCGGATGGGGTGACGACGACCTCATCATCGCCGTCAAGGCGGGGCAGACGACCGCGAATCACTCGCACCTCGACATCGGCTCGTTCGTCCTGACCGCCTCCGGACATAACCTCGTTGACGACGGCGGCCACTGGCCGTACGGCCACGCCCTCGGCTTCTTCGACCTCGGCACCCGACACACCGTGGGCAAGCGGTGGGATTTCCCCGGCCTTTCCACCGAGTGCCACAGCACGATCCTCGTGGACGGGCAGGGGCAGGGGTACGGTCCGGAGCGCGACGGCGTGATCGCAGCGTGTCGGGACGACACCGATTGGGCGTTCGCCACCGTTGACGCGACGCGGGCCTATCCGCAGCTTGCGCGGTTCGTGCGGTACTTCGTCCTGATCCGACCGGACACCCTCGTCGTCATTGACGATCTCGTCGCCGCAGAACGCCGACGCTTCGGCTGGAGGGCGGTCCTCGCCTACCCGACGGAACAGGTCGAGCACGCGAAGTGGATCACCCGCGTGCCGGATCGTGATCTCTCGCTCACGATCCGGTGTCTCGCGCCGACCGTAGAGGAGGGGATCATGTCCGAGCAGACGGAACTGAACGCGACCTATCCGGCCACCGGTGGTCGCGCACAGCCGACGGTGAAGATGCTCACCGTGAGCAACCTCATCCGGGCGCGGGAGCTGAAGATGGTGTTTGCCATGCGCATTGGTCGGGAGAAGCCGCTCGATCCGGTAGCGAGGGTCGAGTTCCCCTACCGCGCCGTGCGGGTGACGGTCGAGACTTCCGACGGGCTGAAGACGTGGTCAATCATGATCGGCGAGCCGGGCGTGCAGAGAGTCGTCCACGACGCTCGCGACGCGCTTCCTGACTCGAATAACGCTCTGTGGAAAGGAGAAGCTGCGTGAGCTTGCCAAGGGTTCCTCAACGAACCACGCCTGGCTTTGCCTTCTCGATTCTGAATCGCGCTCTGTTCGATTCCCTAGCAAGGCGCTGCTTCACTCGTATCGAAATCGATCAGGTCCTCGATTTCTTCGAAATGTCACCCGATCACGTAACGTGCGTCTACTGCGGCAGTAGTGATGTGCGAAGATGGGATCACGTAGTGCCCGTCATGAAGGGCGGCGAAACGGTGCTCGGGAACATGGTCCCTGCCTGTGGGCATTGCGACGATAGCAAGCGTGATCTTAGCATTTGCCAGTGGTTCTCCTACCTTGCCGAACGCACCTCCCCCGAACACGACATTCGTGATCTACAGACGCGGCTTCGGAGGATAGAGGACTATGTAAGGCACTTCG
>Ga0315282_10005950_pt1 | contig 20582 bp, 9 predicted proteins | sample YL17G07_20_MG_FD_203693 | JGI IMG/M metagenome (GOLD analysis project Ga0315282, IMG submission 203693) | Sediment microbial communities from Yellowstone Lake, YNP, Wyoming, USA - YL17G07_20 | ecosystem: Environmental > Aquatic > Freshwater > Lake > Sediment | place: USA: Wyoming | collected... | reverse complement strand
AGGCATCAAGCGGCATCCGAAGATCGAGGACGACGTGACGATTTATTCCGGCGCCACCATCCTGGGCGGCGACGTGGTGATCGGGCGCGGCTCGGTGATCGGCGGCAACGTGTGGCTGATGCACTCGCTGCCGCCCTACACCAAGGTGGTGGCCACCGTCGCCCACCGGATCCACACCGAAGAACCCGCGGAAGACGAACGGATCTGAGGCAGTGACGAGTGATGAGTGACGAGTGGCCGAACAGTTGCTCGTCACTTGTCACTTGGGAGGGAACGATGAGGATTGCCAGCGATGTAACCAAGCTGATCGGCAACACGCCGCTGGTGCGGCTCAACCGGGTGACGCGGGGCGTCCATGCTACCGTCGTCGCCAAGCTGGAGATGTTCAACCCCTGCAGCAGCATCAAGGACCGCATCGGCGTGGCCATGATCGAAGCGGCCGAGCGCGAGGGCCGTATCAACCGAAACAGCATCGTCGTCGAGCCCACCAGCGGCAATACCGGAATCGCGCTGGCCTTCGTCTGCGCCGCCAAGGGATACAAGCTGGTGCTGACCATGCCGGAGACGATGAGCCTGGAGCGCCGCAATCTGCTCAAGGCCCTCGGCGCCAAGATCATTCTCACCTCGGGCCCGGGCGGCATGCCCGAAGCCATCGCCAAGGCCGAAGAGCTGGTGGCCTCCGACACCAAGCGCTACTTCATGCCCCAGCAGTTCAAGAACCCGGCCAACCCCGAGATCCACCGCCAGACCACGGCGCTGGAGATCTGGCGCGATACCGACGGCCAGGTGGACATCATCGTCGCGGGCATCGGCACGGGCGGCACGCTCACAGGCTGCGGCCAGGTGCTGAAGCCGAAGAAGGCTGCGCTGAAGCTGATCGCCGTCGAGCCCACCGCTTCCCCCGTGCTGTCCGGGGGCAAGCGCGGGCCCCACCCCATCCAGGGCATCGGCGCGGGATTTGTGCCCGACATACTGGACATGAAGCTGGTGGATGAAGTGGTCCAGGTCACGAACGAAGCGGCCATCGAGATGACGCGGCGCCTGGTTCGCGAGGAAGGCCTGCTGGTGGGGATTTCTTCGGGCGCCGCCGCCGCGGTGGCCCTGGATGTGGCAAGGCGCTTGGAGAACCGCGGCAAGCTGATCGTGGTGGTGCTGCCCGACACCGGCGAACGCTACCTCTCGACGCCAACCTTCGCCGAGATGCCGGAAGCGTCGTGAGTGTTTCTCACCAGAAAGGCACAAAGGGCACAAAGTCCACAAAGTTCTTTGTGTGACTTTGTGTTCTTTGTGTCTTTGTGGTTCAACCTCGCACTTCGGAATTGGCGCGGTCGATCAGCGCCCGCATGTAGGCGACTGTGTAGGCCGTGGCCGCGCGCGTTCCGCCCACCATCCCGGGCACATGGTCGGCAATGACCACGCCCGAGAACTTCACTTCCCGCAGCGCTTTCATCACCTGGTACATATCCATGTAGCCGCTGTCCACGAAGGTCTCGACGAAATGCGGCAAGGGCGCGGTCACGTTGCGGAAGTGGACCTTGAAAAGCTTCTGCTGCGCGCCGAAATAGCGGATGGTCTCGGTCACGTCCTTGCCCATCAGCTTGCCGCCCTCCAGCCAGCAGCCGACGCACAGGCACATGCCGACGTTGGGGCTGCCGGCTATTTCGAGCGCTTTTCGGTAGCCATCGAAGTTGCCGAAGATGCAGCGGGGCACGCCGCCCAGCTCCGGCGCCGGCGGATCGTCGGGGTGGATGCCGATGCGGATGCCCTCCTGCTCGGCCACCGGCACCACCGCCTTAATGAAGTAGGTGTAGTTCTCCCAGATCTCTTCTTGGGAGTACTTGCGGCCGTGGGTCAGCGGGCCCTGGAAGACCTTGCCAACCCAGTAGCCCTTATCGGCCCTGGCCTGGTCGAAGGCGCGGGCGGTGGCCCCGCCGCGGGTTGTCTCCCGCTCGGTGCTCCAGATTCCGTTCCCCATGTGCGCGTAGGTGGTGTAGTAAATGCCGGCCTGGCCCAGGTTCCGAAGGTAGGTCTTGTACTCCTCGATCTTGCGGTCGCGCCCGGGCAGGTTCAGCGTGACCTCCTCCATGTTGTGGACGCTGGCGTTGGCGATGTTCCACACCTTGAGGCCGGCCGCTTCCACCTTCCGCCGCAGGCGCAGGTAGTTTTCGTAGGTGGCCGTCTCGCCGCCGCCGGGAATGTTGACGTACCCGGCGCCGAGCTGGCGGACGAACTGCAGGTCATCGTCGCTGGGGTCGCCCGGCACCTGCACGGAAATCTTGATGCCCGGCTCGAGTTTGGGCAGCGGCTTGCGCGCCCCGCCCGCCACCGTTCCCAACGCTCCCGCCAGCGCCATCATATTGAATCGCCTCCTGCTTTGATCCATCGCTCGCCTCCCTCAAACCCGAACCACAAAGACACAAAGGGCACAAAGTTCACAAAGTTCTTCGTGCCACTTTGTGTTCTTTGTGTCTTTGAGGTTCAACCTCATCGCGCAACCGTGATGCTATACCAGGTCGTGGCCGGGTCGCCGATGGGGATTTCCCAGCCGCGCATGGTCTGCCGCGCGGCAACGGGCTTGCCGATGGGCTGCGCGGCGCCATCCAGCGCCACCGCTTCCACGCGCTTCGCTCCCTTCAGGTTCCGCAGCACCACCGTTCCCACCACCGGCTCGATCCAGGTCGGCGGGCCTCCCCAGGAAACAAGCGACGCGTGCTTTTCGTCCCACTTCATTCCGGTGTTGCCCGTCCGGGCGGTCGCGGTCAGCAGCATCTTCGGCGCGTCGGCCAGCGGCAGGGTGCTCATAGATTGGAGCGTCAGCGCGCAGAATCGGTTCTGAATTTCCGCGGCTAGATTGGATAGCTGGGGGCGGTTCGCATTGCAGAAGCCGATAAGAGACTGCGATCGCTTGGTCTCCATGGTTACAACGCCTTGCTTGGCCGTGAACCCCTGCCAGGCCAGTTCGCCCGTGTCGGAAACGATGCGGTCGGCCTCTCCGCCCGGCGCTTCGGGGAGTTTCGTGGCCGGGCCGTCGAAGCCGAGGATCCGCGTGGCGTGCTCCAGTGCCGCGCGCACTGGGAAGCCAGGGGTGAAGTACGGGCGCTCGTTGCGCGGCAGCCGGATGCTCTCCCGCACCTGCTCGGCTGAGTAGCTTCGGGCCACGGTTTGCGCCGCGGGACGGATGTCCGGCCGGGAAAACAGCAGCGCCCCGGCCGCCAGTTGCGGCATCTTGACTGGGTCGGGCCGGATGTCGAAGTGGCCCGGGATTTGCGCCTCCCACCCGGACGGCTCCACGTGCCCGAAGGTGTACCAGAAGATGCCGTCCCAATCGTGCAGAGCGGCGTAGGCGGCCAGAATCGGGATGCCCTCGCAGGCATGCTCGGCCGGAAACGGATGGTTCACTTCCGACACCGTGTAGGGCTTGCCGGCCACCGCCGACCGCGACAACTCCGCCACCGTCGAGTTCAGCGGATCGTTCACCATCGGCGTGTTCAGGATGTAGCCGATGCGTCTCTTCGTTACCGGGTCATCTTTGTAATTGGGGTGTTGCCAGTAGGTGTGCCCGTCCACGATGTCCAGGCGCGAGGCCGAGCTGAGCAGCGGGTAGCCGCTGGCGCCGTGGTTGTGGTCGCTGGTGGCGGCCACCAACGGCCTGGCGCCGAGTTCTTCCTTGATGAGCTTCCGCATCATCTGGAAGTAATCGTTCTCCAACTCCATGTAGAAACCGGCTTCGGTGTGGAAGCGAAAGGCGGGCGCGTCGGCGAACTGCTCGCGGCGCAGGCGCGGCACCGGAGCATCGGCCGCCACCCCAGCCATGGCACGCAGTTTCTTCAATTCGCCGGCCGGAAGCCGCTTTGCGAGCCAGGCGTTGTATTTTTCGGTTAACTGCTTCTCGTAGCTCTCCGGGATGTCGGTCCAGGTGCCGGGGTTCTTGGTGACGTTCTTCCCCAGCAGGCGGTTCGAGAACCAGGATTCAACAATCGAGTTCTCGTTGACCAGCTCGATGACGGCCACCGCCGGCTCGTTCCGGTATTGCGATTTGGTGTAGGGGTTGTAGTGGGTCAGGAGCTGGCTGGCGTATTCCCGCTGCAATTCCAGCAGCCGATCGTCGAAATAGGTGAGGCCCTTCGCGAAGCCCAGCAGCTCGTAATCCGCCACGCCGTCGCCGGCCTTGTAGCGGCGGCCGACATTCAGGTTCAGGTCCGTGTAGATCCCGCGCTTCTTGAGTTCGGCGATGAAGAAATCGAGCCGCTCGAGCTGTTCGGGATCGAGCGCGCGCGTGTCGTCCCGGTTGGCGGCGATCAGTCCCCCGCGGGCGGGCAGGTCCAGGAAGTGGAACCGCACGCAGTTGACGCCGAAGCGCGCCAGGTAGGCGGCCACCAGCGGCGCGTCGTCGCGGGAGGGCTTGGTGGCGGCGCCCGTCAGGTTCACGCCCCAAATCCGGAACCGCTCGCCGCTGGGCTTCACCAGGTGGCCGTCCTTCGCCGTAATGAAGCCGTCCTTGCCGGCCGGGGCGTCGAGCAGGAACGAGACGTCAGCGTGCTGTCCTGCGGTATTTCGCCAGACCATGGGGAACGGCTTCGTGTCCTGCGCCGCCAGTCCCGCCCAGCGGGAGGCCAGCAGCGCGCACAGCAACCATACGCATCGTCGCGGCATATCCGGGTTTATATCACCTTCGTGAACCTTTGTGTCTTGGCGTCTTGGTGGTTACAATGCCGTTCATGAAGAGTGCGCAAATGAATGTTAGCCGCCGGTCGGCGATCGCCGGCCTGTCTTCCACGCTGGGGGTGGCGGCATTGGGTGAAGCGGAGGCGGCGGCGCAGGAGCGCGCGGGCAAATCGGCTCCCATGGCCCCGCGCGACAACCTGAAAATCACCAAGCTGGAAACGTTTCTGGTGAAGCCGCGCTGGCTGTTTCTCAAGGTGCACACCAACGCCGGCATCGTCGGTCTGGGTGAGCCGATCCTGGAAGGCCGCGCGCTGACCTGCGCGCAGGCCGTCAAGGAAATCGAGCCCTACCTGGTGGGCAAGGATCCGCGCCGCGTGGCGCATCACTGGCAGGCCATCTACCGCCACGCTTTTTATCGCGGCGGGCCAATCCTCACCAGCGCGCTCAGCGGCATCGACCAGGCGCTGTGGGACATCAAGGGCAAGGCGCTGGGCGTACCCGTCTACGAGCTGCTGGGAGGGCCGACGCGCGACCGGGTCCGCGTCTACGCCCACGCCGGCACCGTCGAAGCCATGAAAAAGGCGCAGGCCGCCGGATTCACGGCGTTCAAGACCGGGCCGAGGAAGAAGCGCCCGGCGCGCTACATCGAGACGCCGGCCGCGGTGCAGTACGCGGCCGAATCGTTCGCCGAACTGCGGCGGGCCATGGGCAACGAGGTGGACATCGCCGTCGACTTCCACGGCGCCATCAGCCCGGCCACCGCGAAATTGCTCATCAAGGCGCTGGAGCCCTACCAGCCGATGTTTGTCGAGGAGCCATGCCAAGCCCAGAACCACGACGTGATGGCTGAAATCGCCCGCGGCACGCACCTGCCCATCGCCACCGGCGAGCGCGTGTTCACCAAGTGGGGATTCCGCGAGGTGCTCGAGAAGCGGGCGGCCACCGTGCTTCAGCCCGACCTGTGCCACGCCGGCGGCATCACCGAATGCCGCCTGATCGCCGGCATAGCCGAGGCCTATTACGCCTCCATCGCGCCGCATAACCCGCTGGGACCCATCTCGCTGGCCGCCGGCGTGCAGCTTGCGGCCTCCATCCCGAATTTCCTGTGCCAGGAGCAGGTGTCGCTGGGCGAGGGATACTTGAAAAAGCCCTTCACGGTGCGCAATGGCTACCTGGAGCTGCCCACCGGTCCCGGGCTCGGAATTGAGCTGGACGAAAACGCGCTGGCGGATAAAATCGGCCACGATTGGAGGAACCAGGAAGCCTACGACGCCGACGACGGCTCGGTAGTGGATTGGTAGGGGCCGCAGCCGCAGATTGTGCCGATTATGCGGATTGAATCGGTGAAATCGGCGCAGTCAGCGGCTCGGGCTGGGAGGTTGTGATGCGGAAAGTGACGTGGCTGCTGGTTGGCTTGATGTGCCTGGCATTGGGTTGGTGGGCGTGGGGGCGGCAGGCAGCGCCCGCGGGCGCGCAGCGCAAAGCCGCGCCCGGCGCCGCGAAAAAGGCCGGACAGCAGCGGCCGGCGCAAAAAGCGGCGGCGGCTGCCAAGCAGGCGCTGAGCGGCGTTCCCCTTCCTGAACTTCAACCGCGCAAGGAGGATTTTCCCGCCGTGGCCGCCGACGCTTCGGGTAGGCTGTGGGCCGCCTGGCTGTACAGCGACGAGGGCAAGGACCGCCTGCAGGTGGCCAGCCTGCGCGCGCCATCGGCGGGCGACCTTTGGGAACGCGACCAGGTGTGGCAGGTGCCCGTTCCGACCGGCGCGGCGATCGGCGAGCCGGCACTGGCGGCCGGGCGCAACGGCTTGTGGCTGGCTGCCGCGCTCGAAGTGAACCGGCAGTGGGACATCTACGTTTGCCCGGTATCCGCCGACGGGCCGGGGAAGCTGGCCGCCGTCACGCGCGACGCGGCTGCCGATGCCCGGCCTGCGCTGGTTGCTTCCCCCGAGGGCCGCGTCTGGCTGGCCTGGGAAAGCAACGCCGCTGGCGAGCGCGGCATCTATGCTGCCAGCGCCGGTGCCGACGGCAAGTTCAGCCGGTCGGAGCGGCTCTCGGCCCCCGGCTCGAACGCCTACAACCCGAACCTGGCCGCGGTGCGCGGCGGCGTGGCCGTCGCTTATGACAGCTTCCGCGATTCCAACAGCGACATCTACCTTCGGGTCTATGACGCGCGCGGCTGGCAGCCGGAGCGGCGCCTGAGCGTGTCGCAGCTGCTTGACCGCCATCCGGTCTTGGCCACCGACGGCACGGGACTGTGGGTTGCTTGGCAGGCGCAGGCCTTCAGCTCGGCGCTCTATCGCATGGGCGATATCAACACGCAGATGGTACGGGTGACCCGAATCGATCCCAGCGGTCTGAGCGCGCCGCTGGCCATGGACGACGCGCGGTTCTCACAGTGGATCTCGCGGCCGTCGATCGCCTTCGATCCGGCGGGCCGGCTGTGGTTGAGCGCCCGCGTGTCGCTGAGTCAGCATGAAGGTTGGGAGACGGTTTACTACTGCTATTCGGGAGGGGCCTGGTCGGAACGGCTGCCGCTGGCACGCTTCCAAGGCCGCGTCCGCGCCGTGCCTATGTTGTTCTCAGCCGGCCGGCTGGCGGCGGCGCAGCAAATGGACACACTCCTGGGCGCCGTCCGATCCTATCCGGCGAAACCTTGGGACAGTAACATCGTTTTCACCGGGCTGGAACTGGGGAAAGCGCCGCCGGCGACGCCGCTTCGGGTGGAACCCTATCGCGAGCCGCCCGCCGGCGACTTCGACCTGAAGGCCGCTCGGCTCCAGCGCAACGAAGACGGGCCACGCCGCGCCGTCGATTACCAGGGCCAGCGGCTGAGCCTCTACTGGGGCGATTTCCACGACCACTCGAACGTCTCGGTGTGCAACCGGCGCGGCAACCCGCCGCCCGAGGACCTATACCCGAACCTGCGAGACATCGCGCGGCTCGACTTCGCCGGCATCACTGACCACGGCTACGACTTCGACGCCTACCTGTGGAACTGGAACGGCAAGAACGCGCGCATCAACCACGATCCCGGCCGATTCCTCGGTTTCCAGGCGCAGGAATGGACCAGCGACCAGGTGCCGCCGGAAGCGCCAGACGGCATGAAGCGCTACGGCCATCGCAACCTGTTCTATGCCGATCCGTTCTTCGGCCGCTGGTTTAACGCGCGCAACAACTGGACGCCGCGGCAGCTTTGGGACGCGCTGGCCGGCGTCGATTTCATCACCATTCCCCACCAGCTCGCCGATACCGGCAACTGCCCGACGGACTGGAACTACACCGACGACGCGCTGCAGCCGGTGGCCGAGATTTTCCAGAGCCGCGGCAGCTACGAGTACCTTGGCGCGCCCAGGCAACCGGCCCGGGCCATGACTGAGAAGGGCCACTACATCCAGGATGCGTGGGCCAGGGGTGTCGTGATCGGTGTGGTCGCCTCACCGGATCACGGCGGCGGCGCGGGCAAATCGGCGATTTACGCCGAGAGGCTGGACCGCGGGTCGGTCCTCGATGCCGTGCGCGCCCGCCGCACTTACGGCACCACCGGCGCGCGGATTTTTCTGGATGTGCGGGTGAATGGCCGGCTGATGGGCGAAAAGCTGCCCGCGCCCTCACCCGGCCAGCCGGTGGAAGTGGCGGTCAGGGTGATTGGCGCCGGCAGCCTCGACGCGGTCGAGGTTTGCCGCAACAACGAATTCGTTTACAAGCGGGAAGGCAAAGGCCCGGAGGCGCAGTTCACCTTCCGCGATACCGCCGCGCCTTCCGGGCGCCTCTGGTATTACGTGCGGGTGATCCAGTCCGACGGGCAGATGGCGTGGTCCAGCCCCGTCTGGCTGGGCGAGTAGGAGGCCAGTGGCACGCAGATGAACGCAGGCCAACGATCTCACATTTGATCTGCGTTCATCTGTGTGCATCTGTGTCCCATTTCATTTCCCAAACAACTCCGGCAGCTCCGACAGGCTGCGGATTTCCGCGTCCACCGCTGTCCCGATTCTCTTCGCGCGGCGGTTGACGAAGACCACCTGCATGCCGCAGGAGCGGGCCGTGGCCAGGTCGTAGCGGTCGCCGAAGGCCACGTGCGTCACTTGCGACGGCGGCAGGCCGATGCGCTCCAGCGCCAGCCGGAAACCGGCGGCCGCCGGCTTGTAAGCGCGCGCCTGCTCGGCGGTCACCAGCAGATCGAACGGGACCGTGAAGTGCTTCACGGTTTCCTGCAACAACGCGTCGTCGATATTCGAAATAATCCCGAGCTTCAATCCTTTTCCGCGAAGCTGTTCGAGCGCCGGATTGGTTTCGGGGAACGGCCGCCAGGCGGGAAGCGAGCGTACAAAGGCCCGACCCAGCTCCTCGCGATACGGCATGCCGAGTGCCTCCAGCACCTGCCGGAGGCTGCGCGCCATGATCTCCGCATACGGCCGGTACGGCCCCTGAATCATCTGGAATTGAACCTGCTCCCACTCGTCGAGCAGTTCTTCGGCGCCGAGGGTTTCCCGAAAAAAGGCGCGGATGCCGGTTTCCCAGTCAATCAGCGTGCCGTAGCAATCGAACGTCACCCAGGCGGTGTGCAGCTTTTTCATGATGGCGGTTGTGCGGGCGCTGGTTTCACGGTTCCAGGGGCTTGTCGAGGCGCGGGGAGAAGGCCAGGTCAAGCAAGGCCTCCAGCAGCACGTGCGCTCCCCGGTGCAGGTCGCTGAGCGGCGCCGCCTCATCCACGCCGTGCCCCGGATAGGGCTTTCCCGGAAACCACATGCCGAAGGCCACGGAGTTGGGCAGGCGCTTGGCATAAGAGCCGCCGCCGGAAACCACCGGCCCGGCTTTGTCGCCGGTGGCCCGTTCATACGCGGCCAGCAGGCGCTTCACCAGCTTGGCTTCCGGGTTCACGGAAAACGGCGAGTCCAGAAAATAGCCGGAGAATTGCAGGTCTGCGCCGCGGCGGGCATTGAAGTCATTGACCACGCGTTCCAGGTGTGTCTTCAGTTGCTCGCCGGTCCAGGGCGGGAAGCTGCGGATGTTGATGGTCAGGGCCAACTGCACCTTCGGCGCTTCGTCGGCAACCCCGGAGGTGCGAAAGCGCCCGGATGGGGCGGGCTGGCGAGACGGCGGCGGTGCTTTGCCCACCGGCTTGATGGTGGCTACGTTGACCAGGCAGCGCCCCCACAGCGGGTCGTTCTGCGTGAGCCGCAGCCCGACGCCGTAGAGGTCGCGGCCGGCCTGCAGGGCGAAGGCCAGCAGGTCGGTGGCGCCGCTGGCCGGCACGTAGTCTTGCATCACCGCGGCCAGCGCCACCAGCGCGTTGCGCCCTCCCTCCAGGTTCACGCCGGAATGCGCCGCGCGGCCCTGGGTGATCACCACCAGATCGCGGCCCTCGGGCTGCACGGCCAGCCGGATGCCGTCGGGCAGGCGCGCGGCGCGCAGGCGCTGGGCGAACGGCTCCCAGCCCGGCGCCGCCCCCAGCCACCGCAGAATGATCTGGGCGCGGTCGGGAACGATGCTGGGGCCCACGCCGGCATCCAGCGCAATGATCGTATAGGGCCGCGCGCCCGGCTCGCGTGGTTCGCGCTCCCCCAGCGAGGTGGTCAGCACCAGCGCGTTCCAGGCCTTTTCGCCCACCACCACCGGGAAGTTGGAATCCAGCACCAGGCTGTAATCGGGTGGTTGATGCGCGGCCAAATACTCGGCCAGGTCTTTGTTGTCGCTCTCCTCGTCGCTGCCGACCAGCAGGCGGATGGTGAGCGAGCGCGGCCCGGCGGCTTCCTTCAGCGTCTTCATGGCCAGCAGGGCTTGCACCAGCGGCCCCTTGTCGTCCGCCGCCCCGCGGCCCCGGGCATAGCCGTTTTCGATCAGCCCCGCGAAGGGAGGAAACGACCAGGCATCTTCGACCACCTCCGCCACGTCGCCGTGCACCACCAGGCCGAGCACGGGCGCGCCCGGCGGGCCCGGAAGCTCGATCTCGGTGACCGGGCCGGCGTCCCGCGCCACCAGCCCCAATTGCCCGGCCGTCTTCATCAGCCAGGCCTTCTGCCGCGCCTGGGCGCTGGCGTTGCCCTCGACCGTCGGGAAACGAAGAACCTCGCTGAGCAGCGGCCCGAGTTGCTTTGATTCCACGGCGTCGTAGCGCGCATGCACCCGCTTGGCATCCGGAGAGATTGACGCCGGCTCGCCGGCGAGCAGGAAGGCGAGCGGCCCGGCGATCAGCAGCACAAGCGCGAAACGATTCCAGCGAAGCATGATTTCGAGAGTTGCGGCGCAAACAGCGTGGGCCCCATCGGCACCGCTCAGCCCACGCCTGCGGCCATTCATAGCTTACGGGTCTGGCGGGACTTCGGCAATGGGGTCGTGGGAGCCGGGCACTCAGCACCCAGCACTGAGGCGCCTCCAAGCCTGCCCCAACAAGTGGGCGGAGGTGGCAGTCAACGCGCGCATTGTCTGGAACTACATCAACCGGAGCAGCGGCGTGTTTTCGGGGACACGTTGAGCCGGCTGATGCCAGCGCCGGAACAGAGCCGCGACCGAAGAAAGTGGGCCGAGAAGATACGGGGCTTACCGTGACGTGTGGCCAGACGGCGGGGCGGATAGCGTCAGCCGTATCTCGCCGCCATCACTGGTATTGGCGCTGGCCCCGTAAAACTGTAGTGAAGCGTTCGCCTGTCCCGCCGGCATTTCCAGGTAACCGAGCAAGACGGGTCGGCCAGCGGGCAACCGCAACCCATCCAGCCAGGCAACCGCGACGACGCCCGGCAAATCGCCGTCGATCAGCGACGGGCTGCCAGCGTCTGCGGCAACGAAGCGCAGCGACGCAGCGGGCCCCCGTTCCGCCAATCCCGCAGCGAAGCTGAAACCTGCAAGGTTCAATTCCGGTGCGGCATGCAAGTAGACGCCGACTCGGATACCGCCTTCCGTGGGTTGAGGCGTGCCAAGCTGCAGGACGGTCTCCGCCTGTAAATCAGCAGCCGGCGCTCGCGCAGCACTTCTTATCGGTCGGCGAAGTTGCATGGCTTCGGTTTCCTGACCGGGGGCTTGCGCCGGGCAGGCGAGGCCGCGCGAGGTGCGCCGGGGCCGCGACGTATCGACATTGGTCACCCGCCGCAAAGTGTAAATCAGGTCTACGGTGTTCAGAATGCCGTCGCCGCCCCGCGCCGTGTCGGTGTCTTTGGGGAAGGAATCGATGGCATCGAAGCGATCCGAGCAGGCCGGCGGCCGGTAGCCCGGCACACTGGTCACCGCCCGCAGCCCGTAGATCAGGTCCAGAATCGTCAGTGAATCATCACCAAACTCGCCCGCATCCAGCTTGTCTCCGTCGCCGTTCAAATCGCCGCTGCTCGATGCCACCGGAAACACATCACCCACCAGGTAAGCGCGGGCCGCGACGGTCAGTCTTGCATCAGGCCCAGCGAGCAAGGCGACATTGCCTTCCGCAAGCCCGCCGCTTGCGCCAGTGACTTGAACGGTGTACGCCTGTCCATCCGCGGCGGTCGCTGGTATATTGACCAATACTTCCCCCAGCTTGATCGTTCCCACCAGCGGCGTTGCCAGCCCGAACCAACTGACGCTGATCACGTTGGGGCTGGCTGCGGCGTCGATTTGGCTGGGGGGCGGGAGGCTCGCGTCTTTGTTAAAAGCCAATGCGCCAGTAAGTGCGGGCGCAGCACCCGTCACGCTCACCTTAAGACCGAAAGCCAAGGTGTCTACAGCTTTACCAGAGGCGAGGCTCACAAAAATGGGAATGCGAGCGCTGCTTCCCGGCAAAGCCTGCGCGTTGCCCGCAGACAGCCTGCTATCTACAGGATAGACAGTGAAGTCAAGCGCATTCGATAACCCGCCGCCGGGGGCGGGATTCACGACTGCAACCCGCACAAGGCCGGCTGTAGCGATGTCTGCGGCAGAAATCGACGCGTTCAGTTGGCTATCGCTTATGAACGTCGTCATTCGGTTGCTGGCGCCCCACTGCACGACCGCTCCGCTCACGAAGTTTAATCCGTTTACAGTCAAGTTCAACGCCGCGCCGCCGGCCACCGCGCTGGATGGCGAGAGGGAACCAAGCGAAGGCGTGGGATTGGACGAGTTGATCGTAAACGTCAACGCGTTGGACGAACCGCCGCCAGGCGCCGGATTGAAAACGGTTATCTGCGCAGCCCCTGCGACAGCCACATCGCTGGCTGGGATTGAAGCGGTCAACTGAGTGCTGCCGAGGTAGGAGGTCGTTCGGTCCGTGCCGTTCCAGCGAAGCACCGCCCCGGATATGAAATGGGCCCCGCTAACGGTCAAAGTGAAAGCGGGTCCGCCCGCCAGCGCCGTCGATGGCGCAAGAGAGGAAAGCGAAGGAACGGGATTAGGCGGCAAAGCGACCGTGGTAGGGTCGCTGGCGCTGTTGTTGGCCGGATTTGCGTCGCCGGCATTCATGACCGTTGCCGTATTCGTTACAGCGGGGACGGCTGCGCTATCGACCCCAACGGTCAACGTGATGTTGGCGCTCCCCCCTGGGGCAATGGGCCCAGGGTTCGTGCAGGTAACGGACTGTCCGGAAGCCGAGCAATTCCAGCCAGTGCCGCTTGCGGAGATAAAGGCCAGGCCAGTCGGAAGGGTGTCAGCCACGGTGATTGTCCCGCTGGTGCTTGCAGAACCAGTGTTGCTGACCGTGATGGTGTAGGTTCCGTTTGTGCCGACCGTGAAACTGCCGGAATGGGTCATTGCGATAGCCACGTCGGGCAGCGAGGCGAAGGATCCCCGGGAGGTTACTACCTGGCTGTAATCCTTGGACGCGGAGACATAAAGCAGGGACCGTGGGTTGTCGGCGGCCAGGTGCGCCTGGCTGAAATTGGAATCCGGCTGGTCCGACGACAGATTGGTATTAGGCGACGAGAAGCTGGCTCCTCCATTAGTCGAGTAAGCGTAGTAGATCTGGTACTTGGAGTTCGAACGCAAATCGGTCCAAACGACGTGCAGCGTGCCGAAGCGATCGACCGCCAGCACGGGGCTCTCCTGATATCGGTAGGTGCTGTCATTTACCCGGACGTAGTTTCCCCAGGTCGCTCCGACATCGGTGCTCTTACACACGTAAACGTCCCCTTCGTAATCACTCGTCGTATCCGAAATGGCGGCATAGATGGCCCCATTCGCGTCGACGGCAATGTCGCCACCGTACATCGCCTTTCCCGAGGTGGGATTGATCCTGCTGGCGTTGTTGAGGACGGAACTTGCGCTGCCGCGGTGGAAATACAGGTCGTAGTTTGTCTCGTCCTTGAACAGGATGTAGAAGGCGGAAGTGGTGGCAAGGATCCACCAGGGCATCTTTTGCGGGCTGGTAGGAGTCGACGTGTAGAATTCCGGCTGGAAGGACACCCCTCCATTCGTGCTTTTGGAAACCCAGATGTTGTAGCCGACGAATACGTTGGACGAGTCACGCGTGAACGCGCTATAGGCGACGTACACGCTTCCGGTTCCGTCGGAAGCCACTACCGGCTCGATGGCGTTGTCGGTCCTGTACCCGTTATACGCGTTACCCGTCCTCACCCGGATCGGCGAACTGAAACTGGCTCCTCCATCGGTACTCTTGGAATAGAACGTTTCGGTGCCCGAAGCGCTGCTTAGCCACCAGACAACGTGCAGCACGTTGCTTGGATCGACGGCCAAGTGGTACTCGAAATTGCTATAGCCGCTGTTGGGTATCGAGACAGGCGACCCGAACGAAGCTCCCCCGTCGGTGCTCTTCACCACAGCCAGGCCGCCCGACAACGGAAAAAGAATGTAGACGTTGCCGCTGGAATCGACACCCATGCCATGCACTTGAGCAGCGGCGCCGGTGACGTTCGCGAACGGGGTGAAACTACGTACGCCCGTGCCGCCGCCCTGCCGGACGACAAGGGTGAACGAGGCTGTCACCGGGCTGATTCCCGTACCGCTGGCGGTGACCGTTACAGAGGTCCCACTTGTGACCATGGCGTTGGAAGCTGCCTGAAAGCTGATCGAGCCGGTATTCCCGGCGCCCGGTTGAGTGATGTTCGCCGTCACCCCAGACGGTTGACCGCTAACCGCCAGAGTGACGGCGCCAGAGAAACTGGCGCGGGCGAGCGTCACTACCAGTGTCTCGGCCGTGCCGCCTTGCGCGATACTGACAACCGACGGAGTAAGGCCGGTGATTGCCACGGCTGGTTGCGTGCTGACGGCGGTGATGTCGCTGGCGGTGTTGTTGCTGGTGTTCGTGTCTCCGGCGGTCGTTACTGTGGCGGTGTTGGTAACGCTCGGGGCCGCGGCGCCTCCCACACCGACCGTGAGCGCGACCGAGGTACTTGCATTTGGAGCCAGCGGTCCGAGGTTGGTGCAGGTGACCGTCTGAGCGGAAACATTACAGTCCCAACCCACGCCGCCTGCCGAGACGTAGCTCAGCCCGGCGGGCAGCGTATCGACGAGTGCAATCGGTTGGCTGGTGCTCTCCGGGCCCAGATTGGTGACCGTCAGATCGTAGCTTCCGTTCAGCCCGACCGTGAAGCTGCCCGAATGGCTTTTCACTAACCGCAAATCCACGGACGGAGCCGCGAAAGAACCGCGCGAGAGGACGACCTGGTTTACGTTCCTCGTTGAGGAGACGTAAAGGAGCGATCGAGGACCATCAACTGCCAGGTGCGCTTGGGTGAAATCGGCGCCGGTCTGGCCGGCCGACACGTTGAGGTTCGGCGAGAAGCTGAGGCCCCCATTGGTCGAGTAGGCGTAGTAGGTCTGATACTTGGCGTTGGAGCGCAAATCCGTCCAAACGACGTGGAGCGTCCCGAAGCGGTCGAGCGCCAGTGCCGGCCCTGCCTGCCACCGGTAGCTGTTGTCATTCACGGTGACACAATTGCCCCATGTCGCCCCGCTATCGGTGCTCCTGCAAAACCGGATGTCTCCCTCGTAGTCAGTCGTGGTGTCCGAAAACACGCTGTAGAGCGTAGTGCCGTTGGGATCGGCCGCCAGGCTGCCGCCGTATGACGCCTTCCCGCCGTTGGGATTGACACGGGTCGCGTTGTTCAGGATCGCGGATGGACTGCCGTGGTGAAAATACAGGTCGGAATTCGTTGTATCGCGGAAAAGTACATAAAACGCGGACGCGGTCGCCTGTATGCTTACGGGCGTCTTTTGGGTGCTGCTGGGCGTAGTGATGCAGAACTCCGGCAGGAAGGAAGCGCCGCCGTTCGTGCTTTTGGAGACCCAGATGTTATAACCAATGAAATTCCCGGAGGAATCGCGCGTGTAGGCGCCATAGGCGACGTAGACGTTTCCGGTTCCGTCGGAAGCGACGACCGGCTCGACGGCGTTGTCGGTCCTGTATCCGTTATACGCGTTACCCGTCCTCACCCGGATCGGCGAACTGAAACCGGCTCCTCCATCGGTGCTCCTGGAATAGAACGTTTCGGTGCCGGAGGCGCTGCTTAGCCACCAAACAACATGCAGCACGTTGCTTGGATCGACGGCCAGGCGGTACTCGAAATTGCTGTAGGCACTGTTGGGTATCGAGACAGGCGACCCGAACGAACCTCCCCCGTCGGTGCTCTTCACGACAGCCAAGCCGCCCGACAGCGGGAAAAGAACGTAGACGTTGCCGCTCGAATCGACACCCAAGTCATGCACCTGCGCCGCCGCCCCGCTGACGTCGCTGAAACTGCTGAAGGTCCTTACCCCTGCGCCGGCCGCGGTTCCCGTCTGGGCCACGGTCAGACTGCTCGACTGCTCGGAAACAACGGACGGGTTCACTGCCGAGCGCGCGCGGGCCGTGACCTGGTAACTCCCGGGGGCTGACCACGTCTTGGAAGCCTGCGTAGTCCCGGTGGGCAGCCACCCGGAATTCGTCCCGTCCCCCCAAGTGAAAATGTATTGCACAGGATTCCCCAGGCTTGAAGCAGGCCCGGCAGTCGAGTAGGTGTAACTGGATCCCACGTTGCCGGTGGCAGGCCCTGACGGCCGACTCGGTGTCGAGACTGATTCGGTGACGGGAGCGGCAATCGTTACCGCCAGAGGAGCCGATTGCGCCGACACAATCGCAGTGTTGGCTGCAGAACGCGCTTGCGCCGTTACCAGGTACGTTCCGGCCGAAGCCCAGCTCTTGGACGCTTGCGTGGTCCCCACCGCCAGCCACCCGGAATTCGTACCGTCACCCCAATAGAAGAGGTACTGCACAGGATTGCCCAGGGTGGACGCTGCTCCGCCGGTCAGGTATGTGTAACTGGTCGCGGTGGTGCCGCTGCCTGGCCCGCTTGGGCTGTTCGGGATCGACACCGCCTCGGTGACCGGAGTGGTGATGGTCACCGAAAGGGAACCCGACTGTGCGGAGACAACCGAAGTGTTGCCTGCCGAACGGGCCTGCGCGGTCACTGAATAACTGCCGGCTGAGGCCCAGGACTTTGAGGCAGTTGTTGTGCCGGTGGCCAGCCAGCCGGAGTTGGTTCCGTCTCCCCAATAGAAAATGTATTGGACGGCTCCGCCCTGGCTTGATGCAGAACCGCCCGTCGAATACGTGTAGCTGCTGCCCGTGTAACCGCTTGATGAACCGCTTGGCGCAGTGGGGGTGAAGACCGTCTCGCCTGAACTGAAACCGTAGGTCAGCGTGTAGGGATTTGCCGTATCAAAAGCTAGCCCCTGGTAGGCGTATACCCGGACGTAATAAGTTCCGGTGACGGATGCCTGATAGGTGAGCGATTCGCTTACGCCCGCCGAATTGTAGGAGCCCTTGATATAGCTGCCCGAGGGGCCGTAAAACTCCAGGTCGTAGTCCTTTCCCGCTGGAACCGTGAGCGAGAACGATAGGGTCCCCGGGCTGGTGATGGTCGCTCTAAACCAGTCGACGTCCGCACCGGTGCAGATTTTCCCCGCGTAGCTACTGCCCGAAACCAGCGGCGAGGCAGTCGAGGAGGAATCATTCGGCTCGTAGGGATCGGTGCAAGTTGCTGGCGCGGCGTAGACGGCTGTCACCATGTGATCAGCGTCCATTGTGACGTTGGTGCTGGCGCTGGTGCTCCAATCTGCCCCATCGCGTTGCCATTTCTGGAATGTGTTCGCACCAGCCGTTAGGGGAGCCGCCACGCTGACCAGTGTGCTGTTGTCGTACGTCCGTGTGAACTGGGTTGTTCCGGTGCTCTGCCCGTTCTTGTCCGCGGGGTTTACCGCGACCGAAACACCGCTGCTGGGATTGGCTGAGGCCACCGTCAACGTCCGAGTGACGGCAGCGGGCGTCACCGTTCGCCATTCGATGTTGCTGTAGGAATTCGTCTGAGAACCGTCCGAGCCAGTAATTCGGGCATGCGGGACAAAGTAGAACGTCGTGGCCGAAGTCACCGATGGCGCGGTAAAGGTCGCAGAAAAAACGCCAGGGGCACCTGATTGAACGCTTGTTGTATAGGTAGCGTTCGTGAGGGGATCGCGGTCGGTGCTATAGTGCAGGTTCGTATGAGCGACACTGTTCCCCTCAGTGACTCTCCACGAAACCGTGTACGTTTGCCCTGAAATGAGCGTGCTGGGAGGCTGACTCACCCAATCGGTGATGAATGGCAAATTCAGCCGGCCGTAACCATACGTGTTATTGGGGGCCGTCCCTCCCATGAGAATGGCCGAATCGGTCAACGCCTTCCAAAGCGCAGAGACATTGTAATTGGGATTCTTGGAGGCAATCAGCGCGGCCGCGCCTGCTACATGCGGCGCTGCCGCCGATGTGCCGCCGAACGAGCCAAAAAACCAGAACCATGTGTACGTGTAGTTGCTCACGTTATCCGGGCCGCTGATGTCCGGCTTGATGAGGCCGCCATTTGTCGGGCCTTGACAACTGAAGGTTTCCTGCGGGCCGCTCGCCCATCTGTTGACATTAATAGCGGCTACCGCCAGAGCGCGCGCCGAATCCGCTGGGCTGATCACGCTGCCTTCGGGAACGACATGGCGGCTTTCCATTGCGAGAGCTGAGCCGTCAGGACGGTTGCTGAGATTGTAGACGACTAGCTTATGATTCCTGGTTGTCTTGCGCTTGTAGATAGCCAAATGAAAGGTCTCGGAAAACCAGTAGCCCGACACTTTATATGAGATCTGCTCGGTGGGTCGCTGGCTGCCGGTCTGCAGATTCTCACTCCTGGCCTTTATGTTTTGGGAACTGTCGTACAGGTACACGTCGTAGTCCTGGTCGGTGGCCGGCCACGCGTCCCAGGTAATCTGGAAAGCGATTGTGTCACCGGACGAGGCGGTCACAGCAATGGTCTCGTCCCCAGCAGAAAACTCGTGCCACCCATTATTATCAGTGTCGCTGAACGTGCCAGCATAGTGGGCCTGTGCGTGATTCCCAGCGGCGTTCACCCAGAGGATCTGGTTCGCATAGGCGGTGTTTGTCGTGCAGACTGGGTTATCGTCAAGACACGTGCCATCGTAGAAGTTTGTATTGAACCAAGCGACAGAATGGTTGATTATCACCTTGACGCCAGACGCGGCCTCGGGATGCTCCAAAGACTTCAGAATGTCAACGGCGTGTTTCAGATCTACGGAGTCGGCTACTTTGATGAGATACAACTCCGCTTCGGGTGCCATGTCGTAGACGATTTCGGCCACGGCTGTCCCGTGCTTCTCCGTCTCGTTCGCGAAGTTGCTTGCCACGCAACTGGAACCGGTGCAATCCAGCGGATAGAAATTGCCCGGAATGTCGCCATGGGACAAAGCATCGAGCAACCCGGCGAACCCTAGGTCAATGATGGCCACCTTGACGTTTTTGCCCTTCGAGGAAGACTGATAGATGGATGCTCGAGTGAGGCTCACGCCCTCACTGGTATTTTGGACCACCGGTTGATCCGGGAGGCAGATATGACCGATGCCGGCAACCTCTGCGATCTGTCTCAGCCGGAAGATGGGAACCCACGCCTGAAGAATGCGATCTGTTCCCTTGATGACTTCGACTCCGTAGCTTGTCAGCGTGCGCCGGTCAATTGCGGCAACCGTCTCCCCCGGCTCCGCGAGAAGGAAGACCTTGACGCGGTCCTGCGCGTCGGTTTTCATCCCGTAAGCTTCTGCATGCCGGAAGGCATGGCCGCGCGACTTTTCGGCGTATTCCTCGCCCAATTCATAGAGCTGTGAGTCGAGCTTCGGATGGCCTCGCCTCACAGGAGGGCTCGGCGCAATTGCCTGGGGCTCTTGGGCCGGGAACGCCTTGGGCGACCGCGAGGGATACAACAATCCCGCCGCTATGAGGAGCGGGGTGGCAATTCTAATGGAGCGTGTACGCAAGCACATGGCCTACCTCCTGCCAACTGCTCTGAGGCACGCTAGCTGGATACATGGCGTTACCTGTGCGGCCGCCTGTCCGATTCATCAATCTGGAATCTCGAAACCTATTCCGCGCCAACGCGGCGGTATTCCGCAGGGGAGGCGACGATCCGCAGCACGACCGGGAGCGAGCTGCCGGAAACCCGCGATGCCCGCCGTGACCCCCTGCAAAGGACAAGCAGCGGCACATTTCGCCTCGCAAGTAACGGGCGATTTCTCGGATGCGAGCGACCGCGTTCGATTTATTGAGCCCGTGCGCTGAGATCCCGCTAACGCGGCTCCGAGTTCGGAGCGTCTCCCCGTTGCGTCCCAGTTCGCTGATCTTGCGATTGAAGTCGTCGCCGCCCGGGGCGCCGGCGATGATCGAGCGCTCAACAATAAAGACACTCGCGCCCAGCAACAGAATCCCGAGGATAATGCCGACGGTGGTTCTCATCTCGAACCTCAGCTTGGTTTGTCGGATTCAGTTCTCAGGGCCGATTCGCCCAGCCCGGGTAACCAGGATAGTCGCGTGACCGACAAACTCGCCCGCGTGGCCACTGCAGCTTACACACCTACTTATCGTCCGTCAACACCTGATTCCACGCACCTCATTCCACGCAAGCCATTGCTGTGCCAGAAAAGCGGAGACCGGGCGAGGCGTAAGTGCTTATAAATCCG
>Ga0315282_10005947_pt1 | contig 20592 bp, 15 predicted proteins | sample YL17G07_20_MG_FD_203693 | JGI IMG/M metagenome (GOLD analysis project Ga0315282, IMG submission 203693) | Sediment microbial communities from Yellowstone Lake, YNP, Wyoming, USA - YL17G07_20 | ecosystem: Environmental > Aquatic > Freshwater > Lake > Sediment | place: USA: Wyoming | collected... | reverse complement strand
AGCTTGGTCACCGCCAGTGCGCCCGCCAAGTTGGCGTAGCGAATAGCTTCTTCAATTGGGGCTCCCGCCGCCAGTTGAACCGTCAGCGCCGCCGTAAAGGCGTCACCCGCCGCCGTCGGGTCCACTACGTCCACCTTGCACGCGGGAAAGTGCTTGGACCTTTGGCGGGTGACCAGCATCGCCCCGTCGCTGCCCAGCTTCAGAACCACCGTCTTGACGCCAAGCTCCAAGAGTTTCTCCGCCGCTTCCCGCGCGGAGATGCGACCCGAGACCTTCTCGCCGCTCAACTCTTCCAGTTCCGTCTCGTTGGGCGAAACGATATCGGCGAGCTTCAGGATCTCCGGCGGGCAGTGGCGTGGCGGGCCGGCATCGAGCACCGTGAGCTTGCCTGCCTTGCGCGCCACGCGCAAGGCGGTCTCCACCACGTTAAGCGGAACCTCCAGGACCGTACATAGGGCGTCGGCCCGGGCGATGACCTCTTCCGCCCGCTCAATATCCGTCGGCGTGAGAGAGAAATTCGCCGCGGGATCGACCACGATGGAGTTATTCCCATTGGGGAAGAGCAGGATGAAGGCGCAGCCGGTCGAGCAGGCGGGATCGCGTTTGACCCAGGCGGTGTCAATGCCGCAGCCTTCCAGGCCCTGAATCAAGAACTCCCCGATCATGTCCTTGCCGACCGAACCGATGAAGGTGGTTTTCGCTCCCAGACGGGCCACACCGACCGCCTGGTTGGCGCCTTTCCCACCGGGGAAGAACTTGAGGTTCGTGGCGAGCAAACTCTCGCCCTCTTGGGGCAGGCGATCGGCCTTCGCCACCAGATCAAAATTCGTGCTCCCCACGACCACCACGTGTACTTCTTCAGCGCGACGCGCCACAGGCCCTCCTTGGGACTTCTAGTACTCGATGGCTTGAGTCAGCTTCAAGCAATTTGCACGCTTTCCCGGCGTTGTCAAGACGCTTGTCGAATGCGCCGGTTTCCCGATTCGGGAACAGCCAATCGGGCTTCGGGCTCGCCACCCTAGTCAGGCACCACTTCGCCGGCTTCGCCTTTACACCTGACAGCAGTTGGAGTATCTTACCCTCACCGCAAGGCCCTGAATTCCGACCATCCCCGGGGACAGCCCGGGAGGGAGATCCATCATCCTGCGGGGACGTCACTCGACTCGGAAGCAGGCCTGCGACTCTTCGGTTTCTTTGGCACGCGGCGCGCGCGGGCGCACGCATATCAAGACTAGTTGCTGTACATTTGGGAGGAGGAATCACCTATGGCCAAGGCAAAACAAATCACCGTCTGGGTGGAAAGCACCCCGGGACAGCTCGGCCGCATCACCAAGGCTTTGGGCGACGCGAAAGTGAACGTCACCGCTTTTGCGGCTTACGGGACGGGCGGGGAAAGTCCGATTCGCCTGCAGGTGAGCAGCCCGGCGAAGGCCAAGAAAGTTCTGCAAGGTCTGGGAGTCCGCATCACCGAGGAAGAAGTCCTGCGGCTCACGCTCGCCGACAAGCCGGGCGTGCTGGGCGAGGTTGGGGATCGCCTGGGGAAGGCGAACATCAACGTCGAGTACGCCTTCGGGTCCGTGGCCAAGGGCGGGAAGAAGGCAGACGTGGTGCTGGGAGTTACCGACCTTGCCGGCGCCACGAAAGTCCTGCGCGGCATGTAAAACCGTTCTGGTAGGGGCACGGCCAGGCGTGCCCCTACACTTCATCCCCGTGGGCAGCGGCCGAGCTCCAGCGCGCGGCTTGCTGCCCGACATCTTAACTCGATCAGATCGGGCGGCGTACGACGCAGAAAACGCCTCAGGAGGGTAAGTTGCGTCCGTAGCATGTCGCCCTCCGCAAGCCGGCTGAGTGCCGCCGGGCTTCCGTCTTCATTCGATCCCCAGCAGGGTGGATGTGCGCGCGCCTGTCGTGCCGGGGCCAAGCACGGCCACTTTGCGGATGTCGCGCACGCTATGCCCTCACAAGGATGGCAGATGATCACCTCGTGATTTTCTCGGAGGGGAAACACAGGGTCAAGCGTAGGGATCCTGCGGCGGGTGGTCCGGGCGATCTACGGGAAGCTTAGATGTAGTTCTTGACCCGCGGCCAAAGTTCCTTCAGTGACATCTTTGGCTTTTGGCAGATGAAGACTGGCAGGTCGCTCTCGTAAGGCATGGCGTACTGGTCGACTACGGTCGCGCCGACCTCGATCTGCTCATAGACCTTCTCGGCGGCTTCTTTAGGTTCGCCAAGAACGATCATGATCTCCCCAGAATAATCCCGCGGCCCCCATAGCCAGTAGTTGTTGTGGCCGCTGATGGCTTTGGGCAGCCCGTATTTCTTGCCAAAGAAATCGATAGCGCCGGCCTCGCCGTAGTTGCCGGTAAAGATAGCGCACTTCGCTCTCTGCTCGGGCGGCAGGCTGTTATAGACCTTAGCGACCGTCGCCACCATATTTTCCCAGCCAAACATGTCGGCGTAACTTTGAGGGAGCTTGCCGAATCTGTGTCTTTCGGTCTTGGGTGCCTGGATGCCCAGGAAGTCCTGGTACTTGAGGTACGTCTCCACCGGCAGCACCGGCATCGCAAAGGGCGCCGTTACCACCCCTCCCACTACCAGTACCGAAACCGTCGCGGGTTTCAGCCAATCACACTGCCGCTCGCGAATGAACGTCTCAATGGCGAACGCTCCCGAAGCCAAAAGCATGGGATAAGCCGGGGCGAGATAGTAGGTCTTCGCTTTCAGGACGAAGAAGACGATGAGAATCGCAATGTAGGCCCAGCCGAGAAGCCGATACGGCTTGCCTGGCTTGGAGACAAGATAGAAATAAAGCCCGGCCAGCCAGATCGGCAGGTTGAAAGGATGAATCTCCAGAACCTGCCCCCACAGGAATCCGAGCGGCGAAAGCGGATAATTCTTGTAGAGCTGGCCGCGGCGCAGCAGCTCGAGCATTGGCCAGCCATGTTGAAGCTGCCACAGGAAGTACGGAAGGAAAATGACGAAAGCGATCAGGCCGCCGAGCCAGAGCCATTTGCTGAGGAAATATCTCCGCGCGGGAGTGAGCATGAGACCCACCACTACCCCAAAGCCAAGGAAAAGCACGGAAATCTTGTTCTGCAACCCGGCGCCAGCCACCAGACCGAACACCAGCCAGAGCCTGGGATCATCTCTCTTCACGATGAGGATCACGACATAGGCCGCGAGCGCCCAGAAAAGCTGGTCGAACGCATTCACCGTGAAGATGTGGTCGATGCCCAGGTAAACAGGCGCAACGAAGGCCGAGATGGCGGCAAGGCCTTGCGCAAAGCGCCCCCCTCCCAGTTCCCGCGCCATCAGCCCCGTCACCAAAACCAGGAGAGCTCCGGCAACTGCCGGGGAGAAGCGCAGCGCCAACAGCGAATCGCCCAAGAACTGACGCGTGGCCAAAGCCAGCAAGGGGGTCAGCGGCGGCTGGTCCACATAGCCCCAATCCAGGTGCTCCCCGCAAACCAGGTAGTAGAACTCGTCACGGAAGTATCCGTAGCCGCTACTGAACAAGAGGTGGACCAGGAGCTTGGCCAGGGCCAGATACAGCAGAAGCGCCATGTCTCCGAGGAGGAATTGGCGCGAGAAGGCTTTGCTCATCAGGAACCTCCTGGTGAAGGCAAGAACCAGCCGAGAGGGATCACCACTACCGGGTGCGTTCCATTTGAAGGGCGTTGTTGAAGCGATTGAAGTAGTTGAATATTCCGGCGACCGCGGCGATCTCGACCACCTCGCCTTCATCGAAGTGTTGCCGCAGCCGGGCAAACAACTCATCACCGACGTGGTTGGAATCCCGCGTCAGGGCCTCCGCGAATTCCAGCGCCACGCGCTCGCCGGGGCCGAACACGCTCAAGTCGCCCTGGGCGAGAGCCGCCAGTTCCGCCTCACTTGCCCCCAACCGCCTTGCCAAGGCGGTATGCGAGGCCAGTCAGTAGTCGCACCAGTTGAGATGGGAAACTCGGACGGCGACGAGCTCCTTCAACTTCTTCTCCACCGTGCCCGTGTTCAGGATGGCGCGGAAGTGCGCCGCCATGGTCTTCATGATCTCGGGCCGGTGGGCCACGGTGCGGAACATGTTCGGGATGTTGCCGCGTTCCTTCAGGAAGGCAGCAAAGGTTTCGCGAACTTCAGGGTCGGCATGGTCCGGCGGAAGTTTGGATAGGCGTGGCATGGGCGACGCAAATCGAAAGTCCAAAGTCAAAGGTCGAAAGCCATCCGATTGATCCTTTAGACTTTTGACTTTTAACTTTCGACTTTCGACTCCCTACGACCTCTGGTAGGCGGCCAGGAACTTCTTCATGGCCGCGTCGTTCAGTTTCAACTCACCTGAGCTTACGAGTTGCTGCTTCAGATCTTGTCGGTAGAATTCCCAAGCCAGGTTGCGTTTTCGCTCCAAGAGTTCTTCGGCAATCTGCTCCTGCTGGCTGGGTAAATCGCTTTCCGCCGCCGGTGTCCGTGCCACGACGCGGAAGACCACGCGGTTGGCGCCCAGCGAGACAACGTCACTCGTCTGGCCAGGAGCGAGCGTGAAGGCGGCCGCGACCTGCGAACCGGACCCCAGGCCCTGCAGATATTCCCGCTGCGTGAAATCCTTGCTCTCCTTCACAGTAAGGCCCATCGCCTGGGCAACTTTCTTGAAGTCCCCACTCTTGGCGCGGGCGGCGAGTTCCGCGGCTTTCTGGGCTGCCAGCTCTTGCGCTTGCGCCGCGCGATACTCCTGCTCGACGGGCGCACGGACTTCCTCGAGCTTCGGCAGGTGCTCGGGAACGGTTTCCAGCAACTGGATGATGGCCAGACCTTTCGGCACGGTGATGGACGTCCCCACGGCGCCCTCGCGGAGCTGGAAAGCAAGGTTGTGGAAGGCCTCGCTCGCGCCCAGGTCAGGCACCGGCTGGTTGTACCGGAAAAGCGGCGTCTCCTTGGCCTCCAGCCCGAACTTGCGGACGATGGCCGGGAAGTTCTGGGGATTCTCATGGAGCTGCCGCTCCAGGTCATCGGCCAGGGACTGCTGCGCGTCGGCCAGCTTCTGCTTCTCCAATTGGTCTTTGATTTGCGCCTTCACTTCCTCGAACGTCTGCAGGTGTGCGTTCTGCTTGTCGAACACCTTCACGATGTGAAACCCATACGTGGTCTTGATGAGGTCGCTCACCTGGCCGGGCTTCAGCGAAAAGGCGGCGTCTTCGAACTCCTTCACCGTTTGCCCGCGCACGATCCAGCCGATTTCCCCGCCGTTCGCCGCGCTGGAATCTTCGGAGTACTTCTTGGCCATCTCCGCAAAGTCGGCGCCGGACTTGATTTGCGCCAGCACGTCCCGGGCGGTCTTTTCGAGCGTGGCGACTTCGTCCGCGGTTTTCCCCTCCGTCTTGAAGAGCACGTGGGCCACCTTGACGCGGTCCGAAACACGATACTCGGTAATATGCTGTCCGTAGTACTGCTTGAGCTCGTTTTCGTCCACTTTCACCTGCGCCCGCACGCGGTCCGTATCGATCAGGACATAGCGGACCCGACGCTGTTCCGCCACCCTGTAAGGGCCGGGGTCTTTCTGGAAGAATGCTTCCAGCCCCTCGGGACTGACCACCACAGCCTTCACGAACTGGCTGGGGTCGAAGAGCACATATTCGATTCGGACTTTGGCGTTGCGGCGGAGGAACTCATCGCGCACTTCCGCCGGGCTCACCCAAACGCCGTCCGTGACGATCGCTCGCATCTTGTCCTGGAGGATTTCCTCCCGAAGCCGTTCTTCGAACTCCTGGACGCCCAAGCCGGTCTGCTGGAGGACATAATCCCGATAGCGGTCCATACCGACGAAGGCGCCTTGGGGAAAGAGGAACGGCATCGAAGTCTGGAGGTTCTGACGGAATTCCGCATCGGGAACGCTGAGGCCCAGTGTCTTGGCCGGGGTCCACAGGGCGCGCCGCAGGATCAGGTCATCGAGAACAATGCCGGCCAGGCGCGAGACCATTTGCGGGTCATTGGCGAGGGGTGAGTTGCGCAAGCGCATCTGGATGTCCCGGGACAACTCCTGGGACGTGATCGAGTACCCGCCGACTTCTGCCAGGACGTTGGACTCCAGCCCACGCGTGTCGCCCCCGGGGATGGGTGCCAGCGTAATGACCATGCCGATCGAGACGATGCTCAAGAACAAAATCAGCAGGTATTTCTTTAGCGCTTCGCGCCGCTTTTTGAACAACCTGAACATAAGTGCTCCTGCCTGAATGGCTAGACCTCGTCATTATAGGGGCAATCGCCAGCACGCGGCAACTCTGAGCTGAGGTTGGAATTGGAAAGGCACATCGTATCCCCCTGTGAGATTGAGGTGTGCGAGTGAGCGGACGATGAGAAAGCGCGACGGTTTTCTCCGGCCGGTCTCCCCGTCACCCGGCGGGACGGGGCAGCCGCACCGGCTGCCCGCAGGTGCGGCCCCCCACCCTTCCCTCAAAGCTCTTGACCCTGCTAGGGCTTTGAGAAAGAATAGGCACGTTGGTTCTCACCGCCATGGGCACGCCGATACCGCCGCAGAGGCCGGAACAGGGACGCAGTTACGAGGTGGAGTGGACGACTATCTCGTATCGCGCCATCATCTCCTATGCCGTCCTGGCCTTGCTGGCGGTGGCTTTCGTTCTCTACCTCATTGCCCCGAGGTACTTTGGCCAGAAACTGAAGCAGGGGCTGGAGGCGGTTTCGTCCGGCCTGGGGCAGACCACCTCCACGGAGGCCGCCGCCGCGAAGCGCGACGCGCACTTCGTCAATCTCGATGGCACGGTGCGCGTCAGGAAGGCCCAGGCGCTGCAATGGGTCGGCGCCGACTACAACACCAATCTGGAGAAGGGAGACTACGTCCAGACCGGAAGCGACGGCGTGGCGCGCCTCATTTTTGCCGACGGCACGAACTATGTGCTCAAACCTGATTCGCTCATCGTGGTGGAAGAAAGCCGTGAGGATCCGGTAACCAAGGCAACGCGCGTGGCCGTGCAGGTGAGTTCCGGCGCCGTGGACTTGTCCACGGGCAGGTTCGAGGTTCCAGGCTCCACCTCGCGGGTGTCGTTTGAGAATGCCGTGGCCAACTTGGCAGAAGAAAGCCGTGCCATGGTCCGCAACGATCCGACGAAGAACGTGCATGAACTCACGGTGGAACAAGGCCAGGCCGATGTGACACGCGGTTCAAGCACCGTCCGGCTGGCGCAGTATGACCAAGTGACCTTCAACCGGGACAAACCCGGGCTGAGCCGGCAGAAGGTGATCGCCCCGCCCACCTTGACGGATCCCCCCAACATGGCGCTGACGGTGACCAAGGATCCGAAGACCACCAACCTGGATTTTGCCTGGAGTTACGTGCCGGCAGCGGTCGCCTACCGTCTCCAGGTGTCGCCGTCCGGAATGTTCTCCAACCTGGTGGTGGACAAGAAAATTGCGGGGAGGACCTCGGCAAGAATCTCCGGGCTGGAGGAAGGCACCTACTACTGGGTGGTCAGCTCCCTCGACGCGAAGGGGGCGGAAAGCCAGCCCAGCTCGGCCAACCGGTTTAGCCTGGTACAACAGGTGGAGGCCGGGAGCCAGACGTTCCTGGAGGTGACCGGGATTATCCAGCACGGCAGGGTGCTGGAAGTCGTCGGCCGCACCGAGCCCGGCTCGACGGTGATTATCAACAACGAGCAGGTCTTCTCCATCGCGGCCGACGGCACCTTCCGCCACTTCACGTCGCAACTGGCGAAGACCGGTGCCAACCAGATTACGATCACCGCGCAAAACCGCAAGGGGGATACGCACACGATCCGCAAGAACATCGTGATCGAATGACAGAGCCTACCGCGCGTATTTCCGGCCAGACGAAGTGGGGTAACTTGTGGGAATGAACTTTCGTTCTTTGTTCAGCCTTTTTTCTTCCGACCTGGCCATTGACCTAGGAACCGCCAATACCCTGGTCTATGCCAAGGGCAAGGGCATCGTCGTCAACGAGCCTTCCATCGTGGCCATAAACAAGGTGACGGGGGACGTTGAGGCGGTGGGGCGCGAAGCCAAGGAGATGCTGGGGCGCACGCCGGGTAACATCGTGGCCATCCGTCCCCTGAAGGACGGCGTCATTGCCGACTTCAAGGTGACGGAGAAGATGCTCAACCACTTCATCCACAAGGCGCACAACCGCAAGATGTTCGTGCACCCGCGGATTGTGATCGGCGTTCCGTCCGAGATCACCCAGGTGGAGAAGCGCGCCGTGCAGGACTCGGCGATGCGGGCCAAGGCCAGCGAGGTGTACCTGGTGGAGCAGGCCATGATGGCGGCCATCGGAGCCGGCCTGCCCATCACCGAGCCTTCCGGAAGCATGATTGTGGATATCGGCGGGGGCACCACCGATATCGCCGTCATCTCGCTGTCCGGAATCGTTTACGGCCGCTCCGTGCGCGTGGCGGGGAACGAGATGGATGAGGCCATCACGGCCTTCTTGAAGCGCAAATACAACTTGCTGATCGGTGAGCGTACCGCCGAGCAGATCAAGATTGAAGTCGGCTCGGCGTACCCGCTGGATAAGCCGCTGACGATGGAGATCAAGGGCCGCCACCTGCTGGAGGGAATTCCCAAGACCATCACCGTTGACGACTCCGAAATCCGCGACGCGCTTTCCGAGTGCGTGGCGACCATTGTGAACGCCATCCGCGTGGCGCTGGAGCGGACGCCGCCGGAACTCTCCGCGGATATTTCCGATCGGGGCATCGTGCTGACCGGCGGTGGCGGACTGCTCAAGAACTTTGACAAGCGCATCCGGGAGGAGACCGGCCTGCCGGTCTCCATCGCCGAAGACCCGCTGGCCTCCGTGGTTCTGGGCACGGGAAGGATGCTCACGGACTTCAACCTGCTGCGTCGCGTGGCGATAGAATAGGCAGGCCGCGACATCGGGGCGCACGCAGCCCTCGACAGGGGGCCGCCACATCATGTTCGAATCCAGCTCGCCGGAAACCCCGCGCGTCGAACAGCCCCCAGAACGGGAGGCCCCGGAAAAGGTCCAAGCGTTTGTGGGGCGCCGCCGCGCCTTTTTCATTCTCCTCGGCGTGCTCGTGGCTCAACTGCTGCTTCTTTCGGCCCAAATCACGCGCGACCAAAAAGTGCGCCTCATCCAGGTCTGGGCGGTCGCGGTCTTTGATCCCTTTGCGCGGGCTCTGCACGGGATGTCCGACGCCACGACCGGCGCCTGGAAGAGTTACCGCGAACTCTGGCAGGCGCAGCAACAGAACCGGGAACTCCAGATCCAACTGGTGGCGGCGCGCGCCCAAATCCAGCAACTCAACGAACAGGCGGCGGAAGGCCGTCGCCTGCGGGAGTTGCTCGAGTTCAGGAACCGCCTGCCTTTTCAGACCGTGGCCGCGGAGGTCATCGCTACCAGTCCGGGTGAGGCTTCCAAGGCCATCTTCATCGACAAGGGAACCGACGCCGGTCTGACGCCCGACTTGGCAGTGATTACGCCGGCCGGCGTGGTGGGAAAGATCCTGGCTGTTTTCCCCCACTCCGCCCAGGTCTTGCTGATTACCGACTCCTCAAGCGGCGCCGCCTGCGCCCTCGAACGCAGCCGGGTCCAGGGAATCCTGAAAGGCGGCAAGTTGAACCAGTGCTTGGTGCAGTACGTCATGAACGAGGCTCCCGTGGCAATTGGCGAACTGGTGCTCACTTCAGGCCTTGACCAGATCTATCCCAAAGGCCTGCCCATCGGCACGGTGGCCCAGACCGCTGACGGGAACATCTACAAGAACATTACGGTCCAGCCCACCGCGGCCCTGGACCGCCTGGAAGGCGTCCTGGTGGTACTCAAGCCTCCTTCCGGCGAGCTGCAAGCGCTGAACGCTCCCGCCCGCCCCTGAGCCTGGAACCGGTTTCCCGCACGGCTTTCTTGCGGTCGCACCTCATTCTGCGCCCGGGGACTTTGCCCCTACCCAAGGCGGCGGCGTTTTGGTACTCTCCACGGCGATGTCCACCCCCACCCCGCGCCCGATAGAAGTCTTTCGGATGCACCCGGCCGTCCTGTGGGTAACGGTGTTTGTGGCCCTCTTGCTGCAAACGTTCTTGCCGCTCAAGCTCCCCCTGGCGCGGCTCTTTGACTTTCCCTTGCTGGTCACGATTTATTTTGCGGTGGTGCGGCGGAACAAAGTGTTCGCCATCGGGCTGGGGACGGGCATCGGATTGCTGCAAGATGCGCTTTCGCACAGCTACATCGGCATTTTCGGTATGGCCAAGGCATTGATCGCGTATCTCGCAGCCTCAGCCAGCGTCAAGTTCGAACTCGACGAGGTCCTGGCGCGCCTGGCCCTGACGGGGATCCTCGTCCCCGCCCATAGCTTGGCTCTGTTGGCGCTCGAGCGTGGACTAGTCGAGGTGCCACCGCCTTTCCAACCTCTGGACTTGGCCAGTGGGGTGTTGGTCAACGTGGGGCTGGGACTGGTCTTGTTCCAGGTGCTCGACCGCTTCCGCCGGCCCACCTAGGCCGCCCGGGTCGGCGAGCGCCGACGAATGGGTGTAAGCGCATCCACTTGTTCCCGCCCGTCAGTGTGATAGGATTGCGGGCTGCATCGGGCACCGGTTTTCGGATTTGAAGCTCATTCACAGGAGGGTCGTTCAATGAGTGCTACAACGTTAGGTGTCATTATCGGTAACCGCGGTTTCTTCCCCGCCATCCTGGCCCGCGACGGTCGGGACGAAATCCTGCGCCTCCTCAAGCAGGAGGGCTACAAGGCCATCTGCCTGACGCCAGAAGAGACGAAGTTCGGCTCTGTGGAAACACTTCAGGACGCCCGCAAGTGCGCGGACCTTTTCAGGAAGCACGCAGAGAAGATTGACGGAATCCTGGTCAGCCTGCCCAACTTCGGCGACGAGCGGGGGGTGGCCAATTCGATTCGCATGTCCGGTTTGGACGTCCCAGTCCTGGTGCAAGCCTTCCCGGACGAGCCGAACAAGATGCTGATGGGGGGGCGACGTGACAGTTTCTGCGGCAAGATGTCCGCCTGCAACAACCTCTGGCAGTACGGCATCAAGTACACGCTCACTTCGCTGCATACCGTAGCCCCGTCGTCCGGTTCTTTTAAGGCCGACTTGAAAGCGTTTGCAGCCACTTGCCGCATAGTGAAGGGTCTGAAGAATCTGCGCGTGGGCGTTCTGGGTGCGCGGCCCGCGAACTTCCTCACTGTGCGCTTCAGCGAAAAGCTGATGGAAAACCACGGCATCTCGGTGGAGACGCTGGACCTTTCGGAGGTCTTCGGCCGCATCGCCCGCCTGAAGGACGACGCACTGGTCGGAGCCAAGCTCGCGAGCATCAGCGGTTATGTCTCGACCCGCGGCGTCCCGCCCGCGGCGCTCCTGAAGATGGCGAAGTTCGGCGTCGTCGTGGACGAGTGGATGAAAACCAACCAGCTCGCGGGTTCATCCATACAGTGCTGGACTGCGATGGAGGAGTTCTTCGGCGTGGTGCCCTGCACGCTGATGAGCATGATGTCCAACAACCTCCTGCCCAGCGCCTGCGAGACGGACATGACCGGCATGATCGGAATGTACGCCCTGCAGCTCGCGGCCGGCGACCCCAGCGCCATCGTGGATTGGAACAACAATTACGGCGAAGACCCCGACAAGGCCGTCATCTTCCACTGCTCGAACCTGCCCAAGCACTTCTTCGAGGACACCAAGATGGACTTTCAGGAAATCATCGCGGGCTCCGTGGGCAAGGATAATACTTTCGGGACGGTGGTGGGTAGATTGAAGGCCGGACCGCTCACCTTCTGCCGCGTCTCCACCGACGACCTGCACGGGCGCATGCGCGCCTACGTGGGCGAAGGCGAAATCACCAGTGATAAGCTGGAAAGCTTCGGCGGCTACGGCGTGGTGAAGATTCCCGGCTTGCAGAAGCTGCTCCAGTACATCTGCAAGAACGGCTACGAGCACCACGTCGCCGTCAACCGCAGCCACTACGGCCGCGCCATCGCCGAGGCGCTCGCGAACTACAAGGGCTGGGAGGTGTACCACCACCAGGCAAACGCCGGCAGCTAAGCGAGAACGCTCCTGCCTAATCCTCAATCTGGGGGCACGCCACGGCGTGCCCCTGCTTATTCATGCCAGAACGTCGTGGCGCCAGGCCGTCTCAGCCGAACCAGCGCGCCTGACGGCCTTTCTTTCAAGCTTGTTGATTTGGCAATGGGTTAGGGCTAGACTGGCGCTGAAGTGTTACGGCGCGCGGTTGGCCGCATGTGCCGCCCTGAAGGGCGGCGCTACACCGGCCGGTTTTAGGACAGGTGGCTGGGGCACGCCCGAGCGTGCCCGCACAAGAGATGGAATTTCGCTTCCCGGAAGACGAACGCTTTCCGGCGTGGAAGATCGCCTTCCTCCAGTATGTGATTGCGGCTACTTTTCTGGCCCTGCTGATCGGCTACTGGAGGCTGCAGATCGGGCAGCATCGCCAGTACCTGGACCAGGCCGAACGCAACCGCATTCGCAACCTGCCCGTCATCGCGCCGCGCGGGCGGATCCTCGACCGCGAGGGGCGCGTCCTGGCCGACAACTTCCCGGCGTTCAGCGTGCTGCTGATGCGCGAAAGTCCCGCCGCGCTCACCCCCGCGCGCGTCGAAGGCATGGCGCGCGGCCTGCAGCTTGACCCCGCGGACCTCCAGCGCCTGGTGGAGCGCACGACGAAGTTGCCGCGCTTTCAGCCCGTAGTGCTCAAGCAGTCCGCCACCATGGCAGACATCGCGTTTGTGGAATCGCACCGGGTGGAATATCCGGAATTGGACCTCCTCCAGGTGCAGCAGCGCTCCTATCCCAAGTGCGCCATCGTCGCGGCGGTGCTAGGCTACATCGGTGAGGTCTCCGAGGAGATGATCGCCAAACCCGGCTCGCCTTACCGCCCGGGCGACGTGGTCGGCAGGTCCGGCATCGAGCGGACATACAACTCGGTGCTGGCGGGGCGGGACGGCATGCAGCGCGTCATCGTCAACAGTCGCGGGCAGGAAATGGGCTCCATGACCGCCATCAATGCCCTGCCCGGCAACGACCTGCGGCTGACGCTCGACCTGGATCTCCAGATGGCGGCCGAGGCAGCGCTGGGTGAGCAGCCCGGGGCGGTGGTGGCCCTCGACCCGACGACCGGCGAGGTGCTGGCCATGGTAAGCCACCCCTCGTTCGACCCCAACGATTTCGCGCGCCGCATCGATCAGGAAACTTGGCAGAACCTGAATTCAGATCCCCAGAAGCCCCTGATGAACAAGGCCATCCAGGCTCACTTGGCCCCGGGCTCGGTCTTCAAAATCGTCACCGGGACGGCGGCGCTGGAGACAGGGACAATCAAACCCAACTACACGGTGAACTGTCCCGGCGTCATCACCATTTACGGCCACACCTACCACGACTGGGTCTATAGCAAGGGCAAAGGGCACGGCAGCGTGGATTTCCACCGCGCCATCGTGGTCTCCTGCGACGTGTATTTTTATACCCTGGGAAAACTCCTGGGGATTGAGAAGATCGCGTATTTTGCCAAGCGCCTGGGGCTGGGCTCCCGGACAGGGATTGACCTGCCCTCCGAAGATCCCGGCCTCATTCCCTCCCCGGAGTGGGTTCGGAGAGCCTTCAAGCGGCAGTGGTGGGCGGGAGAGACCATCTCGGTGGCCATCGGGCAAGGCGCCGTCGCCGTCACACCCCTGCAACTGGCCTATGCCATTGGTGGCATCGCGTGCGGGGGAGTGTTCCGCCGCCCGCACTTGGCCTTCCGGGACCAACTTCTGGCGTTGGGCGTCAATCCCCAGGAGGAGACCACGCGGGAGTTCCCCCTAAGAGACGATACGGTGGACGCTCTGTCGAGGGGGATGTGGGGCGTTGTCAACGAAGGGGGCACCGGAGCCGGGGCGCACGATCCGAGCCTGGACATCGCCGGCAAGACCGGCACCGCCCAGGTGGTCAGCGCGGAACTTCAGGATTCCGCCCGCAAGGCCGAGTACAAGGACAACGCCTGGTTTGTAGGCTATGCCCCCAGCACCAAGCCGGAAATCGTTGTCTCGGCGCTCGTGATGCAGGGGAACCATTCCACCGTGGCGGTGCCTATAGCCCGTGATGTGATCAAGGCCTACTTCGGGAAGAAGGCTTCGAGAAAGCCCCCACCGGACCAGCTCCAAACGCAGGTCCGCGTGATGAGTCAAGTTTTGGGCGCCTTGCCCGGCGAACCGGGTAGGGCGCCCCAACAACGGTGAACTTGAGCTAGAGCCAATGCGGAAGGTTGTCCGGTTTCGAGATTGCGACTGGGTTCTCCTTGGCCTCGCCCTGGCCATTGCCGCTATCGGTATCGTGGAGATTTACAGCACTACAGCTCAAACCGCGCTGGCAGGCCAGGTCCGCCGGCAGGTTTATTGGGTGCTCCTGGGTTTACTTCTGTCCATGGCTGTGAGCCGCATCGACTACCATCTCGTTCTGGAGCAGATCCCCTGGCTGTATGGAGTGACGATCCTGGGATTGGGCGCCCTGCTGGTCCTCGGTCAGCCCATCGCTGGCACCAAGCGCTGGGTGGCCATCGGGGGTCTGACTTTTCAGGCGTCAGAAATGGCCAAATTGGTTATAATACTGATGGTGGCGGCGTACTTTGCGGAAAGGCAGGGTAAGTTCGTCACCTGGAAGGATTTTGTAAAACTGGGGATACTGGTTGGCTTGCCGGTGGTTCTGGTAGCCTTGGAACCTGACCTGGGCACCGCATTGACTTTCTTCCCGATTGTCGCCGCCGGGTTTTTCCTGGCCGGGCTTCGTGCACGGCACCTCGCAGTGCTGGCCCTGCTGGGAGCACTGATGCTGCCTGTAGGCTGGCACTTCCTGAAGCCTTACCAGCGTGAACGGCTGATTAGCTACGTTCATCCTTCCAAGGACACCCAGGGCTCCAGTTACCAGGCGACCCAGGCGAAGATCGCCATAGGATCAGGCGGCTTCTGGGGAAAGGGCATCAGGAGTGGGACGCAAAGTCGGCTGGGGTTTGTCCCTGTTTCCCACGCCGACTTCATCTTTGCCGCCTTTGCGGAGGAACAGGGGTTTGTCGGCACGCTGCTGGTTTTGCTGCTCTACCTCGCCTTGCTTCTGCGGTTGCTGGATGGAGCGCAAACGGCAGGCGACCGTGCCGGAGCTTTTTTGCTCGCAGGTTTCGCGGCGGTTTTATTTTTCCAGGTCGCCGTCAACATCGGGATGATGGTCGGCTTCTTCCCGGTCACGGGCATTCCGCTGCCTCTCATGAGCCAGGGAGGGTCATCGGCCTTGTTCACCTTCCTGGGCCTGGGGCTGGCGATGAGCGTCAACATGCGGCGATTTGTGAATTGAGCGGAGCTGTCGCGGGGGAGATTTGCTTTGCCGTCGGCCTTTGGTGCGCCGATGGTTGCGGACCGGGTGGGTCCGGATGACTGCCCAGGGCGAGAGGCGGCCTCGAAACCACCCGAGATTGAAGTGCACTGGTCGCGCCGGAGTCAGCCCCGCTGGGGGCGTGCGGCCAGCCAGGGAAGGTTGGAGGTTGATCCCCCGACGCATCGGGGTTGATCCTTTCGGCCCTCCCTGAAAAGGAGTTCCCATGTCCAAGGAGTTGTTTATCTCATCGTCTCCTCATGAGACGAAGGTCGCAGTCTTGGAAGACGACCAATTAGTGGAAGTGTATTACGAACGCGATGTTGACGTGGGATTAGTAGGCAGCATCTACAAGGGCCGCGTCAGCCGCGTGCTTCCGGGGATGCAGTCGGCCTTCGTGAACATCGGCCTGGAGCGCGACGCCTTCCTCTACGTCTCGGATTTCTTCGAGGACGAAGAAGAATACGACAAGGTCTTTTCAGAAGCCGAAGCTCGCGCCACACGCTATGTCGAGGGGGCTCAGGCAGGGCTGGGCGAAATTGCCGCCAGTGAACCCGTGCCCGCGGTCGCTACGGCCTCCTCTGGCGAGACGCTGGGGGGCGGTGCCCAACCCGGTCGGGCAGCCCCAGCCGAAACGGCCGGCGCACCTGCCGCTCCTGCCGGCGGTCCCTCCGTGCCGGCCAAGCCGGCAGCCGAAACCCCCGAGACGCGTCGGTACGAGCCTCGGGGCCGACGGCATAGCCGGCGCGGACGCGAATTCGGGGAACGTAAGTTCGCCTCCAAGCCTGGGGCACGCGAGCGGGTCGCGGAGCGCCCGGATCATGGCGTTCCCCACACCTTCGAGGTTCTGCCCGGAGAATCGTTGGCGAAGTACCGCGATGTAGTTCCCAGTGCGCCACCCGAGGAGCCCCTTGTCACCGAGCCCGTCGCTTTAGAGGCCCCTCCAGGGCCGGCGCCCGCAGGCGAAATCCAAACACCTGAGGCCGCGAGCGAAGCGCCGCCTCTGCCAGACGCGGCGGCGAACCCCGAGGTCCAGGCTGCGCCCGCGAGTGAAGTTTCATCTCCCGCAGACGAGGCTGTAATACCTGATGTCGAGACTGTCCAAGCAGAGGAGCCGCGGTCTGCCGTCGCTCGAGCCCCGGAAGCACCCGCTCTTTCCGAGACTGCGGAGCCGGCGGAAGCGTTTGCTCCGGCTGAAGAATCCTGGGCTGCGGTTGCCGAACGTGAGGTGCTCGACGAGCTGAAGCCACCTGGCGTGACTCCCGAGGCAGAGGAATTCTCCGAAGCGTCTGCCGTTCCTGACGCCAGCAATGTGTCCGAGGAACCCATCGCTCAAAGCACGGAGTCCGCAGAGCAAGCCCCGGCGACGCCGACAGAAACACCGGCGGAGCAGAGGTACACGTTGCGCGAGCCGTATCAGCGTCCGCGTTTTGCTCCCCCGCGCCGCCCGCGGCGGCGCGGCATGGGCCAGCGCGCTCTCCGCACGGAGAGACACGAGCCTTCCCGCCCGGGAAACCATCAGCCTGTCCAAATCAGCGATTTACTGAAGGAAGGCCAGGAAATCCTGGTGCAGATTGCCAAGGAACCCCTGGGGACCAAGGGGGCGCGCATTACGTCCCACATTGCGCTGCCGGGACGCTATCTGGTTTACATGCCCACCATCAGCCACATCGGGGTGTCGCGAAAGATTACTTCGGAAGAGGAGCGCCTGCGCCTGCGAAACATCATCCTGGAAAACAAGGGTTCGCTGACGGGCGGGTTCATCGTCCGCACGGCCGGCGGTGGGCGTGCGGAAGACGAGTTCAAGGCTGACCTGAAGTTCCTTTCCACCCTGTGGAACGAAATCAAAGCGAAGGCCGAGCGGACCAAGGCGCCGGTGCTCCTGCACCGCGACCTGGACCTGGTGCAGCGCATCCTGCGCGACATCCTTTCGCCGGATTTCAAACTGGTGCGCGTGGACAGCGAGGTCGAATACGAGCGCGCGGTGGAGTTTGTGAGCCGCTGCCAGCCGTCGCTGGTGGGCCACATCAAGCTTTACACCCGCGCCACGCCGATGTTCGAGGAGTTCGGCATCCAAGCGGAAGTGGACAAGGCCCTGAAGCCCAAGGTGTGGCTCAAGTCGGGCGGCTACATCGTCATCAACCAGACCGAGGCGCTGGTAGCCATCGACGTCAACACAGGCAAGTACGTCGGCAAGACCAACCGCCTGGAAGACACCATCGTCAAGACCAACATCGATGCGGTGAACGAGATCGTCCGCCAAATTCGCCTGCGCGACCTGGGCGGCATCCTCGTCATCGATTTCATCGACATGGACGAGCGGCGGAACCGGATGAAGGTCGTCCAGGCCCTGGAAGAAGCCCTGCGCCGCGACCGCGCTCCGACCAAGATCCTGTCGTTTAACGACTTCGGCCTGGTGGCCCTCACGCGCAAGCGCGTCAAGCAGTCCCTGGAGCGGACCCTCTGCCAGCCCTGCACCTATTGCTCCGGCTCCGGCTGGATCAAGTCCGTCTCGAGCGTCTGCTACGAGATCGTGACCGAGATCAAGAAAATGGCCAAGGAACTCGAAGGCGACACCATCACGCTGCGCGTCAACCCGGAGGTAGCTCAGGCCTTGAAATCGCGCCAAGGCGCCCTAGTCTCGGAACTCGAGTCTCTGACGCGCAAGGACATCATCATCAAGAGCGACTCCACCGTCCACCAGGAGCGCTTTGAAATTTACTAGGGTAAGGGTGGATTAGTGTAGAATGCCCCCGAACGGTGTCGTGTGGGCCGCTGGGGAGGGAACTTTAGCTGTTCAGCTCGCGTAGTTCCTGCGACAGTTCCCGCGCGCTGAAGCCCACCAAGGGCACGCCAGCGCTTTCCCGTTCTCCCGACCAGAAAATTTGGTGTCGGAAGCCACACCCTAGCTCCTAGACTGGACGCTCATGCACATCCTTTTCTATGTGCCGGACAACGAAGTCACCCGCAATTTCGTTCCTCATCTCTGGCCATTCTTGCTGCAGAGGCTCACGCCCAAGGAACACCGCGTCACCATTATTGATGGCAACGCTCAGCACTATCGTGCTGAAGAACTCGTAGATTTCATCCTCCAGAACCACGTTGACCTGGTGGGCATGGGTTTCATGACCCGCATGGCGCAAAGTGCCTACCGCATGGCAGCAGCCATTCGCCAGGCCACTGCGGTGCCGATTGTCATGGGTGGCCCCCATGTCACCGCCGTGCCCGACGAGCCCCTGGGTCTGACGGGCCATCCACGCTACGCCGACGCCGTGGCGGTGGGTGAGGCTGACGATACGTGGCCCTTGATCGTGCGTGACGCGGCGCGGGGACGATTGCAGGAAGTTTACCGCCCCGCGACGGTGGCGGGCAAGGAAGTCAAACCCTCTCTCGCTCACTATCCCATAGTTGCCTGGGAGGAGGTGGATCTGGCGCGGTTCGATCTGATGCGCTTTGTTCCGGCCGGGATCAAGAAGCTCCTGAGACATTTCCACTTCAACTACGACAGCCTTTACGCCATTCCGGTGGAAACCGGCCGTGGTTGCCCCTATGGATGTGACTTCTGCACGGTGACCGGCTTCTTTGGACATCACGTTCGCTTCCGCGACAATGAGAATGTCATTGCTGAGTTGCTCCGCCTGAAAGCTATGGCCAAGCGGAACAACGGCCTGCCCATGGTCTTCTTCGTGGACGATAATTTTGCCATCAACCGCACGCGCACCAAATCCCTGTTGCGTGACATGATTCACCACGACGCCTGCCTTCCCTGGACCGGCCAGATCAGCATCAATCTCTTGCGGGACGAGGAGTTGGTGCAACTCCTCGCTGCCAGCGGCGCCCGCTGGATCTTCATCGGTCTGGAATCTGTGGACCCTGAAAGCCTGAAGAAAATCCATAAGGAATTCAACAAGCCTGAGGAGTACAAGGCGGCTCTGAACAACCTTGCCAAATACGACGTCTACGGCATCACTTCCTTCATCTTCGGCCTGGAGGCCGACAAGCCCGGCGTGGCGCGCAGAACGATTCAGGTGATTGACGACTGGCCGGCCTGCTTGCCCGTGTTTGGCTTGCTCACCCCCTATCCGGGAACCCCGTTATATGATCGCCTGCGGGAGGAGGGGCGCCTGACTCGCCCGGAACACTGGCTGGATTTTCAGGCCTTCAAGACAGCCTATGTCCCCAAGGGGTTATCGCCGGAGGAAGCAGAAGCCGAAGTCTGCCAGGCCTGGAGCCATTGCTACGCGCCCGCCGCCTTCCGCAGAGCGCAGCGGTGGTTGGTGGAGAACAAGAAATCCTTCGGGTATCAACTGATGCACTTGGTGGCACACCTGCTCTTTCGCGGGATCTATTTTCGCCAAATGAATCGCTGGGCCTGGATCAAACTGCTGGCTCAGAACACTCATACTCTCGGCAGTCTGGTTCGTTCCGGCTTCCGCGGCCGAAGGAAAAAGACACCCGTCGGACAGCTTCCCCACACAGAGCCGGTGCCGGAGAGCACCGTTGCCCCGTGAGTTCTGTCGCGGGGTTTGGTCTCCGGACGCCAAGCCACGGCGGGAGAGATTCCCAGTCCCTGATTGGGGCAAAGTTCTTCATCTGGAACCTTCGCGAAGCGTACCCCCCTGTGCGTGGCCTCGCGTCAATCGGCGCGTCGAAAAATATAGGTTCTTCTGGAGGAGTCCCTCGGTTAGAATCACGGGAGGGAGAGTAATGCCCCAAGGAGCAAGGCATGGTGACGCAGGAGCAAGTGTACGGCGCGCTTCGGACTTGCTATGACCCGGAAATCCCCATCAATATCGTGGACCTAGGCCTGATCTACGAGGTGACGGTCAACGACGACAACGTCAACGTCGTGATGACGCTGACCGCTCGGGGCTGCCCCCTCCACAGCCTTATCAGCGAGGACGTAAAGGCGCGGTTGGCGGCGATTCCCGGGGTCAAGTCAGCAAACGTCCAATTGGTCTGGGATCCTCCCTGGGACCCGAGCCGGCTGAGTGAGGCTGCGAAGAAGATGCTCGGCCTGCTGTAGCGGCAGCCTAACTTGTCCCGGCGTGCGGCGGAGGCACGCCGTCTGGATTCGACCCACATAGATTGTCACCGGAAGCCCGCGCAATTCAGGGCTTCACCCGGCATCCCCACCGCTCGCGAGACTTCCTCACCACCATTATCCCTCTACGCGATGGCTTCGCCGTGTGCCAAAAGCCAGGGGACAGGTGAGAAGGAAGGACTTCTTCGATTTTGGATTTTCAATTTTGGATTTTA